>FWPU01006651.1_pt1 | contig 22741 bp, 20 predicted proteins | sample 2228361 | NCBI WGS metagenome assembly FWPU01 (sample SAMEA103939777, study PRJEB20133) | metagenome
GCTCTAGCTCTGTCCGCCCCTGAACCCGCGAGGGAGAAGGGGCCGGGGGATGAGGGGAAAAGTGCATAACACGCTCTAGACAAGGTGAGGAGCGCATATGACCGGCCAGACAATTGAGATCACGCCGTCGGAGATGGTGCATGGCGGGCAGACGCTGACACGCCACGGCGGGCGTGTCATCTTCACGCCCTATACTATTCCGGGCGAGCGCATCCGGGCGCGTATTCACGACGATCGTGGGCGCTTCGCCTTCGCTTCGTGCGAGCGCGTCCTGGCCCCTTCTCCGCAGCGGGTGACGCCGCGCTGTCCGCACTTCGGGCCGGGGAACTGCGGGGGATGCCATTTCCAGCACATAGACTATGCCGCTCAGCCGGGCTACAAGCGCGATGTGGTGATCGATCAATTGCGGCGTATCGGTGGCTTCGAGAATCCCCCTGTGCGCCCAACCGTGCCCAGCCCTGAGCCGTGGGAGTATCGCTATCACGCGACATTTCACGTGGACGAGGCAGGTAACCTGTGCTTCGTGGGCACGGACAACGAAACGCTGGTGCCGATCGCAGAATGTCATATCCTGCGCCCGGAACTGCGCGCGCTGCTGGACGAACTGAACTTCGACGAGATGGCCGGACTGACGCGCGTGCGCGTGCAGGTTGGCTCGGATGGAGACCTGATGCTGGTGCTGAGCACGCAGGACGATCAGGCTCCGGAACTGGAAGTGACCATGCCGGTCTCGGTCAATCTGCTGCTGAGCGATAACGAGCCGGTCAACCTGGTGGGATCGAGTTATGTCACCTACCGGGTGGCGGGGCGCACCTTCCGGGTGACGGCGGGCGGTTTCTTCCAGGTCAATCTGCCGCAGGCCGAGGCGCTGGTGCGGCTGGTGCTGGAGACACTCGATCTGCGCGGGGACGAAACGGTGCTCGATCTGTACGCGGGGGTGGGGCTGTTCACGGCTTTCCTGGCCGAGCGGGCGGCGCTAGTCACGTCTGTGGAGAGCTACCCGCCCGCCGTGACCGACGCCGATGTGAACCTGGCCGATCTCGACAACATAGACCTGATCGAAGGGGCGGTGGAAGATGTGCTGCCCGAACTGGAAGGGCCTTACGACGCAGCCGTGCTCGACCCGCCGCGCACAGGGGTGGACGTGACGGCTCTCGACGCGCTGGTGGCGCTTGCTCCCCGCACTGTGGTCTATGTGAGTTGCGAACCAGCCACGCTGGCCCGCGACGCCAAACGGTTGGCAGCGCACGGCTATCGCCTGCTGGGAGTCACGCCGGTGGATATGTTCCCGCAGACGTATCACATCGAGTGCGTGGCGCACTTTGCTCGCTGAGCGGTCGTCAGGTGTCCCTGGGTTTGCGCAGAGTGCTCAGTTGGGCGCGGCGGCGGCGCAAGAACGCGCGCGCTTTGAGAATCCAGGTGGTAGGCGAGAGCAACATCAATCGTCGCCACCAGCGCACGAGAGGACGCCGGACACCCGCGTAGGCATAGGCTCCCTGGCGACGACCCCAGGTGATCGAATAGGCCGGTCGCCCTGGCACTGCCGTCCACTCGATCACCGCGGCAGCCCACGACAGGCCCCCGCCGAAACCGACCATGGCGATGATGTCTCCGGCGTGCAGCCGGTTTTCTTCTACCGCTTCGGCCAGGGCAATAGGAATGGATGCAGCAGACGTGTTGCCATAGCGGGCGATGTTGCTATAGACGCGCTCTTCGGGAATCTTGAGGGCTTTGGCAGCGTGCTCGATGATGCGCTGATTGGCCTGATGAGGGATCACCAGAGCCAGGTCGTCGGGCGTCAGACCGGCCAGGGTGAGCGCATCGCGGATGCTATCGCCGATGACGTGCGTGGCGAAGCGAAACACCCCGCGCCCGTCCATATAGATACGGTGCATCTCGTGCACGCCATCTTGCAGGTACGTATCGCGGCTGTTGGCAGTGGGCAGGGTGAGCATGTCCCAGCCGGAGCCATCGGAACGCAGCACTGTGCTCAGCACGCCGCCGGGGGTGTCGCTGCCGTGCAGCACAACGGCCCCCGCGCCATCGCCGAAGAGAATACAGGTGTTACGATCAGCCCAGTCTACCACCCGGCTGAGCGTTTCTGCCCCGATCACGATGGCGGTGTTGATGGCGCCAGTCTGAATCTTGCTGGCGGCCATATCCAGCGCGTAGACAAAGCCCGAACAGGCGGCGCTGAGGTCGAAAGCCCCGGCATTGGTCGCTCCCAGATAGTCCTGTACCAGGCTGGCCGTGCTGGGGAAGATATGCTCCGGTGTGGCTGTGGCGACGATGATCAGGTCAATGTCGCTGGGCAGCACGTCGGCGACATCGAGTGCTTTCTGGGCGGCGCGCGTCGCCAGGCTGGTGGTGGTTTCGCGCTGGGCGGCGATGCGGCGCTCTTTAATGCCGGTGCGCGAAGTAATCCATTCGTCGCTGGTGTCCACAATGGCTTCCAGGTCGCTGTTGGTGAGCACCTGCGAGGGCACTTCCATGCCCCAGCCGACGATATGAGCATAGCGCAGGGGACGCGGTCGCTTGGCTACCGCAGCACGACCGAGCTTCAGCCGGCCTGAGCGTGGGATGTTGTCAATCATGGGTGAACCTTGCCAAGCGGGGTGCCGGAATGCCCCGGCACCCCTGATCAGTCTTCGTACTTACTGAACACGAGCACGGCGTTGTGCCCGCCGAACCCAAACGAGTTGCTCATCACGTGCTGGATAGCGGCGGGTCTGCCAACGTTGGGCGTGTAATCCAGGTCGCACTCAGGATCGGGCACGTGCAGGTTGATGGTGGGCGGGATGAACTGCTCGGCGATCGCCTTAACGCTGAAGACAGCCTCGACGCTGCCTGCTGCGCCCATCAGATGGCCGGTGACGGACTTGGTGGAACTGATCGGCACACGGTAGGCGTGGTCGCCGAAGACGGCTTTGATGGCGCGCGTCTCGCTGACATCGTTGAGTGGTGTGCTGGTGCCGTGCGCGTTGATGTAGCTGATGTCTTCGGGTTTCAGGCCAGCGCTGCGCAGGGCACGCCGCATGGCTTCCTGCGCGCCTTCGCCGTTCTCCATAGGGGCGGTGACGTGATAGGCATCGCAGGTCGAGCCATAGCCGGTCACTTCACAGTAGATGCGCGCGCCACGCGCCTTGGCGTGTTCCAGTTCTTCCAACACCAGGACGGCTGCGCCCTCACCAACCACGAAGCCGTCGCGATCGGCGGCGAAGGGGCGCGATGCTCCCTGCGGATCGTCGTTGCGGCGCGAGATGGCGCCCATGTTCGAGAGACTGGCGATGGTCAGGCTGAGCAGCGCTGCCTCGGAGCTACCGGCCAGCATGGCTACGGCTGCGCCGCGCCGAACCATCTCGAACGCCTCGCCGATGCTGTTGTTGCCGGTGGCGCAGGCCGTGGAAATGGACATATTGGGGCCGCGCAGGCCGAAGTCTATGGCAATCTTGCCCGCCGGGCTGTCTGGCAACATCATAGGCAGCAGCAGCGGGCTAACGGTGGGATGACCCTCTTCCAGAAATTTCTTGATGCCGTCGAAGAGGGTCTCAAAGCCGCCGATGCCCGTGCCGATGACCACGCCGATGTCCCAGGGATTCTCCTTACTGAGGTCCAGACAGGAGTCTTCCAGGGCCTGTTTGCTGACGTAATGGGCTATCTGGGTCACCGGATCGGTACGACGCAGGTCTCGTTTGTTGAGATGTTGGGCCGGATCGTAATTCTTGATCGGCGCGCCGAAGGTGACTTTGAGTCCCAGTTCCTCGAATTCCGGGATATGCTGAGCGCCGGAGACACCGTTGGCGGCATTTTGCCAGGCTTCATCCGGCGAATTGCCTACCGGACAGATGATCCCCAGGCCGGTGACGACCACCCGTTTGAAGTTCACAGGTATTTCCTCCACTGTCAGGATTGGCGCTGCCCCGACCAGTACAGCGCCCAGGTTATCCGGCCCCGCCCTGATACAGGCGGGGTAGGACATCAATTATACCGCAGATTGGGCGGCTCGCTGTGTGCATGGACTATAACCCTGCCGGAGCAAAATGGTTGCAAGGAGAGGGCAGAGTGACAGTTGGCAGGTGGCGAGGGTCGTATATAATCGCGCGGCGGAGGCAGCGCCATGATTCTGGTCACTGGAGCTACAGGGCTGGTGGGGCGGCACCTGGTGCCGCGCCTGTGCCAGGCCGGTTACCCTGTCCGTGTCTACGTACAGCCCCGGCGGGGACGTCTGCCGTCACAACCTGCCTGGCCGGCGGAGGTAGAGGTGGTGGCCGGTCAACTGGACGACGCACAGGCGCTCTACAAGGCCATGCAGGGCGTGCACACGGTCTTTCACCTGGTGAGCGCGCAGTGGTGGGGGTCGCGCCGCGATCTGGAACGGGTGGACATCGAAGGCACGCAGCACGTCGTTGCGGCTACCCGTGCGGCGCGCATCGGGCGGCTGTTCTATCTGAGTCAGCTAGGGGCAGAGCCAGCGTCGGCCTACGATCTGCTGCGTGTCAAAGGGCAGGTGGAGACGCTGGTGCGCAACAGCGGCATTGCCTATACGATTGTGCGCTCCGGCATCATCTTCGGCCCGGAAGATCGTTTTGTGAACGGGATCGCCATGTTGCTGCGCTCTAACCCTTTCTTCTTCCTGCAACCGGGCCGGGGCGAGAGTCTGTTGCACCCGCTCTATGTAGAAGACCTGGCGGCGGCGTTGGTCAACAGCCTGGAGCGCATAGACCTGGTGGACACCACCATCGAGGTGGGGGGAGCGGAATACCTGACCTACAACGAGATGGTGCGCACCGTGATGCGGGTGACTGGAGCGCACCGCATCATTGTGCCGGTACCCCCCTATTTGCTGCGGTCGCTGAATCGCTGGGTCAAGCGGGTGGTGCGGCGCTGGCCGATGACTTCACAGTGGCTGGACATCCTGGCCGGTAACCGCACGGCGAAGCTGGGCAATCTCTATGATTACTGCGGCGTGCGACCGGTGCGCTTTGAAGATACCTTGCTGACGTATATGCCGCAGCGCCACTACTTCCGCGAGCTGTTACGCTTCATGTGGCAGCGACCGTATTAAACGGGGACGGCCCCTGAGATGAACCACAGAGCGCACAAAGGACGCAGGGAGAGACACAGCGCCTCATTCTGTGGCTTCCCGCCATCCTCTCGCTGACTCGGCGTTGAGAGACCGTTTGAAAACTTCATCTCCCGGCTTCCTCTCCGACGCGGAGATGGGGCGAACCGAGCGCAGCGAGGTAGGGGGTGAGGTAAAACCGCAGAGCAGGACTTCTCAAGCAGACTCTGAGGCTCATCCCAAAGCTGCGATGCATGTGCTCCTGCCCCTCATTCGGGCGGCAGGTCAGGATTGATTGGCGCGAAGTAGAGGATGGGCAACGGGTCGCCCAGGCCGAAGTACGTCGTCCACAACGTCTGATAGGTGCCGTCGCGAGCCATGTCTTGCAGCGTCGAGTCGATCAGGTTGCGAAAATCGGCATCGCCATAGGGTGCCGCGAAGGTGATAGGCCGATCATCGCCGTATTCAGTGGGTAGAATCTTGACCCCCGCGCTGTCGCCAGCCTGGCGCAACAGTCCGTTCAGGCGCAGGCTGTCGCCGAAGATGGCGTCTACGTTGCGCGCGACGGTCAGGGTGTTGATGGCGTCTGCCTCGCGCTGAATGGCAAATGGTTCGTTGATGTTCTGACTGACGCCGAACATCTCGGCGAATCTGCGGATCAGATCGGCATCGCCCGGCTCCTCGGCGAAGTAACCCACCCACCAGCCGGTGCCCAGCATATCGGCAAAGCCGGTGCTGATCTGCGATCCCTGCGGCACCATCAGCCGGTCGCCGTGCGTCAGGTAGGGCAGGGAATATTCCAGCCGCAGGGTAGCATCCCAGGCCGGGCTGACGCCCACGGCCAGATCAGCCTGTCCCCCGGCGACCAGCGTCGCCGCACTCTGAGGCGGGTCGGGCAGGTACTCGACGGTCGCCCCCCAGCGGCGCGCCATTTCCTCGACCAGTGCCCGGTTGAAGTCGTTCATGATGGCCCAATAAGCGGAGGTTTCCTGCCCTGCGGGGACAATGCCCGCCACGCGCACCGGCTGCCCCTGCGCGATGCGCGTTTGCACGGAAACGTCGGGGATGGGCATGTCAGCGGGGAAGTCGGCCAGAGCGCGTTCGTCTTCATAGAGGCGCTCGTAAACGGGTACCAGAGCATCGAAATTGACGGGGTCTTCGGCGAACCAGGCGCTGAAGATTTCGTCGAGCCGACCGCTGGCTTTCAGGCGTTGCAGCGAGCGGTTGAGTACGTCGCGCAGGTTGACATCGTGCCGGCGCACGACCATGGCATGGTATTCTTCCAGCACCGGTTCGTCAATCAGGCGCATTCCCTGGCGACCGGCGCGGCGCAGACTGTCGAGCGTGCCGACCATGCCCTGCACCTCGCCAGCGGCCAGCGCGTCGAGCGCGGCGCTCTCGCTAAAGTAGAGACGCACGTCGAAAGTCACGCCGTGCTGTTCGCTCCACAGGCGCAGGGCGTATTCACTGCGGCTGCCGATCGTCACGCCGACGGGCTGTCCGGCCAGGTCTTGCAGGGTGACGTAGGGTGCTTCGGTCAGCACGACCATCCGCTCGGCATTGAGATAGTAGGGGTGAGTGAAATCGAACCAGGTTTCGCCATCACGGGTGTGGTACTGCTGACCGGCCAGCACATCTACCAGGCCGCTGAGCAGGGTGTCGCGGGCGTTGTGGCGTGTCACCTGCACGAAGTCCAGCTTAATATTCAGTTCGATGGCGATGGCGTTGAGGACATCCATCTCGTAGCCGACAAGCTGTCCCTGTTCGTTGAGCCAGGCGAAGGGGTAGGCGTTGAAATACGTCCCCACGCGCAATACGCCGTCGCGCTGCACGCTGGCCAGCCCTGACTCAGATGAAACAGAAAGCGGGGCGGGCGTGACGGTAGGTAACGGCGTGGGTGGCACCAGCGTGGGCGCGGGGGAAGTCGGCGTAGGTAAGGGGAGCGGCGTGGCGGTCGGCGGGAGAGGGGTGTCGGTGGGCGGCGGCGTGGGGGAACCTTCCTGTGCTCGCACCAGTTGATGAGTCAAGAGCAAACCCAGCATGGCCACCAGAGTCCAGAGCCAAACCGTTCGTCGCAAAGCAAGTGTCAGGGGCAACATGGCTATCCTCTGTAGAGTCCGTGGGCGGTAATGTAATCCAGGACGCGGTCGGGTACCAGGTAACGGACGCTGCGTCCGGCGGCGATGAGATCGGCGATGGCTGAGGACGCGAGGTCAATCGGCGGGGCGGGAATCCAGTGCAGCCGGTCGCGCAGGCCGGGCAACTCCGCTTCCAGGGCGTCCAGGTCTGGCTCGATGCCGGGTCGCTGCATAGCACCGAGCCGGGCCAGAGAGAGCAGTTCGGCGGGGCGCGACCAGGAGGGCAGGTCGCGCAGGGAATCGCTGCCCAGAAGCAGAAACAACTCCGCGCCAGGATGTTGCTCTCTCAGCAGGTGCAGCATGTCTACCGTATAGTGCGGGCCGGGGCGGTCCATATCCAGCCGCGACAGGGCAAAGCGCGGGTTATCTGCAATCGCCAGGGCGGTCATGGCCAGGCGATCTTCAGCGGAGGCGCGGACAGCGGTGGGGCGCTTGTGCGGCGGGTCGGCGGCGGGGACGAACAAGACCCGGCTCAGTCCCAGGTAGTCGGCGGCGGTCTCGGCCAGGATCAGGTGGCCGAGATGGGGCGGGTCGAATGTGCCGCCGAAGACTCCCAGGCGCTCGGCGGAGGCGCACACAGGGGCTGGCATCATCCCTCGCTATTGCTCGACTTTGAAAGGCAACTCGAAAGTATAGGCGTCTGCGCACTCGTAGCGGAATTCATAGCGGTAGTCTGGGCGTAGCAGGCGGCGCGGATATTCGACGTAGCCGTGCAGGCGCTTGCCCGGCTCATTGACCGACAGGATGACCGCCGACGGCATGTACTCGTAGCTCTCGGCCTCGCCGATGGAGAGCAGGCCGCTCTGCGTCTCATGCAGGCAGCTCTGATTGGGGGCGAAGACGACCGGCGGCGCGGTAGAGTCTGGGGCGCGGGCTACGTCAAAGAAGATGCGGATGGTCTGTCCGTCCAGTTCTACGTATTCCAGGGTGACCCAGACGGCTTCGGTCTTGAGGCGTTCGTTGATCGGCAGCAGCGAGACCGTATCCGACGTGCGCAGACCCGGCTCGACTACCAAGATCAGGTCTTTGCCATACTGGATGAGGTCGGTCGTGTGATAGGCCAGCGAGCGGTATTCCAGCCGGAACAGCGTGTCGTGCAGGTCGAAGAACAGATCGCGCCCGTTGATGCGGATCGTGAGTGTATTGGAGACTCCGTAATACGACGTGGGGTTGAAGGCGTCGTCCGGCTCGCCCGTGCCCAGCAATGCCGGCATTTTCACGTCGGCGGGGACGCGAAAGGAGATATTCCCCTGGGCATCAATGCGCACGCTAAGAAGCTCCGTCTCCTTTTCTTCCTCCAGCACCAGGCCGCGCGGAGACGAGTCGTTGCAAGCGGGCAGCAGCAGGGTCAGCAGAAACGCGACGCCTAGCGCAACGCAAGCACGACCGATCATGACTTCCTCCTGCGAGCAGGGGCAGCGCTGGACACCATAGCCCGTGATCGGGCTATTCGCCCCATTCCAGTTCCATGTCTCCAATGTAGACTGTGTCACCGGGTTTGATGCCCGCCTGTTCGAGCGCCGCCGTGATGCCCATCGACTCCAGGATGCGCTGGAAGCGGGCAACCGCCTGATCGTAATCCCAGTAGGTCATGGCAACGGCGCGTTCGATGCGCTTGCCCGAAACGCGAAATTCACCTTCGCCCAATACGGTGACGGTGAACGCGAGGGGATCGTCTTCGAGATGAAAGACAGGACGTTCGGCCACGGTGGGCGGTTCAGCGGGCAGGCTATCGAGCACCTGAGCAGCGCGGTAGACCACAGCCTGTACGTTCTGGCGGGTGGCAGCGGAGATGGCCATCGCTTCGTAGCCCAGGCGAGACAGTTCGTCGCGCACTCTGGGCCAGATGGCCTGCGCTTCGGGCAGATCGAGCTTGTTGAGCACCACGATCTGCGGCTTGGTGCTCAGCGCGTCGTCGAACAGGGATAGTTCGGTGTTGATCTGATGGAAATCCGCGATGGGATCGGAAGAAGCGCCATCGAGCAAGTGCACCAGGACCCGCGTGCGTTGAATATGGCGCAGAAAATCGTGGCCCAGGCCTGCGCCACTGTGCGCTCCCTCGATCAGACCGGGGATGTCAGCGAAAACCAGGTCGCGATCATCCAGCACAACCACTCCGAGATTGGGCTGCAAGGTGGTGAAAGGATAGTCGGCGATCTTGGGTTTGGCGTTGCTGATGACCGAAAGCAGAGTGGACTTGCCCGCATTGGGTACGCCCACGATGCCCACATCGGCGATCAGTTTGAGTTCCAGGTGCAGGGTACGCTCCTGGCCCGGTTCGCCCTTTTCGGCAATGCGCGGGGCCTGATTGGTGCTGGTAGCGAAGCGGGCATTGCCACGCCCGCCGCGCCCGCCACGCGCCACCAGGACGCGCTGTCCTGGCTGAGTGAGATCGGCCAGCACCTCGCCGGTGTCCGCGTCGCGCACAATGGTGCCGGGCGGCACTTCAATGAAGAGATCCGCCCCGTTGCGGCCCGTCTTGTTGTAGGGACCGCCGGGCGCTCCGTTTTCGGCGCGGAAGCGCGTCTGATGAGAGAAGGCAGCGAGCGTGTTGAGGGTGGGCTTGACGACCAGGTATACGTCGCCGCCCTTGCCGCCGTCCCCACCACTGGGACCACCGCGCGGCACGTACTTCTCGCGCCGGAAATGAACGATGCCGGCTCCGCCGTCACCGCTGCGCACGTGAATAGTCGCTTCGTCGAAGGTCATAGCAGCCGGAGTCTAGCGCGCGGAGCAGGAGGCGTCAACCGGCGAGGTGCGGGCAAAATGTGTCAGGCAATTTACGTGCTTTGGTTTACCTCATCCCCACTCGGCGCTGACACGCCTCGTTGTTCCATGCGTGAGAGGGGGCAAGCCGAGCACAGCAAGGCTGGGGGTGAGGTAAACCAAGCGAGCCGATCTTTATACTTTCTCCATGCTTGTCCGCCCTTGAAGTGCCCATGGGGAGGGGTGCGGCGCGCCCGTCCGGAACGGAGGCGGCTGTCAATGATCGCGGCTGATGACCTGCCGGGCCAGGCTGCGCAGCTCCTCCAGGGCGGGCGAGGGAGGAAGTGTCTCCAGGCTATTCAACGCCCGGTCAATTAGTTCCTGCGCCTTGGCCCGCCCGAACTCGATGGCGGTTTCCAGCGAGTTTCCGGCCAGCAGTGATTCCTTGAACGGTCCACCGGCGGTATCTGGGGTGACGTGCAGCGCGGCTGCTGGCTGAGAGGCAGGAGCGTTGCCATCGTCGCGCACTGCGCCCAACCCACGCCCCTGGGCCAGATCAATACCGGCATTCTTGCCCAACGTCTGCACATCACCAACCAGGTCGAGGATGTCGTCCACAATCTGGAAGGCCAGGCCCAGGTTGAAGGCGTATGTGCTGAGCGCTTCGACCCATGGGGCCGGAGCGCCAGCCGCGGTCGCGCCCAGTTCGGTGCAGGCGACGAAAAGCGCCGCCGTTTTTCTGGCGATAATTTCGTAGTAGGTATCGCGGTCGAGCGTGCCCTGGCGGGCGGCCTGAATCTGCAGCGTCTCCCCTTCCACCAACTGAGTGGCCGCGCGGGCCAGGATGCGGTTGAGTTCGGCGGGCTGGGGAGCCATGATCTCGTAGGTCTTGGTGAACATGAAGTCACCGGTAAGCAGGGCGAAGGTGCTGCCCCAGCGCGAGTTGACCGTCTCGCGACCACGCCGCAGGGTTCCGTGATCGTTGATGTCGTCGTGCACGAGGGTAGCAGTGTGAATGATCTCTACGGCAGCGGCCAGGGGAACAGCCTCATCTATGTTGGTGCCACCCGCGGCAGCGTAGGCCAGCAGGACCAGACGCGGGCGCAGTCGTTTGCCGCCCGCCGAAAGAATATGCGCAGTCGTCTCACTGAGCAAAGGCACGGCGCTGCGCGTCGCGGTGAGCAAAAGCTCTTCAACTGCCTGAAGGGGTATCTCGCTGGTCATGCTGCCTCGCGCTGATTGGGCTGAAGACACAAACCTAAACTGTACACCTGCGGAGCATTCTGTTTGTGTCTTTCATAACTTTCTGAACAAATTATAACAGTGCCAGTCATCGAGCGGTAATGTGGGTGACTGGTCACGGCCCGGTGTGATCGGGCATCTCTGGCTGATCCTGAGCGTGTTCGATGAGCGACATCAGCAACACCTGCGCCAGCCGGAAGAACTCCTGAAGTTGCCCCAGCCGTTCCAGATAGAACTCGGCCAGTCGGCGATCTTCGTCGCTCATGTCGGGCAACGCCTGTTGCAGACGCCCGGCGCTGTCATCGAGCACCTGGAGCGCTTGATTGACATCGCGCAGTTCGCGGCTGCGCAGGATATTGGTCAGGATTTGCCAGAAGTCACTCTCGGCGCGGTAGTACTTGCGGCGGTCGTCTTTCACCCATACTTCGCGCACAATGCCCATGTGCTCCAGGGTGCGCATATGCGTGCTGACGCTGGCCTTGGACAGGCCCAGGCGCTCCATCAGATGGTCGAGACTGAGCGGCTCCGGGCTGAGCATGAGCACGCCGAACAACTGACCCATCACCTTGGAAAACCCGAAGTAGCTGGCAAGCTGTCCTAACCCTTCGATGATGCGCGCATTGACATCTTCGAAGGTGGCGTGTGCTCGCCATCGCTCCACTGGTTGACCCATAACCTGTGTTCTCCGCGCCGAACCTGGCTCCAACCCGGTGGAGAAGAGCGCCCGCCCGGTCGCCGGCCTGAGCGGGGCACGCTTCCGCACTACGCCAATGGTAACAGGGGGAAGGAGGCATGACAAGTTGGGTTTCTGCAATTTGGGGCAGAGTTCACCACAGAGGGCCAGAGGGCACAGAGCAAGTCACGGAGTTTTGAGTTCTTTCTCCTCTGCACCCTCGGCGTCTCCGCGGTTCAAGACCATTGCCCCAAAACTGAAATGCCCCCTTTCTGCGTGGTAGGGCGGCACAATCGTTTTTTACAGACTGGCAAGCGACATGTATAATGAGCGTAAAGATGTTGAGCGATTCAGAGATCGTTTGACACCTCACCGTGTATGGCGTTCGGGGGCGGACGGGCATAAAGATTGACTCGTTTCGTTCACCTCACCTCCAGCCTCGCTGCGCTTGGCCCGCCCCTTCCCCGACGCGGACAGTGGACAGCGAGGCACGTGAGCGCCAAGGGGGGATGAGGTAAAGTTAAGCGTTCGATAGGCTCTCGATAGCTGTCTGCCCTTGAAGTGCATGGGGAAAGAGGGTAAGCGCAAAATCAAGTCCCCTCTTCGCGTGTGGAGAAGAATTTGAGGGTGAGGCAAACCCGCCGACCGGGGTTTCTCAAAGGGGCTCTCAGGGGGAACATGCGACACAAAGCAGCGCTGAGCTTGGTCGGTGCAATGCTCTTGCTGGCAACGCTGGCTCTGAGCGAGCGGAGACTGACTGTGCGTGCCGCTGCCTACCCCTCCGGGCCGGCAATGGTTCGCTGCGTCGAGAGGGTCGCAGCCCAGGAGGAGGGAGACTATTTCTGCCTGGCCTCCAGGGGAGAGCCGACGTTTCAAGCCGCGTTGACGGTGACAGGAATGCCCATTGAGGGAGGACTGGGGCTGCCAGGCGAGCCGGTGTTGTGGACAGTCTCCCTGCACAATACGGGTACGGCGTCCGGACGAGACCTGATTGTCACTGTCACACCACATGCTGAGCTGCGCATCGAGCATGTCGAAAGCTCTCTGGGCGTCGTGACCGTCAGCGACCGCGCGGCGATCCTCTCTGTGCCCGAACTGCGGCCCGGCGAGTCGGTGAGGATGTCTATTCGTACCACAGTGTTGCACGCGCCAGTTAACGGTGTGTTGATCACGCAAGCAGTCCTGGCGGGCAACGGGCCAACCGGCGTCTTCGCCCAAAGCGCGGTGGGCGAGCTGTTCGCGCCGACGGGGCTGCCAGCGACTGGTTATCCTCCGGGGGAATCCTTGCCGGGGGAAGGCGAACCCTCCGTACTGACAGTCGGAATGGGGGCATTGGCGGTTGTCCTGGGGGCGGCGTGGTACGTATGGTATCGGGGTCGGCGTGCGCTGACATGAAAGAGCCGTCAGTAGAGATGGGCGCTCCGCAGGCGGAGCGTTTTTGATTCTGTGGCTGAGCCGGTGTGGCTCATCCCAGAGCAGATACATAGCCGCCTGTGCCCAGGGCCAAACCGGCAGACTGAGCCAGGAGCGGCAGCATTTCGCGCAGGTGCTGACCGGGGCAGTCGGTATCACTGTTGAAATCGCTATGTCCGGCCAGGTGTGTGAGTTCCAGCCACAGCGCCAGCCAGTCGATCAGGCGGCGTCCGGCTTCGAACTGAAGGGGGGTGGGGTAGTTTTGGGAGAAGTCGCCCAGGAAAACAACGCCCACGCTGCCCGTGTTGAAGCCTTCCACGTGCGTGCCGCGCACGGTCAGGGAACGGCCTTCGAAAACCTGCCCGCTCTGGCCGACGCCGAAGTGATAGGCAATATCCGCCCAACCGCGCAAGTCCATATGCTGCTCCTGGATGGCGCGCATGGTGGACAGGTCATCACCTTCGTACAGGACGGAGTGATGAACGACGACGGTGCGGTAAACCTGGCGCAAGTCTTCGTCGTAGACACGCCAACCGTCGGGGTTTTCGGCGCTGTAGAAGCCAAACTCGTTGGGCGCTTCGTGATTCGGGGGGCGCGCGCCCCAATCCTGGCGAACCAGAATGCCGGGGCGATCGATCTGCTTGAGCACGGCGGGGCGTATCGGGGAAGGGGATGGCGTGACAGTGGGGCGTTGCGGACTGGCCAGACGATCCAGGGCCAGATAGCCGAGCACGGTACCCAAACAGGCCAGGCCGCTGCCGGCGGCGGCCATGCCTGCCAGACCGAGCAGGTCGCGGCGGGTGAGGCGGGCAACGGAGCGAGACTGGGGCATGGCAGGCATTCCCGACGAGCACAGGCACTGCGGGGATGATAACAGGGCGCAGTTGCCCAGACAATGATCAGGGCGAGATTGGTGAGTTTTTTCGAATGATTATTGTATTTATGTGCGAAGCGTGCTAGGCTTGTTATACTATTCACATTTCTCCATGAGCTATATTTTCGGGCATATTATCAGGACGATGAGAGCGCTGCCGTCGGGCGAGAAGGGAGCCGCGACTGGATGGGAAACAAAGCCGCTATTCCAGATATCGTGATCGGGCGCTTGCCAATCTATCTGCGTGCCCTCAACCGTATGATTCAGGAGAATCGCGAGTACACTTCCTCGCACGAACTGGGCGAGCGCCTGGGGATCAGTTCGGCGCAGATCCGCAAAGACCTGTCGCATTTCGGCGAGTTTGGCAAGCAGGGGACGGGATATAATGTGCGCTACCTGTATGAGCAACTGCGCCAGATTCTGAAAGTGGATCGGGAGTGGTTGATGGCGGTAGTGGGCATTGGCGACCTGGGGCGGGCCATTGCGCACTATCGCGGTTTTCAGGCGCGCGGCTTCCGGGTGGCGGCTTTGTTCGACGCCGACCCGGCCAAGGTGGGCGAACGGATCGGCGAGTTGACTGTGCTGCCCATGAGTCAGTTGGCCGAGGAGATCACGCGGCAGAACATTCGCATCGCCATGATAGCCGTGCCCGCTTCGGAAGCGCAGAGCGTCGCCGACAAGCTGGTCGAGGCGGGTGTGCAGGCGCTTTTGAACTACGCCCCCATCACCATCGCGGTGCCGCCGGGAGTGCGCGTGCAATACATTGATCCGGCGGCGCACCTGCAACACATGACGTACTACCTGACGCCGTGAGCTTGCTACGGCGCAGTACAAGATAATCGGCGCGAGCGATTGCGGGGGGACGACGAGCATGTTTGGAGACTTGACCATTGCCTTCATCGGCAGCGGCAACATGGGAGAGGCCATGATTCACGGTCTCCTCAAGCAACAAATGATCCTGCCAGCGCAGATCATCGCCGCTGACCCGCGCCAGGAACGGCTGGACGAACTGGCGGCACGGTACGGCGTCCGCACGACTACAGACAATCTGGAAGCAGCGACCAAAGCCGATATCCTGGTACTTTCGGTCAAGCCGCAGGTGCTCGACAAGGTCTTGCCGGAGGTGCGGGGCGGTGCGCGCACCTGCTCGCTGGTGGTGAGCATTGTGGCTGGCGCGCCGATCAAGAAGATCGCCGACGGACTGGCCAATGCGTCGGTGGTGCGGGTGATGCCCAACACGCCCGCGCGCATCGGGCAGGGCATCAGCGTATGGACGGCTACGTCCGAAGTCCCCGAACCGCAACGTGAACAGGCGCGGATGCTGTTGCGCGCCTTTGGCGAAGAGATCTTCGTACAGGACGAAGACTATCTGGACATGGCGACGGCGCTCAGCGGCACCGGCCCGGCCTATGTCTTCCTGTTCATGGAAGCGATGGTGGACGCAGGGGTGCATCTGGGCTTTTCGCGCCATGTGGCGGAAAAGCTCGTCTTGCAGACCATGCGCGGCTCGGTGGAATACGCGGCGCAGTCGGGGGCGCACCTGGCTATGCTGCGCAATGAAGTCACCAGCCCCGGCGGGACTTCGGCGGAAGCGCTCTATCAGTTGGAGAAGGGGGGGCTGCGCACAGTGGTCTCGCGGGCCATCTGGGCGGCATATCAGCGTAGCGTGGGCCTGGGCGGCGGGCGCAAGGTCTCGCGGCTGGCCGGTCGGCATCCGGACGAAAACGATCACGATGAGAATGGGGGCTGAGCAAACAGCCCAGAAATTATCATAACTTTTTTGAAAATTGCCTTTAATTGTTCTATATTTTACAATGCTGGCTGGCGACCGGATTGGTGAGCGAGTACGGATCGGTCAGCAGCGCGGTGCGATCTGCACCTCGGACATGATCAGGGATGCCGTTTTGTGCCCTTGTTGCGACGGCGCGGGGCGGCGCGCCCTGCCAGATTTATTCGGGAACATTTTCCCTGGCGGTGAGGAGAACAGGCTATATGGCGGAGCTAACCAAAGAGATCACCAAGGGGCTTTTGGAGCAGATCAAGGGCTTCGAGCGTGAGATCAAGGCTGTAGACGTGGGCTATGTCGTCGAAGTAGGCGACGGCATCGCCCGTGTCAGCGGGTTGGAGCGGGTGCGTGCCCAGGAACTGGTGCAGTTCGCCAACGGGGTGATGGGCATCGCCTTCAACCTGGAGGAAGACAACGTCGGCGTGATCATCATGGGTGATTACGTGGACATCAAAGAAGGCGATGAGGTGCGCGGCACCGGGCGCATCGTGTCGGTGCCGGTGGGCGATGGGTTGGTCGGGCGCGTGGTGGATGTGCTGGGCAACCCCATTGACGGCAAAGGGCCAATTGTGGCGGACGGGTATCTGCCCATCGAGCGTATCGCGCCGGGCGTGATCGAGCGTCGCAACGTGTACCGCCCGGTGCAGACTGGTATTCGCGCCATTGACGCCATGATCCCCATCGGGCGCGGACAGCGCGAACTGATCATTGGCGACCGTCAGACGGGCAAGACGGCCATCGCCATTGACACGATCATCAACCAGAAAGGGCAGGACCTGATCTGCATCTATGTGGCCATCGGGCAAAAGCGCGCGCAGGTAGCCGGTGTGGTGGCGACGCTCGAACAGTACGGCGCGATGGAACATACGATCGTCGTCGTGGCCTCGGCCTCCGACCCGGCGGCGCTGCAATACATCGCGCCCTATGCGGGTTGCGCCATGGGCGAGTACTTCATGGAGCAGGGGCGCGACGCCCTGGTGATCTACGACGATCTATCCAAGCACGCCTGGGCCTACCGCCAGGTATCGCTATTGCTGCGCCGTCCGCCGGGGCGCGAGGCGTATCCGGGCGACGTGTTCTACCTGCACAGCCGCCTGCTGGAACGCGCCGCGCAGCTTTCGGACGAACGCGGCGGAGGCAGCCTGACCGCATTGCCGATCATTGAAACCCTGTTGGGCGATGTATCCGCCTATATCCCCACCAACGTGATCTCGATCACCGATGGGCAGATTTACCTGGAAAGCGACCTGTTCTATTCGGGTGTGCGTCCGGCGGTCAACACGGGCCTCAGCGTCAGCCGTGTGGGTGGCGACGCGCAACGCAAAATCATGAAGACGGTGGCGGGCATGTTGCGCCTGGACATGGCGCAGTTCCGCAGCCTGGCCGCCTTCGCGCAGTTTGGCTCCGACCTGGACAAGGCCACGCAGCAGCAGCTTGACCGTGGGATGCGCCTGCAGGAAATTCTGAAGCAGCCGCAGTATCAGCCTACGCCGCTGATGGATCAGGTGGCGTTGATCTTCGCCGGCACGCGCGGCAAGCTGGATCATGTGCCGGTGCCACAGGTCAAGCAGTGGGAAGCGGAATTCCTGACCTACCTGCACAGCAACTACCCCGATCTGGAAGAACGGGTGAAGGCGGTCAATTACCAGATGACGCCGGAGATCGAGGCGTTGTTGACCGAGGCGATTGACGGGTTCAACGTGGCGTGGTCCGAACTGCACGCCGCCGATTAGCAGGACCGACCTAAGGGGGAAGGCAAATGCCCTCGACACGTGAGATCAGACGCCGCATCCGGTCGGTGAAGAACATCAATCAGGTGACGCGCGCGCTGGAAGCGGTATCCGCTTCGTCGGTGCGCAAGGCGCAGGCGGCAGTGCTGGCCAGCCGACCCTACGCGCAGCACGCCTATGATGTGCTGGTCAATGTGGCCGCGCAGAGCACCGGCGTGCCGCTGCACCCGTTGTTGGAAGTGCGGCCAGAGGTGCGGCGGATCGCGGTTTTGCTCATCACCGGCGATCGCGGCCTGGCTGGCGCGTACAACGCCAACATCGTGCGGCGCGCCATTCGTTTCGTCGAGCAGTACGAGCGGCCCGTGCACTGGATCACCGTGGGGCGCAAGGGGCGCGACCTGATCCGGCGCTATATCGCCCGCCTGGAGCGCGACGAGACGGCACCCGCCTTTCTGCGCGATCAGCAGATCGTAGCGGAGTTCTCGCACCTGCCCGCTGATGCCGACCTGGGCGACATCGCACAGATCGCCAGGGTGGTGTTCGACGAGTTCCTGACCGAGCCGGTGGATGAGGTGTTCATCGCCTACACCAATTTCATCAACACGGTGACGCAACAGCCGCGCGTGTTGCCGCTGTTGCCGTTGCGCCCCTTCGAGGCGCGCAGCCGTGAGATCATGGAGCTGGTGGAGCCAGAGCCGGAAGTACGCTACCGCAACCGCGACTACATCTACGAACCCAGTGCGGCGGCGATCCTCAATGAGATCATCCCGCGCTTCACCGAGCTGCAGATTTTGCAGGCGATCCGCGAGAGCCTCTCCAGCGAGCACAGCGCACGCATGATCGCCATGCGCAACGCTTCGGAAAGCGCCGAATCGCTGGGCGGGGTGCTGCAGCTCGAATACAACAAGGCGCGGCAGCTTTCAATCACCAATGAGATTCTGGACATCGTGGGCGGCGTGGAAGCGCTGCGGCAATCAGAGGCGGGCCAATAGCCCGGCTCATGTTTAGAGGAGCAACGTATGGTGGCGAGAGTCAGACAAGAGGTGCAGGGGACTGTCGCGCAGATTCTGGGCGGTGTGGTGGATGTGGCCTTTCCGCCGGGCGCGGACCTGCCGGAGATTTACGACGCAATCCGCGTACCGCGCGACGGCCAGGAACCGCTGATCCTGGAAGTGCAGCAACACCTGGGCAACAACCGGGTGCGTTGCGTGGCCATGGATGCGACCGACGGTCTGCAGCGCGGGGTCCCTGCTTATGCGACGGGCGCGCCGATCATGGTGCCGGTGGGCGAAGTGGCATTGGGGCGCATCTTCAACGTGCTGGGTCGCCCCATTGATGGCAAAGGCCCTGTCGAAGCGGACACCTATTACCCCATTCACCGCAAAGCGCCTCCCTTCGAAGAGCAGGCTACTTCGGTCGAGATGTTCGAGACGGGCATCAAAGTCATTGACCTGATCGCGCCGTTTCGCAAAGGAGGTAAGGCCGGCATCTTCGGGGGCGCGGGTGTGGGCAAGACCGTGGTGATCATGGAGCTGATCCGCTCCATCGCCAAAGAACACGCTGGTTTTTCGGTCTTCGCGGGGGTGGGCGAGCGCACCCGTGAAGGCACGCAGCTTTACGGCGAAATGCAGGAAAGCGGCGTGATTCACCAGACGGCGATGGTCTTCGGCCAGATGAACGAGCCGCCCGGCGTGCGTCTGCGCGTGGCGCTGACGGGCCTGGCGCTGGCCGAATACTTCCGCGACCAGGGCCGCGACGTGCTGCTTTTCATTGACAACATTTTCCGTTTTTCGATGAGCGGGTCGGAGGTATCCGCGCTGCTGGGGCGTATGCCGTCGGCGGTGGGCTATCAGCCGACGCTGGCGCAGGAGATGGGCGACCTGCAGGAGCGCATCACCTCGACCAAGCGCGGCTCGATCACCTCGCTGCAGGCAGTGTATGTGCCCGCCGACGACTATTCCGATCCCGCGCCGGTGGCGGTGTTCGCCCATCTGGACGGCACGCTGGCCCTGGAGCGCTCGATCGCGGAACAGGGGATTTACCCGGCGGTGGATCCGCTGGCGAGCACCAGCCGTATCCTCGACCCGAACATCGTGGGTGAGGAGCATTATCGCACGGCGCGCGAGGTGCAACAGGTGTTGCAGCGCTACAAGGACCTGCAAGATATCATCGCCATTTTGGGCGTGGACGAGCTCTCGGAAGACGACAAGCTGATCGTGGCCCGCGCGCGACGCATTCAATACTTTCTGAGCCAGCCATTCTTCGTGGCGCAGCAATTCACGGGGCGCGAGGGGCGTTACGTGCCGGTGAAAGACACCGTGCGCGGCTTTCGCATGATCCTTGACGGCGAGCTGGATCATATTCCGGAGCAGATGTTCTACATGGCCGGTCCGATCGAGGACGTGCTGGAGCGCTATCGCAAGGCGCAGGCTGAAGCATAACGGCAGGCTGGCCGGGCGCCATCTGAACGCGCGTGTCAGCCAGAGGAGAGACGATCATGCCGCTGGAAGTAGAGGTGGTATCGCGTGTGCGGCGGCTGTATCACACGGACCGCGCCGACATGGTGATCATCCCCGGCAGCGAGGGCGAAATGGGCGTGTTGCCCAATCATACCCCGCTGCTGACGACGCTGGCCTTCGGCGAGCTACGCATCGTCGAGGGCAAGGATGTGGTTAGCTTTGTCGTGTATGGGGGCGTGGTCGAAGTACGCCCGCACAAGGTGACGGTGCTGGCCGACGACGCCGAGTCCGTCTATGAACTGGATATGGCGGAGATCGAGGCGGCCCGCGCCCGTGCGCGCGACCTGATGGCCGAAAGCCCCTCCGAAGCGCAGCGCGCGGAGATCGCCCAGGAGCTACGGCGGGCAGAAATCGCCGCCCGAGTCTACAGCAGGGTGCAGGGGCGGGGTCAGCGCGTGCGCAGCCTGGAAGACGAGGAATCCTGATCGCGCGGCGGGAAATCATGCCGGGCACGAAACAACGCGCCGGACACGTTCCCGGTGCGTTGTTTTTTCGCGTGTTGCGATGGCTTGCGGTATACGTTGTGACACAACACGCAATCCGGCGACGTGGGAAAGCGACTTTCATATGGGACTGTTCTCGCGAAAACTGGGGGTAGACCTGGGCACGAACAAGGTCATGATCTACGCCGACGGGCAGATCGTGCTCCAGGAACCGTCTATGGTGGCGCTCACCATCGAAGAAGAGCGCGTGGTGGCAGTGGGACAGGAAGCCCGCGATATGTACGGACGCCATCCGGAGCATATCGAGGTGTTGCGCCCGCTGCGCGATGGCGTGATCGCCGACTACGAAGTGACCGAAGCCATGTTGCGCTACTTCTTTCGCAAAGTGAGCGGGCGACTGCACTTCCGCGGGCCGGAGGTCATGTTGAGCGTGCCCTACGGCGTGACCAGCGTCGAAAAGCGGGCCGTGCACGAGGCCGCGGTACGCGCTGGAGCGCGGCAGGCGTATTTGCTCCCGGAGCCACTACTGGCGGCGCTGGGGGCTGGCTTGCCGATCAGCACGCCGGCGGGCAACATGGTCTTCAACCTGGGGGGCGGAGCCAGCGAAGCGGCAGTCCTGGCGATGAACGGCATTGTAGTGGCCGACAGCATTCGCATGGGAGGGATGCGCCTGGACGAGGCGATCATCAACTATGTGCGGCGCAAGTACAGCCTGGTCATCGGCGAGCCGACCGCCGAGTCGGTGAAGATACAGATTGGCGCGGCGGTGGATATTGGCGAAGAGCTGAGCATGGAAATCCAGGGACGCGATCAGGTGGGGGGGCTGCCCCGCACGATCACCATCACCACCAGCGAAGTGGTCGAGGCCATCCGGGAACCCCTGGAAACCATCGTGAGCGCGGCGCAGAGCGTATTGGAGAAGACTCCGCCGGAATTGGCGGCGGACATCATAGATCGGGGCATTGTGTTGACAGGCGGGGGCGCGCTACTGCGCGGGATTGATGTCTACATCACCCAGAAAGTGGGCGTGCCCGCCTATCGCGCCGAAGACCCGATGGTGGCGGTGGCGGTGGGGGCAGGGCGTGCCCTGGAAGACCTGGCCTTGCTGCGGCGGACGATGGTAGGGCTGTAGCCGGGCAGGATGAGAGGGGGCGCGGTCGGCAAGAGGCCGCGCTCGTTTTTTTATTTGAGGGGGGCAGGCTAGGCCGTTTGGCGGCTTTCCAACACGGTTCTTATTGGGCGCTGCGGGGCGATTTACCTATAATCCCCTGTGTGGGCATTACGGCGCTGCCCGCCTTCGACTTCATTTGCGCTAGCTGCTTACAGGCGGGTCGCTGTCCCCAACGGTGTTCTGACACCTGGCACAGGTGTATGAAGACGCACAAGGAGAACAAAAAATGGCGATCAAGTATGAACTGCCTCCCCTGCCGTATGCGTATGATGCGCTGGAGCCGCACATTGACGAGCAGACTATGCGCCTGCATCACGACAAGCATCACCTGGCGTATGTCAACGGGCTGAACAATGCGCTGGAGAAGCTGGAACAGGCGCGGGCCTCTGGCGATCTGGGTCTGGTCAAGCACTGGTCGCGCGAGGCGGCCTTTCATGGGTCGGGGCATCTGCTGCACAGCATCTTCTGGCCGAACATGGCCCCGCCAGGCAACGGCGGCGGGGGCGAACCCACCGGTGAACTGGCGGCTCAAATCGCCAGAGACTTCGGCAGCTTTGCCGCGTTCAAGGCACACTTTTCGGCGGCAGCCAATCAGGTCGAGGGGAGCGGCTGGGCTTTGCTGGTCTGGGAGCCGCTGGCGCGTCAGCTCGAAGTCTTGCAGTCCGAAAAGCACCAGAATCTGACGCAATGGGGGGTGCGCCCCTTGCTGGTGCTGGATGTGTGGGAGCACGCCTACTACCTGAAGTACCAGAACAACCGCGCCGCTTATGTCGAGGCGTGGTGGAACGTGGTCAACTGGGCCGATGTGGCCGAGCGCTTCAAGGCGGCTGCGGGCGGCTAGAGGCTGTTATGAACTTTTGCGCAGTATTTTCCCCTCACCCCTGCACCCTCTCCCCCGGTCTATACACTGCGTCGCGGGGGTTCAAGGGCGGACAGCCATTGAGAGCATCTCGAACGGGAGACTGTCGTTAACTTTACCTCACC
>FWPU01006458.1_pt1 | contig 22734 bp, 13 predicted proteins | sample 2228361 | NCBI WGS metagenome assembly FWPU01 (sample SAMEA103939777, study PRJEB20133) | metagenome
GGGGACCGCGACGCTTGCAGGGCCATCGTGCGCGCCGGCCAGCGGCACCCACCCTTGGCCCCAGGCAACGGAGGCTCCTCCCACCAGGGCAAGCCATGCGATCGCGAGTCGGCCGAAAGGTTTCATGGCGCGGTTCCTTTTTTCTCAAGCGGAGGCGGCAGGGGCGGACTGCCGTGGTACGCTCGGGCATATGGGTCGATCCGTCCGTGCCTCTCTAGCTTGATTCCATGGTGCAACCCCTGTGCCGCTACGGCAGAAGCGATCGGGCGGCAATCGCCAGGCCCGCGGTGGGCCAGCCAGTGCGAAGCCATGGCAGGGGCGGTGTTCCCAAGCCTTCTCCGGCCCATCGCCACAGCGCGGAAACAAAGGTTCCGATGTTGGCCGTCGGTCATGCCGCTGGCTCAGAAGGGCCACCACCGTTTCCGGGGCGGCGATTCAACCCGGGTGAGCCGCAACCCGATTCTGGCTGCCGAACAACGGACGGGGGCAATGCTTATCGAGCCGGCGGTGTGTGTCGGCATTGATACGCACTGTGTCGATTTTGCGGCGCAATTCCGTCACGGTCGGCGGGCTGCCCTTTGCTGGCCAATGGGGGAAAGACGGGTTAGCCCGCTCAGCCTAAAGGGTTACGCTTAGCGAGGCCAGCTTGGGCGCAAGGGTGGCCACGTCGCGCCGGCTGGTCAAATCCAAAACCGCCGCGCGAACTTTTACCACTTGGACCGGCTCGCCCAGCACGTCGATGGCGTACTGCACGGCGTCGGGCAACTCGTACTCTCCACGCGGTGAGGGGCGGATATTCCGGCAGGCCTCGAAGATCGACCGGCAGAACCGCCAGCAGTTCATGCTGATCCACAAGGGGCGCGGCAAGGCGGCCAGCGTGGCCTCGTCGGGCTTTTCCACGATCCGCTGCAGAAAGCCTGCGGAATCGATCTGGCCCACGGCGAACTGCCGAATCCGCTCCGGCGCGATGTTGCTATGCGCAAACATCGCCTCATCTTCGAATAGGGCCGTGCCGAAACCGCTCAGGTGGCGGAGTGCAGCCAGCGCCTCCGGAGGGTAGTAGTTGTCGGAATTGATGACCAGGAACGGGTCGTGGCCGGCAAAGGCCTCGGCAGCCGCCACGGCGTCGGCGGTGCCTCGCGGCTCTTGCTGGACCGCATAATGGATCGACAACCGGCTGACCCCCGCCTGATCGTAGTATTGCCGAATTACGCTGTGGTCGGGGGCCACCACCAAGCAAACCTGGCGGTAACCCGCGTCGGCCAGGGCCGAAAGCACGTAATCCAAAAAGGGCCGGCCCACGGGGATCATTGCCTTTATCCCCATGGCCGCAATCGCTTCCTGCGACGGCTCCAGCGGCGCTTGGTCGTCCCCCCTACGCATCCGGGTACCTAATCCCCGGGCCAGGATGACGGCCTTATCCATCGGCACTTCTGCCATGCGAGAACTCTCCGACAGTGGACGCGGAATAGCTTGCCAGCCAATTCTAGCTTACCCGCCGCCATCTGTGTGGAGATGGCCCAACATGTGGGGGGGAAGTTTGCGCTTTCCGCAGTCTTCAATCAGGACTTCAAAAGCCGGCAGCGCTCGATAGGCGTCGTTGGCCCCACGGCACACCCGGCACACAGATTATGGCGGGCACCATCGGATGTCGGCCACTCGGGTTTCGGCAGCGTGAATACCACGAGTGGGGGCACACAACGCTATCGCTGGCAATACCGGATTCGAAGGCGCGATGCCTGTTTTGCCGGATTGCCGGGTTGAAGAAGGATTGTCAATGGGACCCAGCGGCAGGGCTTTGGGGCCGCTTTCCGCCCTTATGGGGGTGAAATTCCCGCGGCGCGTCACTTGACGAGGAGCTTTTTGGGTGGGTATAGAGACCATTTTTCGGCTGGTTTGGCCCCAGGCCATGGGGAGCTGGGACAGGGGGCGATCCAACGGTCGACAACCGTCGACAGAGGCCGCGGTGCCGCCAGCCCAGGTTCGCCGGTGGGGTGGCGGCGGGAGGTTTTCCGTGGACGAAATCCGCCAGCAGTTCCTGGCCGACTTGAGCCAGGCCAAAACCGCCAAAGAGGTCGAAGAAGTCCGCATTCGGTACCTCGGGCGCAAAGGGGCGATTACCACGCTGCTGAAGGGGGCCGATTTCAGCCGCCTTTCGCCAGAACAGCGGCGCGCGCTGGGGCGCAAGCTGAACGAGCTGAAGGCGTTTGCCGAAGAACAGCTTGCCCGGGCATCCGCAGCGGCAAGTGCGCCGGCCGCGGCGGTCTGCGAGCGGCTCGACTTGACGCTTCCCGGCACCGGCCGGCGCCTAGGCGCGATCCATCCGGTCGCGCTGGTGCAGATGGAGCTGGAGGACGTATTCCAGTCCATGGGTTTCATGGTGCTGGGGGGCTACGAGGTCGAGCTGGAGTACTACAACTTCGACGCGCTGAATATCCCTCCGGACCACCCGGCCCGCGATATGCAGGACACCTACTGGCTGACCAACGGGATGCTTCTGCGCACGCACACGTCGGCCAATCAGGTGCGGGCATTGGAGCGCTTCGGGGCGCCGTTGCGGGCCATTTTTCCTGGCCGGTGCTTCCGCTACGAGGCGGTCGATGCCAGCCATGAGAACACTTTTTACCAACTCGAAGGGTTGATGGTGGACCGCGACATTTCGGTGGCGAATTTGATCGCGGTGATGAAGGCCCTGCTGGCCCGCGTGTTTCGCCGCGAGGTGGCTGTGCGTCTCCGCCCGGGGTTTTTTCCCTTCGTCGAGCCGGGCTTCGAGCTGGATGTCCAGTGTTTGCTTTGTGGCGGGGCCGGCTGCAGCACGTGCAAGCAAAGCGGGTGGATCGAGCTGATTCCGTGCGGGCTGGTGCACCCGCGGGTTCTGGAGTTCGGCCGGGTCGATCCCGGGGTGTTCAGCGGATTCGCGTTTGGGTTGGGGCTGACGCGCATGGCGATGCTCAAGTACGGGATCCCTGACATTCGCTTGATGAACTCCGGCGACATCCGCTTCCATGAGCAGTTTCCCGCAGCGGTGTAAGGCCTTGGTGCCAGCGAGGCTCGCTTTCCAGGCCAACCCAAGGGCTTCGCCCAGGAGATTCCCGTGAAGATCTCGCTTGATTGGCTGTCGGATTTCGTGGAGCTGGACGACCTGGCGCCCCGGGAGATCGCCGAGCGGCTGACTCTCTCCACTGCCGAGGTCGAGGGGTTCGAGGTGCTCCGGCGCCACGTGGCCGGCGTGTTGGTGGGGGAAGTGGTGGCCCTGGAGCCGCTGCCGGCGGGCCACACGGCCGCCCGGCTCCATGTGGCGGAGGTCGATTGCGGCGGGCGGCGGTTTACCACGGTCTGCGGGGCACCCAACGTCCGCGTGGGGATGAAAGCCCCGTTTGCCCCCCCTGGCACCGAGCTGGCCGGCGGCGCACGCATCGAAGTCTCGGAAGTGGCGGGGCAACGGAGCGAGGGGGTCTTGTGTTCGGCCATGGAGCTGGGACTGAGCCGCTGGCACGAAGCGCTCTTGGAGTGTCCGGCGGAAATCCCCAATGGGACCCCCCTGGCCGAATACGTTCCCGAGGAGGACGTGATTCTTGAGATCGACAACAAGAGCCTCACCCACCGGCCGGACCTCTGGGGCCATTACGGGATCGCCCGCGAGTTGGCGGCCATTTTCCGCCGGACCCTGCGGGGGCTGCCGGTGGCCGACCTGGCGGCCTACGACCATCTGCCGGCCTACCCGTTGCGCATCGACGATCCGGAGGGGTGCCCTTGCTACGGGTGCATCGAGTTCGAGGTGCCGGCGGCGGTCCCCGCGCCGTTGGTCATCCAGCGGCGCCTGCACGCGCTGGGCCAGCGGACATTCGGCTTGCTGGTGGACCTGACCAACTACGTGATGTGGGAGTTGGGCCAGCCGACCCATGCTTTCGATGCCGACCGTGTGCACGCCATCCGGGTCGCCCCGTTGGGCAAGCGGGGCGTGCTGACCACGCTGGATGGCCAGGCCCGGGAACTCGCGCCCGACGACCTGCTCATCTGGAACGAATCGGAGCCGGTGGCCCTGGCGGGCATCATGGGCGGCTTGAACAGCCAATTGCAGCCCACCACGCGCCGCGTGCTCCTGGAGAGCGCGAACTTCAAGGCCTCGCGGATCCGGCGGACGTCGGTCCGGCTGGACCTCCGCACCGAATCGGCCCAGCGCTTCGAGAAGAGCCAGCCGCCGGCCAATGTCAAGGTGGGAATCGCCCGGATCCTTCGCCTTGTCGGGGATGCGGGGGTCGCCTGCCGGGTCACCAGCCGATTCACGCTGGCCGGCGAGCTGAACGACCACTACCGCCCGCTGGAGATGCCGCGGCGGTGCCTGAGCATCATGGCCGGCCAGGAGATCCCGGAGGCCGATGCGCTGGCCATCCTCCACGCCCTGGGCTTCGAGGCGCGGTGCGAAGGGGATCGGCTGTGCGTGGGGATTCCGCCGCATCGCAGCGAGAAGGATATTTCCATCCCGGCCGACATCACCGAAGAGGTGCTGCGGATCTTCGGCTACGGCCGGATCGAGCCCCGCATGCCGCAGTTGTCCATTGCCCCGCCCGATGTGGAGACGAGCCTTCGCACCGAGCACAAGGCGCGGCGCCTGTTGGCCGGCGCCCACGGCTTTGTCGAGGTGCACACGTACGGCTGGTTTGACGAGGCGTGGCTGGGGGCGATCGGTTTTACGCCCCGGCACACCCTGGAACTCCGCAACCCCAGCGCGCAGCAGAACCGGTTCCTGCGGACCACGCTGGTACCGAACCTGCTAGCCTTGGTGCGGCCGAACCGGGCCCACCGCGAGGCCTTCCGCTTGTTCGAGATCGGCCGGGTGTACCAGGCCGGATTGGCCGGGGAGTGCGTGGAACGGTCGCGCCTGGCCGGGGTGAGCTATCAGGATGCCGACTGGCCTCCGTTGGAAGAGCATTTCCGTAGCATCAAGGGGGCGTTGGAGGACCTGGGGCGGTTTCTGAACTGTAGCGTGGCCTTTCGCCCTGGCAGCGTGGCCGAGGCCCCGTGGCAGCTTGCGGGGCTGTGGGCCGAAATCTGCCGCGGCCAGCAGCCGCTTGGGGCCATCGGCGTGCTGGCAGGCCCGATCCGCCAGGCCGTGGCGCCCCAGGGCCAGGTGGTTTGGTTCGAGGTGGAGATGGAACCACTGCAGGGCCCGCTGTTTCCCGAGGTCCGGTACGCGCCGCCGCCCACGTTTCCCGGAAGCTGGCAGGATTTCTCGTTGGTGTGGGACCTGGACCAGGGGTTTGCCAAACTGGAAGAGCGGCTGGACCGCTTCCGTCACCCCCTGGTCCAGCGGCGCGAGTTCTTGGTCCTCTACAAGGGCAAAGGCCTGCCGCCCGGCAAAGGGAGCTATTCGTTCCGCTACTGGATCGGGGCGCAGGACCACACGCTTTCGGGGGAAGAGATCGAGCAGTTCCGGGCGGCCATGCTCGAGTTCCTGGCAGCCGAAAACATTCCCCTCCGGGCATAACCGGCAGGCCGGCGACCCGTGGAGTTCCGGAACCGCAGTCCGGCCGGCGACCCGTGGAGTTCTGGAACCGCAGTCCGGCCGGCGACCCGTGGAGTTCCGGAACCGCAGTCCGGCCGGCGACCCGTGGAGTTCCCGAACGGCAGGCCCGCCGGCGACCCGTGGAGTTCCGGAACCGCAGGCCCGCCGGCGACCCGTGGAGTTCCGGAACCGCAGGCCCGCCGAGCAGAGTCGCGCCGCCGCGGCATCCGGGGCCTCAAAGGGGCCGCCGCCGTCCCCGGGGGAGCTGCAACGGCTAAGGGTGTACGGCCGCGCCGCCTTCGGGCGGCTCGAGCCAGCGGAACTCCGCTTGGGGATGTTCGAGGACCAGCTCAGGGCCGAACGCCTTCGACGGAGTGGCGAACCCGGGCGGAATGCCGCCGGGCAGCGTGCGTTCCAGAGCGGCCAGGGCCGACCACACGGTCATGGGATAGCCGCCGGGAGTTTTGAGGATTGCCTGGGCGGCATGCCCCTGGGAGTCGGTCGCGCGGCCCCAGAAGCCGGCGGTGCTGGCCTGCTGTTCCTCGGGGGAAGGCCCCCGCCAGAATCGCTCGATCGTCCGCTGGCCAAGGCGCTTGGCCAGCGGATGATCGAACACAAAGCGGGCGAAGCGTAAGGCGCGAATGCAGCAGATGGCCGCCTGGGGCGCTGCCACATAGACCTCGATGTTGGGGATGCCGGTGGAGTACCAGGCGGTGGCCACATCGCCCCAGGGCACCGTGAAGGCTGGCTTCGGTCCGTCGGGAAAGGGAATCATCCGTACTTTCCAGGCATGGGGGACGGTGCGAAGTTGGCCGGCGAAGCGTACCCGGCCACCGCGAGGGATCGCTTCGAGAGTGGTCTTGGCTGTGCCCGGACTCATGCTGCCGGTGAAGGTAAAAGCCAGTTCCAGGCGGACCGCTCTGGGGACGCGCCGGGCGAGCAGGGCGGCCAGGCCATCGCTGGGCACAACGTCGAAGCCGACGGCAGGCAGCAGGCGGACGCCAGCCGCCACGGCCCGCTCGTGCTGGGCGGCGGTGGCTTCGATCACGTCGATCTCGCCGGTCAGGTCGAGGTAATCGACGCCGGCGGCCAGGCAGGCCTCGCGCATCGGAGCGGCGGTGGCGGAGAATGGGCCGGCACAATGCAGCACGGCCCGCACGCCGCAAAGATGCGGGACGATGCTGGCCGGCGAGTCCAAGGGGAAGATGCGGATCGGGCAGCCCAGGCTTTGGCCGAGCGGCTCCAGCCTTTGGCGATTGCGGCCGGCCAGAATGGGGCGGTGGCCGCGACGCACCGCCTCGGCGGCGATCAATCGGCCGGTGTAGCCGCTGGCACCGTAAAGCAGCCAGGGTTCGTAGTCGGCTGGCATCGGTGGAACCTCAGTCGGTGCGGGAGAGTGACCCGGGTGGCTGAAGCAGGCCGCCCGGCACGCGGACCACGCATCCAGACCTCAATAGAAACGCCCAGGCAGGGCTGGGCGTTTCTTTCTCGTCGGGATCGGGAAGGACCGCCCGGCGGCGACCTCTTCCTGGGGCGAAGGCCGCCGGCGCCTATTTCTTCTTGGCGCTTTTCTTGGCGGTCTTCTTGGCTGCCTTCTTCGCGGCTTTCTTCTTGGCCACCACAGCGTCCTCCTAACCTAAAGGTTCGGCGAGTTCCTTGCCCTGCCGGGCAGACCCGGGAGGCGACAGGACGTTCGCCACGGGAACAAAACCAAGAGCCACATCGGGCACCGGCCATCGCGAGACCGTTGGATGTGCCGTGCGGCCCGTCCGACTCCTTCGTTCCGCCGTTCGCCCCGAGCGTCTTGCGGCGGCAGTGCGAACAAGTCCATGCGCCGCCCCCGACGCTCGCCGCTGATATCGTAGCGTGCTTCGCATTTTTTGCAAGAGGGCCCAAGCGCCCTTTTGCGCGACATCCCGCTTCGCGCGAGGCGCAGCGGCCAGGGTGCCACCGTACGGCGGTCCGTGGCGCCCTCGCCGCCAAACGTTCAGGCTACCAGAGGCCGCAAGAACTCGATGCTCTTGCGGATGTTCTCCTCCGCCCCGTAGCACTCGATGGACACCACGCCGCTCCAGCCGGTCTCTTTCAGATAGGCCAGGCAGTTCTTGATGTTCTCGGCATTCACGCCGCCGCCGATGGGCACCTCGCTGCATCCGATGCCGGTCTCTTCCCCGCGCACGGCCGCCGCCAGGGCCGGGCTCACGTCCTTGATGTGGCAATGCGAGACGTACTTGCGGAAGCACTTCAGGTACTCCAGCGGGTCGTTACCCGAGATGTACGTGTTGCCCGTGTCGAAGTTGAATCGCAGGTGCTCCGACTCGAAATGGCGGAACAGCCGCATGAGAAAGTCGGCATGGGTGGTGTATGGGCCGTGGGTCTCGATGTTGATAATGATCCCGTAGTCCTCGGCCCAGGACAGACATTGCTTGTAGTTCTCCACCGCGATGCGGAAAATCTCCTCGTCGCTGTAGCCCTCGTACTTCAAGGCCCCGTCGGTGGTATCGACGATGGGGCACCCGATCTCGGCGGCAAAGCGGATCGCTTGTTGCACGTATTGCACGCCGAACGTCGATCCGTCGGGGCCCATCAGCGGGAAGGCGCCGTCGATCTGCGAGACCTGGAGGCCCTTGGAGTCCAAGTATTTGCGGAGGCGGCGGGGGTTCGACAGGAGGGAGACGGCCGGGTCGTATCCCAACCCGTTGACGAAATACTGCCCGTGGATCACCCCGAACTCGATGTGCGACAGGCCGTATTTGACCGCCGTATCGACCGCCATCTGGAAGTTGCCACTCAAGGGGCGCCAATTGTCGGTGTGCATGCCCAGGTGGATCATCGCTGTCTCCTTTGGCTTGAGGCCTCGTGCCGGCAGTGGCGGGCCGGACGCCCGCCCGCGGTGAGAAGCAACATAGGGCAGGCGGTCCCGGGGAGCAAGTACCGGGGGCCAGCCCACCGGCTACCTCAGGGCGTGCGGCGGCGCGCCAAGGTGCGTGGCGGGCTGGGGCATGTGGCGCAGCATCCCGCAAGGGTCACCTGGAAGCGCCGAAGCGGTTGTCCGGCCTACGGGTTGGTGGGCTTCTTGGCCGCAGGGCTTTGCCCACCCGCGGCCGGTTGCGGCTTGCTGCCGGCGCGGATGAACTCGTCGCGGCTCAGGTAGCCGTCGCCATCGGTATCGAAGCGGACAAAGCGTTTGGGGGCCTCGCTGGGATCGGGCTGGCCTGCCAGGAACTCCTCGCGCGATAGGCGGCCATCGCCGTTGGTGTCGCGGCGGGCGAACAGGGCGGCGCGGTCCACTGGCTTTCGGCCCGCCTTGGCCACGGACGACTTGCCGGCTGGCTGGCCCGCTTTGGCCCTCCCCTTTGGCCGGATCTGCGGCTTGGCCTCTGGCTGGCCCGCTTTCGCCCTCCCCTTTGGCCGGATCTGCGGCCTGGCCTCTGGCTGGCCCGCTTTCGCCCTCCCCTTTGGCCGGATCTGCGGCTTGGCCTCTGGCTGGCCCGCCAACAGCGCTTGCAACGAGGCCGCCACGTCGGGCTGGGAGGCCGAAAGGTTCCGGGTTTCCTCCGGGTCGGTCTGGTAGTCGTAAAGCTCCAGCACCGCGGTGGAGGCCGGCTGGGCGATGGCCTTCCATTCCACCAGCCGATAGCGCTCGGTGCGTACGGCCCGGCCCATGAGGTTCCCCCGAGGATAGACATGGAACACCGCCTTTTTGCCTGGCGCTTGCGGGTCGCGCAGAACCGCCGTCAGGCTCGATCCGTCCAGGCCCTTGGGGACCGGCAGGCCAGCCAGCTCGCAAAGGGTGGGGTACAGGTCCACGCTTTCTGCCAAGGCCAGGGTCCGCGTGCCGGGCCGGGTAACCCCCGGGGCCACAATAATCAGCGGAATCCGGGTGGCCTGCTCGTAATTGGTGTGCTTGCACCACATGCCGTGGTCGCCCAGGTGCCAGCCGTGGTCCCCCCAAAGCACGATGATGGTATTGTTGGCCAACCCGGTGGCATCCAGGGCATCCAGCACCCGGCCCAATTGGGCGTCCATATAGCTGGTGGCCGCGTAATAGCCGTGGATCAGATGTCTTGCCTTGGCGTCGTCCAGCGGCCCGGTGGCGGGGATGTCGCTGTACTGCCGCAGTTCGCCCCAGGTCGTGGGGGCGAAGGGAGGGGCCCCGGTGGGCGGCGTCTTGACCGTGGGCATCGGCAACGCCAAGGGATCGTACAGGTCCCAGTACTTTTTGGGAGCCACGAAGGGGAGATGCGGTTTGAGGAATCCGACGGCCAGGAAGAATGGCTGGTCGGGGCGCTGGCGGGCCGCCTGGAGCCGGCGGATCGCTTCGTCGGCGATCCGGCCGTCGGCATAGGTGCTATCCGGCACGTCGGCGCACTCGGTGGGCGCACCCCGCGGAAGTTTGGCTGCCTTGGCCTCCGGTGCGTTGGCGAACCGGGCCTCTTCGCGCGTGGGCTGGGGGGTGCGGTTTTCGGGCAGGACATAGCCGCCAGCCGGCCCACCCTTGGGGCCCCAATGCGGGACGCTCCACGAAGCCGGATCTTCGTGGTTCCCGTGGCCCACGTGAAAGATCTTGCCCAAGGCCTCGGTCCGCCAGCCGTGCAGCTTGAAGTGCTGGGCCAGGGTGACGGCATCGGGCACGGCCAGGCGGAAGTTCGTCCCCAGGTCGTAGATGCCGATCGACTGCGGGCGGAGCCCGATCATCAGGGCGTTGCGCGAGGGGGCGCAGACCGCCTGGTTGCAATAGGCCCGCTCGAACAGCAGCCCCCGGGCCGCCAACCGGTCCAGGTTCGGCGTGCGGACCAGCGGCGATCCGTAGCAGCCGGCCAGCGGCTTGAGATCGTCCACGCAGATCAACAGCACGTTGGGCCTGTGAAGCGGCCTTTTGCTCGGCTCGCCGGACCGAGCAGGGCTAGATGCCCCGGCAGCGACAAGAACCGTTGCCCCGAGCCACAGCCACACCACCGCGATTTGCCGGATCATAAAGCACGACTCCCGTGGTCGAACCCTTGGGGTTGAACGACTCGACAGCGGCCTGGCTGCCGCGGCCGAGCATAAAATGCCTACCTGGCGCATGCCCTGCACGGCCCAATATAGCAGGCACGGTGGGTGCCTGGCAGTCGGGGCGGCTTTTTCGTAAAAGGTGCTGGTGCGAAGGCACGGCTTGGATCGCTTGCCGCCAGGTGGCTGGCAAGCCCGTTCGGCAAGCGGTGCGCGGCACGCGCTTCAGGCAGGCGATTCCAAAACCGTGGCACGCGGCGCTGGGGCCGATCAGCCAGCCATGCCGCGGCGGTAGCGGTAATAGGCGGCGCAGGCCCCTTCGGAGGAAACCATCGGCGCGCCCAGCGGCCGCTGCGGCGTGCACCGCACCCCAAAGGCCGGACAATCCACGGGCTTGCGCAGCCCCTGGAGGACTTCGCCGGCCAGGCATTCGGCCGATTCCTCGGCGGTCAGCCCGGCGAGGCCAAAACGCCTCGCAGCGTCGAACTCCGCATATTGGGGCCGCAGTTCCAAGCCGCTTTGCGGCAAGACGCCGATGCCCCGCCACTTGCGGTCCGCAGGCTGGAACACCTCGTGCATCGCCCGCAACGCCTCGGGGTTGCCTTGGGGCCGGACGGAGCGGGCATACTGGTTCTCCACTTCGTAGCGGCCTTGTTCGAGCTGAGCGATGCACATGGCGATGCCTTGAAGGATATCCAGGGGTTCGAATCCGGTGGCCACGATCGGCACCCGGTACTGGGCAGCGATGGGGCGGTAGGGTTCCAGTCCGGTCACTGTGCACACATGCCCGGCCGCCAGGAAGCCCTGCACGCGGCAACCGGGCGAATCGAGGATGGCCCGGATCGCCGGCGGCACCAGCACCTGGCTGACCAGAAGCGAGAAGTTGTGCACGCCCAGGCGCGCGGCCTGAAGGACCGCCATCGCGTTGGCCGGTGCCGTGGTCTCGAAGCCCACGGCAAAGAACACCACCTGCCGGTCGGGATGCCGCCGGGCAAGTTCGAGGGCATCCATGGGCGAATAGACCACGCGCACGTCGCCCCCTTCGGACTTGACGGCCAGCAGGTCCTTGGCCGACCCGGGCACGCGAAGCATATCGCCGAACGAGCAGAAGATCACCTCGGGCTGGCCGGCCAGGGCCATGGCCTGATCCAGCGTCTCGACCGGGGTGACGCACACCGGGCAACCCGGCCCGTGGATCAGCGAGATCCGCTCCGGCAACAGGGCATCCAGTCCGAAGCGTACGATGGCGTGCGTCTGGCCGCCACAGACCTCCATGATATTCCAGGCGCGGGTGGTGCACCGGCCCAGATGCTCGGCCAATTGCCGCACACTGGCGGCGTCGCGATATTCGTCGAGATACTTCACGGCTGGCTGTTCGGGGGGTCGGAGGGCGATGGTTCCGTAAACGGCACGTCCGGCGAATCTGGAAAAGCGCCGGACCCCGTCGGCTCGGTCGCGCCGGCCGACTGGATTTGCTCCAAATAGCGGAAGATCTCTTCGGCCTCGGCCGGGTCGACGCGGCTGATGGCGAACCCCACGTGCACAATGATGTAATCGCCCACTTGGGCCTCGGGCACGTAGGCCAGGCAGGCTTGTTTCACGATGCCGCCGAACTCGACCCTGGCCATGGGCAGATCGTCCTGTTGGTAGATTTCGAGCACTCGGCCTGGTATTCCAAGGCACATGCCGCGATGACTCCCGGGGGTTGGGGGACAAAGGGCGGGGCTTGCTGGCAGCCATGCCACACCCGTTTTGCCGCGCTTTCTGGAAACGGAGGCGGTGTCGGCATCGGCTAAGGGGGGTTGTCCGGCGGCGCAGCGAGGGCTTGCAGCCGCCACCGCGCGATCCATACCTGCCCCAGGGCGATACCGCCGTCGCCCGGCGGGATTTCCCGAGGCAAATGGACGCGGAACCCGGCCCGGCCCAGGGCGTCGAATACGCGCTGGGCCAGCAAGGCGTTTTGAAAGCACCCGCCGGACAGCACCACGTCGGTCGGGCTTGCTGGTCGAGGACCGCCAGCGCCCTTGCACCATTCTACCGCCAAGCGTGCGAGCGTGTTGTGAAATCGTGCGCTGACCACTGCGGGGAGTATGCCGGCCCGCAGGTCGGCCAGGATCGCGCCGAGCATGGGTTGCCAGTCGGCCACCCGCGGCTGGCCGGCCAGGTGCAGGGGATAGGCGTCTTCGCAGCGGCTATCGGCGGCGAACTCCAGGGCCATGGCCGCCTGGCCTTCGAAGCTTATCCTCGCCCCCAGTCCGCACAGGCAGGCCACCGCGTCGAACAGCCGCCCCATACTGCTGGTGCGGGGACACCGCTTGCGGGCCAGGAGGACCAGCAGGTTCTGGAGTTCGTGGGGGCTGAACCAAAGGCGGGCGATTTGGCCTGCTGCTTCGGGGCCGAGGGCCTCGTAAAGCAGGCCGAGGGCCGAGCGCCGCGGCTCGCGCACCGCCTGGTCGCCGCCGGGCAGGGGGAAGGTCCGCAAATGGCCGAAGCGGTACCACTGGCCGCGATGGCACCAGAGGGCTTCGCCGCCCCAGACCGAGCCGTCCTGGCCGTAACCGGTGCCGTCCCACGCCAGCCCCAACACGGGGCCTTCCAGGGCCAATTCGGCCATGGCCGCCGCCACGTGGGCGTGGTGATGCTGGACCCGCACCACAGGCACGTTCCACCGCCGGGCCAGCTCCTCGGCATGGCGCGTTGAAGCGTAATCCGGATGCAAGTCGCAGGCCACGGCCTGGGGCTGGACTTGGAAGAAGTCCACCAGATCGGCCGCGGCCCGCCGGTGCACCTCGACACTCAGGACGTTATCCAAGTCGCCCACGTGGGCGCTGAGGATGGCCTGGCCCTCCAGCGCCAGGGCCACCACGTTCTTCAGGTGCCCACCCAAGGCCAGCACAGGGGGCCCTGCCGCTTCCAAGGGGACCGGGCGCGGGGCGTATCCCCTGGCCCGGCGGAGGACCATGGGGCCGGCCGGTCCCAGGCGCACCACCGAATCGTCCACCGGGCGTACGATAGGCCGATTGTGCACCAGGAAGCCGTCGGCGATGCGCCCCAGGCGCTGGAAGGCCTCTTCGGTGCCGATGGCCATCGGTTCTTCCGAAAGGTTGCCGCTGGTACATACAATCGGCCGGTCCACGGCCTCCAAAAGCAGCTCGTGCAGCGGCGTGTAGGGAAGCATGACGCCCAGATAGGGATTCCCCGGAGCCACCTCCGGCGCGATGTCGGCGACGGCCTGGGCATCGCAGCGACGCCGCAGAAGCACGATGGGCGCTTGGGGGGATTGCAACAGGCGGGCCTCGTCGGGCGAGACCTGGCAGCGGCGCGCCACGTCGTCCAGCGTGGCGAACATCAAGGCGAACGGTTTGTGCGGCCGGCGCTTGCGGTCCCGCAGTCGGGCCACGGCGCTGGGGTTGGTGGCGTCGGCCAGCAGTTGAAAGCCCCCCAGGCCTTTCAAGGCGACAATCTGCCCGGCGCAGACTGCGGCGGCGGCCAGGTGCAGGGCCTTGTCGTGCAAGGCCCCCGGCTGGCCCCACGCATCCCGCCATTCCAGGTGCGGGCCGCACTGCGGGCAGGCAATCGGCTGGGCATGAAAGCGGCGGTCGGCCGGGTCGGCATACTCGGCAGCGCACCCCGGGCACATCGCAAACCCCGCCATGGAGGTCCGCGGCCGATCGTAGGGCACACCGAGCACGATCGACCACCGCGGGCCGCAGCACGTACAATTGGTAAATGCATACCGGTATCGCCGCTCGCCCGGGGTACGAATCTCCTCGCGACAGGCCGCACACAGGGCCAGGTCGGCCGGGAGCGTCGGGCGCGGCCGGCCTTCCTGGGGGCTGGGTCGGATGACAAACTCGCCAGGCCGGCCATCCTCGCAAGGAATGCGGCGGACCTCGAAATGCTCGATGCGGGCTTGCGGCGGCGACTCCTCGCGCAACGTCCTCAAAAAACCCTCGACCCGATCTGCCGGCCCCTCGACCTCGATCCGCACCAGGTCGGCCTCGTTCTGGACCCAGCCGGCCAGGCCGTTCTGAATGGCCACGCGATATACGAAGGGACGGAACCCCACCCCCTGCACGATCCCTCCTACCCGCACCGCCACCCGCACCGGACCTTTTTCCTGGCCGCCAAACTCATTCATTGCACGATGCACCGCATGGGGGCCCAGGCCGACGCGGGGACAAAACGGCCGGAACCCCTACCTTCAGTGTAGGGCACAAGACAACCTGGGCCGAGCGCCAAGCGGCGAATTCGTGCGGGAATGGCCAGGCGCGGATGACCAAAACCCAAACGCCAATCACCCAATCTCCGTCTCGGCGGCGAAATCCCGACTGCCGGGCACCAAATCCAAAGCACCCATGACCGGGTTTTGGCGGACACACCGCAACGCAGGGCCAGGCAACCTTCGCTTTCTATTGGTGCCGGGCCATTGGGATTCAGTCATTGGTACCTGGTCATTGTGATTTCATCGTTGGTGCCTGGTCATTGGCGTGCGATACCTGCCCGGCCGGCCTCACAGCGACCATCCGTTGTGCATGGCTCGGACCAGTTGGCGGTTCGCCTCCTCGCTGCCGATGAACTTCTGCTGGTTCCAATCCCAGCGAAGGGTTTGCTCCAGCCGGGCGGCGATGTCGGCCAACAGTCCCAGGGTCGAGGCCACGTAGGCGGCGTCCACGTCAGAAACCGGGTCTTTCCGGCTGCGTACGCACTTGAGGAAATCGTCCTGGTGGTGGTCCGAGTCGGTCAGGCGCAACTCGTCCGGCTTGAGCTTCACCTTCAGCAGCGATTCGGGCTGGGCCCAGATGCCGGCGCGGTCCACATGGACCCACCCCTGGTCACCGATGAACCGGCAGCCGGTCTTCTGCTGCTTGTTGTCGCTGAAGATCATTTTCAGGCCACTAGCATAAGTGAAGGTGGCGAACCAGGTGTCCACGTTGTCAGTGAAGCCCTCGTGGCGGTAGGTCGCCTTGCACTGAACCTGGAAGGTTCCCTGGCCGATTTCGGGGCAACCCCAGTTGGCGATGTCCAGATGGTGGACACCCCAGTTGGTGATGAAGCCGGCGCAGTAATCCCAGATGAGGTACCAGTCGGGCCAGGCGACGCGCCCGGGGTTGTAGGGTTTGGCGGGTGCCGGCCCACGCCACATCTCCCAGTCGAAGCCGGGGGGCACCGGCTGGGGATCCAACGGGCCTTTGTAGCTGGGGCGATACTCGGGTCCGGGAGCGGCCACTTCGACGGTGTGGATCTTACCGAGGTAACCGTTGCGGGCCAGCTCGCAGGCGTGCTGGAACTTGCGTTGGGAGCGCTGCCATGTGCCGGTTTGGAAGACGCGTTTGGCGCCCCGCACCGCATCGCGGATGCGGCGGCCCTCTTCGACCGAGACGCCCAGCGGTTTCTCGCAGTAGAGGTCTTTGCCCGCTTTGACGGCGGCCGTGGCCACCAGGGCGTGCCAGTGGTCTTGGGGCGCGATCATTACCGCGTCGATGTCGCGGCGGGCCAAAAGTTCGCGGAAATCGCGGTACATCGTGCACCCCGAGTCGCCGTATTGGGCGTCGACCAGCTCCTTGGCCTTTTGGCGGCGGTCCGCGTAGGTATCGCACACGGCCAGCACGCGGCAGGCGGGCAGTCCCAGAAAAACCCTCATGTTGGCAGTGCCCATCCCGCCGACGCCGATGCACCCCAGCGTGATCTTTTCGCTGGCCGGCAAAGTGCCTTGGCCCCCTAGCGCCGTCGAGGCGATGGGGTACGGCACGCCGGCAGCACCCGCAGCCGCCAGGCCTTTCAACAAGCCACGTCGCGTCAGCAAAGCGTTTTTCATGGCGATTTCCCTCCAAGCAAAACCCATTGGGGGCGGAGTGCGTGGCACCTGGCGCCCTATCCCTCATCCGTTCGAGGCGTGCCGGCCCGCCACGTTCCCCGCAGCGACAAGGGGGCTCAAGACCCCTTTGCAATCACGGCCTCGCGGGGCACCCGATGGACGCGGCCCCCCCAGGCGATCTGCGGCGAGCCAAAGCCGTGGAACACCCGGATCCGTGCCGACTGGGCCAGCGGCTTCTGGTCGGCCGGCTGAAGGGTAAACAGGGCCCCCTCGGGATAATCCTGGCCGTTCCAACGCTTGGCGTAGAAAGCGGCCAGGTGCGGGCCGTCGATCACGAAGCCAAAAGGAGGCAGGAGGACCCGGCCGCCGTGCAGCGAATCGGCCGGCGCATCGGCCTGGCCGAAGTTCACCACGACCGTAACCGCCTTGTCTTCCTGGCCGTAGCGGGCGCGGCGGAGCGACTTATCGGCACTGAGGAACTCCAAGTGCTCGAGGCGCTGGTGCGCCGTGGCCGCATGGAGCGGCCCCAGGACCTCGTGCGTGGTTTTGAGGAAGGCATCGGTGGGGTGCAGCCCCTCGGCCCAGCCCTGGTCGGTGCGGGCGAAGGCGGCCTGCGGGCCGGCCCGCGGCTTGCGCCCCTTCGCATCCTTGCCCTCCTCTTTCCAATACAGGTGATCGGGGATGGAGTGATAGTGCAGCGGCCGGGCGCACAGCACGTGATGCGCCACGTACAGCCCGGCCTGCTCGGCCGCGTACCCATACTTGCCGAAACAAATCTGGCAATCGTGGTACACCATCTCCCAGAAGGGGATGACCGTGGCACCGAGCGTTTCGGGCTTGAGGTTGTGATAGTACCGGCCCGAGACTCCGACCAGCCCCTCGAAGAAGTCGCTATGGGGCACGGCCCATTCCCGCCCGCACTCGCTGCCGAACAGGCCGAACAACTGGCGGGCTGCGTCGCTCAGCCGGATCTTCCATGCCACGTCATCGTCCCGTGCCAAGGGGTGGTTGGGGTCGGCGCACTCCCGCGGTCCCACCGCAAAGGTGCAATCGATGAAATACGCCCACGGGCCGAACAGGCGGTGGATTTCAGGCAGGTTCTGGGGGCGCATGGCCAGTTCGAGCTGTTTAGGGGCGCAGACCATGTAGGCCCGGCCGCCCAGCCAGCGTCCCCCTTGGATCAGCGAGCCATCGGGCCGCTTCTCGATCACCGCCGGATTCCAGCTCCGCGCGTCCCGGTACATGTCCTGATAGTTGTCGTGCAGGCACGCCACAAAGCCCAGGGTCTGGATCCGCCGGATGGCTTCGGCCAGCTTCGCATTGCCGCCGCACTCCGGGTTGGCCGGCAGGTTGTCGGGATGCCGGCAATCGTAGCCCCCTTCGGTCCAGCCCCCCAGGATGAACAGGCAGCGGTCGATACCGAGGTCCGTGTGCAGGTGCTCGGCGATCTGGGCGGCCTCGTCGAAGGTCCACCGCACCGTGACCGACTCTTCCTTGGTACTCTCCTCGTTCATGCGGCGGGCCAGGCAAGTCCATAGCTTCACGTTCGAGGCCCCCACCATCCGCTCGGCATGGGGATTGCGCCGGATTTTCTGGGCCAGCGTGACGGCCAGCCCTTTCTGTTGGGCCAGGCGGCGATAGCCGGAAGCCAGCGTGTTCCAATCGCCGCGGCCCAACGGCGTGAGGCGGATCGACCGCGCCGGCGGCTGCAGCGAGACCGCCGCGGTGACCTGCTGCCGGGCGGGCCCCTGGGCTAGCCGTTTGCTCTCCAAGTGGGCCCAGACGCAGACCCCGTCCCACGTGACGGCCAGCACCGAACCGCTCTTCAACACCCCGAGCATGTTCATGTGGCACCCCTCGTACTCCGACGCCCCGAAGGTGTGCCTGAACGCCACGCCGCTGGTGGCCGGTATCAAAAGGCCCTCGCGGCACGGCACGATCCATGCGCCCTGTTGGCGGTCGGTCACGGCCAGGGCATCGTCCAGCAGCCGAACGCTGCCGGAAACCTTGCCTTCAAAGCGAATCTCCAGCGAGCGGCCTTCATCGACGAGTTGGAAAGCCACAACCGGCCCCGAGGCCGCAGACAAGCGAACGGACCGGGTATCGGCCTGCACGGCAGTGAACCGCGCTGGCAGGCCCTCGGCCGAGCCGCATCGGGCCCAGCCGTCGTCCGGCCAACGGATCCCGCTGGCCTTGTCCCGCAGCGCCCAGGCGCCGGTGTCTGGCCGGATTTCCACCACCATGGCCGGGCTCTCTAACACCCGCGGCGTTGCGGGCAGTTCGGCACTTTGCGCCCCCATCACCACGCAAAAGGCCACTAGCAGAGACATGGTACACCTCATCGCGGCTTGTTGCGGCTCGTTGCGGCTGGACCAACATGTCGGCTGCAAGCCGCTTCCCAGCGTAGCAACCGCCGATGGCCGCGACAACCAGAGGCGCAGCGCGGTAGCTTGCCACCGCGCGGGGCTGCAAGCGATGGGCCCCCTGGCCAGGCGGCTTGGGGCCGGGCCCCGCCTCGATGTACGAGGCGGCGCGACGAAGGAGCGATGGGCCCCCCTGGCCAGGCGGCTTGGGGCTGGGCCCCACCTCGATGTACGAGGCGGCGCGACGAAGGAGCGATGGGCCCCCCTGGCCAGGCGGCTTGGGGCTGGGCCTATCGGAGCAACTCGCCGTACAGCGGCAGATAGCGGTAGGGAACTTCCAGCATGAGCAAGTTGAGCGTGGTTACGTACAGGCGTCCCCCCTCCCTGGCCCAACGGTCTGGCACGGGTTGCTGCGGGTGCCAGCTTCCGGCCAGGGGGCCTGTCAGAACCTGGCTCTCGGCCAACAGCGGCCCCAGGCGCCGGTACCAGGCCGTCCAGAACTCGCCTTGCATCTGGAACATGACCTGGGTGGCATAGTACCAATAATAGCTGTCGCGCGTGGGTTGGGCGGCGGTGCCCAGGGCCGGGAGGTTGGTCTGGAGGAAGCGAGCGCCTTCGACCAGGGGGGGATGGTTTTGCGGCCAGCCCAGATACATCCGCATCAGGAGGCCTTCGGCGGTCATGGCCAGATTGGGCCGGCGCCCTTGGCGCTGCTGGGGCGTGTCGGCCGCATAGGGGTTGTAACGGTACTGGGCGCCGCCGGCCGCCTGGGCCAGATCGAGCCACCGCGAGACTTTGGCCAGGGCCTCGGCCGGCACCTCCAGGCCGGCCATCTGGGCGCTTTTCAGCGCCATGAGCATCCAGCCCGAGACCGAGGTATCGGATTCCAGTTGCGGGACATAGCGCCATCCGCCCAGCTCAGGGTGTTGGGAGGCGAGGATGAAGTTCACGGCTTGCTGGGCCGGCCCGCGAAGTTGCCGATCGCCGGTCATCCCATACGCCTCGCACAGCGCGATGGCGGCCATGCCGTGTCCGTAGAACTGGGCGAACCGCGTGCGGTCGGTTTGCGGAGTGAACAGGCACCCGTCCGGGCGCTGATTGCGGATCAGCCATTCCAGACCGCGCCAGACGGGCTCCCGGTACTTGCCCTCCAAGTGCGTGTACCCTGCGCCCAAGAGGGCCAACAGGGCCAGCCCCGTGGCCGCCGTATCGCCATGCATTTCGCCCCAGGCGGCCTCGGCATAGCCGGGTTGGGCGTCGTGGGGCGAGCGATCCAGCGACCAGTGTCCGTCGGGAAACTGGTGCCGCACCAGGAACTCGATGCCTCGTTCGACCGCTTGCTCCCATTGCTGGGTGCCGTAGGCCCGGGCCCGGGCAGCACGCTGGCCGGGTTGCCGGGCCTGGAAGGCCGGCTTGGGCTCGTCGCGGAGCTTGCCCTCGAGGCTGAGGACGGCCGGACTGCGAGGCAAGGAAGGCCGGCCGGCCGGCTCCTCGACAAGCGGAGCCGCTTGCGCCCCCTCGCGCCGCATGCGCAGACCGACCGCTCCAGGTGGCAGGGCCCCAGCCCCCGAATCGGCCTTGCTTGCAGCCGGACCCGACCCGGCCACCGGCAACGGCAAGGCGAATCGTCCGGGGCCGACTCCCTGGCGGCTTGGCCCGGCCATTGTCCCACCCACGCCCCCTTGGCCGGCAGGTTGCCCTGGCGCATCGGCGGTTTCCGGCTGCGAAGGACCGGTTTTTGTGCTGGCCGTGCCGGGCACAGGGCGTTGGGGCTCGTCCACCGTGGTGCCCGGCAGCGCAGTCGCGAGGGCCGACCGGCGCAACAACGCAGCACTCCCGTCAGGAACACCGGCACCGCCTGACGTTCCAGCCCCGCTTGAGGTCAAGTCCTGTGGCGGCCAAGCCGTGCGGCGCGGCCCTCGCGCGGTGTTTGGGGGGAGAATGCCGTGCAAGGAATCGTTCCCTGGCAGGTCGCTGGGCCGGCCGAATGTTGCCATGCTGGGCGCTACGGTCGCCTGCCGCTCCACGCCGAGACTTGCTGGCTGGGCGGCGGCGTCAACCGAAGCCCCTGGGGGAGGTGCCGGCCGGGCGCTGGGGGCGATGGTCGCTTCCGCAGCCGGATGAAGGACGAGAGGGGCCACCGAGGGGGACGCCATGCGCCGCAAGGCGTTTGGCGCGGCGACCGTTTCGATGGCCAGGTCGGCATCGAGCCGCCGAGGGGAGGCCGGGCGCGGAGCGGGCAAGGCGTTCCAGGGCGTTTGGGGTTCGGCTGCGGTCGCGGCCGTCGGGCCGACTCCTGCACGCGCAGGGGCTGCTACAGGCGGCGCATCGAGGGAAGCCAAGGGGGCCGCTGCGCTGGCTGGGGGAGTCTCAGGCGCCGCGAGGTCGGCCGCCATGGGCTCGGGCCCGGCTGTCACCGCGCGCCGCAGCGCGGCCTGGCCGGCCACCGGCTCCGGCGAAGGCCGCGGCTGGGCGCGCTGCAGGGCCAATTCGGCAGCCAAAATGGCTGTTTCCGGCCCGAGGTCTGGCTCCGCGGCAGGCCGCCCCGGCCCCCCCTCCGGCACCTGCCGAACGGCACGCGCGGCCTCGCCAGGCTCGGGCGGTCGGGCGGTTCCCCCCGGCCGCACTCGGGAAAACCGGACCGTTTCCGAACGCTCCACCCTGACCTGCAAGTCCTGGCGTGCCACCGGCACCGTCGGCGGCAACAAGGCCTGGTCCGGCGGCGGCAGTTCCACGCGCTTCGGTGTGGGAGACTCGGGGAGGGTCTGGTCGGTTGGCTCGATCGGCTCCAGCGGTTTTGGTTGCCAGCGCGGGGGGGGCTGCGCCGGAGGCTTCGGCGGCGACAGCGGGGACGGTGCCTGCGGCTCGGCCGGCACCGGACGCTCGAACTCTTCCATCCGCTCGGGTTCTTCCAGCGCTTCCCAATGATAGTCGGGGAACCGCTCCAGCGAACTCTCATCCAGGGATGGGAGTTCCTGTTCGCGGGCCACCAGCCATACGTGCAGGTGCTGGGTATGCAGGAAGACGGCCAGCCACAGGTGGAACACCAGACTCAGGATAAGACAGAGCTGCAGACGGCGCACGGCCGCGCGGCGAAGGATGGCCGCTGCCGCAAGCAACAACACCGCCAGCATGCCCACCAGGGCCGACTGCCCCCAGCCGCTTTCCACCAACGCCCACCACTGCCGGGCCTTCCACAGGGGTTGCGGATCGGGAAAGGGGGCTGTGGCGGCCACCACGCCGAACGTCGAGCCGACCAACAGTCCGATGGCCATGTAGATGGGCCATAAAGGGGCGGGCATCTCGGCGCGTGCAGCGCCTGGGCGCCTGGCACGTGTCGCCTCAGCCATCTCACTCTCCTTGGGCCGGCGGGCCCGCCAGCACCGTGGCCTTGTAGCGCACTTTGGCTTTGACGCAGGCGTTGATGGCTGCCACCACGAACTGCCAGGGGCAGCGTCGATCGGCCCGCACCAGGGCGCTGGCCCGGCCGGGATTGTTCACCGCGGCTGCCCGCAACATGCCTTCCAGTCGCGGCAGGTCCACGGTCTGGCCGCCGGTGATGTACGTCCCCTCGGCCGTGATGTTGATCACGATTTCCCGGGGCCGGGCCACCAGGGGCATGGCTTCGCTGGCAGTCGGAAGCTGCACGTCCATCTGCCGCTCTTCTTCCTCCGAAAGCGAGGCGGTGACCAGAAAGAAGATCAGCAGCAGGAACACCACATCGATCAGTGGTGTCATGGGGATCGATTCGACGGCCGATTTTTCGCCAAGCGTTACACGCGATTTTTCGCCAAGGGCTACACGCATGGGAATCCCCTTGTGCCGGCGGTCGGGGGCGAGGCCCGAAGGCCCCGCGCCGCTTTGCAGGATGGGGGTGGTTCGGTAAAGGCCGAGCCAGCGGGCGGAGGCTAGTCGCTTCGCACGGCGTCGGCTAACCGCTTCGCACGGCGTCGGCTAACCGCTTCGCACGGCGTCGGCTAGCCGCTTCGCACGGCGTCGGCTAACCGCTTCGCACGGCGTCGGCTAACCGCTTCGCACGGCGTCGGCTAACC
>FWPU01003651.1_pt1 | contig 22732 bp, 20 predicted proteins | sample 2228361 | NCBI WGS metagenome assembly FWPU01 (sample SAMEA103939777, study PRJEB20133) | metagenome
CGCCACGTGTTCGGCGCTGGTGGCCAGGCCGAGATCCAGCCGCCACAGGTCCTCGCCGGTGAGGTGCCGCACCCGACGGTAGTCGACCTCGCGGGCGACCTCGAGGTCGCGGCGACATTCCGGGCAACCCTGCACGTGCGCGCTCGCCGGCCGCTCGCGCGAGAGCACCGCGATCAGCTCGTCGCAGTCGGCCCGCGCCGAATACCACCAGGCGCGGGCGCGCCAGGCCTCGTCGAGCCGGTCGCGCTCGGCCCGCCGCCGCGCGTTCAGTGCCACCAGCCAGCGGGCCTTGGTCTTCAGCCCACGGTCTCTCGCCGCGAGCTCGGCGGAGAGCCGTTCGAACAATCGCTTCGCCCAATCGTGCATGCGCGAAAGACGCTCGAGGGCCACCGCGGCGGACTCGAGGCGATCGCGCGCGGCCAACCCCTGCATCGCCCACGCGGCCCACGTCTCTCCCTCTTCGGCGCTGTCCGGGAGCGCGGCCTCGACGGCCTCGTCGGCGGCGCGGGCGATGCGCTGGGAGATTTCGTCGAGATTCAAGGTCGACATCCAGCTCTCGACGGCGTTGGGAGTCAGCACCGCCAGCGCATCGTCGATGCGGCCGCCCTCGCCCTCGAGGCGCGAGCGGCCGGCTCTCCGGGTGAGATCGCCCGCGGCCTCGAGCACCCTTCCCGCCAGGGGCCCCAGCTCGGCGCCGGCGGTACGATTTCGGAGCTCGGCGCAGAGCCGGTCCAGCGTCTCGAGCGTGGTGACGAAATCGCCATCGGAGAATCCTTCGCTCACGTCGACTCCTCCTCGCCGCGGGCTTCCAGCAGGTACAGCTTCAGGTACGCCTGGGCGCGGCTGACCCGCTTGTACGAGTTCGCCACGGTGATGCCGAGCAGGCGGGCGCACTCGCCGTGATCGTCCACGTCCTGGTGGTGGTAGAGGTCCCACGCCGCGGCCTCGTTGGGGTGCTCGCGCCGCAGCCGGGCGAACGCCGCCCAGTAGGCCTCGCGCGCGAAGGCGGTGGCCTCGGCCCGGCGGGACGCCTCGACCGCCCGGGCCACCTCGTGCGGCGACTCGGCCGGACCGTCCTCGGATGGGTCGGGAGCGCTCGAGAGATCCTCGCGGTTGCGCCGGTACCGATCGATGGCGACGTGCTTGACGATGCGCAAAAAGAACGTCTTGGGAGAGGCCGTCTTGCCCGGCACCTGCTCGGACACGCCCCGGAACTGCTCGAGGCCCTTCGAGATGAGCTTGGCCACCGCCTCCTGGAAGATCTCCGCCTGGTCGTCCGGAGAGCCGCGCAAAAAGCTACCCTGCACGCGGCGAATGACGGTGTACGCCGGCTCGCGCCAGCGCTCGCACAGCTCGCCCAGCGACGCGCGGTAGTCCTCTCCCTCGGCGCGGCGGCGCGTGATGTCGGCGAACAGCTCGTCGTCGGATCGGGCGGCGAACGCGGAGCGTGACATGGAGGCCGGCGGGCTCTGCCGTGAGGCTCGGAACCGTAACACACCGACATCGGCCGATCTCACGCCGCTGGGCGGGCATTCCTGACGGGAAATCGCCCGGCCTTCCGTTCACCGGCAACGCCAGTGGATTCGCAGCCCTATACTCGACCGGCGCGTGGGCAGGGATCTCGGAGAGCGCCTGATCGCCGCCGGGCTGACGAGCCGTGCGGCCGTCGAAAAGGTGCGCGCACACCTTCGGCCGGGCGACGAGCTGGGCGATCGATTGGTGAACGGCAAAGCGATCGCCGAGGTGGACCTGCTCCGCTTCCTCGCCCGCGAGCTGGGCACGCGCTTCGTCACCAGCGAGAAGATCGCCCGGCTGCAGCTCTCGGCGCAGGCGTTGGAGATCGTCCCGGTGCACCTGGCTGAGTCGCTCTGTGTGCTCCCTTTGGCGTACGACCCGGGGCGGAAGGCCCTCTCGGTCGTGATGGCCAACCCGCGGCAGGTACACCTGCTCGACGACAGCCCGCGCGTTGCGCGATTGGAGCACGTCGTCGCCTACGTCGGCCTGCGCAGCGCCATCCTCGCCGGCATCCGCAGGCACTATTACGGCGATCGCCGCGCGTTCGCCGCCGCCGACGCACGCACCGAGAACACCAGGCCGTGCCCGTCGTGCCGGACCCTGGTCGGCGAGGAGCAGGTCGAGTGTCACCAGTGTGGGCTGCTCCTTGCCGTCGGCCCATTCACGGGCACGCGGGAGAGCTCGCTGGTGCGAGCCCTGATCACCGAGGACAGCACCGGGCACCACCAAATCCCCGAGGCTCGCGAGACGGTGACGACGCCGGGCTTCGTCGTGCCGATGGATGACCGCACGGTGCCGGCGTTGCTGGCCGATCTCGATACCGCGCGCAGGCGGCTCTCTCCGTTCGAGGCGTTCGTCGTGGCGTGCGTCGATGGCCAGTCCACCGTTGCCGACCTGGTGCGCCTGTCGGGCGTGGCGGAGATCGAGCTGCAATCGGTGCTCGCGTCGCTGGCCGAGCGCGGGCTCGTCGAGCTGCGCCCGGGCGATGCCGCACCTGCTCCGGATCGCGCCCAGACCGAGCCGGCACTGCCGGTGACGGAGCCCCAGCCGGCGGGCGCCGATCCACCTCCGAAACTGCTCCCACCGACGCCGCAACCGCCGCCGCGCGCATGCCCGCAGGCTTTGACCGTGCCGTCCTCCCCCGCGCGCGGAGCACAGATCAGCCCTGTGATCCGCGTGCCGCTCGATCCGGCTCCGCGGCAGAGCCCGGTCGAGAACGTGCTCCAGCGCGCCGTGCTCCTCGAGCGCCGGGGCGACGTGGACGGGGCCATCACCGTGCTCAAGAACGCGATCGCGCGCAACCGCGACCCGGCGCCGCTGTACAACCGGCTGGCGCTGGTGGTGCTGAACCAGAAGCACGACTACGCACAGGCCGAGGAGCTCTTGCGCAAGGCGCTCGAGCTTCAGCCGGGCAACGAGGTCTACAAGAAGAACCTGATGAAGGTGCTGGCGCTCGAGGCAGCGAGCAGCGCTCCGAAGAAGGTGCGGCCGGGTCTGCTCTCGAAGCTGCTCGGACGAAAGTAGTCAGCCGCGGCGCCGCACCGTGCGCTTCGAGGCGATGACGTCGCGCGGCCCCTTCTTCTTTCCGACGGCCTTCTTCACCGAGCGCCTGGGCGGCTCGAGGCAGGTGGGCCCGCTCTCGATGACGGGAGCAGCGACCGGTGGCGCAAACGTCGCGACCGGTCCGCACGGCGTCGCACCGGCGACGATGGGCCCACGCTCGCGGTCGATTGGGACCACGCTCAGCACCAGCGCCGCGGCGAGCGCCGTTCCCCACAGCGGCCTGCTCCGCCGGCGCCTCATTGCGGGGACGATCTCCGACGGGACGCCGACGATGTCCGACGGCGTCACCTCGATGGCCCGGCTGTCGTCGGGCTGTGGCGTGGGCACGCGCAGCGCCATCGTCGGCAGCTCGTCCCGGCCGAGCGGCCGCATCAGGCGGGTCGTCGGCTCGGTGAGCGGCTCGGGCTCGAAGGGGACCTCGGGAGGAACCGTGCTCGCCTCGTCGTAGACGGTGGCAACGAGGGCCCCGAGCTGCTCGCGGGCCGAGTCGTCGGCGGGAGGCAGCGCGTCGCGGAAGGCCTGCGCCGTGCCGAAGCGCCGCTCGGGATCCTTCTGCGCTCCCCGCATCACCGCGGCCACCAAGGTCAGCGGCAGGTCGGGCCGTAGCTCGGACAGGTCGGGCAGGCTCTCGTGGCGAATGGCGCGCAGCGTGGTGTCGGCGTCGCCGCGCCAGAACGGCGAGCTCAGGGTGCCGGCCGTGTAGAGGGTGAGCGCCACGCCGTAGACATCGACTCGGCGATCGAGCGGCTTGCCCGCGAGCTGCTCCGGGGCGACGAACTCGAGCGTGCCCTTCAGCGTTCCCTTGCGCGTGCGCGAGGTCGCGTCGCGCGACTTGGCGATGCCAAAGTCGGCCAGCTTCACCCTGCCGTCGATCGACAGGAGCACGTTGTGCGGCGTGACGTCGCGGTGCACCAACGAGAGCGGCCGGCCTTCGCGGTCGCGCAGCTCGTGTGCGTAGTGGAGCGCGTCGCAGATCTCCCGGCCGATGTAGCTCACCACCGCGGCGGGGATCTTCTCGCCACGGGCGCGGAGGGCGTCGGCCAGCACCGCCAGCGAGACGCCGCGCACCAGCTCCATGGCGATGAAGTAGCGGCCGTCGCCGCAACCCAGGTCGAACACCTGCACGACGCCCGGGTGATCGATCAGCGCCGCGATGCGCGCCTCGTCGAGGAACATTCGCACCACGTTCTGGTCGTGGGTGTACTGCGGGTGGAGGAGCTTGAGGGCCATCGGCTTGCCGAAGCCACCCGGGCCGGCGCGCAGTGCCGAGCGGATCTCGGCCATGCCGCCGACGCCGATGCGCTGGCCGAGGAGATAGCTGCCCAGCTTCTTGGGGGCGCCGTCCATGACCCGCTGCGGCTGCAAGGGGCGCACCCGGAATTCGCTTGCCGTTCCGCGGCGTTGAGCGGCTCGTGCTGCGTGAAGAGCGGACAGGTGGAGCACGGACGTCCGCTCCACGGGAGGCCGAGTGTGGCCATGTCGCAGCAGGCGGCATAACGTGCCGGCGTGCCCTCGTACGACGCGGTGGTGGTCGGCTCGGGCCCCAACGGGCTTTCCGCAGCGGTGACGCTGGCGCGCGCCGGACGATCGGTGCTCGTGCTCGAAGCGCGCGACGAGTTGGGCGGAGGCTGCCGCACGGCCGAGCTGACGCTGCCCGGGTTCCGACACGACGTGTGCTCGGCGATCCACCCGCTCGCCGTGGCCTCGCCGTTCTTCCGCGCCGTGCCGCTGGAGAAGTACGGGCTCGAGTGGGTACACCCCACCGCGCCGTTCGCGCAGCCGCTCGATGACGGCACGGCCGCAGTCTGCGAGCGGTCGCTCGAGGCGACGGCCGACGCGCTGAGAGATCCTTCCTACGCTGCGCTGATGCGGCCGTTCGTCGATGCGTTCGACGCGCTCTGCGAGGACTTGCTCTCCGGTTTCCTGCGCATTCCCCGGCACCCGTTCAGCGCGGCGCGGTTCGGGCTGAAGGCGCTCGAGTCGGCGAAGTCGCTGGCGGAGGAATTCGAGACCGCCCGCGCGCGGGCGCTGTTCGCCGGAGCCGCGGCACACTCGTTCGCTCCGCTGGAGTCGCCGTTCACCGCGGCGTTCGGGCTCATTCTCACCGCGTCGGCGCATGCCGTGGGCTGGCCCATGCCGCGAGGCGGAGCCCAGGCCATTCCCGACGCGCTGACGGCGTACCTGCGCGAGCTGGGCGGAGAGATTCGCACGGGCGTCGAGGTGCGCAACGTGGACGATCTGCCGCCATCGCGCGCGGTGCTGCTCGACGTCACTCCCGCGCAGGTGGTGGACATGGCGGGCCACCGCCTGCCGCCGCGCTACGTGCGCGCGCTGAGCCGCTACCGCTATGGGCCGGCGGTGTTCAAGGTCGACTTCGCGCTGGATGGCGCCGTGCCGTGGGCGGCCGAACCGTGCGCGCGCGCGGGCACCGTTCACATCGGCGGCGTCTTCGAGGAGGTCGCCGCGGCCGAGCGGGCGACCAATGCAGGCGAGGTGCCGAATCGCCCGTTCATCCTCGCCGCGCAGCACACCGCGTTCGACCGCACGCGCGCTCCCGAAGGCAAGCACACGCTTTGGGCGTACTGCCATGTGCCGCACGGCACGAACGTCGACATGACCGAGCGCATCGAGGCGCAGATAGAGCGCTTCGCACCGGGCTTCCGCAAGCGCATCCTGGCGAAGGCGACGCGCTCGCCCGCCGAGCTGCAGGCGTACAACCCCAACTGCATCGGCGGCGACATCTCCGGAGGCTCGCAGGCGGGGCTGCAGCTCTTCTTCCGCCCGACCGTGGGCCTCTCGCCGTACGCGACCCCGAACGAGAGGCTGTTCCTGTGCTCGTCGTCGACGCCCCCCGGCCCCGGAGTGCACGGCATGTGCGGCTATCTGGCGGCGCAGGCGGTGCTGGCGCGGTGGCGGTGATGCCACCCGGCGGCGCTCATTCCAGTGGCGGGACGTGGCCCTGCGGTGGCGCGTTCGGATCGACGGCGACCCGATCGAGGGCCGACTCGTGCACGGTGTAGCCCTCGCGCTTTGCCACTGCGCCCACCAGCTCTTCGAGCGCAGCGGCGCGGCGTTCACGCAAGAGCGCTGCGCGCGCCTCGGCGCGGGCGAGCTCGGGGTCCAGCGCACCGGCCCGCGCCTGAAGCTTCACCACGTGGAATGCGTCGGGCGCCTCCACGAGCGGGCGAGCAGTCGTTCCGCCCGGCTCTTCGCATCGGTGATCGCAGCGCGGTCGAAAGATGCGCGCAACAGGCGCACTCCGGCGCCTCCGCCTCGGATCCGCTCCTCCACTTCTTGCTCCGATACCGCGATGGCCGCGTCCACCTCGGCGAGGAGCCGTTCCACCATCGCCCGCTTCGCTGCGGCGATTACGTCGGGATGCGAGTCGAGGCCGCGGCGCCGTGCTTCCAGGGCGAGGAGCTCGGTTCGCGCGAGCTCGTCGACGAGCGCCCGTTTCCGTTCGCGAGAGGCGTAGGCCGCCCGTCCTGCCGGCGTCATCGAGGCGAGCCGGGCCTCCACTTCGGTGCGGGTGATCGCCCCGCCACGGAACGTGGCAACCGCATCGCCCGAGGTGGGCGACTCCGCCCGACAACCGGCGACGAGTACAAGGACCATGGAGACTGCGTGGCGTCTGACGGAAATGCCGCGTAGCTCATTGCCGACCGTGTGGCTCAGCAAACCTCGGTGAGCCGGTCGAGAATGAGCCCGAAGAACTCGCCTTCACCCGTGAACTGCCAGCCGAGGTGCGCCTGACACCTCGCGCAGTGCGCGAAGCGCCACGCGAAGCCCCAAAACCAGGTGTGCTCGGTCGTGGGCACGCCAGTGACGCGGCAGCCGTCGGCCCGCGAGAAGCAGCCGAAGCGGAACACCACGCCGGCAGGATTCATGCGCGTGTGCTCGTGCGAGCCGCCGCGCTCGATGCGGTGCGCCTCCGAGGTGATGCGATGGGCGCAACGCACGCAGAAGAGCCCCTTCTGGTCCTCGTCCACCCGGCCATCGACGGTGCGCAGATCGGGCACCTTCTGCTCGTACGCACCGCCGCCTTTCATCACCAGCGGCTCCACGCCGCAGAGCCTCCGGGAGCACGACACCGACATCAAGTGCTGCGACGAAGATTCCGTTCCGGTGTGAAGAGGTGCGCCGCGCCGCGATCGATCGTGGTGTCCACCAGCGCGATGCGCGCGCGGCGGGGGCGTTGAAGCCGCATCGCCTTTTAGTAAGAAGGGCGCCTCTCCCAACGATCCACGGAGCCGTTCGATGAGCCGCACTGCCGTCTTTCGAGGAATCGCCGTCGAGATCGTTCAGGCCCGCATCCGCGATCGACAGCCCGACAAGTTCTATTACGAGATTCGCTGTCCAGACGATCGCTGGGCGAGCCCCGCGACGCTCGAAGAGAAGGTGAAGGTCAACTTCTGGGGCACGATGATCAGCCCGCAGAAGATCGACTTCGGCGAGGACGACTACCTCGAGCTGACCGACGCCGAGATGCAGGCGCTCCTGGTCGAAGAGGAAGAGGCGGAGACGAGCTCGTGAGCCGGCTCACCGCGCGAGGAGCCGCGGCGCGAGCATCGCGGTCATCCGCTCGGGGTTCTTCACTCCCTGCGCGGTCATGAACGCATCGGCCGCAGCGATCGCCGCCCTGCCCTCGTCGCCGCCGCCAAACGCTCCGGCGCGCCGGCGTGCCGCCGCGGCGAACAGCGCCATCTGCACCGACTCGAGCCGTGCCGCCGCCGCACGGTAGCGGGCCGCCGCCTCGTCGGGCGAAGAGATACCCGCGCGCAACAACGCCGCGAACGCCTCGGCCCAACCGACGCGCTCGCGCTCGAGACGCCGCGCCGATGCGAGCGCCTCGTCGCCAAGCCCCGCCGCCAGCGCCGCCGCCGCACGGAGAAACGTCGCCTCGACGCGGACGTTCTGAATCCGCAAGAGCAGCGAGCGCCGCAGCGCCGGCCACGCCTCGCGCACCCGCTCGTACGCCGCGCGCCCATCGCCCGCGTACAGGCCGATGAGCACGTTCGAGACGAGCCCCCAATAGTGCTGGAAGTGGAAGCCGCGCTGTGACCACTGCCGCATCACGTCGGCGACCTCGCGCCGGGCGAGCTCCGGGTCGTCGGCCGCCAGGTGCGCCACGTTGGCCAGGCCGCTGCGCAGGCTGGTGACGGCGTAGAGATCTCCCCGCTCCTGCGCCTCGGTGAGCACGCGCGGCAGCCACGCCGAGAGCTGGCCGACCTCTCCCAGGTAGAACAGCGACCAGACGGAGAACAGCCGGGCGTTGGCCGCCTCCCAGATGAGCCCAGAGCCGACGTCGCGGTAGATGCGCTCGGCCGCCTCGGCCAGGTTCTGCGCCTCGCGCCATCGCCCCACGAGAAACTGCATCAGCGCGCGCGAGAACACGACCAGCCCCTCGAGGCGGGGATCTCCGACCCGCGCGGCCAGCGCCTCCGCCTCGGCGATCAGCCTGGCGGCGCGGCGCTCCTTGCGGACCCCGGTGGTGGCCACGAACGCGGCCTCTGCCGCCAACGCCCGCGCGATGCGGCGGGGCTCGCCGGCCTGGAGCGCGAGCAGAAGCTGACGGGTCTGGAAGCTCGCCGCGCGAATCGTCTCCACCATCGACAGGCCCATGCCGACCGACCAGCACACGTCGATGCGCGTCAGCGCCTCGGCCGACACCTGCGACTCGTCGCGCTCGTGAAAACGCGTGCCCCGGACGAAGAGCCACGCCCTGCGCGCGAGCAGCGCGAGCAGCGCGCGCTTCGGCGTCGGCGCCAGCGTCATGCCCACTTCGTCGAGCACGCCCCCGATGGCGGCGAGCCCCTCGTCGATGTGACCGCTCCTGAGCAGCTGCTCGGCCGCGCGCCGGCGGAGATCGAGCGCCTCGGCCGCCTTCAGCCCGCGCGCGGAGGCAGCCTCGAGGTAGGCCTCTGCCGCCTGAAGCCCCCGGCCGGCGTTGGCCAGCGCGTCGCCGAGAGAGGCCGCCAACCGGGCAGCCGTCGCAACGTCGTGCTCGAGCTCGCGCGAGCGGCGGAACAGCGCGGCGGCGCGATCGAACGCCAGGGCCTCGGCGGCGCGCTCGGCGGCCTCGGCGGCGAAGCGTGCGGCGCGCGAGACGTCTCCGGCGGCCCCGTAGTGGAACGCGAGCGCTTCCGGATCAGGCCGGCCCGACAGCTCGAGCGCCCGCGCGATGCGGACGTGGAGCTCGGCCTGTCGCGCTGGCGAGATGCCGTCGACCACCGTCTCGCGGATGCGGTCGTGGTACGTCTCGACGGCGTCGCCCTCTCCCGAGCCGCGGACCAACCGCGCGCTCTTGAGCGCCGCGAGCGCCGCCTGGTCACCCGCGTCGAGCGATGCCGCCTGCAGCGCCACGCGAACCGGCAGCGGCCGGCCCGCCACCGACACGACGTCGAGCAGGGCACGGGCCGACTCGGCCAGCTCGAGCGTCCGGGCGCGCACGACGGCGTCGAGGCTCACGTCGACCTGCTCCGACCAGCCGCCCGAGAGGACGTGCTGGACGAGCGCATCGAGGAAGAAGGGGTTCCCACCCGACTCGCGGGCCAGCGCCCTCGCGCGCTCGGAGGCAGCGCTCTCCCCGAGCAGCGCGCGCGCGAGCGATTCGGCCTCGTCCGGCGTCAGCGGCTCGAGCGCGATCTGTTGCGCCGTGCCGAGCAGCGAGCGGATGGGGCGAGATCTCTCCGCGTCCTCGCTCCGGTAGCAGGCCACGAGCAGAAGCGGCGGCGGCTCGGGCGGGCGGAGCACCTCGGCCAGCAGCGCCGCGGAGTCGAGGTCGCCCCACTGGAGGTCGTCGATGAACAGCACCAGCGGCGAGCGGTCGCACATGCGCTGGAAGAGCTCCCTCAGCGCGGCGAAGGCGCGGAGGCGCAGCTCCTGAAGGTCCGACAGCTCGACCGGGCGCCGCGGAGCATCCGCCACCGCCTCGATGCGCCGGAGCACCGGAAACATGCGCGCGAGCGCCCGCACGTCTCGAGGCAGCAGCGCCTCGACCTTCTCCCGCGGCAACCTCACCAGGTGCCGCGAAAGGGCATCGACGAGGCTGTCCAATGCCTTGAACGGCACCGACTCCCGTTCGTAGCAGCGACCCTGCAGCACCACCGCGTCGGTCGAACGGGCGAGCTCGTCGAGGAAGTGGCGCACCAGCGCGGTCTTCCCCACGCCCGAGCGTCCGTGCACGAAGACGACTCCGGCGTGCCCCGCTCGCGCACCTTCGAACGCCGACTTCAGGCGGGCCAGGGGCTTTTCGCGCCCGACGAACCGAACCGGAGATCGGCGTGAGCGCCCGTCTGATCGTTCCGGCACCGGCGAAGGCTTCTCGCGGCGAAGCCTGGCGAGCACCTCGGGGCCGCCGGGCCGGCGCGCCGGCTCTCGGCGCAACAGCTCGACGCAGAGCGCGTTGAGGTCCGCCGGCGCCGTCGGATCGATCTCGATCGGCGGCACCGGCTCGAGCCGCTGCTTGTCGAGCAGCACCTGCACCGGGCTCCCGGCGAACGGCACCCGCCCGACCAGCGCCTCGTAGAGAATGACGCCGACCGCGTACCAATCGGCGGCCGGTGTGATCGGCTCGGCCGCCGCCTGCTCCGGAGCCATGTACGCCGCGGTGCCGACGATGCCCTGCTCGGTGGTCAGGTGCCCGTGCTGCTCGATCTCGGCCACGAGGCCAAAGTCGAGGAGCACCACGCGGCCGGCCGGAGTCACCAGCACGTTCGACGGCTTGATGTCGCGGTGCATGCGGGAGGCCTCGTGGAGCGCGTGCACCGCCTCCGCGAGCTTGAGCAGCGCGGCGCGAAGCCGGTCGAGGCTCAGCGGCGCCTGGTGCACGCGCTCGGGGCGAGCGGGCGGCAAGAGCTCGGTCGGCTGGAGCGCGGCGGTGTCATCGGCCCGTGCGCGCGCGCCGGGGCGAACCCAGGAGATGAAGTCGACGCCGTCGACCAGCTCCATGGTGATGAACCACACATCGCCCGCGGAGACGAGCTCGTGCAGCGACGCCAGGCCGGGGTGGCTCACGTCGGCGAGCGCGCGGAACTCGCGCTTGAGGCGGTAGAGCGAGGCGGCATCGACGCCCTTCAACGTCTTGAGCGCGACGGGCGCGTTGCGTTCCCGGTCGAACGCCTCGTAGACCACGCCCATGCCGCCCGCGCCCAACCGCCTGCGGACGACGTAGCGCTCGGTTCCCTCGAAGTCTTCGGTCGCGCTCAGCGGATACCAGCGTACCGCAGCATGCGTCTGCGAATTCGTGCTCAGCCCTCGCCCGAAGTCGCCGGCTTCTTGCGAGGCGTGGTCAGGCCGTACTCCTGAAGCCGCGACACCAGCGTGCGGCGCGAGATGTTCAAGAGCTTCGCCGCCTTCGTCTGGTTTCCCCCGCACCGCTCGAGCGCCTCGAGGATGGCGCGTCGCTCGGCGGCGCGGCGCTCTTCCTTCAGATCCGGCACGGACGGCGCTACCTCTCGAGCCCGTGCCACGGCCGCCTTCGGACGTCCCAGGGCCAGGTGCTCGGAGAGGATGGGACCGTCGCCCGCGAGAAGGACTGCGCGTTCGATCGCATTGCGCAGCTCGCGGATGTTCCCCGGCCAGCTGTAGCGGCGCAGCGTCTCGAGCGCGTCGGCCGAGAGCTCGGGGGCCCGCCGGCCCTCCTTCTTGGCCGTCTGCGCGATGAACTCGCGGGCCAGAGGCTCGATTTCGCCGATGCGCTCGCGCAGGGGCGGGATGAGCAGCGCGATGCCGTTGATGCGGTAATAGAGGTCCTCGCGGAAGGCGCCGCGCGCCACCTCGGCCTCCAGGTCGCGGTGGGTGGCGAAGACGAAGCGCACGTCGATCGGCACCGGCTTGAGCCCGCCGACGGGCATCACCTGCCGTTCCTCGAGCACGCGCAAGAGCTTCGCCTGGATGCTCGGCGGCATCTCGCCGACCTCGTCGAGGAAGACGGTGCCGCCGGCAGCGGTCTCGAGCAGGCCGGGCTTCGACTTCACCGCGCCGGTGAACGCGCCCTTCTCGTAGCCGAACAGCTCGGACTCGAGGAGGTTCTCCGAAAGCGCGGCGCAGTTCAGCGCCAGAAACGGCCGCGACGCGCGCGAGCTCCGGCGGTGCACCTCGCCGGCCAGGACCTCCTTTCCCACGCCCGTCTCGCCGAGCAACAGCACGTTGATGCCGCTCGGAGCGATGCGATCGATCATCCGGTGGAGCTTTTGCATCGCATCGTCGCTGACGACGAACGGAACGGCCATGGGCCTCACCGCGGTGCATGCAGCGAGCAGCGGCTCGACCGCGGCGCCGTCACGCGGAGAGCAAGCGACGCCGGTTCGAACCCGCCCGCCGAGCGCTTCGAGCCGGTGCGCACTACGCGACGCGAGTTGCTCGGCGTCGTCGGGTCCGATGCCTGAAAGCAATAGCTCGAACTCTCCCGGGCCGTACGAGGCCAGAAGGTCGGTCGGCTTGAGCAGCTGCGCCAGCGCCTCCTGGATGGACGCGGCGGGCACTCCTCCCGTGATCTGGAAGCGGAGCAGCGAGAAGGTGCTTCCCCTGGCGCACTCGCGAGCGAGCCGCTCGACGAACTTCTCGTGCGTGGCGATGTGCCACTCGCCCCTTCCGGTCGGCGTGTCCCGCTGGAGGACGATCATGGTCGAGCCGACCTCGATGACATCGCCGGGCAGAAGCTCGATGCGCTGCTTCGGCTCGAGCCTGCGCTCGCGAACGCGGGTGCCGTTGGCGCTGCCCAGGTCCTCGAGCTCGACGCGGGCGCCGACCCGGATGACGCCGTGCTTGCGCGAGACTGCCTGATCGTCGATGCGGATGTCGGCGTCCTCCGCGCGGCCGATCGTCACCTCGCCCGACTGGGGGAGCGCGTGCATCGAGAAGACGCCGTCCCCGATGACGACGAGACGGTAGCGGACCTCGAGCGGGACCTTCGGCTTCTCCGCGAGGCGAATCGTCTCCTGGTCGGAAGCTCCCATCGACAGGCCCGGCTTACCACGGGACCGTGGCCCGATGCGTCAGGCTTCCGCCCAAGGTGCGTCTTCACCCGTGTGAATTCTGCGCGGCGGCGGCTCGATGCGGCGCGAACGGCTCTCAGCCCTGCGTTGCCCGACTCTCGGCCCCGAAATGCCGCTGCAGCTCGCCCACCACCGCAGACACCGGCCGGCCGGAGGTGTCGCAGACCACCTCCGCCTGCGCGTACAAGGGCTCGCGCTCGCGCAGCCGCCGCTTCAGCTCGGCCATCGCTTGCGGCCGGTTCTGCATCGGCCGCAGATCTCCCTGGCGCACCACCCGGTTCCAGTGCTCCTCGGGAGCCGCCTTCAGCCACACGGTGTGCGCGCGCTGCTTGAGCAGCCGGTACGTCTCGGGCGACGTCACCAGCCCGCCTCCCGTCGCCAGCACCGCCCGCTCGTGCGCGTCGAAAAACCGCTGCAGCGCCTTGAGCTCCATGCGCCGGAAGTACTCCTCGCCGTGGATGGCGAAGATCTCGGCCAGGCCCATGCCGGCCTCCGATTCGACCAGCCGATCGAGCTCGAAGAAGGGCACGCGCAGCCGCTCGGCCAGCGCCTTGCCCACGCTGCTCTTCCCCGCGCCGCGCAGCCCCAACAGCGCCACCACGCCCTTCGACGGAGCCCCCGCCGTCCCCTCCGCCACCAGCGCGCTCAACGTCGTGCCCAACGCCTCCGCCACCTCGGCCAGGTTCACCACCGAGATGTTCGCCCTCCCCGCCTCGAGCTCGGCCAGAAAACGCTGCGACAACCCGCTCGAGCGCGCCAGCGCTCGCAACGTGAGCCCCCGCTCGCGCCGCGACGCCCGCACGCGCCGACCGATCTCCTGGAGCAACGAGCCACGCCGCATGGCAGTTGCACTATACTTCACCTCAATACGGACGAAATGCAATATGCTGCTTGCAGCGTGAAGCTGATCCGCGTACCTTGCGCGCATGGGACAGGAGAACGCCTTCGAGAGCATCGCCTCGTTCGAGTCGCACCCCAGCCGCTACAAGCACTGGAAGCTCACGTTCGAGGGCGAGATCGCCCGCCTGGCCATGGACGTGCAGGAGGACGAGGGCCTCCGCCAGGACTACACGCTCAAGCTCAACAGCTACGACCTCGGGGTCGACATCGAGCTGTACGACGCTGTCCAGCGCATCCGCTTCGAGCACCCCGAGGTCCGGGTGGTCGTCGTCACCTCGCTGAAGGACCGCATCTTCTGCGCCGGCGCCAACATCTTCATGCTCGGCAGCTCGTCCCACCCGTGGAAGGTGAACTTCTGCAAGTTCACCAACGAGACCCGCCTGTACTTCGAGGACGCCTCGCAGCACTCGGGCCTCAAGTTCATCGCCGCGCTCAACGGCACCGCCTCGGGCGGCGGCTACGAGCTGGCGCTGGCCTGCGACGAGATTCTCCTCATCGACGACGGCAACTCGGCGGTGTCGCTGCCCGAGACGCCGCTCCTCGGAGTGCTCCCAGGCACCGGCGGGCTCACCCGCGTGGTCGACAAACGCAAGGTGCGCCGCGACCTCGCCGACTTCTTCTGCACCGTCGCCGAAGGCATCAAGGGCCGCCGCGCCGTCGAGTGGCGGCTCGTGGACCAGATCGTCCCCAAGAGCAGGTTCGCCCAGACCGTCGCCGAGCGGGCCAGATCGCTCGCGCAGAAGAGCGATCGTCCCACCGACGCCAGAGGCATCGAGCTGACGCCGCTCGAGCCGAAAGTGTCTGCCACGGGCATCGAATACCGCTTCGTCTCGGTGAAGCTGAATTCCGCGCAGCGCGTGGCCGAGCTCGTCTTGCGCGGGCCGTCCGACGATGCGCCGACCGTCTCGTCGCTGACCGCCGATGGCTGGGTGCTGCGCGCCTTCCGCGAGCTCGACGACGCCATCCTCCGCCTGCGCATCAACCACCTCGACGTCGGCACGGTGGTGCTCAAGACCGAGGGCGACGCAAAGAAGGTGCTCGCCCACGACGCCTTCGTCCGCGACAACGCTTCGCACTGGCTGGTGCGCGAGGTGATCGGCCAGTGGCGCCGCACGCTGAAGCGCCTCGACGTCACCTCGAAGACGCTGTTCGCCTTCGTCGAGCCGAAGAGCTGCTTCGCCGGCGTGCTCGCCGAGCTGGCCCTCGCCGCCGACCGCACGTACATGCTCGACGACGCGGATCAGCCCACCGCCATCCACCTCTCGCCCTCGAACGCGGGGATGCTGCCGATGGCCAACGGGCTGTCCCGCATCGAAACGCGGCTCCTCGGCGAGCCGAACAAGGTGAAGGAGATCCTCTCGAACGACGGCCCCTTCTCTCCCGAGGAGGCCCTCGCCGCCGGCCTGGCCACCTTCACCCCCGACGCCCTCGACTGGGACGACGAGATCCGCGTCGCCCTCGAGGAACGCGCCAGCCTCTCGCCCGACGCGCTCACGGGCATGGAGAACAACCTCCGCTTCGCCGGCCCGGAGACGATGGAGACGAAGATCTTCGGCCGGCTCTCGGCCTGGCAGAACTGGATCTTCCAGCGGCCCAACGCGGTCGGAGAGCGCGGCGCGCTCACGCTGTACGGGCAGGCCGGGCAGAGACCGCAGTTCGATTTCAGAAGGACGTAGAGAGCAACGGACGGGAACGGGAACGGGAACGGGAACGGGTTGGAGTTGAACATGGGGCACATCAGCGACGAGAAGATTCCCAACAACGTCGATCTGGCGCAGGACAAGAAGCTCAAGCGCGCGCTCGAGCAGTGGCAGCCCAACTTCCTCCAGTGGTGGATGGAGATGGGCCCCGAGGGCTTCCAGGCCCACGACGTCTATCTGCGCACCGCCGTCAGCGCCGATACCGACGGCTGGGCCCACTTCGACTACGTGAAGATGCCCGAGTACCGCTGGGGCATCTTCCTGGCGAAGCCGATCGAGGGCCGCACCATCGGCTTCGGTGACAACTACGGCCAGCCCGCCTGGCAGGACGTGCCGGGCGAGCACCGCAACCCGCTCAGGCGCCTCATCGTCACCCAGGGCGACACCGAGCCGGCCTCGGTCGAGCAGCAGCGCCTGCTCGGCCACAGCTGCCCGTCGCTCTACGACTTGCGCAACCTCTTCCAGGTGAACGTCGAGGAGGGCCGCCACCTCTGGGCGATGGTGTACCTGCTCCACCGTTACTTCGGCCGCGACGGCCGCGAGGAAGCCGAGGAGCTGCTCATGCGCAGAAGCGGCAACGAGGACCGGCCCCGCATCCTCGGCGCCTTCAACGAGCCCATCGATGACTGGCTGTCCTTCTACATGTTCACGATGTTCACCGACCGCGACGGCAAGTACCAGCTGCTCGCGCTCGCCGAGTCGGGCTTCGACCCGCTCTCCCGCACCACCAAATTCATGCTCACCGAGGAGGCCCACCACATGTTCGTGGGCGAAACCGGCGTGCAGCGCGTGGTGCAGCGGTCGGCCGAGCTGACGAAGCAGTCGAAGAACGAGGACGCGCGCGAGCTCGGCGGCATCGACCTGCCCACCGTGCAGAAGTACCTGAACCTCTGGTACTCGCTCTCGCTCGACCTGTTCGGCTCCGAGATCTCCACCAACGCCGCCTCGTTCTTCGCCGCGGGCCTGAAGGGCCGCGCCAACGAGGAGAAGTACCAGGACCACAAGGCGCTCGAGGGCAGCTACGCGATGGATGTGCCCGATCTCTCGGGCAAGCTCGAGCGGCAGGACGTGCCGTTGCGCAACGCGATGAACGAGGTGCTGCGCGACGGCTACGTCGACGACTGCCAGCGCGGCGTCGACCGCTGGAACAAGGTGCTCGCCGACTCGGGGCTCGACTTCCGCTTCCGCCTGCCCTCGCGCCGCTTCCACCGGCACCAGGGCATCTTCGCCAATTTGCCGTTCGACCCCGACGGCAAGCTCCTCACCCAGGAGGAGTGGAACCGCCGCCGCGACGAGTGGCTGCCGTCGGCCGCCGACAAGGCCTACGTGAAGAGCCTGATGAGCAAGCCGGTCGTCAAGCCCGGCGAGATGGCGAACTGGATCGCTCCGCCGCCCCGGGGCATCAACGGCAAGCCGCTCGACTTCGTCTACGTGCGCGTGGAGGCGTAACGGGACACCGCGTCATCACGAAGCGTGTCGGCGTGGCGCGCCAGCTCTCCCAGCGGAAGCGGCCCGCCGCGCACGCCCCTGGGCGGTGCCGCCCGTCGCGCTCGCCCACACCGAGGACGGGTTCGAGGTGGAGCTTGCTCCCGAGCCGCCGCTCCGGCTCGCGTACCTCCGCGTCCACGACTCCTACAACCCAAAGAAGCTGCTCGCCGGCCTGGAGGTGATGAAGGCCTGGGTCCACGAGCACGGCATCGACGCGCCGCTGATCGGAATGTCCGAGGACGACCCGGACCTCGTCCCGGCCGAGCAGTGTCGCTACGACTGGTGCGTTCCGATTCCGCCCACGCTGAGCCCCACGGGGCGAATCGACGTTCGAGCCCTCGAGGGCGGGCCGACCGCCCGCATGCGCGTGCAGGGCGACTTCCACCGGACCGCCCGAGCGTGGGACTGGCTCTTCCAGGTGTGGCTCCCGTCGTCGGGATACGAGCCGCGCAACCAACCCGCCCGCGAGCACTAGCTGGACCACGGCCGCGACGCGCCGGCCCGGTTCGATCTGTCGTGCGTGCTGCCGGTGCGACCGCTCGACACCGCTCGCCTCCCGGCCGGCGACGGCGACGAATGGCAAGAATCGTCAAGCCGGCTCCGGCGGAGCTCCGCTACTCCCGCGCGCATGAGCCCGATCGAAGTCGCTCGACGGAATCGAGCAGGGAGGACGACCATGTCGATTGGAGTCGCCGTCGTTTCGATCTTGTTGCTGGTGGCCGTGGGCGGGGCGTTCAGGGCGTCGCGGCTTCCCTCCGAGACGCAGGCCGAACGGCTGCTAGAGGTCGACGCCCCGCCGGAACGGGCGTTCCAGCTCGTCGCAGACGTGGCGCGGTACCCGGACTGGATGAAAGGCGTGGGCGCGATCTCGGAGCAGCCGTCGCCCGACGGGCGGCCCACCTTCGTCGAACGCCGGGGCGATCGGTCGATGTGGCTGGTGATTGAAGAGGCGCGCGCTCCGACCACCGTTCGCATCTCGATGCGCGACTCGACCGGCGCATACTCGGCCCGCTGGGAGTACCGCATCGAGGCGGCTTCGGGGGGCGGGGCGTCGATCCGAATCCGCGAGTCGGCGCACCTGGCGTCCGCGCCGTTCCGGGTGGCGGTTCACCTGGGCGGCGTGGACAGCAACGTGAGGCTCGTGGCCGACGCGCTCGAAAAGAAGCTGAATGCAGCGCCATGAATCAGGCACCGGCACACTGCCCTGAGCCAGACGGCTCGCGCTCGCTCGGACGCGATGTCGTCACTGCCACTGGGACGCATCGGCTGAACGCCGGAACGAAAGCGGGCCGGCCGCAGAACGCCTGCCTGCGCGAGCGAGGTGGGGTGGCCGACGGTCAGCCGCTCCGCCGGCCGCCGGCCTGAAACGCCTTGATGAGGTACAGAACGGCGAACCCGGCGGCGACGAGCGCGACGATCAGGTTGAGTCCCGTTGCGCCCGCCCGGAGGCGAAAGAGCGCGATGGCCCCGAACGCCGCAGCGGACACGCCGTAGCGCACCCGGACCGGCACCGCGCGTATCTGAGCGAAGGCGTAGGCCCCGAGGAGGAGGACCACCGCGACCCAGTCGATGCCGATGCGCATGGCCCGCATCGTCGCGCGGACGCGGCACCGGCACAACTCGCCGAACAGACGCTCTGCCGCGCGCGTTCTACTCTCCGCGTCGCCGTCGTGTTAGACGCGCCGCCCAAAGGAGCCCCGATGGATCCATCGTTCCTCGAGCACCTCGCGCAGAAGACCGAGGAGCTGCGCGAGAGCGGCCTCTACAAGAAAGAGCGCGTCATCACCTCGCCGCAGCGCGCGGTCATTCGCGTCGAGGGCGGCAAGGAGGTGCTGAACCTCTGCGCCAACAACTACCTCGGCCTGGCCGATCACCCCGCGCTGGTGGAGGCGGCGAAGGCGGCCCTCGATCGGCACGGCTACGGCATGTCGAGCGTGCGCTTCATCTGCGGCACGCAGGACGTGCACAAAGAGCTCGAGGGCCGGCTGTCGCGCTTCCTCGGCACGGAGGACACCATCCTCTACTCCTCGTGCTTCGACGCCAACGGCGGGCTGTTCGAGACGCTGCTCGGCGAAGAGGACGCGGTCATCACCGACCAGCTCAACCACGCGTCCATCATCGACGGCATCCGCCTGTGCAAGGCGAAGCGGCTTCGCTACGCCAACAACGACATGGCCGACCTCGAATCGAAGCTGAAGGAGGCCAAGGACGCCCGCTTCCGCCTCATCGCCACCGACGGCGTGTTCTCGATGGACGGCGTCATCGCCAACCTGAAGGCCATCTGCGATCTGGCCGACCGGTACAAGGCGCTGGTGATGGTCGACGACTCGCACGCGGTCGGCTTCGTCGGCGAGAAGGGCCGCGGCACGCACGAGCACTGCGGCGTCATGGGCCGGGTCGACATCATCACCGGCACGCTGGGCAAGGCGCTCGGCGGCGCGTCCGGCGGCTACACCTCGGGCCGCAAGGAGATCGTCGCCTGGCTGAGGCAGAGGTCGCGCCCCTACCTGTTCTCGAACACGCTGATGCCGGCCATCGCGGCGACCTCCATCAAGGCGCTGGATCTGCTCGAGGGCTCGGGCGAGCTGCGCGAGAAGCTGCGCGAGAACAGCGCCTGGTTCCGCGCGGAGATGACGAAGCTCGGGTTCAAGCTGGCCGGCGAGGGCCACCCCATCATCCCGGTGATGCTGGGCGACGCGAAGCTGGCCACGCAGATGGCCGACCGGCTGCTCGACGAGGGCATCTACGTCGTCGGCTTCAGCTACCCGGTGGTGCCGCAAGGCCAGGCGCGCATCCGCACGCAGATGTCGGCGGCCCTGACGAAGGCGCACCTTCAGCGGGCGATCGCCGCGTTCGCCAAGGTCGGCCGCGAGCTGGGCGTGATCGCCGCTTCGCCGGGCGGGAGGAGCTCATGAGAGCGCTGGTCAAGGCGTCGCGCGAGCCGGGCATCTGGATGCAGGACGTCCCCACGCCCCAGCCCGGCCCCAACGACGTGCTCATCAAGGTGCGCAAGGCGGCCATCTGCGGCACCGACATCCACATCTTCAACTGGGACGAGTGGTCGCAGAAGACGCTTTCGGTGCCGCTGGTCATCGGCCACGAGTTCACCGGCGAGGTCGCCGCAGTGGGCACCGAGGTGAGAGGCTTCAAGGAGGGCGACCGGGTCTCGGCCGAAGGCCACATCACCTGCGGCCACTGCCGCAACTGCCGCGCCGGCAAGCGGCACCTGTGCCGCAACACGGTGGGCATCGGCATTCATCGGCCGGGCGCCTTCGCCGACTACGTGGTGGTGCCGGCGTTCAACGTCTTCCGCCTGCCGGCCACCGTGCCCGACGAGATCGCCGCGTTCTTCGACCCGCTCGGCAACGCGGTGCACACCGCCCTCTCGTTCGACCTGGTCGGCGAGGACGTGCTCATCACCGGAGCCGGCCCCATCGGCTGCATGGCCGCGGCCATCGCCCGCCACGTCGGAGCCCGCCACGTCGTCGTCACCGACGTGAACGACTACCGGCTCGAGCTGGCGCGCAAGATGGGGGCGAGCCGGGCCATCAACGTGAAGCACGTGTCCATCTCCGACACCATGCGCGAGCTGGGCATGACCGAGGGCTTCGACGTGGGCATGGAGATGAGCGGCAACGGCGAGGCGCTCCGCTCGATGCTCCAGGCGATGAACCACGGCGGGCGGGTGGCCATTCTCGGCATTCCGCCGTCCGAGGTCTCCATCGACTGGAGCCACGTCATCTTCAAGGGGCTCATCCTCAAGGGCATCTACGGCCGGGAGATGTTCGAGACCTGGTACAAGATGACCGCGATGCTCACCTCGGGGCTCGACGTCTCGCCGGTCTTGACCCACCGCTTCCCCGCGGCGAAATACGAGGAGGCCTTCGCGGTGATGAAGTCTGGCCAGTCGGGGAAGGTGGTGCTCGACTGGGCCTGACGCGTCGACGCCGCTCTTGCCCTCGGCTACGTTGCCCGCCATGGCTCGTACCCGTTTCCGGTCCAGCGCCCGCCCGGTGGCTCAGCTTGCGCCCGAGGCGGCTCCCGCGTACGGAGAGGTCCACGTGCGCCCGCGCAGCGACCTGCGCGCGCGGCTCCCCAAGCGCAAGCTGTTCGTCGCCATGGCCGGCAACATCGGCGCCGGCAAGACGACCGCGGCGAAGCTGATCAGCCAGGCGCTGGGCTTCGAGCTGTTCGACGAGCCGGTCATCGACAACCGGTTCCTCAAGCACTACTACGCCGACATGCGGCGGTGGTCGTTCACGCTGCAGCTCGAGTTCCTCATCAAGCGGGTCGAGCACCACGAGCTCATCCACACGGTGAAGAAGAGCTGCATCCAGGACCGCACGCTCTACGAGGACCCGGAGATCTTCGCCAAGTACCTGCACGGGCTCGGGCACATGACCGACGCCGAGCTCGACCTGTACTTCGACTACTTCAAGCGGCTCACCCGCAACATCGCGCACCCGGACAAGGTGATCTGCTTCGACGTGCCCAACGTCGACGTGCTGCTCCACCGCATCCGCACGCGCGGGCGCGAGGAGGAGAAGGGCATCGAGGCGGCGTTCCTCCGCGGGCTCAACGGCTACTACTCGAGCCTGCCGCTGGTGTTGCGCAACAAGTACGGCATCGACTGCCTGAGCCTCGACGTCACCGCGCTCGACATCAGAAGCGGCAAGGGGCGCGAGGAGTTTCTCGACCGCATCACCACCTTCCTCGCCGCGTGAGAGATGAGCCAGCTCCCGCCCAAGTCGCCGCGCGAGTCTGAAGTGGTGATGACGCAGATGATCCTCCCGCCCGACGCCAACCCGTTGAACGCGGCGTTCGGCGGCAAGGTGATGGAGTGGATCGACATCTGCGGCGGCATCGCGGCGCAGCGCCACTGCCGGCAGGTGGTGGTGACCGCCTCGATGGACGAGCTGCACTTCCACGGCCCCATCCGCGTGGGGTGGATCGTCACGCTGAGGGCCCGCGTGCTGGCGACGTTCCGCACCTCGATGGAGGTTGGCGTCACCGTCACCGCCGAAGACCCGCTCACCGGCAAGCGGGACCTCACCACCTCCGCCCTGCTCACGTTCGTCGCGCTGGCTGCCGACGGCACGAAGGTGCCCGTGCCTCCCCTGCTCCTGGAGACCCAAGCCGATCACCGCGCGTTCCAGGAAGCCCAGGCCAGGCGCGAACGGCGGCTCGCCCATCGAGATCGCGCTCCGGCGTGGCTCGACGTCGTCAAGGGGTGAAGCCGCGCGAGTCGATGCGGGCCGAAGCCTGAAGCCCGAGGCCTGAAGGCTCGTCCCTGGGCAGAGGGACTCTCTGCCCGCCGCCGATTACAGGAACCGAATGGTCCTGCTCGGGCTCGTGGTGGCGTTGCCGTTCGTGTCCGTGGCGGTAACGCTGAAGGTGCGGTCGCCCGTGCCGACCCGCAGCGTCCAGCTGTAGTTGTCGCCGCTCCTCACGCAGCGGATGTTCGGGTTCGAGTTGTCGCAGGGAATCTTCATGTTCATGTACGACCAGCTCAGCTCGACCTTCGCCACACCGGTGTCGTCGGTGGCCGAGGCGGTGACGGTGATGGTC
>FWPU01006652.1_pt1 | contig 22732 bp, 22 predicted proteins | sample 2228361 | NCBI WGS metagenome assembly FWPU01 (sample SAMEA103939777, study PRJEB20133) | metagenome
GCGCGATCTGCCTAATACGCTCGTGCGCATGGCCGAGTTGGAGGAAGCGCAGGCAGACATCCGCCGCACGCTCGAAGAGCTTGACCACGAGACACGCATTGACCTGAACGAGCGGCACGCGGCGGCCCAGGCGAGGGTGCACGAAGAGCGTCCCGGCCAGGCCACCGAGCTTGACCCGTGGGGCATCCGCAGCTCCTCCAGCCGGACGCCCCCCCGCAAACCAGAACCGGCGTCCCCCGACGAAGATGAACTGCCCCCGCCGCCGCGCCGCCCCCACGCACCTCCCATCGATACCGCAGCCGGGGAAGACGGATGATCCTCGAGTTTCTCAGGCGCCTTCCAAAGGCGCCCATCAGCTTCGAGGCTGCCCTGATCCTGTCGGCTTTTGTGCTGAGCTTCGCGGTGGCTCTGACCGCGTTGATCCGCAACCGGCGCCTGCTTGCCAAGAGTGACGCCGAGGAAGCCGATATAGGCGTGATCTTTGAGAACCCGGCGTCGATCATGCCGCATGTGGTTGAACTGCGTACCCGCCTGATCAACAGCCTGATCGCGATTGGCATTGGCACGCTGGTCGCCACGCTGCTCAGCCAGCAGATTCTGGTGCTGGTTGCCCAGCCAATCGGGGGGGTGGATCGGCTTCAGGCCATCGGGGTCACCGAGCCTTTCGGCGTGTTTTTCCGCGTCGCGCTGACGGTTGGCATCATCCTGGCCGCGCCGTATGTCATCGCGCAGTTATGGATATTCGTCGCCGCCGGGCTGAAGCCCTCCGAGCGGCGCGTGTTCTATCTGTTCGTACCTTTTGCTGTGCTGCTCTTCCTGGCTGGGGTGCTGTTCGCCTACCTCGTGATGCTGCCGGTTGCTGTGCCGTTCTTGGTCACTTTTATGGGCGTGAACGCCACACCCACGCTTGAGAACTACATCAAGTTTGTGACGAACGTGCTTCTGTGGGTCGGCATCAGCTTTGAGATGCCGCTCATTACATTTGCGCTGGCCAAGGTCGGTGTGGTCAACGCGCGCTTGCTGGCCCAGAACTGGCGGATTGCTATCGTACTGATTGCGCTGCTCTCCGCCGTCATCACGCCCACACCCGACCCGGTCAACATGGGAATTGTGGCCGCTCCTCTCGTTATACTCTATCTGTTGAGCATCGTGCTGGCGCTGTTGGCCTGACCGGGCGCCGCCCCCAGCCCCGCCGTAGCTCCCGGTCTCTAGCCGCCCGGTCGCCCCCGCCGGGGTGACGGCAAGGGCGATGGAAGAACAGGAGAGTCCTACCTATGGGTCGCATTCGTATCCTGATCATGGGCGCCGCCGGGCGCGACTTTCACAACTTCAACGTGTACTTCCGGGACAACCCGGATTATGAGGTGGTAGCCTTCACGGCCACCCAGATTCCAGGCATCGAGGGACGGCGCTACCCGCCTGATCTGTCCGGCTCGCTCTACCCGGAGGGCGTCCCGATCTACGACGAGGCAGACCTGGTCAGGCTCATCCGGGAACACAACATCGACCAGGTGGTCTTTGCCTACAGCGACGTGCGCCACGAATACGTTATGCACCGCGCCTCGTCTGTTCTGGCCGCCGGAGCAGACTTCCGGCTGATGGGTACCCATTACACGCAGCTCAAAAGCAGCAAGCCGGTCGTCTCCATTGGCGCGGTGCGGACGGGCTGCGGTAAGAGCCAGACGACGCGGTACGTGGCCCAGGCGCTGCAAGACCTGGGCCATAGGGTTGTGGCCGTGCGCCATCCGATGCCGTATGGCAATCTGGCCGAGCAAGCTGTCCAGCGATTTGCCAGTTACGATGACCTCGACCGTTATCAGTGCACCATCGAGGAGCGCGAGGAATACGAGCCGCATATCGACCGGGGCGTAATCGTCTACGCAGGCGTGGACTACCAGGCCATCCTGCGGCAGGCTGAGAAAGAAGCAGACGTTATCCTGTGGGACGGAGGTAATAACGACCTGCCCTTTTTCGTCTCGGACCTGCACATCGTCATCACCGACCCCCACCGGGCTGGCCACGAGCTGACCTACCATCCCGGCGAGGCCAACCTGCGTATGGCCGACGTAGTGGTTATCAACAAGATCGATACAGCCGACTATGCCAACGTCCTGACCGTCTTGGAGAACATCAAACTCGCCAACCCGGACGCCGTTGTTGTCCAGGCGGCCTCCCCGATCTTCGTTGACAACCCGGATGCGATCCGGGGCAGGCGCGTGCTGGTTATCGAGGACGGCCCCACGCTGACTCACGGCGAGATGGCCTACGGCGCGGGCGTCGTCGCGGCCCGGCGCTTCGGGGCAGCGGCAATCATCGACCCGAGGCCATTTGCCGTCGGCTCGATTGCGGAAACGTATGCCAAGTACCCCACAACCGGCAGTGTTCTGCCTGCAATGGGCTACGGCGCGGGGCAGATGGCCGACCTGGAGGAGACGATCCATCGTTCGGATGCCGACCTGGTGATCGCGGCTACCCCCATCGACCTGCGGCGCGTGATCAGCATTAAGCTGCCGATGGAGCGTGTCCGCTACGAGTTGGAGGTTATCGGCACACCGACGCTCAAGGGCATCCTGGCCGAGCGATTTGGGAAGTAGGGTATTCGATCTGGGTGCGCGGGACTGTGTTCCTGCTGTCCGCCGCTTGGGGCCTCGTCTATAATGTCGGCAAGCAGCAATGGGGCAGCAAAGGGACGCCGACATGACTCCACCCTCTCCAGGCCGGGCATACACGCTGCGGCTGGCTGCCGCCGCTCTGGCTGTCCTGCCTGTCTTCTTCGTGCTCAGTGCCGCCTGGCAGGCATATCTCTACACCCACGCCTTGCTTTACTCCGGCTGTCATGGCGAGCGCACCAGTCTGGAGCGCTTTGGCTACGAGTCGGAGGCGGTTTCGTTCCCCTCCCGGAGGGGGCCAGAACTGCGCGGCTGGTATTCGCCGGGCAGCGTTCACCCGGAGGTTGCGATTATCGTGCTGACCGGGCACGGCGGCAACACGTGCTTCGCGCTGCCTGATGCGGCCATGTTGGCCCGCGCAGGCTACGGCACGCTGGTGTACGAGCACCGCGCCTGCGCCGACTATACGCTGGCAGCCAGCACCGGCCCGCACGAGGCTCACGACCTGCTGGGCGCGGTCGATTATCTAGCCTCCCGGCCCGGGGTCGAACACATCGGCGTGCTGGGATTTTCGGAGGGCGGCACAGCCAGCCTGCTGGCCGCCGCCGAGGAGCCGCGCATCGAGGCGGTGGTGGCAATGGGCGGCTATGCCAGTCTCACCGATGACATCCTGGAGCCAGGCGTTAAGCTCGGCTGGTACAACCGGCTGGTGAGGCGCTTCGTGCTGTGGTTCCTGCCGCTGGATGGCGTGGCTCCGTCGGAGGCGCGCCCGGTGGATGTGGTGGGCCGGATCAGCCCGCGCCCGCTGCTCCTGATCTACGGTGAGCATGAGGCGGAACCAGGCCGCACCCTGCTGGCGGCGGCTGGCAGCCCGGCAGAGCTGTGGATCGTGCCACAGGCCCGGCATGGCGAGTACGCCTTCAGGGCGCCGGACGAATACGAGCAGCGCATCGTGGACTTTTTCAACGCCGCCTTTGGCGCGGCCCAACCATGACACACCGCCACGTTCAGACAAGGACTTTCCGGAAGGAGGCTGACCCGTGCGCAAGGTGTATGCTATCTCAGGTGGGGTAAGCAAGTTCGCCAAGTCCCGGCCCGATAAGACCTTCCAAGCCATCGTCAAGGAGGCATATGACTATGCTATTGACGACCTCGGCCTGGACTTCAGGCAGTTCACCGAGCTGGTGGACGGCTCGGTCGCCAGCTATTTTTCCGACCACTTCACCCGGCAGCTTATGGCCGGGATCATGGCGCAGGACTACTTGGGCCTGTGCCCCAAGCCCAGCCACCGCGTCGAAGGCGGTGGAGCGACAGGTGGCATCTGCTTTCAGGAGGCGTGGAAAGCCGTCGCCAGCGGCTATATGGACATCTGCGTGGCGTACGGCTTTGAGACGATGAGCCACGTTGAGACATGGAAGGGCAATGAGTTCATCGCCCTCGCCTCGGATGTGAGCTTCGACTACCCGGTAGGCGGCTTCTACTCCGGCTACTACGCGATGATGGTCACGCGCCACATGAAGGAGTTCGGGACGACGGTGGAGCAGATGGCCGCCGTCTCGGTGAAGAACCACATCAACGCCTATCACAATCCCTATGCCCAGAAGCGCAACCGCTACACCATCCAAGATGTGCGCTCCGCGCCGATGGTAGCTTGGCCGCTGACCCGGCTTGACATCTGCGTGATGAGCGACGGCGCGGCGGCGGTCATTCTGGCGTCCGAGGATGGGCTGGCGAAGCTTGAGAAGGCCAGCGGGCAGACGATCCCGCGCGTGCTCGTGACCGGCATCGGGCGCGGTACGGACGCCATGCGCATGGCTGACCGACCGCACCAGTCCTTTGACGACTTCATGCGGCGCAACGCCCTGCCCCACGAGCGGGACAGCGACGAGACCGTCGCTTACTACCGCAACCTGTGGAAGCGCGGCTTCCGCTATCCCGGCGTGCACTCCTTCCGCGCCGGGCGGATGGGCAGCCGCGAAGCATACAAGAACGCCAACATCACCGACCCGTTGCACGAGCTGGACTTCATCGAGCTACATGACGCCTATACCTCGTCCGAGATCCAGACCTATGAAGACATGGGGCTATGCCGCTACGGTGAGGGTGGCCCGTTCGCCGCGAGCGGTAAGGCGTTTATGCCGGGTATCGATTACGGGCTTGACCTGCCCGACGAGCCGGTCTGCCCGGTAAACCCCTCCGGCGGGTTGATCGCCTGCGGCCATCCGGTCGGCGCGACCGGGCTTATGCAGGCGGTGTTTGCTATCTGGCAGCTCCAGGGCACCATCGAAAAGCATTTCGGAGACGCAACGCTCCAGGTGAAGGACGCCCGGCGCGGCGCGATCCACTCACACGCGGGAACCGGCACCTACGTGACCGTCTCGATTCTGGAAAAGGAGGCTTAGGGTTATGGCTAAGCTACCGCGCAAGTTCGAGGAGACGCTGGACGGCACCATTGTCTACGACCTGCCCTTCCCCCTGGTGCTCGACGCCGAAGGGCTGGCCAGCCTCAAGCGCATGGCACCGCTGAGGGTCAGGCAGCCGTACCATATCGAGTACATGCACTCCTACGGGCAGGATTCGCCCTTCTTCGCCGGGCTGACCAATCGCGTGCAGCTTGGCAGCCGGGACCCCAAAACCGGCTACACCTACGCCACGCCGCGCGGCCACGACATGTACACGGGCGGTGAGACGGAGTGGGTCGTCCTGCCTGAGACGGGAACCGTGCATGCCTTCACCGTATGCCATTTCGGATCAGAGGCCTTCTTGGAAGAAACCCCTTTCGTCCTGGCGCTGATCGAGTACGAAGGAGTTGATACGCTCTTCCTGGCGCGGCTGATGGGCGTCGATCCGGCAGCCCCCTCGCTGGACTGGATCGGTATGCCGGTCAGGGCACGCTACCGCCGCAACAGCAAGATCGCGCCGACGGATATTTACTTTGTTCCGGCGGGCTGATGCGTTTCAGCAGGGCACAACGGTAGTGAAAGATGCGCCTCTGGAACGGGCAGAAGGTAAGGCCGGTGCTGGCTGCGGCGAGCGCTGCGCTGCTCGCAGCGTGCGCTTTCCCGCCTGCTCCGGAGCAGGCGGCTGCCCCGACCAACACACCCTACCCTTTTGTCACCGCCACACCCCGCCCGACACTAGCCCCGGCTACGCCGACAGCGTCCATGCCGACCACCGCGCCCCCTCCGGCGGGCACGCCGACCGCCACCCTCCGGCCCACCATTGGCCCCTCCCCGACGCAGCCAGCATCCTCACCGGAAGGCTCGGAACCCACCCTCACCGTCGCCCCCTGCCCAGACCAGCCGGAAGGCGTCTTCAGGCAGGTCTATGAGGCAAACCCTGAGGTGGCGCAGGCGCTCGGCTGTGCAACCACACCTGCGGGCGAGGAACCCCGCAGCTGGCCGGTGACGGTGCGCTTCCAGCCGATGGAGCGCGGCTACCTGCTGTGGTTGTCCAACATCGGGTGGTACACTGGCCAGCCGGTGATCGTGGTGATGCTGGCCGATGGCACCTACACGCGCTACGAGGACACCTACCAGCCGGGCATTGACCGCGCAGAGGGCGGCCCGCCTGCGCCGGAGGGTCTCTACCGGCCCCGGGAAGCGCTTGGCAAGGCCTGGCGCATCATTCCGGGGTTGATCGAGCAGATCGGGTTTGGGACGCAGCCTGAGAGCCGCCTTGACACAGAGATGCAGCTTTACGAGTATGGGGAAATGCTCTACCTTCCAGAGCCGGAGGCCGTCTTTGTGCTGCGGCGCGGCGTGCCGAACACATGGGGTGTTTACCCGTTGAACCCGTCCGAATCACCATAGGGCAGGCCGCTGCTCACCACGCCCCTACCCCGGCGGCCTGCGGAATGCCCGTGCGACCACAGAGCCTACCTGCGCTCATTCGGCGGGATGATCCACTGGTCGTCGTTCTGGTCCGGCGGGGCGCCCGGCTGCTCCGGCGGGATAATCGGGCGGTAGGAACCCTCAACAATCGGGCCGCGCGGCTTGCCGCTGGGCGGCGCTGTGCTGCTGGCCGCCCTCTGGATCTGCGTCGCGGCATCGGCCATAAACTTCTTGATGCCGTTCCACACCCGCCCTGTGACGAACTGGTCGGCCTTATCGAGCGTCTCCTGCATGACGTGTAGCACATCCTCATCGCCATCCCAATACTGGCGCAGCACGTCGGCCCCGGCCTGGCCCATCACCTTAAAGACGCGGTTCAGCGCGATCATGCCGACGATGGCATCGTCGATGAAGCCCGCTGGCCCCATGACGGCCTCAGGCATCAGGTCGATGGGGATGATGATGTACGCCGAGGCAGCCGCGATCTCGGCTTTGAGCTGCGCTGAGACGCGCGGGTCGGCCATTAAGCGCACCAGCAAGGCCATGATATCCGGCACAAGCAGCACATATTTGGTGATCGCCTTACCCGCGCCCGCGCCCTGCGCCCACTGGACAACCTTGCTTCGGATGCGCTGGTAGAAGTCCTGCGCCTGGGCGGCGTTGTACTCGACGACCTGGGGGACGACCGGCTTAGGCTCGACAGCGGGCGGCTGGTCGATGTCGAGATAGCTGTAATCCAGTCCCCTGATCGGGTCCGAACCCCAAGGGGCTGGCCCGAGGTTACTTTTCTTATCCGGTTCGTGATCGGCCATGTTCCACACTCCCTCTTCTTGTCGCTCCACGATCCTAATACGCATGGAGCGAACTTAAGTTGCTCAGCAAGGGGATTATAATGGGGATACATCACGGCCCGCTTCTGTGCGTTCCACCAAAGTGTCCTGAGTGGAATGATGGTCAGGAGAGGAAGGCATGAACTTCGAACCGACTGAAGAGCAGCGTATGTTCCGCAGGGCGGTGCGGGACTTCGTGGAAAAGGAGCTTGCGCCTTATGCGGCGGAAGTGGACGAGCGACGCGAACTGCGCTGGGAGGCTATCGCCAAAATGCCCCAGCTGGGCCTGACGGGGCTTCAGGTGCCGGAGGAGTACGGTGGCGCCAATCTGGATAGCATCAGCGCGGCGATGGCCATCGAGGAGATTGCACGCGGCTGCGGCAGCACTGCGCTGGCAGTCGCCGCGCACAACGGTCTGTGCTGCTTCCCTATTGCCCGCTGGGGAACGCCTGCCCAGAAGGAAAGATACCTCCCCACCCTGACAAGCGGGCAGGTTCTGGGGGCGCTGGCGCTGACCGAGCCTAACGCCGGGTCGGACCTGGTGGGCGGGGTGCGTACGACGGCTGTCAAGGAAGGGGATAGCTGGATCATCGACGGAACCAAGACATGGATCACCAACGCGCCAAGTGCTCCCGTAATCGTGACGCTGGCACGCACGGACGGCAGGGCCGAGCGTCCGTCGCGCGCGTTCAGCCTGATCCTGGTTGAGCGCGGGACGCCCGGACTGACCATCGAGCCGCCCATCCCCAAGATGGGCGTGCGCGGCTCACACAGCAGCCCGTTAGTGTACGACGAGGTGCGCGTGCCGCTCGAAAACCTGCTCGGTGAGGAAGGAGGCGGGCTGCACCAGACGCTCCAGACGCTGGACGGGGGGCGGATTGGCATTGCAGCCTGCTCGCTGGGCCTCGGCCAGGCCGCGCTGGACGCAGCGGTGCGCTACGCCACCGAGCGGGAGACGTTCGGCGCCAAGCTGGCTGAACATCAGGCCGTGCAGTTCAAGATCGCCGATATGGCTGCCCGGCTTGAGTCGGCGCGGCTGATGACCTATTATGCTGCCTGGCGCAGAGATCAGGGCCTCAACTTCACCAAAGAGGCGGCCATAGCCAAGCTGCTCGCCTCTGAAGCGGCGGAATTCGCCGCGCGCGAGGCGATCCAGATTCACGGCGGCTATGGCTACAGCACCGAGTTCCCGCTGGAACGCATCTACCGCGACCAGCGCCTGATGAGCATTGGCGAAGGGGCCAACGAGATTCTACGCATCGTCATTGCCCGGCAGATCGTCGCGCCACGACAGGGGTGAGCGCAGCGTCTGGTAGCTGCCGGCAGCCGGATTCCGGGAGCAGACATGACCGACTCCGACCAACACCGCAGGCTCGCAGAGGAGCTGGACGCCTTGCGCCGCGAACTGGACGAACTGAAGCGCAGCCTACCCAAACACTCGCTGACGGCCTCCCAGTGGATGCGCATCGAGGAACTGGAAGAGGCCATTGCCGCCAAACAGGCCGAACTGGATCGCAAAAAGGGGTGAGCGTCTGAACACCCACCCCGTCCGTATCCACTCCCTGAGGGCGCTAGGCGTGCCTGCGGAAAGCGTGACCGGCTTCAGAGCCGGGCGACTCAGCCAGCAGGTCGAGCGCGTGAGGCAGCACGGGTAGGATCACAGCCAAGTTCTCGCGCACGCTCTTCGGGCTGCCCGGCAGGTTGACGATCAGCGTCCGCCCCCGAATGCCGCATACCGCGCGCGAGAGCATGGCGTGCGGCGTCACCTGGAGGCTGGCCGCGCGCATCGCCTCGGCCAGTCCGGGGGCCTCGCGGTCGATGGTCGCCCGTGTCGCCTCGGGAGTCACGTCGCGCGGGGCAAAGCCCGTTCCCCCGGTTGTGACGATCAGATCGAGGCGTAGCTCATCCGACCAGCGGATCAGCTCATTCCGGATCGCCTCTTGGTCGTCGGGCACAACCCCGGTCTGCACAACCTGCCAGCCGAGCTGACCCTCGATCATCTCCCGGATGACTGGCCCGGAGCGATCTTCGTACTGCCCTTCCGCCGCCCGGTCGCTGACCGTCAGGATGCCGGTTCGCTTCAAGGCTCAATCCTCGTCCTCCAGGCCCAGCAGCTCACGCCAAGCACTGTGATGGCTATCCTGAATGCCGTCCTCGGTCACGCCGTAATAGACGCGTACCTCACCGTTGACCCGCTGGGCGAGATCGTAGCGCGTCTTGCCCGCCCGCGAGTAGCTCTGGATCAGCGCAACCTCACCATGCCAGTCCAGCTTGCCCACGTCGAAGGTCCCGTCCTCAAGCTGGGTGATCGCGTAGTGCCACAGCTTGCGGGCGGACTTGCGCGTCACGTTGCGGACGATGTTCCCGTTGCGGAGGTCACGCAGGTGATGGTAGAGGGCGTCGCTACGCCGCTCGCTCTCGACGATCTCAACCCCAGTGCGCGGCGCCTCAACGATCTGGGGGCTAGTCTTCGTATGCTCGTGAACGCGCTGCTCAGGTTGGGCGACCGGCGCCACACCCTCGCCCTCTCCAGACCGTTCCCCGCGCTTGACAAGCTGGACGATCTCATCCCTAACGGCCAGACTGGTCTCGGTGTCATCCCGCACATAGATTTTATTGTCGTCAATGGCGTAGGGCGGGTCATCACCCGGTGGGACCTGGACGCGGATCACCTGTACACCTTCAGTCTGCATCAGGTCAATGGAAGCCTCTATCGGCGGCGTGATGCGCCGGTGAATCTCGCGCTTAAGCTGCTCGACGGCCTTGCCGATGTCACCTTCGATCCCGGTGGGTTTGGCCTTCGGGTTGGCTGAGACCCCGATGTACAGCGTGCCGCCGTTCGTGTTGGCAAAAGCGCAGACATCCGCGATGATCGCATAGAGACGCCCGCCCCGCGTGGACATGCTCTCGTGGAAGTCCAGCACAATCGACGGGCCTTCCTGCCGGGCGGCCAGCACGTGGTCATAAGGCGTGTGGCTGCCCCGGTAGGGCCTCGTTCGGGCAAAGTCGCTGCCGGTAAAGACTTCGAGCAGGGCCTCGTAGCTCAACTCAGGCAGCAGGACTTCCGTAATGCGCTCCCCCACCCCCAAGTTCTTGGGGTTGCGCGGGTCGCGGTCCAGCCGATGCGCATCCGAACCCTGGATGCAGCGCATCGGGCGCGGATACTCTGGTTTGGAACCATCGAAGAACTGCGCCGTCGTGCGGCGGCCCCGCCGATCTAGGTCGGTTACCTCAAGCGCAAGCAGGTTGGGGTCCTGGGTGTACGCAATCCGGGTCTGCCCGCCAAAGGAAAGCCCACGCATGGCAACGCCATGGCTTGAGTTGGCGTGAGCCGCTATGCTGATCCCCCCTGCCTCGCGAATGGCGGCATAGGCAGACAGCACGTCGGTCGTCGCCCCTACGTTTGTTTCCCCCTCGTCGAGGTACCCCGGCGGGATGCGGAGATCCAGAAGGATGTGTTCCAGGTAGCGGGTGTCGGTCTCGGGCGCAAAAATACCCAGGATATGGAAGCCAAATGCCGCCGTGAACTCAAAGCCGGGCAGGATCAGCATTTTCTCAAATAGGCGGTGATATTCTCCCAGCCGGTGTTCTTCTTCTGCATTAATCCGCTTGGTCTGCGCCAGCCACTCTAGCTGTTCAATCTCCTCGAGCATCTCCCGGTAGCCACGGACGGTGTTGTGGTCGGTGAAGGCCACAATGTTCAGACCACGCCGTTCCGCCTGCTGCAAAATGTCAAGGTAGCTCACATCCGGCTGCTGGTAATCCTTCGAGGCGGGAGTGTGAAGGTGCAAATCCATCCGGTACCATTGATTGTGTGTGGGTTTATTTTTCCCGCTCACCGTTCAAGTCTACTTTCCTTTCGCTTAACGAAATATAATCCAGTATCAACGTATGCTCATCGTGGCGCCTGTGGAGCATCCCCTTGCGCCACCACTCTCTTACTCATGCAGGAGGCGCTTCAGCACAGCCATCAGGTCGTCCGGATCAAATGGCTTAACAAGGAAGTAATTCGCCCCTGCCTCCAGCGCCTCGGCCTTGCGCTCCGCGCCAGAGGCCATGACAATCGGCGTGCGGGCGAAGGCACCCTCGGCGCGCAGGTCCTTTACGAGGTCTGTGCCATCACAGTCGGCTAGATGGAAATCCACCAGAAAAGCGTCCGGCTGAACCTCGTGTGCCCTGTCCAGTGCTGCGTTGCCGTCGGGCGCAACAATCACCTCAAAACCATCCAGCTCAAGCAGCGTCCGCAGTAGGCCCACCGTTGTGCGGTCGTCATCAACGATCATCACTGTCGGCACGTACTTCTCCTTACCCTATCCTACCCCTTCACTCCCGGGACTCCTCCAGGGCTGCGCCTTCTGCCACACCAACCGGCTCAGGGGCGCCTTCCTCAGCAGGCGCGACAGGCTCCCCCAGCGCCTCATCCAGCACCTCGTCGATGGTGTCCACCAGGATGAAGGTCATCGCCTCGCGCACCTCCTCCGGCACGTCGTCCAGGTCTTTCTCGTTGCGCCGGGGCAGGATGACGGTGTCCAATCCGAAGCGATGGGCCGCCAGCACTTTCTCTTTGACTCCGCCAACCGGAAGTACCTGCCCGCGCAAGGTGATCTCGCCCGTCATCGCCACGTTGCTGCGCACAGGACGCTGCGTCAGGAGCGACGCCAGGGCTGTCGCCATCGTGATGCCTGCCGATGGCCCGTCTTTCGGCACAGCGCCCGCCGGGACGTGCAGGTGAACGTCGTTCTTCTCAAACCAGTTCTCGTCGATGCCCAGATCGAGGGCACGCGAACGTACGTAGCTCAGTGCTGCCCGTGCACTTTCCTGCATAACATCGCCAAGCTGGCCGGTCAGGATGAAGCCCTTGTTGCCCGGCATCTTGGCTGCCTCAACGAAGACTATGTCGCCGCCGACAGGCGTCCAGACCAGCCCGGTTGCTACGCCTGGGATGTTCGTGCGCTCTTCGATCTCGCTAATGGAGTAGAACTTCGGTTTGCCGAGAAACTCACGGACCAGCTCAGGGGTGACCGTGACCGAATCGGTTTGGCCCTCGGCGATGCGCGTCACAACCTTGCGTGCGACAGAGCCAATCTCGCGCTCCAGATTGCGCACGCCTGCCTCACGCGTGTAGTCCTGGATGATCGTGCGAATCGCATCGTCGGTGAAGGCGATCTCATCCGGCCGCAGGCCATTCTCACGGATCTGGCGCGGCACCAGGTACTCCTGTGCGATGCGCAGTTTTTCATTCTCGGTGTAGCCAGAAAGCTGCAGGATCTCCATCCGGTCGCGCAGTGGGCCAGGGATCGGCTCCAACATGTTGGCAGTGGTGATAAACATCACCTGCGAGAGGTCAAACGGCACATCCAGGTAGTGATCGCGGAACTGGCTGTTCTGCTCGGGGTCGAGCACCTCAAGCAGCGCCGAGGCCGGATCACCCCGGAAGTCACGCCCTAGTTTGTCCACCTCGTCAAGCATGAACACCGGGTTCTTAGTGCCTGCCCGCCGGATGGCCTGCATGATGCGCCCTGGCATGGCGCCGATATATGTGCGCCGGTGGCCGCGGATTTCAGCCTCGTCATGGATGCCGCCCAGGCTCATGCGGATGAACTCCCGCCCCATAGCACGCGCGATCGACGCCCCCAGCGAGGTCTTACCCACGCCTGGCGGCCCAACGAAGCACAGGATCACGCCCTCGCGCTCGCGCCGGATTTTGTCTTGAGACTCGGCGGCGGCAGCCTGCTCGCCCGCCCGCTCACGGCGCAGCTTGCGCACGGCCAAAAACTCCAGGATTCGCTCCTTGATCTCCTCCAGGTCGTAGTGGTCTTCATCAAGAACAGCACGGGCGTGGGAGATATCCAGATTGTCTTCTGTCGCCCGGTTCCAGGGCATTGAGGTCAGCCAGTCGAGATAGGTCCGGATCACACCGTACTCAGCGGCGGCTGTCGGCAGCTTCGAGAGGCGATCCAGCTCGCGCCGTGCTTCTTTCTCGGCTTCTTCGGGCATGCCTGCCTCTTCGATGCGCTTCCGAAACTCCTCGACCTCGACTTGCTGCTCGTCCTCTTCGCCCAGTTCGCGCTTGATTGCCTTGAGCTGCTCGCGCAGGAAGAACTCGCGCTGCACCTTGTCGATCTCGGTCTGCGCATCGGCCTGAATCTTGCGGCCCAGCTCAAGCACTTCAAGCTCTTTGCCCAGCAGCGTCATCACCTTGCGCAGTTTCTCGATGGTGCTGTCCATCTCGATAATGGCCTGCGCGTCCGCAAGGTCCATGCGCATGTAGGTGGCAACCGTGTATACCAGTTGGAGGGGGTCTTCAATGCTCAAGGCCGTCGCCAGCAGCTCGTTAGGAATGCTGGGCACCAGCTCGCTGAGCCGTCGAAACTGCTCCCCGATGTTGCGCATCAGGGCCTCGACCTCGATGCTATCCTCAACGGTCTCCGGGCTGCGCTCAACGCGGGCCTTCAGGTAAGGCTCGGTCGCGGTGTACTCCAGAATGCGGATGCGGGCCAAACCCTGCACGAGAAGACGCACCGTGCCATCCGGCGCACGGAACAGCCGATGAATAGCTGCTACCGTTCCAACCTTGTAAATCTCCTCTGGGCCAGGCTCCTCTTTGTTAGGGTCATGGCTTGCCACCAGCCCAACCAGCCTGTCACCGCTGACGACCTCATCTACCAAGCGAATCGAGCGCGGCTGGCCGACCATGAGCGGGACAGCCGTTTCAGGGTACACGACCAGCCCTCGCAGGGGGAGGATCGGTAATTCGTCGGGGATCTTGGGTTGACCCTCGACTTCGGGTCCCTGATCCGGGGGAGCCTCTTCTCCCTCCAGATGGGTAACAACCCGAGGCTGCTCCTTCTCCTCCTCTACGGCTCCCGGTTCTCCAAGCATCTGCTCGTGGTCGTTATCTTCCACAAGCGCCATCATTCAATTCACTCCTCGGTTGGTTTCCGCGTCCTCCTGAAAGTTGCCTTCAGGAGAACCTCCTTTTGCCTCGCTGCCCATCCAGCGCCGCCGCTCAGTCCTCTTCCCGTGTCACAGGGATAACCCGAATGCGGCGTGCCTGTGCGCGCGGTAGTTCAACGCGGAGAAAGCCGTCCTCATAGCGCGCGTTGATGCCGTTCGCATCAACCGGCCAGGGGAGCGCGACGTCAGTCCGAAACTCGCCATAGCGCACCTCAATCTGGTGGTAAGCGGTGCAGCTCTTCTCCCGGACAGGCCGCGAACCGCTCACTGTCAATCGATGAGGGGAAAGCGAGATGTGGAACTCCCCCTCTTTCATACCGCCGATCTCTACCAGTACAATCAGCCGGTCTTCATCTTCCATAACATCGGTAGGGGGTCGCCAGGTGTGCATGTGGCGCACAACCAGGAACTGCTGGCTGCTCATCAGGATATGATAGTGCGTCTCCGGCTGCTCAACCTGCTGTTGAGGAAGGTCACTGTCCTTCTCTGCCGACATCACGTTTCTCCTACGTGTCCGCGCGCCTGCGTGATTCCACACTCAGCGGGCAGCTTCCCATAATCTGCAAAGCCAGGCGCTTACCGAGTGGCCTGGCATCCCTTCCAGTTCTCACGCTAACGACATGATTTTACCACAGTGAGCAGCCCAACCCAACGCAAGGATAGCACAGCAGCATAAGAGGCGGGTTAGAAAAGTGGGCGCGGCCCCACGAGATACGAGGGCCGCGCCCCATGCTGCCGGCGGCACACACCGCCTAAGGACCAGACGCAATCCCCAGTTGAGTCTCAGCTTGGGCGCAGAGCGAGTGACCACCTGCCGCCATCCAGGCAGCTAACGTTGGGCTGCTCTCCCAGCCTGCCGACGCCTCGCGGTAGATGCCTGTACCCCAGCGATAATAGCGCTGGGTCTCGTTGGGCCACGTCTCGTAGTCGCGCGTGATGATGCCATGCCCGCCGTTGTACCCGGCCATCGCCAGGCCCACGTGTCCGCCCGCAAGTTCAAGCCCTTTGACGAAGTAAGCGATGCCACGCCGGGCGTTTGTATCGGGATCAAAGGGGTCCTCACCCTCCGCAAAATGAAAGGGCATCACCTGGAACAGGCCCGCCGCGCCAGCGTAGGACTCGGCCCGTGGGTTGCCACATGATTCGATCTGCATCAGGGTAGCGATAGCGTTCGGATCGACGTTGTTGGCTGCCCCCCATGCAATAAGCTTGTCAGCCCAGTACTGTACCGAGGGGCTGAAGATGGGCGAAAGAGAGGGAGCGGGGTGCTCGCGCCGGCTGGGAGCCTCGTACAGCATGGGGACTGCCGCCACATACTCAGCGGATTGTTCGACGCCCGGCGCAATGTGCACAATGAGACTCTCGTCCTCACCAAGCCAGGTAAGCCCCGCGCTGAAGGTAAAGACGGCCAGCGCGATAAAGAACAGAATCTCAAGCCAGAGCGTCCGGGAGAGCAGCCTGCTCCCCACACGCGCCGGTTGTTTGGTTTTTGGACCTGTACCCCTCTTCAACGAATAGCCCTACCGCCAGATAGCGCATCTAAAAATAGAACATATGTTCGACTTCTACACATTGTAGCACAAGGGACGGCCCCCCGTCAAGCCCATGGGGCGATTCTAAGGAATTCACAACGCAAGCGCAATGACAAAAAGCAGGGATTCTTGGCCCATTCGGCCAGACACGGCACCGTCGGGCGCGCGTCTTGCCACTGCGAAAAGAACGATTGTACAATTCTGCCAGAGAATGCGCGCGCACCCTGTGACGCGGATAGAAAAGCGAGGCTAGGAGTGGAACTTATCAATCTGTTGCGCAGCGTGGACATGTTCTCCGGGCTGACGGACGAACAACTCGCACAGGTAGCGGGGATATTCGAGGTGCGCTCCCTCGAAGAAGGCGAAGTACTGTTCCGCCAGGGCGAAATCGGCGATACGATGTGTTTGATCCGCGATGGTTTCGTGAGCGTCACCGTGGAGACGGGTGAGTCGCCCGCAGGGCGCACAATCGTCAACCTCGGCCCAGGCCAGTCGGTGGGTGAAATGGCGCTCATCGATCACGGTCCACGTTCAGCGACAGTGCGAGCTGCAACGCCCGGCACGCAGATCGCCGCCGTCACCCGGGCCGCCCTGGAGCGTCTGTGTGAAGAGAACACCGAGATCGGCTACCGCATTATGCGCAATATCGCTGCTGACCTATCGTTCAGAATACGCCACAGCGGACTGGCTTACTCCTAGCTGCCGGGTGGGCCTCGGCTGCCCTGAAGGGAAGGGTTATGAGATGATCTACAAGGTAAGCTACGTGGTTATTGGCGGCGAGCACCCCGGCGCTATTGCCAACGCGGAAGCGCCCCCCCGGGTCGGCGACCGGGTCAGGCTGGGCAAGGACGAGTTCGAGGTGCTGGACGTTGTGGAGTTGATGCCACCCCGAGGCGGGTTCGCATTTCTGCACGCCACCTGCCAGTTGATTAAGCCTGAACCGGCGGAGGAGTAGCCTGCCCATGCCCTACGAGCTTGACTGGTTGGACGAGCGGCGGCGTATTGTCGCCGTTCGCCTGTACGATCCTCTCGTATCCGAAGAGTTAGCCGCGCTGCGCGACGAGTTCCTGCCCCTTATTGCCCTGTCCGCCCCGCTGTATATCCTGGCCGATATCCGCGCGTTCAACGCCATGCAGGGCGCGGCAGCGCTGGTCAACACGCTGGACGGTGAGGCACTGCCCGACATAGGCGAAGATACCATGCGGCAGTCACGGATTGCCGTACTGGGCGGCGGTGCGTTTATCAGGATGGTGCTGGGCCTGGCACACGGCGCACTGGGCGAGGATGACCTGATCCGCACTTTCGACCACGAAGACGAGGCTTATACCTGGTTGGGCGAACAGGCCGGAGACAGCGCACATCCTGACGCCTAGCACCGGATCACCGACCCACCCCGTCCTTGTAGAGTCTGAGCAGCCCGCCGCGAGTCACATCGCGGCGCTTTTGTGCCTGCACCCGGATTCCGGCTCACCTCCTGCCGCGATCAACCCCTGGATTTGCCTTCACAATTTGGATATAATTCACTTGATATTGAAAATTGTAAAAGCAACGACACGAAAGCGCACGGCGGATGCCAGCAGGCACGGCGACGGAGCGCAAAGTTCCAGAGGGTAAAGCTATGGAGCAAGAGGCAAGGACAAGGCCAGTTAAGAGTGTGATCACATGCGACCTCGAGGGTCGCATCCAGACGTATAACAAAGGGGCAGAGCAGCTGTTTGGCTACGCGGCGGATGAAGTGATCGGCAAGCAGCGCGTGTCAGCCTTCTCGCCGGGGCTGATCGTCCTGGAGCATGTAGGCAACTGGCTCAAGACGGCGCGCGAGGAAGGTGAGTTCACGGGGCGGACGGTCTTCGTGCGCAAGGATGGCTCCCTGTTCGCCGCAGACATTCGCATCACCCCAACCTGGCGTGACGGGAAGCAGATCGGGTACTGCGGTGTCACAACACCCCGCCCAGATGTGCCGGTATCAGCCGCCATGCCCCGGATCGGGCTGGCAACCCGTTTCTTCCGCTGGCTGGTTGTGACTCGTGCTCCATTCCTGACCGCGACCGTTGTCCCGGTCGTAACGGGGGCCGCTTGGGCGGTCGCCACCGGGCGCGCAACGCCGTTTCCCTGGCTGGCCTTCACACTGGCGCTGACAGGCGGCATCGCCATGCACGTGGCAGCCAATACCTTTAACGACTACTTTGACTGGCGGAGTGGTACCGACCCGGCCAACAACGATTACTTCATGCCCTTCTCCGGTGGGAGCCGCTCAATTGAACTGGGCCTGATTAACGAGAAGGGAATGCTGCGGCTCGCGCTGGCAGCGCTGGGCGTCGCCGCGGCTGCTGGGCTGGCACTGGTGGCGCTGGGCAGGCCCGCGCTGCTGGCGTTCGGGTTGGTAGGGGGCTTCAGCACGTACTTCTACACCGCGCCCCCGCTCCGGCTGGCCGCCCGGCGCGGGCTGGGTGAACTGCTCGTCGGGCTGAACTTTGGCCCGCTTATGGTCGCAGGAACTGTGTACGCGCTAACTGGCACGGTCTCGTGGCTGGACTTTTTCGTTGGCCTCCCGGCGGGGCTGCTGATCACCGCCGTGCTGTGGATCAATCAGTTCCCCGACGCCCACGCTGACGAAGCGACCGGCAAGACCAACCTCGTCGTAGTGCTCGGCAAAGAGCGTGCCCGCTGGGGCTATCTGGCGCTGCTGGCCACCGCCTTCGCGGCTGTGGTAGGGGGGACACTCGCGGGCGTGCTGCCCGGCGGCGCGTTGCTGGCGCTCGCCGCTCTGCCCGTCGGTGTGTACACAAGCCTCGTGCTGTTCCGGCATTACGCAAGCCGCAGCCTGGTGAAGGCTAACCAGTATACCATCGTGCTCCACCTGCTAACCGGTCTGCTGCTAGCAGCGGGGGTCTTCCTGGCCGACTCGCTCGCCCGTCTGCTGAGCATGTAGTCCTCACAAACAGGGGCCGTCCTAAAAACAAGGGCGGCCCCTGTCCGGTTTTCGTATGGCCTGTTTAATGTTTAAGTCGTAGCTGGATGCTGGCGGGCAGCCCCCACGCCCAGCCGCCTGCCTAGCCTGGCTTCAGGTCAATCTCTTGAAAGTCCTCGCACAGGAAAACCGGCCCATCAAACGATGCCGAGGCCTCCTCTGCCAGCCGCTCCGGATAGGAGCCATCGGTGTTCCAGACATGGTAATGGATCAACCCCAGCCTCTTTACGCCCGCCTCAGCTGCAATGGTCCCGGCCTGGGCTGCACTGGAGTGCCCCAGCGGCTCATCACCCGTCGCCTCGTGGATCAGGAGATCGGCGCCATAGGCCAAGCGCACGGTGGCCGGGCACGGCACCGTGTCAGACGAATAGGCAAAAACAAAGCCCGTGTCTTTCACAACGACACGCAGCCCGATAGTTGGCACATAGTGGCGCACCGGTGAGGCGGTGATGTGAAAGTCCTGGTTATCAAGCACCAGGATGGCCTCTCTTTCCGGTAGGTGATGGAACGCTACAGGGAAAAACCCGGTCCACTCGTCCCAGTGAAAGGCCATCATGAGGTCTTCGACGCGCTGGAGGCAGTGGTGCAACCCGTAAATGCGCAGGGGCGACGTTCGGCCAGTCAGCCAGGCGCTCATCAGTAGATTGGGCACCCCCGTGACGTGATCGGGGTGGAAGTGGGTGAGGACAACATCAGTGAGCTGCTCCATGCTGATCCCGGCCTGCTTCAGGCGCACCAGCGGACGGCCCACACAGTCCACCAAGACAGTGCTGTGCTTGCCCTGCAATACCATGTGGGAGTTCTCGTGATCGGCGTCGGGAACGGCCGAGGCCGTCCCCAGGATAACCAGCCTGGGCATACGTCGTCCTCTCGCTCAGGATCGTTACCCGCCCCCGGCGGCCAGCCCCACAACCAGGGGGGTGACGTAAACCTCAACCACAGCCGCGACGACCAGCAACGGCAGGATCAGCGCAAACCACAGCCGCGTTGCATCGGCCAAGGCCGCCATCCAGCCCTCACCGATGCTCCTGCCAGGAGGCGGCGCGATCACACTTGCGCCGAGCCGCACTGCCACCGCCCCCGCCAAGACCGCAGCCGGTATCTCGACCACCGCGTGGGGGAGGAGCGTGGCGGCCAGAACAGCCGGGTCCATCCCGGCGGCTGACATCTGCACAACCAGATACCCGACCAAGGCCGTTGGCAGCATCAGGAGCAGAACGGCCAGTACCCCAAACGTGAAGGCGGCCAGAACCGAAGCGATAGCCAGCACACGCAGGTTCTGGAACACGACCAATAATACTCCACCCGGCCCGTGCAGGCCAGTCTCAACCAGCAGGCGCGTGAACCGCGCGTACCAGTCCTCAACGACGAATACCTCCGGTGGGATGGCGTAGATATCCGCGTAGCGCCGCCCGATCAGGTATCCAGCCAGCATGGCAGCCGCGATCAGCACAATCGCCCACCGCACCCGCCAGATGACACCCAGCACCTCCTCTGAGTACCACTGCCACAGCGACCGACGTGCGCTGTCCGTGCGCCGGGCAAGCGCCATCCGGTACCACTTCCCGATGCTCTTGAAGAGGTTCAATTCGTCGATCTCACGGCCCAGCAGTTCCTCGCGGTTGAAGTTGCGCACACCCATCCGCACCAGCACCACGTCAACAACTACCAGCCCGACTAGGATCCACCACAGCACGCCGTACTGCGCCCAGAACATGATCAGCGCCTCAGCCTGGATCAGGAAGGACATGGGGATGATGATGAAGCTGGCGAGCAGGTTGGCAGCCCGAACGCTCGTCGCCTGGGTGGAGACGATAACCGCCCCGGAGACCATGACCAGCGCCTGCATGACCGTGAGCAGAACGATCTGCACGAGCAGCACGGGCGGCGGGCGCCAGTCGATGTTGAGATACACGCCAACCAGGTAGACCGTGATCCCCAGCAGGCTGCCCACGACGGGCGGCAGGGTGGAACTGAGCGTCTTGCCGACATATAGCTGAATGTTGGTAAGCGGTGTGCAGAGCAGCGGCTCCAGGCTGTGCCGCTCCTTCTCCCCGACGAAGCTCTCCAGCGCGATGATCAGCGAGAACGAGATGGGGAAGAACCCCACCACCATCAGCAGGAACGGCACCAGGCGCTCCCCGACAATCGTCGCGCCGTACTGCTCCACCCAGCGCATCATCCGGCCCGCCCCCCAGTTGGCAATGGAGGGGAAGATCAGGGTCAGGATGATCACCGGCCCCAGGATGCGCCAGTCCCGAAACATGTCCACCACCTCTCGCCGCGTCACAAGCAGTGCACGGGAGAGGTTCCACCGGGCGAGCATCCACCAGCGGCGAGGCCCACTGCCGGTTTCTTCAAGGGCCGGGGCAAGGATCGGTATCATGGGGCTAGCCCATTTGTCATAAAGGAGAGGGGGAGACCCACCATCAGGCCGCGCCCTCCTCGCCAACGACGCGCAAGTACACGTCTTCAAGACTCTGGGGCACCTCGCTCAGCGTCACCACATCTACGCCTTGAGCAGCCAGGCGCCGCAGAATCTGCGGATTGGTCATCGCCGGGTCCTCGGCGCGGAAACGCACCCAGTCCTGCCCGTAGCTCTCTACCATGACCATATCGGCCAGGTTCTCAACCAGCCCGTCCAGTCGATGGGCAAGGCGTAGCTCCAGCAGCGGCGGGCCAAGCAGCTCAGCCTTGAGCTGAAGGGGCGTCCCCTCGACCACGATCCGGCCCCGGCGGATGATGGCGATGCGGTCGGCAAGCTCCTCGGCTTCGGGAAGATTGTGGGTGCACAGGATGATCGTCCGCCCGTCACCACGCAGGTCCCTGATCGCGTTACGCACCAGCCGGGCGCTGTGCGGATCCATTGCCGAAGTTGGCTCATCGAGCAGCAGCACAGGGGGGTCATGCAGCATCGCCCGCACCAGCGCCAGCTTCTGGCGCATGCCCTTGGAGTACTCGCCCAGCCGCTTGCTCAACACGTCCCCCAGCCCGAAGCGCTCAGCCAGCATCCGGGCGCGCGCCTCACGCGCCGGACTGCTCAGGCCAAACAGGCTGCCAAAAAAGTCCAGGTACTCGATGCCATTCATGCGCAGATACAGACCGTGCTGCTCGGTAAGAACACCCACACTGGCGCGGACTTTCTCAGGCTGGGATCGGACATCGTACCCTGCGATGCGCGCCGTTCCCCGCGTTGGGGCGAGGATCGAGGTTAACATGCGGACGGTGGTCGTCTTCCCGGCGCCATTCGGCCCGAGCAGGGCCAGCACCTCACCGGGGTGAACGATGAGAGTCACATCCTCTACAGCGACGAAGTCGTCAAAATGCTTAGTGAGGCCGAGTATTTCTATCATGGGCTGTCACTTCGCCGGGCGGAGCCGCCCGAGGACCAGTCGAATGAGAATGTCCTGTCACGATACCGCTCTAACTGCCGCTGGGTGGAGACTCCGCTCCCGCACGGGCGCTGTCTTCCTCAGCGGGCAGCCGCTCACCAGGCATCGTCCTGGGCGGGTGCAGCCTGCCCGCGCCTGCAATGAGCGCAGCCGCAAACCCGAGGGCCGCCAGCACCTGAAGCCCGGACAGCCCGAGGAGCGCCCGGTTGAGGTCGCTCCGGAGAAAGTCGGCAGCGAAGAGACCCGGCAGGTAAAGCACAGCCGCCAGCAAGGACAGGTCGCCCACGCGCCCGCGACGGCGGACGCGGCTACGGATCAGCCACACTACGCCCAGCACCAGCAGCGTCCACAGTGAGAGGTAGGCAGGCGTGGGGTGAAAGCGTGTGCTGACTGGATAGGTAACCAGGTCGTCGTAGGGAGGGACACGGCGCACGAGCGGCACCCCCCAGGAGAGCGTTGTGGGCGGCCCCATCATCTGCTGGTTGACCACGTTGGCCCAGGGCAGGAGAGCTAGCATGACCAGCAGACCAAACGTCAGGCCGTCAGCCCAGCGGCGTATGTCAAGACCCCGCCGCCGGAGCACGATCACCCCTGCCACGGCAGCGCCC
>FWPU01006653.1_pt1 | contig 22731 bp, 27 predicted proteins | sample 2228361 | NCBI WGS metagenome assembly FWPU01 (sample SAMEA103939777, study PRJEB20133) | metagenome
TCTTTTACCTTTTATTAGTCCTGAAGATTTTTATATTTTAAAAAGTTTAAGTTCAAGGGAACAGGATAAAATTGATTTAAAAAAAATAAGGGAAAAATATAAAAATAATCTTGATATGGATTATATAAATAAATGGTTAAAAAAATTAAAGGGATAAATTATGGATTACTTTATTCACCCTTCCTCCTTTGTTGATGAAAATGTAAAGATTGGAAAAGGGACAAAGGTCTGGCATTTTTGTCATATTTTGAAAAATACTGAAATTGGAGAAAATTGTATCTTTGGACAAAATTGTATGGTAGGTCCCAATGTAAAAATTGGAAATAAGGTAAAGGTTCAAAACAATGTTTCAATTTATGAAGGGGTTGAAATTGAAGATGAGGTCTTTTGTGCCCCTTCTATGGTCTTTACAAATGTTATAAATCCGAGGGCATTCATAGAAAGAAAAACAGAATTTAAAAAAACCTTAGTAAGAAGAGGTGCCACAATTGGAGCAAATGCTACAATTGTCTGTGGTGTTACAATTGGAAAATATTCCCTTATTGGTGCAGGAGCTGTAGTTGTAACAGATGTCCCTGATTATGCCTTATTTTTAGGGGTTCCTGGAAAGCAAAAGGGGTGGGTTTGCAAGTGTGGGAATACCTTAAAATTTTTGGACTTTAAAGCAAATTGTTTCTATTGTGGAAATATTTATGGGCTTGAAGGGGATAAATTTTTTGTTATAAAAGAAGATTAAATGGGAAAAAGAGGAAAAGATTGGATTACCAGGCCGAAAGAGATTTAAAACATTCTGATAATTCTTTAAAATTTGGGGACTAGGAATGGGCATGCTTTTCTACAGAGGAAGCTGCAGAAAAATCAATAAAAGAAGTATATGAAAAAACTAATAAAATTGCCATGGGACATTCCATAATTGGATTTCTAAAAGGGCTTGAAAGGGAATTTAAAATACCTGAAAAATTTTATTCCTATGGAAGGATTTTAACAAGATATTACATTGAACCCAGATATCAAAAGGGTTTTCCAGAGGGAATTCCTGCTGATTATTTTGATGAAAAAATGGCAGAGGAGGCAATAAATGTTGCAAGAGAAATCCTTTTATAGTGTAAAGATATTATCAATAAATAAAATTGATTTGGAAAAAAGGATAAAAGAAATTATAAAAAAAGGAAGATAAAAATATATTAAAGGTTATTATTTTTGGTTCTTTTATAAGAGATGATTTTATGCTTTCATCGGATATGGGTTTATTAATTATATTAAAGGAAACAGAGGAAAATTTTTTAAGAAGGCAAGATAACTTCTTAAAATATTTTGAAAAACTTAACTTGGATGTGAATATACTTGTTTATACAAAATATAAATTTGAAAAAATGTTAAAGGATAAAAATAAATTTATACTGGAAGCTATAAAGGGAAAAATTTTATATGAAAATCCCAATCCTTAATTTAAAAAGAGAATACAATTATCAAAAAAAGGATATTTTAAGGTCCCTAAAGGAGGCACTTAAAAATCAAAATTGGATTTTGGGTGAAGAGGTCTCAAAACTTGAAGATTTGCTTTCAAAATTTTTGAAAGTAAAATATGCCATAGGGGTTGCATCGGGTACAGATGGCTTAATATTATCCTTAAGGGCACTTGCAATAAAGATTAAAGGAAAAGATTTTTTTGATGGCGATGATGAAATAATTACAACTCCCTTTACCTTTGTTGCAACGGGTTCTTCAATCCTGCACTCGGGTGCAAAACCAGTTTTTGTGGATATTGAACCAGAAAGTTTTAATATAAATCCTGAACTAATTAAAGGAGCAATAAATGAAAAAACCTTAGGAATTGTTTTAGTTCATTTATATGGAAATCCCTGTAGTTTAGAGGAAATCTTAAAAATTTGCAAAGAAAAAAAACTTTTTTTAATTGAAGATATGGCACAAGCAATTGGAGCAAAATATAATGGGAAGATGGTGGGCTCCTTTGGAAATTTATCTGCCCTAAGTTTTTTCCCTTCAAAAAACTTAGGGGGTTATGGAGATGGGGGGATGGTTTTTACAAGGGAAAAGGATCTTTATGAAATTGTAAATATTTTAAGAAAACATGGTGGAAAGGATAAATACAATGCAGAAATTTTAGGATATAACTCCCGTCTTGATACAATTCAGGGAGGGATATTAAAGGCAAAATTTAATTATTTAAAAGATTTCAATGAAAAAAGAAAAAAGATTGCTTCAATTTATATAAAAAATTTAAGGGGAATTAAGGATATAGCCCTTCCTGAGCAAAAGGGAGGTGTTTGGCACCAATTTACAGTAAGAGTTTTAAAAAATAAAAGGGATGATTTAAAAAATTACTTAGAAAAAAAGGGAATTCAAACTGCTATTTATTATCCAGTTCCTTTGCATAAGATGAAATTATTTCAGAAAAATTGTAAAACTCCTTTTCCTTTAAAAGAATCAGAAAGGGCATCAAAAGAAGTTTTATCCCTGCCCCTTGATCCCCTTATGAAAGAAAAGGAAATTAATTTTGTAATAAAAAAAATAAAAGAATTTTTTAAAATAAATGGATAAAGATAGAGCAGATGAAATCTTTGAAGAGATCAAAATTTTGCTTATTGAAAAATTGGATCCCAAAAAGATAATTTTATTTGGTTCAAGGGCAAAGGAAAATAAAAGAATGGCTTCAGATATTGATTTGGCTATTTTAAAAGATAAAATTTTAACTTTTAGAGAAAAGAGAAAACATAAAGATGAAATTTAAAATATAAGTGGTCTTTACAGTATGGATTTAATATTTTAAATGAAGTGGATGGGAAATTTAAAAAGGAAATAGAAGAAATAGGGGTTCTTATATATGAAAAAAATGAAGTTTTATTAGCATTGGAAAAGCTTGAAAAAGTTATTAAAAATTTAAAGAATAAAATTGGAGAAAAATTTTGAAAGAAAATATTAAGTTACCAAAGGAACTTTTATGGGATTATAAAAAACCTATAAATGATATAAAATGGAAACTTCAAAGGATTCTTATGTTTTTCCCATCCCTTGGAACGGATAAAAAAACAATTGATTTATTATTTAAAAAAAGAAATGAATTAAAAATGGAAGAAGGAAAATATCTTTTAATTGAAATATATAAAGAAGTATGGGATGAAAAGTATAGAAAGAAAAATAAAAGGAAATAAGGTTCTCACAAGGGAACAAATTTTCTTTTTGGAAAAATTTAAAAATTGTGATTTAAATGGCATTTTTAGATTAAGTGGAGGGACAGCCCTTTCTGCTTTTTATCTTCAGCATAGGTATTCTTATGACTTGGATTTTTTTTCAAAAGAAAGGGTTCCCTTTTATCATATTGAAAACTTTCTTAAGAAAATAAATATTTTTAAAGAAATAAGCTTTAAAAAAGTTTATGATAGAAATATTTTTCTTTTAAAATATGAAAATGGGGAAATTCTAAATGTAGAATTTGTTTATTATCAATTATCAAATTTAGAAGAACCAATAAAAATTGAGGAGTTATATGTTGATAGTTTTTTAGATATTTTAATTAACAAATTATGTGCAATTGCCGATAGAGGGGAGATAAAAGATTATGTGGACTTTTATTTTTCACTAAAAGATTCAAAAATGTCTTTGCAAAAAATTTTCCCTTTAGTTGAAAAAAAATGTGATTTAAAAGGAATTTTAGAAATTTTAAAGTATAAATTGCTGGAAATCCCAAAGGGTATTGAAAATTTAAATATGATTAAGAAAATAAATCAAAATGAAATTAAAAGATATTTTAAGGAAAGTATTAAAAAAATCATAAAAAGGGAGTTAAGGGAGGATTAAATGAAAAAAGCATTGATAACTGGAATAACAGGACAGGATGGTTCTTATTTGGCAGAGTACTTATTAAGTTTAGGTTATGAGGTATCTGGAATTGTAAGAAGGGTTGCCTCTGAAAATGAAGAGCATAGGTATCAAAGAATTTTGCACCTTTTAGATAAAGTCAAACTTATACCTGCTTCCCTTGAAAATTATGGTTCCTTATACAAAGCAGTGGAATATACAAAACCCCATGAACTTTATCACCTTGCAGCTCAAAGTTTTGTCTCCCATTCCTTTGAAGATGAATTTTCCACTTTACAAATAAATATATTGGGTACAAGCTATCTTTTAAATGCCATAAAAGAAATTGTTCCAAAATGTAAGTTTTACTTTGCTGCTTCCTCAGAAATGTTTGGAAAAGTAAAAGAGATTCCCCAAAATGAGAATACTCCTTTCCATCCTCGTTCACCTTATGGGGTTTCAAAGGTAGCCGGTTTTTATATGGTTCAAAATTATAGGGAAGCATATAACTTATTTGCCCTTTCAGGAATTTTATATAACCATGAATCCCCTCGTAGAGGTTTTGAATTTGTTACAAGAAAAATTTCCTCGGGAGTGGCAAAGATAAAGCTTGGTTTAGAAAAAAAGTTAAAACTTGGAAACTTAAAAGCAAAGAGGGATTGGGGAGATGCAAGAGAATATATAAAGGCAATGCATAAAATGTTGCAACTTTCAGAACCAGAGGACTTTGTAATTGCCACTGGGGAAACCCATTCTGTTGAGGAATTTTGTAAGATGTCCTTTGATGTGGTGGGTTTAAATTGGGAAGATTATGTTGAAATTGATGAAAATCTTTTCAGACCAGCAGAGGTCGACTTACTTATAGGTGACCCTACAAAAGCAAAAAAGAAATTGGACTGGGATTATAGGGTATCTCTTCAAAAATTAGTGGAAGATATGGTTTTATCTGATTTGGAATATTTTAAAAGATAATGAAAAGGGTATATAAAATTGCAAAAAATTTTAAGGAAGCTGAAGAATTGGATATATATCAATATATAAAAATGAAGGCAAGTGAAAGAATAATGATTGTAAAAAGTTAGAAGAAGATTATTACGGGAAAAACTCACCAGATGTTAGAGAAACGAGGTTTTTTAAATGCAAAAAAGTGGTTTTTCGAAAGACATAGTAGAATTTTTAAAAATCCTCTTTGAATTTAAAGTAAAATACTTAATAGTAGGTGGAGGAGCTTTGATATATTATGGCTATGCAAGGCTTACAGGTGATATAGATATTTTCTATGGTTTGAAAGAACTTATAAAAAATAAAAGAAAAATGAAAAGAGCAAAAGATAAAGAAGATTTAAAATATTTAACGAAAATAAATAATTTTAAAAATGAAAAATAAAATAATTGTAACTGGTGGTGCAGGATTTATTGGTTCCCATTTAGTGGATAAATTAATAGAAAAAAAATATGAGGTCTTTGTAATTGACAATTTATCCACGGGTAAAAGGGAAAATATAAACAAAGGGGCAAAATTTTTTCTTTTTGATATAAGGGAAAAGGAAGGGGTCTTTAAAATTTTTAAAGAAGTAAAACCAGAAATAGTTTACCATTTGGCTGCTCAAGCTTCTGTAAGTTTATCAATGAAAGATCCCCTTTATGATATGGAAGTCAACCTTTTAGGTGGGCTAAATGTATTAATGGCATCCTTAAAAAATAATGTTAAAAGATTTATCTTTTCCTCAACGGGCGGGGCAATATATGGAGAGGTACCTGAAGGTAAAAGAGCAAAGGAGGAGTGGAAGGCAAATCCTGAAAGTGTATATGGTGCTTCAAAGGCATCCTTTGAATTTTATTTAAAGGCCCTATCAAAGGGGAAGATGGAATATGTAATCTTGAGGTTTTCAAATGTTTATGGTCCAAGACAGGACCCCTATGGAGAAGCAGGGGTTGTGGCAATCTTTTGCAATTCCATAGCAAAGGGAAAGCCAGTAAAATTATTTGCAATGGAAAAAAAAGGAGATAAAGGCTGCATAAGGGATTATATTTATGTAGGTGATGTTATTTCTGCCTGCCTTTATGCTTTAAAGATAAAAGAAGGAATTTATAATGTGGGAACGGGAATTGGAAGAGAAACAATGGATGTCTATAAGGAAATTTTAAAAAATTCAAAAAATAGTTCAAAGGTAATTTTTGAAGATAAAAGGATTGGAGATTTAAAAAGGAATGTTTTAAATTGCGAAAAGTTAAAAAATTTCAAATGGAGATATCTATATAATTTTAAAAAGGGAATTAAAGAAACTTTTAAATGGTTTTTAAAAAATGAAAAAAATAATTAGTGTAATTGGAGCAAGGCCTCAGTTTATAAAAGAATTTCCCATAAACAATCAAATTAAAAATTTTTCAAATTTAAAAGAAATATTAGTCCATACAGGACAACATTATGATTATGAGATGTCTAAAATATTTTTTGAAGAATTGAAATTACCTGAACCCGATTACCATCTGGAAGTAGGGAGTTCAAACCATGGAAAACAGACAGGGCTTATGCTTTCAAAACTTGAAGAAGTTTATCTAAAAGAAAAACCGGATATTGTCTTTGTTTATGGGGATACAAACACAACCCTTGCGGGTGCCCTTGCTGCAGGCAAGCTAAAAATTCCTGTAGCCCATATTGAAGCTGGGCTAAGAAGTTTTAATAAAAGTATGCCTGAAGAAATAAACAGAGTTTTGACAGACCATATATCTTCATACCTTTTTTGTCCCACAAAAACAGCACTTGAAAATTTAAAAAAAGAAGGGATATCTGGAAAAAAAAAAGTTTTTCTTGTGGGGGATGTAATGGAAGAAGCAATAAACCTCGTAATGGTATTAATTGAAAAGAAAAGAGGGATTTTAAAAGAATTTGATCTAAAAGAAAAAGATTATGTTCTTGTTACAATCCATAGAGCAGAAAATACAGATAATAAAGAAAGGTTAGAAAAAATTTTTATTATTTTGAAGGAACTTTCAAAGGATTTTAAAGTAATCTTCCCTATCCATCCAAGGACTGAAAAACAAAGGAAAGTCTTTGGAATAAGAGCTCCAAAAAGTATAAAAATTATAAAACCTTTAAGTTATTTAAATATGTTATCTCTTGAAAAAAATTCATATGCAATACTCACTGATTCTGGAGGTGTTCAAAAGGAGGCATTTTGGTTTTCCGTTCCTTGTTTTGTTTTAAGAAAAGAAACAGAGTGGGTGGAAACTGTAAAAGATGGTAACAACTTTTTAGTTGACTTAAATTTAAAAAAAATAAAAAACCTTTTGGAAAAGATAAACTTAGAAAAAAAATTTAAATTTTCCAAAAAAAAGCCTTCTTTGAAAATTTTAAAGGCAATAAACAGTTTATGAAAAAAATTTGTTTTGTAACGGTTTCAAGGTCTGATTGGGGGGTTTTTTGTCCTCTCTTAAAAGAAATTGAAAATTCTAAAGTTTTAAGGTACCAATTGATTGTATCGGGTTCTCACTTATCTAAAAGTTTTGGTTATACAATAAAAGAAATTGAAAAAGATGGTTTTGAAATTTCCCACAAAGTAGAAATGTTATTGGACTCTGATGATCCCACTTCAATCTCTAAATCAATTGGAGTTGGAGTAGAAGGTTTTTCAAAGGCATATGAAATTTTAAAACCAGATATTATTTTTCTTTTGGGTGATAGATTTGAAACATTGGCAGCAGCAGTTGCATCTCTTCCATTTAATTTTCCTATTGCCCATATGCATGGAGGAGAAGAAACAGAAGGTGCCTTTGATAACTTAATAAGGCATTCCGTATCCAAGATGAGTCACATCCATTTTGTAGCTTTAAAAGAATATAAAAATAGGTTAATCAAAATGGGAGAAGAATGCAAAAGAATTTTTGTAGTTGGTGCCCCTTCTTTAGATAATTTAAGAAAGATAAAATTACTTGATAAATATAGCTTGGAAAAAGAAATTTCCTTTTCCTTAGATCCAGAACCGCTTCTTGTAACTTTTCATCCGGTTACATTGGAATATGAAAAAACTGAGTTTTATATAAAAGAACTCTTAAAAGCATTAAAAAAATTAAATCTTCCCTTAATTTTTACAATGCCTAATGCAGATACTTATAATTCAATAATTAGAAGAGAAATATTAAATTTTTCAAAAGAATATAAAAATTGTAAGGTTTTTGAAAACCTTGGAACTAAAATTTATTTTAGCTTAATGAAATATTCTAAAGCAATGGTAGGGAATTCTTCTTCTGGAATAATTGAGGCACCCTCCTTTAAGCTTCCTGTTGTAAATATAGGGATGAGGCAGGGTGGCAGGTTTAAGTCAAAAAATGTAATAGATACTGGCTATTCCTCTGAAGAAATAATTAAAGGAATAAAAATGGCAACTTCTAAAGATTTTAAAAGTAATCTAAAATATTTAAAAAACCCTTATGGGGATGGTTTTTCTTCTAAAAGGATTTTAAAAATTTTAGAGGATTTAGAAATTAATGAAGAATTTTTAAGAAAAAAATATTAATATGAAAAGTTGCATAATTTTAGGAGGAGGTGGGCATTCAAAAGTTGTAATTGAAACAATTTATCTTTTGAAGGAGTTTAAACCTTTATATATTATAGATTCTGATAAAGAAAAGTGGGGGAAAGAGGTATTAGGAGTTAAGATAATTGGAGGAGATGAACTTCTTTCTAATTATAGAGATATAAAATATTTTGCAATAGGTGTAGGTTCTGTGAAGGATAATTCTTTGAGAAAAAAACTTTATGATTATGCTTTATCCTTAGGATTTGAGCCTCTAAATTTAATACATCCAAGAGCATACGTATCCCCTTCTGCAAAGATTGAAAAAGGTTGCCAAATTTTGGCTTATTCCATTGTAAATTCAGAAGCAAAAATTGGGGAAAATGTTTTGATAAATACGGGAGCAATAATTGAGCATGATTGCATCTTAGAAAATCACATACATGTGTCCATTGGTGCTAAAATTGCATCTTCCGTTAAGATGGAATCTTTATCTTTCATTGGAGCTGGTGCAGTAGTAAAACAAGGCGTAAAGATTGGGAAAGGAGTAGTTGTTGGAGCTGGAGCGGTAGTTTTAAAAGATGTTTTGCCTTATAAAATTGTTGCAGGAGTTCCTGCAAAGGAGATCTAATGGCAAATCTAAGGGATTTAATTATAAGAAAAAGTGCAAGCATAAGGGAAGCAATCAAATCAATAGATAAAGGTGCTTCTGAAATAGCCCTTGTTATTGATGAAAAGGGAAAACTTGTAGCTACTATTACAGATGGGGATATAAGGAGAGGGCTTTTGAAGGGTTTTAGTTTAGATGACAGTGTGGAAAAAGTAATGCATAAAAATTTTATTTATGTAAAACCAGAAACTGGAAGGGCAGAGGTTTTGGATTTAATGAAAGCCCTTTCAATAAAGCAAATTCCTATTTTAGATGAAGAAGGAAAGATTATAGGTTTGCATCTATTAAAAGAAATCTTGGGTTCTTATAAAAAACCTAATTGGGCTTTAATTATGGCAGGTGGTAAAGGGGAAAGGTTAAAGCCCTTAACTGAAAAGATCCCAAAACCAATGATTAAAATAGCTGGGAGACCTATATTAGAAAGGTTGATATTACATCTTGTAAGTTATGGAATTAAAAATATATTTATTTCAATAAATTACTTGAAAGAAAAAATTAAGGAATATTTTAAAGATGGGGGTTTTTTGGGATGTAAAATAAATTATTTGGAAGAAAAAAGACCTTTGGGAACAGCAGGTTCCATATCCCTTTTTCCAAAAAAACCAAAGGATCCTTTTTTTGTGTTAAATGGGGATTTGGTCTTACAATTTGATCTGGAAAAGATGTTAAATTTTCATTATAAAGGAAATTTTTTTGGGACGATTGGGGTTTATGATAATATTTTTAACATTCCTTATGGGGTTGTAGAAGAAAAAGAAAATTTACTTCAAGAAATAAAGGAGAAACCTTCAATTACTATGACTATAAATGCAGGGGTTTATATCTTTAACCCCGAAGTTTTAAATGAACTAAAAAAAGAAGAGGAAATTTCAATGGTTGAGCTTTTTCAAAAACTTTTAAAAAAGAAAAAGAGATTAGGCGTATATCACATAGAAGGGGATTGGAATGATATAGGAATGCCAGAGGATTTGGGGAAAGCAAGGGGATTGAAATAGATGGAAAGGTTAAAGATACTTTTAAAAAATATTTTTGAACACAAATTTCTCTTTTTTGCTTTTTTGTTTTGCACAATTTCATTATCTTTGAGTAAGGCGGGAATCTTATGGCTTATAAAAAATTTCTTGCAAAAAACTATTTCTTTGGATACTCCCGATTTTAAGGGCTTATACATTGCAGCTTCTATTATCTTTTTAGTTTGGATTTTATCAGCTTTGTTTGAATATGGTTCTAAGGTTTATCAACAAAATTTAATGCGTTCTATTGAACAAAACACCTTAATGAAAGTTGTAAACCATCTTTTGACATTATCTGTTAGATTTTTTGACAGGTCAAGTCATGGGGATCTTTTGGTTACAACAAGAACAGATATAAATGCCATGAGGGATATGGTTTCTTCTTATGCTACAATTTTAGTTTCCACTTTTACAATTATTTCTTTAATGGTTGTGGCGTTTAAAGTAAATTTTTCTTTAACCTTTTGGGGACTTTTTGTTCTTCCATTGGCATCAGGACCACTAATTTATATTGGTAATAAAATAAGAATGGCTGCAGAAAGGAAGAGGAAGATTGGCTATAAGATTTTTGATTTACTTGTCCAGCTTTTTAATGGAATAAGGTTGATTAAAGTAAATAAGGCAGAAAAAGAAGAAGAAGAAAGTATTGATATTTTAAGCAAAAATTATTACAAAGAGTTTTTAAGAACAGCAAATTTAAAGGCATTATCTGGAATGGTTTTGGAAACTATATCTGGTTTCGGAATGGTCTTTGTTGTTATTTTGGGTGGGATAATGGTTTTTAAGGGAAAAATTGATTGGCCCTCTCTTCTTGCAATAATAATGGTTTTATTATCCTTAAAAGAGCCAGCAAAAAATTTAGTTCATTCACAAGCAATTTTAAAGGAACTTTTACCAAGCCTTGAAAGGTTAGAAAAACTTTTCTCAACTAAAACAGATGTGGAAGAGGCAAAAAATCCAATTCCTTTTATAGAGCCTTTTAAAAATTTAAAATTGGAAAAAGTTTATTTTGCTTATGATGAAAGGTTGATACTCAGAAATATCTCTTTAGAGGTGAGAGCAGGGGAGACAGTTGGGATTGTTGGACCTTCTGGAGTTGGAAAGACAACTTTTTTAAGTTTAATTCCAAGATTTTTTGACCCTACAAAGGGGTGCATTAAGATTAATGGAATTGATTTAAGGGAAATTAAAATTTTTGATTTAATGGATAAGATTGCAATAGTTACACAAGAGCCATTCTTGTTCAATGCAACAATTTATGAAAATATTTTATATGGAAAAAGAGATGCCAAGGAAGAAGATGTATACGAAGCTGCAAAACTTGCCTATATTCACGATGAAATTTTAGAGCTTCCTCAGGGCTATAATACCTTTGTTGGAATTGGAGGAGAAAAACTTTCTGTGGGACAAAAACAAAGGATAAACATAGCAAGGGCAATTTTAAAAAAACCAGAAATTCTTTTACTCGATGAGGCAACGAGTTCTTTGGATTCCATATCAGAAGCAAAGGTTCAAAAAGCAATTGAAAATTTAATGGAAGGCAAGACATCATTTATAATAGCCCATAGGATTTCTACTTTAAGAAATGCAAATAAGATTATTGTTTTAAATAACGGTGAATTGGAAGCAATAGGAACCCATGAGGAACTTTTAGAAAAAAATTTAACATATAAAATGCTATGGAAAACCCAAACTAAATTTGAACTCAAAGGAGAGGAAAATGGGTGATATAAAAAAAGCTTTTATAAAAGAAAATTTTAAAATAAGAGAGGTTATGGAAAGGATTTCAGAAGCAACAAAAAGTGGACTTCCTGGAGGAATTGCCTTAGCAGTTGATGAAGAGGAAAGACTTGTAGGAGTTATAACAGATGGAGATTTAAGGCGTGCTCTTTTATCTGGTTTTAAATTGGAGGATAGCATAGAAAAAATTCTTGTAAGGGATCCCATTGTTTTCAAGGAAGAACAAAGTTATAAAGAAATTTTATCAGAGATACCAAAAAGGATAAAAGAAAAAAAAAGGTATAGAGGAAAAGGAGTCTTAGAAAAAATAATTATTACAAATAAAGAAGGAAAGCCATTAAAACTTTTGGATTTTTATGATTTGTGGCTTACTCAAAATATGCTCCATAAAAGGGTTTCTATTGTTGGTTTAGGTTTTGTAGGGCTTACACTGGCTTTAACATTGGCAGATGAAGGTTTTGAGGTCTTTGGAATTGAAAAGGAAGAAAATATTAGAAAAAAATTGGAAAATAAAATGCCACCTTTTTATGAGCCAGGGCTTGAAAGTTTATTGGATTATCATTTAAATAAGAATTTTAAAATTTTTGATAAAATTTCTTTGGATTGTGAAGTTTATATAATTTCTGTTGGAACACCTCTTTCAAAAGAAGGAGAACCAGACCTTTCACATTTAGAAGAAGCCACAAAAGAAGTAGGAAAAAATTTAAAATATGGGGATTTAGTTATTTTAAGATCAACTGTCCCTGTGGGCACTTGCAGAAATTTTGTAATTCCTATCTTAGAAAAAGAATCAAATTTGAAATGTGGAAAGGATTTTTACCTATCCTTTGCCCCTGAAAGAACAATTGAAGGAAAGGCATTGCAAGAACTTAGAACTCTGCCACAAGTTATTGGTGGCTATGACCAAAATTCTCTTGATTTAACTGCAAATTTATTCTTAGAATTGACTCCTTCAATTGTTTCATTAGATTCCTTAGAAGAAGCTGAATTTGTAAAACTTTTAAATAATACCTTTAGGGATACAATCTTTTCCTTTGCCAATGAATTTTCTTTAATTTGTGAAAAATTTAATTTAAATGCTACAAAGATAATAATGGCAGCAAATGAAGGGTATCCAAGGGATAGGATCCCTGTCCCAAGTCCAGGTGTGGGAGGGTATTGCCTTACAAAAGATCCATATTTTTATATCAAAATAGCAAAAGATATAAAAGAAATGCTTTCTCTTCCAGAAATTGGAAGAAAAATAAATGAAAAAATTCCTAAAGTCATCTTTGAAAAAATTTCTAAAACTTTAAAAAATTCTGGAAAAGAAATTTCAAATTCAAAAATATTTATAATTGGTTTTGCCTTTAAAGGAGAACCGGAAACTTCAGATGTAAGAGAATCAACTACCCTTGATTTATTAGAATTTTTTAAGAATGAAACAAAGAACATCTATGGTTATGATCCCGTAGTTCCAAAAGAAGACATTGAAAGTTTAGGAGTTAAATTTTCAAACATTGAAAAAGGGTTTAAAGATGCTGATGTAGTAATAATTATGAATAACCATGGAAGCTATAAAAATATAGATATTTATAAAACTTTATCTTCTATGAAAAAGCCAGGAATTTTTTGTGATTATTGGTATACTTTTCCCTCAAAAACAATAAAACAAATAGAAGGAATAACATATATAGGACCAGGTTTTATAATTTAAATTTTATGGAAATTTATAAAAATATCTTAGAAAGTGTAAATTGCAATCTATGTGAAAGTGAGGATAAAGAAATAATATGTAAAAAGGGAAAAGGTTTTCCTTTTGTTATTAATACTTTTTGCAATAAATGTTCTCTTATATATCTTTCTCTAAGATGGAATCAAGAGTATATGAAAAGTTATTACAAGGAAAAATACTCTTTGGATTTTGTAAGGGATAATGATAAAGAATTTTTTGAAAAACAAGAAATAAAAGCCAAAAAGAGATTTGAATTTTTAATGAAGAATTTAAGTTTTATTGAAAATGAAAGGGCATTAGAAGTTGGATCAACTTGTGGAAATTTCTTAAATAAACTTTCAAAGTTAGGATTTAAAGTTGAAGGAGTTCAACCTTCCTTTAGGGATATTTTTTTAATAAAGCAAAATTTTAATTTTAAAATTTATGAAGGATTTTTTGAAGATTTTAAATTTGAAGAAAAAAGCTATTTTTTAATATGTTTTTTTCATGTTTTAGAGCATATTTACAACCCTACAGCCTTTTTAAAAGAATTAAATAGGATTTTAATAGACGATGGATTTCTTTATTTTGAAATCCCTTCTATTCTGCGAAATCCTGGTATAAAACCAAAAGAGGATTTTTTTAGAATTGTGCATTTGTATTCTTTTACACCTTTTAGCATAAAATTAATTTTATCAAAATTTGGTTTTGAAATTTTAAATATGGACAAAAATTATAATAATATAAGGGCTTTAGCCAAAAAAAATAAAGCCATTAAATTTTCCCTCCCAGATAAAAAGGAGGTTTTATTTATAAGAAAAAGGATAAAAAGACACTTAATTTTTTGGAACTTAATCGCTTTTTGTAATAGAAATTTTGTAAATGTTAAAAAAATTATAGGAAAAATTTTATGAAAAAAATTGCTTTTCTTGTTTGCAGGAATGGTTTGGGGCATATAAGAAGGGTCTTAGCTATTTTAAATTCGCTTTTGAGGGAAAGGAAAAATTTTAATGCAAAGGTTTTTTCATCAAAAGAAAAAATAGAACTTTTAAAAGATTGGAGTATTTATAAAAAAATTATAAAAAATGAAAAGGTAAAGTTTATCCCCTTTGAACCCTATCCCTTCTGGAGTGAAAATTTAGAAAAGATTGATTTAAAAAAACTCTTAAGTTGGGAAAAAGATTTAAAAAAATTAAATTTAGAAAAATTTGACCTTTTAATTTCAGATAATTTAGTTGAAACTTTAAAATATAATAAAAGGACAATTCTTTCTGGCTCCTTTTTGTGGCATATTGTTTATTTAAATGCCTTTGGCAAAAAAAAAGAAATTCAAGATTATTATGATAAATGTGAAGAAATACTTTTAAAAAATAAACCAAAGATGATTGTAAATAAGTATTTTTATATGCCTGAACTGGAAAGGGACACGGATTTATATAAAGTGGGAATGCTTAAAAGCATTAAAAAAAGTTTAAAGAAAAGTGAGGAAAAAAAAATTGGAGTCTTTATAAGCTTTTCTGCAGAGGGTTCCCTTTTAGAAAAAATTGGAGAAGTTAATTATCAAAGATTTGAAAATTTTAAGATTTATTTAGACAAAAGGTTTAAAAGGGAAATTAAGAGAAAACCAATTTTTGATTATAACAAAATTGGTTTTTCAAAAATTAAGGCAATTTTAGGGGTAGCTTCTATGGGGGTTATTACTGAAAGTTTTGGGACTTCAACTCCCCTGTTCTTTTTTCCATCAAAAAATCCAGAAATAGAACATAATTCAAAGGTTTTAAAAAATTTAAGCTTGGGTTATGAAGTTACGTCTTTTGAAGATGGTTTTGAAAAGATTTATTCTTTTTATAAGAAAAATTCAAATTATAAATACTACTTAAAAAGATTAAAAAAAATTGATAAAGAAGGTTTAAAAGAAACTGTTAATTTTTTAAAAAAATTTATATAGGGGTTTTTATGACAAAGATAATTGCAGAGTTTTGTCAAAACCATTTAGGAGATAGAAAAATCTTAAGTGATATGATATGGGCTTGTGCAGAAGCAGGAGCTCATTATGCAAAGATTCAATCTATGCAATCTTCAGAACTTACGTTTAGAGAAAAGTTTGAAGAAGGAATAATAGAGGATGGAATAGTAAAAGCAATTAAAAGGCCTTATAAACCTGAATTTGAAAGGTTGAAAAAATTGGATTTATCAGAAGAAGACCATATATTTTTTATAGAAGAATGCAAAAAGGCAGGTATTGAACCCTTAACAACTGTCTTTACAAGGGCAGAGATAAGATTTTTAAAAAAAATGGATTTTAAAGAAATTAAAGTTGCAAGTTATGATTGTGGAAGCTTTAAAATGATTGAAGAGTTAAAAGAGATTTTTGAGCATTTAATAATTTCAACTGGTGCAACTTATGATTGGGAAATAGAAAAGACAGCAGAAATATTAAAAGACCATAAATTTACATTTTTGCATTGTATTACAATTTATCCCACACCCCTTGATAAATTAAACTTAAAAAGAATGGATTTTTTAAGAAAATTTACTCCCTCTGTTGGTTTTTCGGACCACACTTTAACTGAAAGGGATGGACTTAAAGCATCAATTGTTGCAATTTTTCGAGGAGCAGATTTTATAGAAAGGCATTTTACAATTTTAGATAAGGATAAAACAAAGGATGGGCCTGTTTCAATAAATCCAAAGCAATTAAAAGAGCTTGTTGAATTTACAAAAATATCTGAAGAAGATTTAAAAAAATACATTGATAAAAATATTCCTGAAGCAAAGGGTATGTTAGGAGAAGAAAAAAGAGATTTAAGCCATGAAGAACTACTGATGAGAGATTATTATAGGGGAAGGTTTGCATCAAAGATAAAAGATAAGGTAATTTATAATTGGGAAGAAATTCCTTTGGAATAAGTTATGGAAAATTTAAAAATAATTGGAATTATACCTGCAAGGGGGGGCTCTAAAGGTGTTCCAAGGAAAAACATAAGACCTCTGGCAGGTGTGCCTTTAATTGCTTATACAATAAAAGAAGCGTTAAAGTGCAAAATGCTAAAAGATGTAGTTATAACAACAGACGATGAGGAAATAAGAGAAATTTCAATAAAATATGGGGCAAAGGTTCCTTTCTTAAGACCAAAAGAACTTGCAAAAGATGATTCCCTTGTAATTCCTACGATAAGACATGCTTTACTGGAAATGGAAAAAATAGAAGGTAAAAAATATGATTATCTTGTAATGCTTCAACCGACTACTCCATTAAGGAGTTCTCAAGATATAGAAGTAGCTTTAAAAATTCTCATAGAAAAAAATGCAGATGGAATAATTTCTGTTGTGGATGTGGACAATTGGCATCCAATGAAGATGAAAAAATTTGAAGGGGAAAAGCTTGTGGATTATGAAAAACCACCAGTGGAAAATCCTCCAAGACAAATTCTTCCAAAGGTTTATATGGTAAATGGGGCAATTTATGCAACAAAAAGGGATGTTTTCTTAGAAAAAAATTCTTTTCAAGGTAATTTTTGTTTGGGCTACATTATGCCACCAGAAAGGTCAGTAAATATAGATTCAGAATTGGATTTTGTCTTAGCAGAATATTTGATTAATAAATATGGAAAATAAGAAGAAGATTTTCCTATCCCAATCTTTAGGTTTTGTTATAAAAAATTTTTTGATGTCTAATTTTTATGAGATTTTAAAAGATAAAGTAGAATTTTTTATTTTTTCCTCTAATTACAAAGAAGATAATTTTTTAAGGGAAATGGAGAAGAGAAATTTAAAAGTTTTTCCTCTATTGAAACCAGAGCCATACTATTTTTGGAAAAGGATAAAAGGTATAAGGGATGGTTTCCATGTGGCTTTTTTGGACAATGAAACTTGGAAACTCAAAAGGTCTCCTCTGCACCATAAAATGTCTAAATTTGATGTCATAAAAGCCAAAATTCTCTTATCTTTTTTTAAAATTTTTACAGGAAAAAAAAGTTTAATTTTAATGGATAAGTTGGAGTCAAGTTTGGCTTTAAAAAGTAAAGAAGCCAAATATTACAAAAAAATTTTTTCAGAAATAAGACCTGATATTTTCTTTTCCCCTTCTCCTTTAGTAAGCTCTGAATGGGTTCCCCTACAAGTTGCAAGAGATATGGGAATTAAAACTGCTTTATATATCTTATCCTGGGACAATCTTTCCACAAAGCAAAGACCCCCCTTTCCAGTGGATTATATTTTTTTGTGGAGTGAAAGGATGAAAGAAGAGCTTTTAAAATTTTATCCAGGAAGTGAAAAAATTAAAATTTATATTACTGGCTCTCCCCAATTTGATTTTTATTTTGATCCTAAATATCAGGAAGGTAAAGAAGAATTTTTTAAAAGGATTGGTTTTTCGCCTGAAAGACCTTTGATTGTTTATTCTGGTGTAACTCCATCTCTTATGCCCTATGAAAATTTAATTGTAGAAAATTTAATTTCTGTTATAAAAGAAGGGAAAATATTAAAAAATCCTCAACTCTTAGTGAGATTACATCCAAAAGATGGAGGAGAAAGATATAAAGATTTAATGGAAAAATATAGAGATGTTTATTTTTCAATACCAGGAAAAGATTGTAAAGGGGAAATTGATAAGTGGTTTCCTAATGGAGAAGAGATAAAAAATTTAGTTTCCATAGTAAAACATTGTGATATTTTAATTAACATTGCTTCTACAATGACAGTAGATGGTTCAATTTTAAATAAGCCAGTGATAAATGTAAAATATTATTTAGAAAAAAGTGAAAAACCTCCTTGGGGGGTTTTAATCTATGAGACAACCCATTATAAACCCTTGACCTTTACAGGAGGTTTTAAAATTGCAAATTCTCCTGAAGAATTGGTAAAATATATAAATATTTATTTGGAAAATCCAAAAGAAGATGAAGAAGGGAGAAAAAAAATTGTGGAAATGGTCTGTGGAAAAGTGGATGGAAAAGCAGGAGAAAGAATAGCAAAAAAATTTTTGGAGATTTTTTAATATGAAAAAGTTTGTATTTTTAACTGGTTCAAGGGGTGAGTGGGGTTATATAAGGCCAATTTTAAGGTTGATTGAAAACGACCCTGAATGTGATTATTCAATAATTGCAACAAATATGCACCTTTTATCTGAATTTGGATCAAGTATCCATGAAATTGAAAAAGATGGTTTTAAAGTTGAAGAAAAAATATTTATGACTTATGATGGTTATAATTCTATCACTATGGCGAAATCCTTGGGTTCTCTTTTGCTTGAGTTGCCAACGGTTTTAAATAGGCTAAGACCTGATTTTCTCATTCTTGCAGGAGATAGAGGGGAACAACTCATGGGTGCAATTGCTGCTGTTCATATGAGAATTCCTGTTGCTCATATACAAGCAGGAGAGCTTTCAGGAAATGTAGATGGAATAATCAGGCATTCAATAACAAAACTTGCGCATATCCATTTTGCTGCAAATGAGGAGTTTGCGGAAAGAGTAAAAAAATTGGGAGAACAAGATTTTAGAATTTTTATTACAGGTGCCCCCCTTGTTGATGAACTAATACAGGAAAATATTATGAAAAAGGAAGAATTAATAAAAAAATATAATATTAATGAAAAATTGCCCCTAATTCTTGTTGTTCAACATCCCGTTACTGAAGAAGAAGAATTTGCAGGGTTTCAAGTTTATGAAACAATTAAAGCAGTGTTAGAATTTGAAGCCCAAATAGTTTTTATTTTTCCCAATTCCGATGCGGGGAGTGAACTCATTAGGAACCAAATTCAAAAATTTTCAAGGCCTAATATAAAAGTTTTTAGAAATTTACCAAGACAGGATTATTTGGGATTTTTGAAAATTTGTAATTGCATTGTGGGGAATTCTTCAAGTGGAATTATGGAGGCACCCACTTTTGGAGTTCCCTGTGTAAATATAGGGAGAAGACAAAACAGGAGAATGCAAGCATGCAATGTTATAAATGTTACATATAATAAAGAAAAGATAAAAGAAGCTATAGAGGTTGCTTTTTCTAATGGATTTAAAGAAAAAGCTAAAAAAGCTGTAAATCCTTATGGAGATGGACATTCTTCTGAAAGAATATTAAAGATATTAAAAGAAATAGAAATTGATGATAAATTATTGCTTAAGGAGTTAACTTATTAAAAAGGAGATATAAATGAAACTTTTAGATTTAATAATATATCCCAACGATTCCCTTAGATATGCAATGGAAAGAATGACAAAAAACAAGAAGGGTATTCTATTGGTTTGTGATCATGATTTCCATTTAGTAGGAATTATCTCAGATGGGGATATAAGAAGAAAATTAATAGATGGAGTTTTGCTTACAGCCCATATTGGTAAAATAATGAATACCTCACCTTTAATAGCAAAGAATCCAGAAGAGGCAAGAAAAATTATCAACCATACAGGTTATGTAGTTGTTCCAATTTTAGATGAAGAAGGTTTTATTACTTCTGCTGCAGTTTTCGAGGGTGAAAATATATTTATAATTGAAAGAGAAGAGGAAATTAAAAGGGAAAAAATTGATGAAATGGCATCCATTGCTATAATACCTGCAAGGGGTGGTTCTAAAAGAATACCTAAAAAGAATATTCAAAAAATAGGGGGAAAGCCATTAATTTACTGGAGTATATTACAGGCAAAAGCTTCAAAATATATAAAAAAAATAATTGTATCAACTGATGATTTAGAATTAAAGGAAATTGCTTTAAAATATGGGGCAGAAGTTCCTTGGATGAGGCCCAAAGAGCTTGCTGAAGACCATACCCCAACCATCGATGTTTTGCTTAATGTATTTCAAATGATGGGAAAAGAGTCAGACTCTTATAAAATAAGTGTTTTGCTTGAACCTACTGCTCCCCTAAGGCTTCCCATTCACATAGATAATGCAATAGAAAAATTGTTTAATTCAGATGCAGATTGTGTTCTTGGTGTTTGTGAAATTCCCCATGTTTTAAATCCAGAGGAGCTCTTAGTTATAGAAAAGGGAAAATTAAAACCCTATATTAAAAACAAAGAAATGGACCAGAGAAATTTGAGGGGGAAACAAACGCCCGTATATGTTCAAAGCGGTCTTGTATATGCCTTTAAGATAAAATCCCTTTTAGAAAATAAAAGTTTGTATGGAAAGAAATGTTTGCCTTTAATAATAGATTGGGAGTTTTTCTTGGATATTGATACAAAAGAAGATTTAGAAATTGCTAATTTTAAAATCCGGAAAATTTATGAAAAATATGAAGAGGAATTTAAAAAATGAGAAAGTTAAGTGAAGAAGCAAAAGCATTTGATTTAAGGATTAAAGAAAGGATAAAAAATGGGCATATTCCTGATTTAAGAAGAACAAAATTTTGTCCTTGGTTTTACAATAATCCATGGAGGCATCCAGAGTATGTTAAATGGACCTTTGGAGAATATTTAAATTTTGCTATCTCCAATTTGAAAGGAAAGAATTTAAATATATTAGAAGTTGGTTCAGGTCCTGGGCATATGTCCTTAGAGCTTGCAAGATATGGACACAATGTAACAGGTATAGATATATCAAAGGAAGGAATAAAAGTTGCAAAAAAGATGAAAAAAGAAAATCCCTATAAAAAAAATATGGGGCGTTTAAAATATTTTATCTCTGATTTCTTTGAATATAGCTCAAAAAAAAGATATGATGCCATCTGTTTTTTTCTTGCCTTGCACCATTTTGAAAATTTAGAAGAAGTAATGAAGAAAATTCTAAGCTTATTAAAAAATAATGGAACTTTAATTGTAGTGGAACCTGCTGTTGATTGGTTTACAAAAAGAAATGCTTTTTTTGTAGCTTTAATTAGAATTTTATTAAGCTATAATAAAAAATGGTATGAGGATTTGAATTTACCTCTTGATGAAAAAGAACTTTTAAAATATATAGAGGATATATATATAGAATATAGAGAAACAAGAGATATAAGAAAAGAAAAACAATCACCCCATGACAATTTAAGCAAAGGAAGAGAAATGGTAAAAATTTTAAGAAAATATTTTGAATTGATTGATTTTAAATATGGATATGCTTTTTTAAGTAGATTGGTTGGAGGAGTGAGGGAAGAAAATGAAGAAAGAACTTTAAACCTTGCAAAATTTTTTAAGCTTTTTGATATATTATCTGTAAAAGAAAAAATACTTAAGCCTTCATCTTTCTATTTTGCAGGTAAACCAAAGGAGGGTTTATGGTTAAAGATATAAAAATTAAAAATAGAGTTATTGGAGAAAACTATCCAACCTTCATAATTGTTGAAGCCTGTGATAATCACTTAGGAAACTTAGAAACAGCAAAAGAAATGGCAAGGTATGCAAAACTCATAGGAGCAGATGCAGTAAAGTATCAACATCATATACCAGATGAAGAAATGTTAAAAGAAGGGTTTCCAACCTCCTCAAATTTTAATATTCCTTTATATGAATTTTTAAAAAGATATGCTTTGAAGCTCAAGGACCATTATGAATTATTTAAATATTGCAATGAAATTGGGCTAATTTACCTTTGCACTCCTTTCAGTTTAAAAGCAGCTCAGGAATTAAATGAAATGGGTGTTCATGCTTTTAAAATTGGTTCAGGAGAGATGACAGATATTCCTACGTTAAAGGAAATTGCAAAATTTGGAAAACCAATGATTATTTCAACAGGTATGGCTACAATTGAAGAGATAGATGAAACAGTAAATACATTATTGCCAATAAATGATCAAATAATTTTAATGAATTGCACTTCAGAGTATCCTGCCAAGCATACGGATGTAAATTTAGGTGTAATTAAAAAATTAAAGGAAAGATATAATTTGATAATAGGCCATTCAGATCATACCCCTGACATATACACCTGCTTTTCTGCTGTATCATTAGGGGCAAAGGTCATAGAAAAACATTTTATTTTGGACAAAAGACAACCGGGTCCTGATCAATGTGTTTCAATAGAGCCAATGGAATTTTATCAGCTTGTTTATGGGATTAAAAGGATAGAGGAGGCATTGGGGGAAAAAAAGGAGGTTCATGAATTGGAAAAGCCTATAAGAAGATGGGCTTTTAGAAGTGTTGTTTCTTTAGTTTATATACCAAAGGGGAAAATTATTGAAAAAGATATGGTTTGGACAAAAAGGCCAGGAACAGGAATCCCCGCAAAATACTTAGAAAGAGTCATTGGAAAAAAGGCAAAAGTAGACATACCAAAGGACCATTTAATTTCTTGGGAGGAATTGGAGTAGTGGAAATAAAAGAAAAAAAAACCATTGCTCTTCTAGTCCCACATTGTTGTT
>FWPU01001638.1_pt1 | contig 22726 bp, 21 predicted proteins | sample 2228361 | NCBI WGS metagenome assembly FWPU01 (sample SAMEA103939777, study PRJEB20133) | metagenome
TTTTCTTCCGTGGATGCTTTTTCTGTAGACTTCATACTCTTTTCTGTGATCTATCTTCTTTTTCTCATCGTGGCAGTTTTTGCAGGAGAGTCCGGCCACATACGTGTACGGATAAACCTTTTCTGGTGGATCGTACTGGAAATCAGTGTGGCAAGAAACACAATAAAGGTCACCGTGAGGGGATGCTCGTATAACCTCCTTATCTATAAACGCTTTTTTACCTGCTTTAGCCAGTTTCAAAGCTTTTCTATCTGCATGACAAGCATAGCAACCATTCTTGGGGCCCATCTTTAAAGGATTGATTTCCACATATAGAGAGGGCTCAGGGAGAAATCCAGGAAAAAGATAGCTTTCAGGAGGAAGAGGAGGAATGTTTTCCCGCGCATGACAATCTTCGCAAAAAGAAGGGTTGTGGCAGATAATGCAAAATCTAGAATTTGCATCTTTATGACCTTTTTTCTTCCAATTCGAGGTATGAGTTTTAGGAACCCCAGGCTTAACGTGACAAACAGGACAAGCTGACTTACCAATTATTCCCCTCGAACCGTGATAAAGACCATGACAGTTAAAACAGACCTCCATTGGAGGCTTAATGGTTCTTCCAGGTAAATGAGGCCAGGTAAAATGACATGACTGACAGCGCACCAAGATGTGATAAGAATGCTTAAAAATTAGATTTGGATTTTCAAAATCATCGAAATTAAGATGACAAGGTGTGCACTTATCAGGCGTAACTATACCACTTACTTTTATAGTTGTCTCCACAGCAGGTCTGGCAAAAAGAAGCGAAGTTGAGATTAGAAAAATAAAGGCGATAAAAAGACTGGTAAGGAAAACTTTTTTTCTCATTTAGATCAGCCCCCTGAACCATTTTAAAATTTCTTTAAAACGCTGATAAAGCCAGTTTTCCTTTAAATACTTATCGCGATGGTGAATCACCTCACCATACTTTGAAAACTCTGCTGTGGCACCCATATGGCAATCGCCACAAGTTTCAGGAAGGTTTCTCCTTGACACTTTTGAAGCTGCCTCTGTTTTAGGAAGGACATCATGTGCTCCATGGCAGTCCCAACAGGCGGGAGCATCAGGTGCTTTTTTCTTGTAAGCTCTTCCGTGATACCAGTCGTCATATGAGTCCCAGTAGTCTTTGTGGCATTTGCCACAGACATCATATCCTTTAAGGTGGAATTCTGCTTTGTCTTTTTTCTTTCTTAAGTCTTTGATGTCGTGTCCTCCGTGGCAGGAAGCACAAGTGGGAGCATCGAGGTTTCCTTCTTCTAAGAGTTTTCTTCCGTGGATGCTTTTTCTGTAGACTTCATACTCTTTTCTGTGATCTATCTTCTTTTTCTCATCGTGGCAGTTTTTGCAGGAGAGACCGGCTGTCATTCTCCAATCTGGTGTTTGAGGCTTTATCGCTTCGAAGCTAAAGTCAACGTGACAGTAAACGCAGGGCACATCTTTATGAGGAGAAGCTTCTAAAATTTTAGGGTCAACGAAGAGAGATTTTTTTCTTCCCTTTTCAATCTTATATAGATTTCTATCTCCATGACAAACCTGACAGCCCGCCGTTCCCGGAGGACCAATTATCAAGACACCTGATTTTTCCTGTGCCCTACTCACACTCCCTCCTACCATAAGAAAACAAAAAAAGAAAAAAAACCATACCCCTTTTTTAATGAGATTCAGGAGAAAGACGCGGTTCATGAGCATGACCCGGCGTTGGTTCAGGATGCTCTCCATGATGTGCGAACTCTGGCTCTATATCAAAGAAGAAATATTTAAACATTGGAAAGTCCTCAGTCATAGAGAGATAGACGTGGACAAGGGTAAAAATAATGAAAACCCAGTTAATAAGGTAATGGGTAAGTTTCAGGAGAGCTTTAATTGCTGCTGACCCTCCCACGGCTGCTGGCACCCAGAAAAGAAGCCAGCGGGAAAAAATCATCCCTATGCCTGTTAAGCCAATGATAATCATGCATACCGCAAAAAGGAGATAGGTTATTTTTTGCATGGGATTGAATTCAGCGAGGTGAGGCTTATCATCAGCCAAAAAAGCATAATATTTGATAGTTGCTGGTATTACTTTTACCTCTTTCCAGGCGAGTTTGAAATCCTGAGCGTCTGCATATTCACTTAAGAAGGCATACCATAAGCGAGTGAGATAATTTAATCCCACTATAAAAGCGCAGAAATAGTGGAAATATTTAACATAAAGCCGACCATAATCAAAAAAGGGAAGGTGTATATACATCCCAGAAAGAGCCAGACCTAGCATGCAAAAAGCGTGAGTGAAGTGAAGTGCTCTTCTTAAAAGAGGTTTCCTGTGATGCTCTGGCCACTGCCCTAAAATGAATTTTTTCTTAAACCTTCCTGAGATAATGTTTCCCAAAAAATGAAACCCCAAACCAAAAGGCAAGATAGCTAAAATTGTAAAGCAAACAACATCAATCCAGGTATAGGCAATAGGAATATATTTCATATATCCCAAATGTTCTCACCTCCCAGATGAGCAATGTATGCCTATTGTAACTTATTTGTCAAGGTTAAAAAAGAGTTTTGTTGCATAAAACTACCTAAAAGGATTGGTTTGAAACTTTTCTCTTTACCTTTTTCTTTCTTCCAGTTGAATTTTTTTTAACTTCCTTTATTATTTCTATAAGTTTTACTCCTATCCATTAATCTAAAAAGGGAGCTTAAAATGGAGAAAAAGAAAAATAAGTATATTTATTTTGATAATGCTGCCACATCGTATCCAAAGCCAAAGGAACCCACAAAGGCAATTATAAAATTCCTAGAGAAAGTAGGAGCAAACCCTGGACGCTCAGGTCACAGGCTTTCTCTCAAAGCAGGAAGGATTGTAGAAGAAACACGCGAGACTCTGGCTGAACTTTTCAAAATTGAAGACCCTCTACGTATAATCTTCACTCATAATGCTACTTACGCTATAAATATGGCTCTCTTGGGGCTTTTAGAGCCTGGTGACAGAGTAATTACTACCAGTCTTGAACATAACTCAATTGCCAGGCCTTTGAGATACTTACAAGGTGAAGGAATTGAAGTCGTAATAATAAAGGCGGACCAAACTACCTGCGAAATTGACCCCAATGAGATAAAAAAAGCATTAAAAAAGAGAAAGACAAAAATGGTGGCTTTACTCCACGGCTCCAATGTGGTAGGTAAAATCCTTCCCATTAAAGAAATAGGAAAGATGAGCCGGGAAAATGGAACTTATTTTTTAGTTGATACAGCTCAGACAGCAGGTTGCGTTCCTATCGACGTTCACGAGATGAATATTGACCTTCTTGCTTTTACAGGTCATAAAGCTCTCTTGGGACCCATGGGAACAGGAGGACTTTACGTGAGACCGGGAATAAAAATGCGCTCTCTTATCCGTGGCGGAACAGGCAGCCGCTCAGAAGAAGATGTTCAACCCCGATTTCTTCCAGATGCTTTGGAATCTGGAACCCTTAATGCAGCAGGCTTGGCAGGCTTAACAGCTGGAGTGAAATACATTATGAAAAAAGGAGTAGAAAACATAAGGAAAAAGGAGATCAAACTTTTTAAGATGCTTTTAGAAGGGTTAAAAGAAATCCCAGGAGTGGAAATTTATGGAAATCCTCAACCGGAAACAAATTTAGCCATTCTTTCTTTCAACGTAAAAGGGCTTGAACCCTCTGAGGTTGGTGATATCTTAGACCACCAGTATAAGATCCTCTCTCGGGTGGGGCTACACTGCTCCCCCTGGGCTCACCAAACCATGGGAACTTATCCCAAGGGAACAGTCCGGTTCAGCCTTTCTATCTTTAATACCCAGGATGAAGTTAAGAGGGCAATAGAAGCTGTGAGAAAAATAGCTCTGAAGGGTAAAAGAAGATGGGCACATATGTCATAACATTCGAAGCAACTTCACATGCCTTGAGAGCGGAAAAGGTTTTAAAGAAAGCGGGTCTTAAAGTCTATGCCATTCCTACACCTCGACATCTTTCCTCTAACTGCGGTATTGCTTTTAAATTCTCGCCAGAAATCAAAGAAAAAGTTCACTCCTGCTTGACTGAATCAAACTGTCCTTTTGAGGGAATTTTCCCACTGGAAAAAAATTCTCAATCTAAATCTACACGCTAATCTTTCTTTTTCGCAGCTTCAGCAATACCGGCAAGAGCTCCTAGAACTGCAGTAGAAGTCATTTCACCAATAATATGGCGTTTGACTATCACTCCTATCTAATAAATCATTAATACAAAAATTAGCTTAATCTAATACGTAACTAAAAATGTATGAAAAGGTTGTTGAAAAAGCTAAAATCTTTTGCCTTCAAATTTCTAATAAGTCGATACTTCCTTTTTTAATTCTCGTTGCAGTAGTTCCATGGTTATTCTGGGTTCCCCTTCTCTATTGGCAATCACCTAAGATAATAGCAGTTAAAGGAATATCACTTCTCCTTTTCTTCTTTATTATCCAACATTTCTTAGAAAACTTAGAAAAAGGAGAAATTAAAATCTCCCAAGTAATTTATCCCATGAGTTTTTTTATTGCTTTTCTTATCCTCTCTACAATCGCCACTGTAAATTTGAGAACTAGCCTTTTTGGAGTTTTTGGTTACTACAAAACTTTAATTACTTGGTTCTTCTTTCTTTCCCTGGCTATTTCTTCCTTCCTATTTCTCTCCTCGAAAAACAATTGCATTTTAATAATGAAAGCTTATCTTTTTTCCCTCTTTTTTATGTCCCTGTATGGAATATTACAGCACTTTGGATGGGACTTTATTAGCAGAACTCCTCTTGACCCCTCCCGCTCGGAAGGAGCTTTCGCCGACCCCCAGGCATTAGGTGGTTATTTAGCATTAGGTCTTCCTTTAGCACTTTTCTTTATTTTCTCTGAATCTGAAAATCTTTACTCAAGATTAGCTATTTTACCCTTTTCCCTCGGAACAGCAGCTCTTCTTTTTACTAAAACTCGAGCATCGCTAATTGCGTTTCTTTTTTCTCTCTTTCTTTTCTCTTATATTCTTCTCAAATACGCACCTTCTAAACGAAAAAAATATTTATTTTTCCTCTCCCTCCTTCTGATTTTTCTCCTACTAGCAATTTATTTCCTAAACATACCTTTTCTTTTTAAAAACATTTCCCAGGTGGGAAGGGAGCGACTTTCAATTTGGAGAAATTCTTTATTTTTACTTGCTAAAAAACCTCTTTACGGTTATGGAGTGAATTCTTTTATTTTAGTCTCCATTGTTGACGATAAACCTATGAATGAGTTCATCGAAATAGCAGTGGGTTCGGGTTTCTTTGCCCTTTTATGCCTCATCTGGATTTTTAGTTACTCTTTCCTAGCTAACAAAAAATATCTCAAGCATCATAAAGGGCAAGAAGAAATAATTATATTCAAAGGAGCTTTAATTTCTTCCTGTCTAGCTTACATTGTCCACTCTTTTTTCAGTCATGCCAACATCTTAATTTCAGCCTTATTCTGGGTTATTTTTGGCATCTCTTTATCCTTCTTGCCCTCTCATACAGTCTCATGGAAGCGAGTGAATTTCCAAAAATGGCAACCACTCTTTCGCACTTGCTTCATCTTCATTTTCTTCTCCTATCTTGCTTTTCTCGGCACATGGCTTTGGGCAGACCACGAAGCTGAAATAGCTCGACAAACAGCAAATCATCCTTCCTCCCTTTCCCATATCGACCGAGCAATCAGACTTAATCCTTGGGAACCAATGTACCATGACTTGAAAGCTAAAATTTGCCTGGAATTTTATAAACACACAGGCAATTTTTCCTACCTTCAGGTAGCTGGAGAAGAATCATTAAAAGCTGCTCGATTAAACCCTCGCTTTATATGGAGTTATAAAAACGCAATCTTTGCTTATCTTCTCCTTTTCGAATATGACAAAGCTTCTTCTGTTCTCAATGAAATGCTGGCTCTTTCAGTCAACCCCAGGGAATCAACTAAGGTATATTTAGATACAGCAGAAGGTCTTATCAAAGCACAACTTTATCATGAATCCCAGCTGATTTATAAGAAAATTTTAAGTTTTAATCCTTCCTGTAAAGAAGCGAAATTAAAACTGGAAGAACTGGAGAATAATTAAAGAGAATATTCCCCTGCCTTTGTTTTTAGCGGGCTTTCGCTAATTTAACAAAAATCACTCCCATTTTAGACCTTAAAACTCTAGAATTAAGAATTGAAGGCTATAATTAATATCTTTCAAAAAGTTTCTGTGGAGATAATTTCGGATAAAGGTTTGCGCGGACGAGGTGAGGGGGATTCACCCGGATATCCAACAGGCAGAAGAGCAACCACTCTCAGCTTGCGAGGAACTCCCAAAATCCCTTTTACTTTTTCTTGCTCAAACGCACATATCCAGCACGTGCCCAATCCCTCTTCAACCGCTTGCAAAACAATGTGCTCTAAAGCAATCGCCAAATCAACTGGATAAGCAGGAACTTCATTGCTCATCACTCTTTCTGGCTCCAAAGCTACACCAGCAATAATCACAGGTGCTTCCGCTATAAACCACTGCTTGTGGGCCGCTTCAGCTAACTCTTTTTTTCTCTTCTCTTCCTTTACCACTATAAACTTCCACGGCTGACGATTAGTAGCGGAAGGTGCAAGTCTTGCTGCCTCCAGTAACTTCTGCAAAACTTGAGGAGGAATGTCTTTCTCTTTAAATTTTCTCACGCTTCTTCTCTTTTTTATGGACTCAAAAACTTCCATTTCCACCCTACCCCTATACAATATATCATTAATTATAAAATTATAAATTCTATTTTCTCATATGAAATTTAAGCAGTTGCTTCCTCTCTCCCCTGCTCCCCAACTTGCCCGGGTGTCAGACACTATTAAAAGCTATGGTTGCTTAAGACCATGTGAGCACGTTACCCTCAAGCAAGGTGTTTAAAATTTCATAAGCATTGGAAACTTTCCCTGCTTTAATCTTCTCAGTTAAGTTAAAATAATTTAAGCAGGTTCCGCAGACGAGAATCTCTACACCTTCCGCACTTACTTTTTGCAGAGCTTCAACTACATCTGACCCTTCGCAAGCCAGCTTTACTCCTGAGTTTATAAGAGCAATTTTCTCAGGCAGGGACTCGTTTTCAGAGAGAGTATTGAGAAGTGCTTTCACGAGTATCCTTCCTAACTCCTCGCTTCCTCGACCAATAGAATCAGTAGAAATGAGAAGAACTTTACCCTTCAGTAGTTTTCCCTTTTTGCTTTTGCATACAACCTCAGCCGCTTCTTCACTTGTCTCTAAAACCTTGGTGAGATGGAGTTTAAAATCACTGCCGTCTTTTTCAATTTGAGCCTTATAACCAGACCTTTCTGCAAACCTGGCTACATTTTCAGCTGCCCCTTGATTATCCACAAAAACGACTAACTCCTCTGCTCCTTTCTCAACTTCTTCTTTTGTCATCAGAACAGGTTGTGGGCAAGGGTATCCCCTTGCATCTATCTCTTTCACTATAAACACCTCCTCACGGAATAGCACTGAAGAGCAGAAGCGCTTTTCTTAATTCTTCACCTCCGCGTATAAAGCTGCACCCAGTGCCCCTACTATGACTCCCGCATTTTGCACCAGTCTCTCATGTTCTCCACACTCCTTTTGAGAACATCTTTTTCAAAAATAGCAAGATATCTCTTATAAATCAAATAAAAAAAACTAATAAATAATTCCGAAAGTGATAAATTTTCTTAATCCTTTTTCTTAATCCTTTAAGTGTTAAGTTAAATAACTTTTACCGTAGGAGTTCCTTCGACAATCCTCCCCACAACCGAAGCGCAAGGAGACTTATCTTTTAAGAGAACCAGTGCCTCATCTACCCGATTTTCAGAAAGAGAAATCAATAAACCGCCGGAAGTTTCAGGGTCGTAAAGCACATCCAATAAAACTTGCTGGAGTTTTCCGCTCAAGTGAACCTTTCCTTCCAAAAAGCTGCGGTTGTTATGAAGTCCAGCCGGCATTATGCCCATCTCTACAAACTCCAAAGCTTTTTCGTAAATGGGAACTTTTTCCAGCTCTATTTCTGCCGCTACATTACTTGCTTTGAGCATCTCAAAAAGATGTCCTAAAAAACCAAAGCCAGTTATATCTGTCACCGCTTTTGCTCCCACTTTAAGAGCAACTTCTGCTGCCCCTTTGTTTAAATAAGCTGCATTCAAAATTGCCTCTTCTATATCTTTCTCCGTCACGAGATCCGCCTTTAAAGCTGTAGCCAAAACGCCTATCCCCAAAGGTTTAGTTAGAATAAGGACCTCTCCTGGCTTTGCTTTATCTAAACTTGTTACTTCATCTGGATTTACCAGACCAGTTATTGCTAACCCATACTTCGGCTCATCATCATCAACAGAGTGACCTCCAATCACATAAGCACCTGCTTCTTCCACCTTCTCCTTGCCCCCTCTTAAAATCTCCCTCAAGATGGAAAAGTCGAGTTTGCAAGGAAATGCTACGATATTTAAAGCTACCAAAGGTCTTCCTCCCATAGCGTAGATATCCGAAAGAGCATTTGCAGCTGCTATTTGCCCAAAGAGAAAAGGATCATTGACTACGGGGGTGAAGAAATCCACTGTTTGCACTAGAGCATGTTGAGAATTAAGTTGATAGACAGCAGCGTCATCAGGAGTATCTAACCCTACCAACAGCTCCTCCCCACTTTTGAAAGTGAAATTATTAAGGATTTTTGAAAGGTCCGCCGGACCTATTTTTGAAGCTCAGCCACTTTTTTTAACTAACTTTGTTAACTTTATCATCTCTTCCCCTTTAGTATTTTTTAATTTTGAGTTATAGTCTATATCAAATTAGTTTATGGAGGGAAGTTGAATTTAGATTATTTGCAAACATTTATTACAGTGGTAGAAAAAGGAGGGTTCTCTAAAGCTGCAGAGGTTCTCTCTCTTACTCAACCTGCTGTGAGTTTTCAAATCCAAACTTTAGAGAGAGAACTGGGAGAAAAACTCATCGACCGCTCCTCAGCCAAAATGAAACTTACTCCAGCAGGGGAAATCGTTTATAAATACGCTCATAAACTTTTAAAAGAAAAATGTCGCCTTGAGGAATCTTTAGCTAAAATGAGCGGAGCGGTGAGAGGTGAGCTCCGCCTCGGAGCAAGCACCATTCCAGGAGAATATATCCTCCCCGCAATTTTAGCTAAGTTTAAGAAGGATTTCCCCGATGTTGACCTGCACTTACAAATTGATGACTCTTATGAAGTAAGTAAAAAAGTTTCTCAACACGAAATTGATATAGGGTTTACAGGAAGCAAATTTTCTACCCATCCGCTAATTGCTGAGGACTTTGCTTCTGACGAACTCCTTCTCATAACTTCTTCTCATCACCCATTAGCTTCAAAAAAGGAAGTAAGCCTCTCGCAAATTCTCGAGGAACCGTTTATCCTAAGAGAAGAAGGTTCAGGAACGAGAAAGACACTTCAAGAAGCTTTGAAGAAAAAGGGATACAGCCTTGACGATTTAAATGTAGTTATAGAGCTCGGGAGCACGCAATCTGTCATCACTGGAGTGATAGCAGATTTAGGAATCTCTGTAGTCTCTGAATGGGCATTAAAACCTTATTTAAAAACAGGCATGCTCAAGTCACTTAAAATTAAAAATCTTCCTTTAAAGAGGAAAATTTACCTTGTTTACCACCCTCGAGCCCACTTTTCTCACACCCAAAAAGTTTTTTTAGATTACTGCCAAAAACTGGAAGACTCCAAACTTTAAATTCCAAACGTAATAAGGTTCTGAAGAGCTGAAGGATGAAGTTTGAGTTTCAACCGTTCCCAAGTGTGAATTTCTCAAGCTAACCTCGAAATTTGGAAGAGCCTGAAAGTCTCTAGTCAATTAATTTCAGCTCTTCAGCACTTCAGCACTCAAATCTATCTTGTGCCTCCAGGTAAAAAAGAGTGGCGGAAGGGCACAGGAATCGAACCTGCCCGAGACTTCTTCAGCCCCGCACTGGTTTTGAAGACCAGGGAGGACACCAGCCCTCTCGCCCTTCCTTTAATTAGAGAATACAAAGAGTAAAGGAAAGTTGCAACATCTTTAACAAACTATTAATAAAGTACCCTCTTATCTCCCTCTCTCTTGGTCAGTTTAATCTTATCAAAGAATTCAAGAAGCGGTATAGCGTATTTTCTGCTTGTCCCTAAAACTTCCTTAAATTGGGAAGGAGTAAGGCTCCCCTTCTCCCTTATCTTTTTTCGAGCAATCTCTTTTGCCTTTTCCAAAGCTTCTCGGTGGAAGAAAAGACCGGGCGCAATTCTTAAAATCAGACCCTCGTCTTCTAGTAATTTTATCAAGGGAGAGAGAAGCTCCTCCTTCCCTTTAAAAATTTCTTCTATCTCTTTCAAAGTCGGAGGTTTAAAGAATCTTTTCTCAAAAAGAGCTGAAATTTCCTTTTTTATCCTTTCCTCTTCCGAACTCAACTCAGATTTTACTCCTGAAAGGCAAACCTTATTAGCTTGCACAGAAATTTTCCCCTCCCTCTCCAGATGAGAAAGGAATTCCTCAAAAACTTTCTTTGAAAGAGCGCAAATAGTTCTCAACGCCTCCTTGGGAATATTGGGGTTCTGGGGATGCTTTTCCAAAAAGAGGTGAGCCTTTTCTAAAATCTTTTCCTTCACAGCTTGGTACTTCCTACCTTCATAAAGAGAACCAGAAACCAGAAAAATCTCTTTTTTTTCAGTCATTTTTTTAACCAAATTCTCTGCCTCTTTTCCCAAAGCTAAATGAAAATATGCTTCTTCTAAGGAGATACCCGGCTTTTCAGAAATTAACACCAATAGATACTCTTCGCTAGAGGCGTAAAGTTTTCTTTTAAGTATTTGAATTTCTTCAGTATGAAAGCGGTGATGAGGTCGAGGGTAAGCTTCAACGATAACTCCCCCTCCAATTGTCATTAAAGGAGAAGGGCGGCGAAGTATGAAGCGATCTCCCCTCCTGGTCACCACAGGTTCTCTTAATCTCAATTGAGCAAATCCCTCCTCCTCTGCCCTTAGAACATCCCTTTCCATTAATCTCACTTTAACCATTGTCTCCTTTGCTCCTAGATAGAAGAGATATTCATCTCCGTGTTTTAAAGGAAGAGAGTTTTCCAAAAGTTTGAGTTCCGCATCAAGAAGTGAAGTTGGTCGGTAAGCACCTTTCTCCACCAAAACATCCCCTCTCTTTAACTCTTTTTTTTCCACACCTGCTAAGTTAATAGCAATTCTTTGTCCAGCTTCCCCTTCCGTGATTGGTTCTCCATACCTCTGCATCCCTCTTATTCGAACCTCTCTTCCCTGCGGTAGAAGTTCCAACTTTTCTTCTTTTTTTATTTTTCCCTCCCAGAGAGTCCCCCTCACTACTGTGCCAAAACCTGGCTTGGAAAAGACCCAATCAATGGGAAAGCGAGCTGGTAAATGAGTAGGTTTAGGAGGAGTTTTTTCAAGAATTTTATCCAGAGCCTTCATAATCTCTTCTTTCCCCTCCCCAGTCTTGGCCGAAAAGCGAATGATGGGAGCTTCCTCAAGAGTAGTGCCCCGGAGGACGCCGATAACTTCAGCTTCTATTAACTCAATCCACTCCTCTCTCTCTGCCAAATCAACCTTGGTTAAAACGACTACTCCAGACTTCACTTCTAAGAGGTTTAAAATATCTAAATGCTCTCTTGTCTGAGGCATGACTCCCTCATCGGCAGCTACCACAAGAAGGACGAGGTCAAATCCACCTGCGCCGGCAAGCATATTCCTGACAAACCTTTCATGACCAGGAACATCAACAATCCCCACTTTTCTTCCAGAGGGCAAAGTGAGGAAAGCATAACCTAAATCGATAGTCATACCGCGTCTTTTCTCTTCCCTAAACCTATCAGGATCAATACCCGTCAAAACTTTTATGAGTGTACTTTTCCCGTGATCGATATGACCTGCGGTTCCAACGATATGAAAACTCATTGAAGGATGTTTTCCACTGCTTGAAGTATTATCTCCTCTTCACCGGGAAAAATAGTTCTCAAATCAAAGACAACTTTATCGTTTTCCACCCGGCTTATAATTGGAGGTTCATTTTCTCTCAAAAGTTCCTGCAGTTCTTGAGGAGAAAAGTCAAAAAGGGAAAGGGAAATTCCAAAGCTGGGAAGAGATACGGCAGGAAGGGCTCCTCCTCCACTTTCTGCAGATGTGGGCAAGGCTACAACTTCTCCTTTCTCCTTCACTATATCCCTCATTTTACCAGCTAAAACCTTAGCTCTTTCCTCAACCTCTTCCAAAGAAAGGGATAAAATTTTTAGAGCTGGAACCTTTTTCCAAGGGTCATCTTCAAAGTAATGAATCAGAGTAGATTCTAAAGCAGCTAAGGTGAGTTTATCTATCCTTAATGCCCTGTTGAGATGATTTTTCTTCATCTTCTCCACGAATTCTTTCTTTCCCACCACTATCCCCGCCTGAGGACCTCCTAAAAGTTTATCGCCAGAGAAGGTGATTATAGAAACACCTGCTTCCACTGCTTCCTGAATTGTGGGCTCACCCGAGAATCCTTTCTTCTTAAAATCAACTAGAGCACCGCTTCCCGCATCGTAGAGGAGGGGAAGATTATGTTTTTCTCCCAGCTCCACAAGTTCTTTCAGCTTCACCTCGCGAGTAAAGCCGACTATTCTGAAGTTAGAAGGGTGAGTTTTCATTAAAAGACCGGTTTCTTCTGAGATGACTTCTTCATAATCGTGAAGATAAACTTTGTTCGTCGTCCCCACCTCTTTAAGTCTAGCTCCACTTAAACTCATAATCTCGGGAAGACGAAATGAACCGCCAATCTCAATAAGCTCTCCTCTCCAAACAATGACTTCCTTTCCTTGAGAAAGTGTGTTCAAAGCCAAGAAGACAGCTGCAGCATTGTTGTTCACCACAAAGGCATCTTCTGCTCCTGTTATTCTCAGTAAATAATCGACCACATGCATATATCTTGAACCCCTTTTCCCCGTGGAAAGATTAAGCTCAAGATTTGAGTAACCTCGGGCCACATCTATAAGGTGACTTATAGCTTCTTCGCTTAAAGGAGCTCTGCCTAAGTTTGTGTGGAGAATGACGCCTGTGGCATTTACAACTTTCCTCAAAGAGAGCTTAACTCTTGCACCTACTTTATCAATAACCTCTTCGATTAAAGGGGGTTCTTTTCTCTTCCCTGCTAAAATTTCCTCTCGAATTTGCTGGAGAACATCTCTAACCCTCTCTACGAGAAGACGGCGGGGGTATTGAGAGAGGAAAGACGAAAATGGGGAAGAATTTGCCACTTCTTCAACAGAAGGAATTTTCCTCAAAATCTCCTCTTTCTTCATATGAGTAAGTTTAGAGAGAAGTTAAACCAAGGTCAAACCCCTTTCTCGTTTAGACTCCAAAGGATCAAAAAAGCCCTTAAGAGCTAAGGTGCTCTAGCGCTGATGCAATGAAGATTTGAGGTAAAGTCTTTTTAACAACTTCACATCTTCAAGCTTCAGAACTTCAGCCATGTTTGCGATTTGTAGCTTTGGATTTAATCTTTAATTTGGGGTGCTATAAGTACTTTTTTACTTCCTCCCACAACTTTTTCTGCGCTTCTTTTAAGGTAAGTTTTTCCGTGTCTATAACAATGCTTGGATTCCTTGGCTCTTCATATGGAATATGAAGACCTGGAACAGACTGATATATACCCTCTCTTCCCTTTTTATAAATTCCCTTAGGGTCCCTCTTTTCGCAGGTAGAAAGGGAGCACTTTACATAGACCTCAATAAAAAAAGGTATTTCCCTTCTCGCTTTTTCTCTCCAAATTCGCTTATTAGCAGTGGCATCAACCAACGTCAAAATTTGATGCTCACTAAATTTTTTTGCCATATAGATGAGAATACGATAGAAAACTTCCCTTTCCTTTTCTGAATAAATAGAGTGGGGAATTATTTCTTTTCTCACTGCATCAGATTCGAGAACCTCTACTCTGTAACCTTTCTCTAGCAATTTTTTCTTTAAAAATTGAGCTAAGGTGGATTTTCCAGAACCCGGTAATCCCGTCAGCCAAACTACTGGAACATCACTCAATATAACTGGCTACCTCCTCAGGTTTAAACCTCTCCCCCTCAAGTACATTTTGGATAAAGTTGAAAATCAGACGGCGGGTATCAGCTTCAAGGTTGGGATACCAAATAGGAGAGCCAATCACCAATCCCCTCCAGGCATAAAAAGGTGGAGCTGCTTCCAAAATCTCCACATCCCCGGTTTTCTCTAAATAATTTTCCCAAAAGAGGAGAAAAAGAGTGTAAAAAGGGTCCTTCACTCGCTTATATGCCTGCCAGGAAAAGAAAAGATAGTTTATGGAAAGAGCCGTAAGGTCATCAGCTGGATCTCCCCACTCTCCTCTGCTTCTATCAAGAACCCAAAAGTCCCTATCTGTGTAAAAAAGAATGTTCCAAGGATGAAAATCACCGTGAACTTGAGAAAGACGATGATGCTTATCCTTTAAGCGGTGTCTCCATTCTATGCATTTCTTCTCCAAATTTTCAAAGTAAATTGAAGGGAGAAACTCCCAATCTGAAGGGTAATTATCTACCAATCCCATGATACCTTCTCCGTGCCCTACTAAATCTCTCAAGCGTCTTTTATAAAGCTCAGGAGAGTCTTTCTTTCTAGAATGAATCTCGACCAGATAATCACTCAAAGCCCTTGCTCTTTCCCTGTCCAGCGTGGTTAAACCTGAGTCTTTCAATCTTTCAAGGTCTAAAAAGTAGCCCTTTCCTTCTACAAAAGAGGTAATAATGAAAAATTCCTGGGAATCTCCTAAAGAAATGAGCTTACCTTCCTTTGTCACTGCTCCCACATCTATGCACTTTACATGGCGGAAAAGATTGTTGAAAGTTTCATGGGCTAAAAGGAGAACTTGAGCTCTATCAGAGCGAAAATCGTGACCGAAGGAATCTCCTTTCATGGTAGAAAGGACGATTTTCTTTTCCTCACCTTCTACTTCAAACTCTATAACGAGTGGCTCGCCGTAGCCAAATCCCTTTATTTCATCTTCCTCTAAAGGAAAGTTGCCTATTTTCTTTATAGTCAGGGAACTTCCATAAATGTTCTGGAGGTATTTTTCTACTTCTTTTCTTAAAATTCTCACTTTTTCTTTTTCTTTTCTTCTACCTTTTCAAACTTAGTATTACCACACGCCTGACATTTGCGAGGCTTGCAACGCCCCTCTCTCAATGCCCCGCATTTAGTACATCTCCATTGAGCCATTTTCTACCCCCTTTCCGCTTTTACTTTACTTTCAATAATTGCCTCCACAGGGCACACCATCTTGCATTGGCCACAGTCATTACATTTGCGCACATCAATCTGGTAAATTCCATCCCGCTCCATCACCGCTACCCTAGGGCACTCATCAGCACAGACCCCACAACCAATGCAAGTGGAAAGCTCAATTCGGTAGCTCATCCTCCTCCTCTCTTCTCTTCAAATTGATATTATTTCATAAGAGCGGTTTCCCAAGCCAACCTCTTCACCATATTCAAGAAGCCTTTCACCGCTTACCCCATGTAAAGACTCAAACTTGTTCCTTACATTTTCTTTTAAATCTGAACTTATTCCTAATGCTTCATTTACCAAATCAAGAGAGGCTTGGTCAAGAGCAACAGGGTCAAGAGAGGCCAAAACACCGATATTAGAAACGATAGGGGCATCGCTATACTCCCAGCAGTCACAGTCAGGACTGATGTCCACCAAAAAATTCACAAAGCTCATTTTTCCTCGCTTTTCTTTAAAAACTGCTAGAGCGTATTCCACCATTTTTTCTTGAAAGATGTTCTTATCTGTCTCCCAATTAATGGAAACTGCTCCTACCAAACAAGAAGCTCTACACTCCCCACAGCCATAACATTTTTCTATGTCCACTGCGATTATTCTTTTCCCATTCTTTTCTCTGAAAGAAATCGCCTCTTTAGGACACCATTTTATGCACCTGCCACAGAGTGTGCACTTCTCTTCATCTATTTCTGGTAAAGCATCACTATGCATCGCCTGCTTTCCTCCACGTGAAGCAAAGCCCATAGAAATGTTCTTTATCGCTCCCCCAAACCCAGCCAGACCATGGCCCTTAAAGTGTGAGAGGACTAAAAAGGCTTGAGCATGAAAAACAGCAGCAGAAATTTTCACTTGAGAAAAGTGCTTTCCAGGAACTGGTATCTCATAATATTCCTGCCCGGTTAATCCATCAGCAATAACTATCGGAACACCCATAGTAGCAAAAGAAAACCCATTTTCAACTGCTGTCACGAGATGGTCCACAGCATTAAACCTGCCCCCCAAATAGAGCGTATTTGTATCAGTGAGAAATGGTTTACCCCCTCCTTTCTTAAGCATTTGGAGAAAGGGTCTGATAAAAATGGGTTTGACAAAGGATGTGTTTCCCCTCTCTCCAAAGTGAACTTTAACCCCCACCAAATCTCCCGGTTCAAAAAGGGAAGAAAAATTGAGCCTTTCATAAATCTCTTCTAGCTTCTTTAAAAGACTTTCTTTCCCTGTTTTAATGCTTACAAAATAAACCTTACTTTTCATCTTTCCTGGGCCAATAAAGCAATTCCAAGAGCAGAAGCTTTCCCTCCAAGAAGAGAAGGTAAGATTTTCACACTCTCCTGAGAAGGAGAAAGAGCATATTCCTTCATACTCAATATCATCTTCTCCCAGTAAAGGTCACGTGCTTCCAAAAGTCCCCCGCCTATAACCACAGCTTCTGGATTAAAAATATTAACTAAATTAGCAAGGCCCACGCCAAAATAAAATCCCATTTCCTCAAAGAGAAAAATGAAACTTTTCTCGCCTTTTCTCGCTCTCTCTGCCATTTCCCTAACGCTTAATTCTACTCCCAGCCTTTCTTTCGCTTCCCTCTTCAAAGCCCAGCCAGAAGATAATGCTTCCCAACACCCTCTACTCCCACACTGACAAATTGGACCATCAACTGCGATAGTCATGTGACCGAACTCTCCTGCAAAGGAAACCCCTTTATACACTTTTCCCTCAATAATTATTCCTCCTCCAATTCCGGTACCAAATGTAACTCCCAAGACACTCTTTGCTCCCTTTGCTGCCCCTTTTTTGAACTCTGCGTAGACAAAGGCAGTGACATCATTTTCAACCAAAACTTTAGGAAATTCCCGAGAAAGTTCTTCTTTCAAAGGAAAATCATTTAAAGGAAGGTGGGGAGAAAAATGGACAAATCCTTCTTTCACCAACCCCGCGATGCAGACACCAATTGGAATTGAGTTTTTATTTGACATCTCCTGAATTAAACCTTTGAGAAGTAAGATGAGTTCTTCTCTCTGAGAAGGAGTAACTTTTTTAATCTCTTTTACAATCTTTCCTTTCTCAAGGAGAAGAGCAAAGGTTTTCGTTCCTCCCACGTCTATACCCACTGACTTCATTTTTCTGCCAGCTTTGATCTTAATGAACGAGCGACTTTTGAAACTTTTTCTATCTCGGATGATGTGAGTCTCCTCCCCCCGTATCTTGTCTTCTCAAAAACTTCTACGAGAATTGAAAATTCACCTAAAAAATCCGGAAGTCTTTCTACCATCTCCCGCAAAGTTTCACTCTTTTTTCTTTTGTATCCCTTCTTTTCTAATATCTTGAGAAGTCTAGCCAGTTCAAAACCTATTTTATCAGAAAACCTCAACTTTTTCCTGCGCAAGGGGGATCGCAAAAGATAAGCTAAAAGAAGAAGAACTAAAGGAATGAAAAAATAAAGGAAGGAAGAACTAACGTGGAAATTATATCTTTGTAGAAACGAATGGAGAAAAGAGAACTTTTTCAAGAAAGCTCCTAAGGAAGGATTCTTTTCCCGAGAAGGTACTTCAAAACCAGGTGTGGGATCGAAAGCAACCCAGCCATAATTAGGGAAAAAGACTTCCGCCCAGGCGTGTCCATCTTCTACTTTCACTTCATAATAACCAGTAAAAGGATTGTAGTCCGTTGTCAGATATCCAGTGACCAATCTTGCCGGGATGCCAGCCTCCCGACAAAGAACCACAAAAGCGCTGGCAAAGTGCTCACAGTAACCTTTCTTAGATTCGAATAAAAAATAATCAACAACGTCTCTATTCGAAGGAAAAGGAGGTATATCCAAATCGTACTGATAATTTCTCTGCAGATAATTTTCAATTGCTTTCACTTTATCATAATCGTTGTTGAAGCCAGAGGTAATTCCCCTTGCAAGTTCCTTTGCCCTCAAAGGAATTCCCTCAGGAAGCTGGAGATAAATGCTTTCGGAAAAGCGACTTGTTCCAGCTCTTCTCAGCTCTTCAGGAGTGGGGTTATAAACCTCGGAAACCACCGTGTATACAAGGTCTGGAGGAAGAAAAAACGGGCTCCGCAGAGAAAGTGACTCGTCCACCCAAATCCTATGAAAGGGAAAGTAGACGAAACTCGGTGAATAGGCAGTGAAAATTATATTCGGCTGTTCTTTTCGCACAAAAATAGTTTGAGTGAAAGTGCGGCGAGAAGTCCAATAGGGAGGAGTAAATTCAGGTGAGACCACAAAAGGTTGACGGTCTGTAGAAAGTGGCCTTGGCCTCCTGGAAACCTTCCACCCCTTTCCATCATAGTAGTCAAAAACTATTCCCCTTAAAAAAGCAGGCTCTGAAGACCTTACCACCATCACCACGTCCTTGGTAAACTTTCCCCTGGCATTTAAATTGAGATAGGCAGAAAAGCCAAAATAAGAGCGGGGGTTTACCTTCAGATTACTGCTTCCAAAAGGATAGTAGGGGTTTATCACCTCACCGCTTTTACTTTGAGAAAGAGGCTCTCCTTTTATCTGAAATGGGTAGCTTTTTAGCCAAAAACCGGCAGGACGAGGAAGAAAAAGGAACAAGGGAAGGGAAATTAGAAAAATGAGGATTAAAAAGAATGAAAGTGGAGGGAGCATTTTCCACCCCCATTTTTTGAGAAAGCCGTCAGCCTCAAAACCGAGAGAGGAAACATTATCCAAAACTAAAGCCCAAACCGCAAGGAAAAGAAAGAGAAAAATATAGAAAAGGTAGCAAGAAGAGAGGCTAAATGACGCCCCCACAGCCAGTAAAATGGAGGAGCTCACAATAGTGAAGTTGAGGTCCTTTCGAGCTGGTTGGTCAAAGCTGTGAAGAACAAGGATCCAAAAGAAAAGTCTCACTAAAGCAATTCTCGGGTCATAAATATAAGCCATAAGAGAGTTTAAATAATCCGCCAGCGCAATGAGGATAAGAATTGAAAGAATCCCTTTGAGCCAAAGATTCTCAAAATTTCTTCTCCACCAGCTAAATAAATTTCCTACCACCAAAAAAAGAGTTACCAGAAGAGCAAGGCTAACTTGAGCTCCCCCTTCACTAGTCACTGCCCAAATACCGACAAGAGAAGAGCAAAAGACAAGAAACCTTAAGAAAACTGAATTTTCTATACTTTTAGGTCGGTTAATTCTTCGATAGGCTTCCAAGGCTCGCTTAAGCATGAGATCGATTCACCCTTCTTTTGAGCGCGGTAAATTATAACTCTCCTCTCAAAAAGCTTAGAAAGCTCTTTCAAGTAAAAGGGGCTGGTTTTAAAACCATCTTCATATAAGTAAAGAATAAAACGGCATCTGTTTCTCTGAGAGGTATTAATTAGATACTCTGGAGGTAAGCCAAAAGGCGTGGTAAAAAAGGAGAAAGTGCTGCTTCTTGGGATAAATAGCCTAGACTTATCGAGATCACTCTCCCTTGAAGGAAGTAAAGAAGCAAAGAAGTGCAGAGCTTCTTCCCAAGAAGGCCGTAAAAGTTTTTCCGAATAGGAAAGTAAGAAAAGCGGATGACCGGAATGAAGTCCATAGTAAGCTACAGAAGCAGCTACTCTCACCAGCTCATCTAAACTTTCGCCATGATGAACCTTTAAACGGTTGTCAATAAAAATAGAAAGATAGCTTCCCACTCGCTCCTCAAATTCTTTGACCACTGGTTCTTCTCGAGAAGCTGTTTTTTTCCAGTGTATAAAGCGCAAACTATCACCGGCCCTATATTCTCTCACGCCGTAATACTCATCCTTCAAGCTCCTTCTTTCCGCATGAAACAATTCACCTGGAAAGGAACCACTTTCAAGTAAAGGAAGAGTTTGCAAAGGATAAATTTTGGGATGAACAACCATTTCACTCTCTACCTCAAATTCTCTTCTTGCTTCAAGCAGACCAAAAGGAAACCTGTTTACAATTGAAACCTTCCCTTTTCTATAAACACCCCTCTTGGGAGAAATAGTATAATTAACACTCAATTTGCCTCTGGGGAGAAAGGGAATTAAAGCTTCTCCTTCACCCCCTGCAAATCTGTCTTTTGCTAAAAGCAGGTATTTCTTTCCTTTTTTGTTGTGAAGAGTAAGTTTGGGAGTCACTTTTTCTCCCTCACATACAAAGGAAGGCGAATTCCTTTCCATTTCCAAACCATTCACCATGAAAAGCGGAGAAATTAAAGAAGCAATTAAAGTAGCTACCATCAGCGAGGCTAGAAAATAGAGAAGACCTGCTTTTAAATTAGCGGCAATGAGAAAGAAGAGAAAAATCAGTATGAAAAAGACAAAAGTCCGTTTGGAGATTCTCATAACCTTACAGGAACAGGTACTTCCTCCAATACTTCCCTTATTATTTCCTTCCTCACCCCTTTCTCCTCCGCAAAAGAGGCTTTGAGAGAAAGGCGGTGAGAAAGAACTAAAGGAGCAAGTTTTTTCACATCATCAGGAAGGATAAAATCTCTCTCCTCATAAAAAGCAAGAGCTTGAGACATGCGAACAAGAGAAATGCTTCCTCTAGGGCTTGCTCCTATAAACACCTTAGGATGATTTCGCGTTTTTCTTACTATACTCACCGCATATCTGAGAACCTCACTGGAAACAGAAACCTCCCTCACCCTTCTCTGAACTTTCAGAACCTCTTCTTTTCCCAAAACAGGCTGGAGCGAATTTAAAGGATGTTCCAAAAGCTGCATCCTCACCACTTCTTCTTCCACCTTAGAGTCGGGATAGCCCAAAGAAATGGAAATCAAGAATCTATCAAGCTGACCTTCCGGAAGAGGATACGTCCCGTACTGTTCTAGAGGGTTTTGAGTTGCAATTACAAAAAATGGCTGGGGAAGAAGATGATTCTCGCCCTCCACAGTGACACGTCCTTCTTCCATAGCTTCAAGAAGAGCTGACTGCGTGCGAGGGGTTGTTCTATTCAGTTCATCAGCGAGAACTATATTGGCAAAAATGGGACCGGGAATAAAGTGAAAATCGCCATTTTTAGCTCGATAAATATTCACACCTGTGATGTCAGAAGGCAGCAAATCCGGCGTAAACTGAATTCGCTTAAAAGTTCCATTGATAGAAAGAGCGATAGCCTTAGCTAAAACAGTTTTTCCCACACCAGGCGGGTCCTCAATAAGAAGATGCCCCCCACTGAGAAGAGAAAATACCGCATATTCAACCGCTTCCCGCTTTCCCTTAATAACCTTTTCTATGCTTTTAATGAGTTTTTGTACCCTTTCCTGATGTGTCATGAGGGAATTATATCACTTACTTTTTCTTTGATTTCCCCTTACCGGAGGAGTTCCCTTTCCTTTCTTTACCCTTCATTTCTTTTGCACCTTTTCCTTTTTTAACACTCTTATCCTTATCTTCCTTTTTAATCTTTTCTCTCCCCTCAGCTTTCTTTTTCACTTTAGTGGACTCGGTTTCTTTCCCTTTAGAACTCTTGACCTCAAGCCTTAGCTCCTCTGCTTTTCTCAAAAGACTTTCCTCTTCCTCGAAAATCTTTTCCAAAAGAGAGGTATTGGAAGAGACTTCTGCCCAAATTTTTCCTTTCTTAATATGCTCCTTCATATCAGAAAGAGCTTCCCGAGCTAAACCATCCTTTCTTTTCCTTTCCATTTCCTCCGCCTCCCTCAACCGCTCTTCAGCCAAACTTAGTTCAAATAATGCTTTGCCTGAGGAAGTGAAAATTAATCCTCCTCTCAACCTTTCCATACTTCTCTTTACAGGATAAAGAGTACTATCAGGAAGGCTTTTGGCTGAAGCAATTCCCAAAGTGCTCGACAACAATATAACAACTAAGATTACCATCAAGGAAAAGATTTGACGAGGCATCTTTGCACCTTTCTCTCCGTAACTTTTTACCCAACCGCTTCTTTCCCCTTCTCTCCTTCCATCTTTCATAAAATCAAATTTCGGAAGTGATTCTACTTCACATTTAGAAAAAAACTCCTCTCCTTTGCTCTCTAAAGCATAGTTAATAAGCTGCATCATATAATCAGCCTGGAAACTATCTCCCTCTTTTAAAGATTGCAAAAAAGCCCCCAAAAGTTTTTTAACTTCACTTAAGTTTTCCCCATAAGCTTCCTGTTCTCGTATCCGTTTTATTACTTCTCTCGCATATTCCTGATACCTTTTTAACTCTCTTTTCCGCATCTTTACTAACCCTTTTTAATATCGACTAATCATTAAGGAAATTTAACCCAGAAAAGCTTTACAAAGGCTCTTTCCTTGTGGAAAAATGAGCCAGCGTGAAAAAGGAAAAAAACGTTCTCATAACCTATTTTGCGGTTTTAACTTTTGCTTTGGGATATGGACTTATCATCTTCCTTTACCCCATTTACGCAAAAAGTCTGGGGGCAAACTCATTTCAAGTGGGAATTCTATATTCACTTATGACTTTCTGGATGTGTGTGGTGCAAATTCCTGGAGGCTGGCTGGCAGATCGGATAGAGCTGAAA
>FWPU01005652.1_pt1 | contig 22720 bp, 21 predicted proteins | sample 2228361 | NCBI WGS metagenome assembly FWPU01 (sample SAMEA103939777, study PRJEB20133) | metagenome
TATCAACTTGATATGTGTTGGAGATTTATCAACAGTGATAGAACTCCAAATTCTATCAACTTGATATGTGTTGGGTATTTATCAACTTGATATGTGTTGGGTATTTATCAACTTGATATGTGTTGGAGATTTATCAACACGAATAGAACTCCAAATTCTATCAACTTGATATGTTTCCAAATTCTATCAACTTGATATATCTTAAATATTATCAACGCTGATAGAACTCCAATATTTCTATCAACTTGATATGTCTTGGATATTTATCAAGTTGATATGTGTTGGAGATTTATTTCCAGGAATATAACTCCAAATTCTATCAACTGAATATGTCTTGGATATTATCAACAGTGATAGAAATCCAATTTCTATCAACTTGATATGTTTACAATTTCTATCAAGTTGATATGTGTTGGATATCTATCAACTTGATAGAAATATTGGAGTTAGATATCTATCAAGTTGATACGACTCCGATTTCTATCAAGTTGATACGATTCCAAATTCTATCAACTGAATATGCCTTGGATATATATCAACACTCATGGAACTCTCATTTCTATTCATGTTGATATGTGTTGGATATCTCAACTTGATATGTGTTGGATATTTATCAAGTTGATAGAATTTGGATATTAATCAGCGTTGTTAGAACTCCAAATTCTATTCATGGTAATATGTTTTGGATATTCATTTCCATGAATAGAACTCCAATCTATCAACTTTGATATGTCTTGGATATTTATCAACGCTGATACAACTCTCATTTCTATTTCCACGAATATGTCGTCGATTCTATTTCCATGAATAGATTGGATATTTATTTCCACGAATAGAATATGGATATTTATCAACGCTGATAGAATTCTCATTTCTATTTCCATGAATATCAATCCCATTCTATTCATGCTGATATGGCTTGGGTATTTATTTCCATGAATAGAACTCTAATCTCTATTCATGTTGATGTGTCTTGGATATTTATTTTCCGCGAATAGAACTCTAATCTCTATTCATGCTGATATGTCTTGGATATTTATTTCTCCGAATATGCTTCCAATCTATCAACTTGATATGTCTTAGATATTATCAACACGAATAGAACTCCAAATTCTATCAACTTGATATGTCTTGGATATATCAACACTGATACAATTTGGATATTTATTCATGTTGATACAATTTGGATATTTATCAACAGTGATAGAACTCCAAATTCTATCAACTTGATATATCTCCGATTTCTATCAACGCTGATATAACCAATTTAATTCACGTGAATATGTGTCTTTGATATTTATCAACACTAATATGTTTTGGATATATCAATCCTGATATGTTTTGGATATTTATTTCTGGAAATATGCTTCCAATTTCTATCAACTTGATATATGTTGGATATTTATCAAGTTGATAAGACTCCAAATTTCTATCCACTTAATATGTTTTGGATATTATCAACTTGAAATGTGTTGGATATTTATTTCTGGAAATATGCTTCCAATTCCTATCAACTTGATATGTGTTGGATATCTATCAACCTTGATATAAATATTGGAGTTAGATATCTATCAAGTTGATACGACTCCAAATTCTATCAACTTGATCTGTCTTGGAATTTATTTCTGGAAATATGCTTCCAATTTCTATCAACTTGATATGTGTTGGATATCTATCAACTTGATATGTGTTGAATATTTATTTCCAGGAATAGAACTCCAAAATCTATTCATGGTAATATGTTTTGGATATTCATTTCCATGAATAGAACTCCAAAATCTATTCATGGTAATATGTTTTGGATATTTATCAACGCTGATACAACTCTCATTTCTATTTCCACGAATATGTCTCCGATTCTATTTCCATGAATAAATTGGATATTTATTCACGCTGATAGAATCCTCATTTCTATTTTCACGAATATCAATCCCATTCTATTCATGTTGATATGGCTTGGTATTTATTTCCACGAATAGAACTCCAAATTCTATCAACATCGATATGTCTTGGATATTTATCGATGCTGATACGACTCCGAATCAACTTGATATGTCTTGGATATTATCAACACTGATACGGCTCCAATTTCTATTCCACTGATAGAACTCCAATTTTATTCATGGAAATATGTTTTGGATATCTATCAACACGGATATGTTTCCGATTTCTATCAACACGAATATGTTTCCAATTTCTATCAACGATGATAGTTTGGATATTTATCAAGTTGATACGACTCCAATTTCTATCAACTTGATATGTCTTGGGTATTTATCAACAGTGATACGACTCCAATTTCTATCAACTGAATATGTCTTGGATATTATCAACACTGATACGGCTCCAATTTCTATTTCCACTGATAGAACTCCAATTTTATTCATGGAAATATGTTTTGGATATCTATCAACATGGATATGTTTTGGATATCTATCAACACGAATATGTTTCCAATTTCTATCAACTTGATATGTCTTGGGTATTTATTTCCAGGAATAGAACTCCAAATTCTATCAACTGAATATGTCTTGGGTATTTATTTCCAGTGATACGACTCCAAATTCTATCAACTTGATATGTCTTGGGTATTTATTTCCAGTGATACGACTCCAAATTCTATCAACTGAATATGTGTTGGATATTTATCAAGTTGATACGACTCCAATTTCTATCAACTGAATATGTCTTGGATATTATCAACACTGATACGGCTCCAATTTCTGTTTCCACTGATAGAACTCCAATTTTATTCATGGAAATATGTTTTGGATATCTATCAACATGGATATGTTTCCGATTTCTATCAACGCTGATAGATTGGATATTTATTCATGTAAATATGCTTCCACATTCTATCAACTGAATATGTTTTGGATATCTATCAACACGAATATGTTTCCAATTTCTATCAACGCTGATAGATTGGATATTTATCAAGTTGATACAACTCCAAATTCTATCAACTTGATATGTCTTGGATATTTATTTTCACGAATAAACTCTCATTTCTATCAACTGAATATGTTTTGGAGATTTATCAATCCTGATACGACTCCAAATTCTATCAACTGAATATGTGTTGGACATTTATCAAGTTAATATGAGTTAGATATCTATCGAGTTGATACGACTCTAAATTCTAGCAAATCGATATGTGTTGGATATTTATCAATCCTGATAGAACTCCAAATTCTATCAACTGAATACGTGTTGGATATTTATCAAGTTGATACAACTCCAATATTTCTATCAACTTGATACGACTCCAAATTCTATCAACTTGATATGTGTGGAGATTTATTTCCAGGAATAGAACTCCAAATTCTATCAACTTGATATGTCTTGGGTATTTATCAAGTTGATAGAACTCCAAATTCTATCAACTGAATATGTCTTGGATATTTATTCACACTGATAGAACTCCAAATTCTATCAACTGAATATGTCTTGGATATTTATTTCCAGTGATAGAACTCCAAATTCTATCAACTTGATATGTCTTGGATATTTATCAACTTGATACGACTCCAAATTCTATCAACTTGATATGTCTTGGATATTTATCAACTTGATACGACTCCAAATTCTATCAACTTGATATGTCTTGGGTATTTATCAACTTGATATGTGTTGGATATTTATTCACTGATAGAACTCCAAATTCTATCAACTTGATATATCTTGGATATTTATCAACTTGATATGTCTTGGGTATTTATCAACTTGATATGTGTTGGAGATTTATTTCCAGGAATAGAACTCCAAATTCTATCAACTTGATATGTCTTGGGTATTTATCAACTTGATATGTGTTGGAGATTTATTTCCAGGAATAGAACTCCAAATTCTATCAACTGAATATGTGTTGGAGATTTATTTCCAGTGATAGAACTCCAAATTCTATCAAGTTGATATGTGTTGGGTATTTATCAACTTGATATGTGTTGGAGATTTATTTCCAGGAATAGAACTCCAAATTCTATCAACTGAATACGTGTTGGATATTTATCAAGTTGATATGTGTTGGGTATTTATCAACTTGATATGTGTTGGAGATTTATTTCCAGGAATAGAACTCCAAATTCTATCAACTGAATACGTGTTGGATATTTATCAAGTTGATATGTGTTGGGTATTTATCAACTTGATATGTGTTGGAGATTTATTTCCAGGAATAGAACTCCAAATTCTATCAACTGAATACGTGTTGGATATTTATCAAGTTGATATGTGTTGGGTATTTATCAACTTGATATGTGTTGGAGATTTATTTCCAGTGATAGAACTCCAAATTCTATCAACTTGATATGTCTTGGATATTTATCAACTTGATATGTGTTGGAGATTTATTTCCAGTGATAGAACTCCAAATTCTATCAACTGAATACGTGTTGGATATTTATCAAGTTGATATGACTCTCATTTCTATCAACTTGATATGTGTTGGGTATTTATCAACTTGATATGTGTTGGAGATTTATTTCCAGTGATAGAACTCCAAATTCTATCAACTGAATATGTCTTGGATATTTATCAAGTTGATACGACTCTCATTTCTATCAAGTTGATATGTGTTGGGTATTTATTTCCACGAATATGTGTTGGAGATTTATTTCCAGTGAGACGACTCCAAATTTTATCAACTGAATATGTGTTGGAGAATTATCAATCCTGATAGGTTTTGGAGATTTATCAACACGAATATGTCTTGGATATTATCAATCCTGATAGAACTCCAGATTCTAACAACTTGATACGTCTTGGATATTATTTCCACGAATAGATTTTGGAGATTTATCAAGTTGATACTCCACTCATTTCTAACAACTTGATATGTCTTGGATATTATCAGGATTGATACGAAATTCATTTCGATGTCTAGAAATAGATGTGGATAGACAGAAAGATGAGAGGGAGTTAAATCAGTTGCTGGAAGTGTTTGACTTGTCGAGAGATTGTAAAAATTTAACTAGAAAAGAGATGGCGGTGTCTTTGCGGTTGGCTCGTTGTTTTGCCAGATAGTCAGAACTATATTCCAGTGTGATATCTTCTCCAGAAAGGAGCGGAAGTTTTAACATATAATTTACAATGGTGACATTACGTTCTTCCGGGGGAAGACGAATGTGGGATTGATAGCGGACGGCTCGTCCGATGACTTGTTTTAAGACGTGACTGCTGATATATTGTTCCAGAATGTGAATTTTACGTACTTCGAGGAGATTAATGCCTTCACCTCCAGCCTCTGTTAGAAGAAGAACTCGAACTCGCTGACCGTAAATGTTATTTTCGGCATTAAACTCATTAAGAGTATCTAAGCGTTGAATATCGGTCATATCCCCATCAAAGTATCGGACGGGAATATTATACATGGAAAGAAGAGCTCCGATGAGATAGGTTCCGTGATAGCTTTTAAATTCACTATAGACGACGTGTTTGTAAGAGTTTTCGACAATGTCTCGGATCAATGGAATAAGTTTAACACCATAAGTGTCAAGTGTTTCAAAGATTTGTGTTGTGATCCAGCCGCCATCTTCAAAGAGGATATCGGGGATTTTAAGTTCCTTGGCTGTGCCAACAAAGACGTCTCCTTTTTCATTTTCATATTCGATGGTGGGATAGATGTAATTGGAGAATTGACGAGACTTTACCATTGACGTGGCCAGATAGAATCTGGTAAGTTTCTCTTTATATTCTTCTGGGTCGATTTCTCGAAGATCGGGGTTAGGAGGACGAATGCTCGACTCATATTGACGAATGGAGATGTAATCACTCAGAAAGTTGCTTGGAAGGACGACATCAAGGTAAACTATCTCGACGGAAGGAAATTCCGACAGAATCTTTGGAGGAGGAGAGTAATATGAGATGGCTGGACGGAGAAGGATTCGAAGTTGTTCCTCATTTTTCGGGTAGATGACATTGTCTTTTTCAAGAAAGGACTTTTCAAAGTCGGAGAGACACGGATAAGCATTTGGGAGAAGAAGACGAATCAGATAATAGAGAAGAAAGTAGTTATCAACGAGAGGTGTTCCGGATCCACAGACGATATAGGAATTGGAACTGGCGAAAATTCGGTCATAGGCCGCGGACAGTTGTTCACTGTCATGAAGTTTACCGAGAAGAAGATTATGGACCTCATCAATGATGATGAGAGAGTTGTCGAGAGTTTGAGGAAGACGTTCTTTAACATCAGGACAGTTAAGAATGCGGAAGGAGAGACGTTCAAGAAGATTCGATGTATGTGTACCACAAAATCCACAGTATTGTCGAAGAAAGTCGGCACGCAGGGAGGCTCGAGTAAAAAAATGAACCTGAGAGTTGGGGAAGCGACGTAAGTACTCATCGATCATCATGGCATAGGAGCACGTTTTTCCCGACCCGAGACCATGATAAAGGAGGAGGCCTCGCCAGCCGATATGAGGGAGATCCGGATGTTTTCCATGATGATCGAGAAGTTTTTCGAAGAGATGACGGGCATGACGTTGATGAGGTTGAGGGTTAAACTCTCGACCTTCTCGAGGATAGAGCTGACAAATGTCCTTGCCGATGATTTTTTGGGCGGTTCGACCGCTAATTCGAATCATACGGTTGGTGCGAGGATTTAGGATATAATCTCCACAACGGTACATTTCTTTTTCTAATTTCGGACTTTTCTTTTTTTTTCTCTTCTTTCTCGGAGGAAGGCTTATTGAGAGGAAGAGAAGATCGAGAGAGAAGAGAAAAAACGAAATTTGATGAGATGACGAATAATATTTCTTCGACTCGAAAATATGTGTGGTATTTGTGCTTACATTGGTAATGGATCAGCGTATCCTTGCATTTATAATGGATTGGTTGTGTTACAGAATCGAGGATATGATTCTGCTGGAATAACAGTCATTGACGAGAATAAGACTTTCATTACACGGAAGTATGCAAGTACGGTTGAAAGATCGGCGATAGCGAGACTTGCAAATCTTGAGGATGTGTTTAAGAATTCCTCCGTAGGTGTTGGGCATGTTCGTTGGAGGACAAGTTCACCGGCGACGGATGAAAATTCTCATCCTCATCTGGACTATTTAAATAGATTTGCCCTTGTTCATAACGGGATTATTGAGAATCACCTTGAACTTAAGGAGGAGCTTCTTGCGAAGGGAGTGACATTTCGGTCACAGACTGACACGGAAGTGATTGTCAATCTTCTCAGTGTCAACTATAATGAGACGAAGAATGTCAAGAAGGCGCTCACAAGGACACTGCGACGTTTGGAGGGGACATGGGGTCTGGTGATTATATGTTTGGACAAGCCTAACCGGCTCTATTGTGTGAGACATGGAAGTCCTCTTCTCATTGGGTTTGGATATAATGATGAATTTATGATGGTGGCATCGGAACAGAGTGCGTTTTATCGCTATGTTAATAACTACATCTGCCTTGATGAAAGTGACATTGTTGTTTTGAAGAAGGTTTCCGGAAAGGTGATTTTTAAACCGAAGAATTCGTATGCGGTGAGACGAGTCTCGACTGAACTGAGTATATCTTTATCACCGGATCCCTATCCTCACTGGATGTTGAAGGAGATTTATGAACAGTCAGAGTCCTCGATTCGTGCGATGGGAATGGGATCACGACTTCTGGAAGATAAGGCTGTTCGTCTTGGCGGTTTGTCGCAGAAGGAGTCGGAACTTCGAGATGTGAATCACCTTCTTTTACTGGGATGTGGCACGTCATATCATGCTGGACTTTATACACTTCCATTATTCCGGAGTTTGTCTGGATTTGACACAGTGTCAGTGTTTGATGGGGGAGAGTTTACGAAGTATGACCTGCCGCAAAGTGGAAAGACAGCACTTGTTCTTATTTCACAATCGGGGGAGACGAAGGATCTTCATCGGAGTCTGGAGTTGGCCAAGGAATATAATCTGCCGACGATTGGTGTAGTTAATGTGGTTGATTCACTTATTGCACGAGAGGTATCATGTGGAGTATATCTTAACGCTGGAAAGGAGATGGCTGTTGCTTCGACCAAGGCCTTTACGTCACAAGTGATTGTTTTGACTTTGATGGCGGTATGGTTTGCTCAGATTCGCGGACGTCATGATATTCGTCGCTATGATATTATTCGAGATTTAAGGAAACTGCCTCTGGATATTGCGCGGACTCTCGAGATGACCTCTCATCCGACGAAGGAGTTAGCCAAGGAACTGACATCGGCGCGGAGTCTCTTTGTTCTTGGAAGAGGACCTTGTGAGGCGATTGCAAAGGAGGGAGCTCTAAAAATAAAGGAGGTGACCTATATTCATGCCGAAGGATACAGTTCATCCTCGTTAAAACACGGGCCTTATGGAGTTCTGGATGAGACGGTGCCTGTGATTATTATCAATCCTCATGATGAGTACTTTTCGAGAAATTGTAGTACAACGGAGGAGATTATATCGAGACATGCTAAAGTCATCGGTATCAGTGACCAGAGACTTCCCAGATGTCATTTCGAGATTCTTCTGCCTCGAAATCCGACATTTCAAGGTCTTCTTGCGGTTATTCCACTGCAACTTCTCGCTTACTATGTTTCAATTCTGAAAGGTTATAATCCCGACTATCCTCGGGGTCTTGCAAAGACCGTCACCGTTGACTAAAGTTTTCCCGAAATAATCGTTCTTTCTTCCGAAAGGAAATTCTTACAAAAAATAGAAAGGAAGCACTGTTTCTTTTTAAGATGTTCTTAAACAACTTAAACAACAACTCAATTGACCTCGCTATAAATGAAAGGGCCAAGATTGAATCTCTGGGGTGATATCTTGAGTCTCCTCTTATGTCAGGTGTTCCAGCCGAGAGATCTAAATCCCCTTCAGACGACGCCTCTTTTCGGAAGTGTTGTTGCTATCAGTTCCGATGAGGCATATTTAGCGATGGCATATCCTGGATTTAGTTTGGATCGAACGACAACTGCGACAGGAAAAGTTGATATCTACCGTGTTAATGAGACACTTAACGAGTATTCGTATTTGCAGACGATTGGGACATTTGGGACGGCAGATCACTTTGGAGCCATTGGGTTGAAGTTTTTCCAGGATAAAGGAAAGACGGAGCTCTATGTTTCGGCGTTTGGGACACCTCTGGGAGATACAGGTAATCTTTTACAGAATCAGGACATGCGAGGCAGTTTGGTAATTTATCAAGTCAATGATGAAACGGGGCTTTTCAACATAAAGACGGTGATCAATGCGTCAACTCCGGGGCTGGAAAACTTGACACCGCGACCTTTGGAGGGGACCAATGTGGAAGTTGGAGCCAAGTTTGGGCTTTCCTTTGATATTTCGGAGAAGGGAGACTGGCTGGTAGTTGGGGCTCTCGGGCAAAGCGTTACAAATAGTTCCACTGGAATAGAGTACTGGGAAGCTGGAGCTGCGTACGTGTTTCGGCGAAACAATATTAATCATTCGTGGACGTTTGGACAGCAGATTGTGAGACCGAATAACATCGTGTCCAACTTTTCATACTTTGGATTTGAGGTTGCCATTTCTGGAAAGTGGATGTTTATCTCAGATGCCAATTCTCTTGCGGTTCTTCCGGATGAGCCTCCCAAACGGGAGAATGGCATTGTCTATATTTATCAGAGAAAGGGTAACACCTGGGAATATCACAGTTCACTCATATCAGATCAGTCTCAGTCTGTTTCCGATCTCTATGGAATTTCAGATGTCTTTGGTTGCAGTATGAGTGCGTCTGGAGATTGGCTTCTCGTTGGCTCCTGTTTCTACAGTAATGATGCGATGACTCAGGGGGCGGCCTTCTTCTATCACTTGGAGCCACTTCCGAGAGTTGGAAAGACCTGGGTTTTGAAACAGAAGGTGACGTCAGATCTTCCGGCACCTCGGAATCTCTTTGGAGTTTTTTATGTTAAGATCTCAGATGGAAGAGCTGTCATAAGCGACTTATCAAGACAGGTTGGAAATAATCTTTATCAGGGAGCTGTCCAGGTCTTTGAGCTTGACAACTATGATGAGTGGCAGCGAGCGGCTGTGATCACATATTCGAATGGTACCAAGTACGACTTCTTTGGAAATGGAGTTGACTTGGGAGGACGAGATTCTCGTCTTGTTCTGGCGGGACCCAATGCTCTTCAAGACATTGTTCTTGGAGCCGTTCTGGGTATCGGACCCAACGTTCGACCATTTACACCCAATCCCGATCCACCCTTCACTCCAGGTTATGCCGTTCTCTTCCAGTTAGAGGATTAAATCAGGGGCGAAGATGAAGATTTCTTCTCTTTCTTTCTGATCTTCGAGATAAGAACAGATTATAACAGAGTCCAATCTGTTATAATTTAAAGACAGACATCCGATTTACCACAAAAGAGGTTGAGGAAAGAATTTGGAAAGAAGATTATCATAGTAGGTCTCGATCTCAGGAGTCAAGACAAAGGGATCTTTCTTGGAGTAGAGATCGTAGGAGGAGAATATCTTTAACCACCTCAACGTTTCAAAGTCGCCGTCATCTTTGTTAAGAAAGTAGGTATAGGCGTCGTACGTATGAAGTGGATAACAGGAGTGATATCGAATTATCGCCATCGCCAGAGGAGGAAAAGAGTGTTTATCTTGATTATCGAGAAGGACACGGTAGAGGTACTCATCGTGACCCCAGGAGAAGTTTAAGTTTTTCAGACCACACGAAGGAGAGTAGATGCCATATGGCGGATTTAACTGAGCATAGGTTTCAAAGTCGGGATTGTCCTTAAAGAACTCGTAATAGAGGGAACTTGGATCATACTGACAACCAACAACAAAGGTGTCACCAACGACACAGAAACTGGGTTCTCCAAAGGTAAACAGAATTTTTCCGAGATCATGAAGAAGACCAAGAACTTGGAACCACTCTTCCGTGGGGAAGTCTTGGCGGATGCGCTCGGCGGTTTGATAGGCGTGAATCGAGTTTCCCTCCGTTGTATCAGGATCACTGGGATCGACAAAGTTATCGAGTGTACGGAGAACCTCCTTAACAGTTCGAGAGATTTTGGGACGATCTGAATACTCTTGAATCTTTCTCTTGACAAAGGCGAGAGTTTGCTTCGTATTCATATTATAGTAGTGCTGGGATATCGAAGAGGAGACATCCTTGGGATAAATACGAAATGATTCTTTCGGGGAAAGAGAGTCCATATTAATTTTAAGAAGAAGCGATTGATTATTTAACGAGATTTCGATTCTTCTCGGAACGTCGACGTTTCCAAGTTTCGAGAAGAAAGAGTTAGTTGATCTTCCGACTACGTCTGTTTAACGGTTTAAGAAAGAAATTAACATTTCCGAAACGACGAGCTTAAACATCTCTCAAATGTTAACACAACCAGCCAAGACAGGAAGACATAAAGATAGATGGGAAGTTAACAATTTAGATAGGTGGAATTGTGGGATGTTGTTTAACGATTTCATAACCTTGAGTTGAGATGACGTGTCTCTCATCGGGATGTTGTAAAAAGTATTAAATTTTGGGAAGTATTTCATTATAGTTACAGAAGACGAGACCTCCCTCAAGGAACTTATATTCATCTTGATCGGAGGAGAATTCGGAGATAACAAACTTTCGATTGGATAAGAGAGGGAGAACGCGAGAATATTCGAAGAGACAACTTGAGTGAAAGTGAATATTAAGTACAATCTTGGCTCGAGCGATGAGAGAGTCTCTTTCCGTTCCCCAGAGGTTGAAGCTGCGGAAAATGGCATTTATTCCTTGTTTTCGGAGATCTCTCTCAATGTTCCATCGACGAGGACACATACTTCCATAGAAGAGAACGTCGATATCTTGAGGGACGTTTGAAGGCACAGTTTCAAGAAAAGGAGCATAGCCAAAACGAAGAAGAGAAACTCGTTTTCCGAGACGTCGATGGAGAAAGTTTACATTTGATTTGTTATAGTCCCAGACCTCATAGTTCTTAAGAAGATCTTGTTAGTGTTTACTTCTCCACCAGGGACTTTGATCATATAACTGTTCCATCTGAACAATGATTGTATTTGGAGGAAGAGAAACAGGGCCTGTGTGTTTGATCATATTTGCTCCAAAGAGAATGGGTCGGACATTTGATGGTACATCTTTAAGAGATTTAACAAGAGAACAAGAATATCCGCGCTTTTTAAGTGCGTCCTGGAGAAGAAGTTCGAATTCCTTAAAAGGTTCATTTCGAGAGGGTGGACATGGCCAGGTCAAAATGGCAAAGGATTGTGTCATTTATTTTAATCTTCACATAAACTAAATTAAAAACGGATTTAGTTTATGTGTGTGTTATTTAAAGGAGTCTTCGAATCATGACAAAACTTGCCATTTTCTTTCACCTTGGAAACTACTCCCTCTGGCCAGAGTTTAAACAATATCTGACAAACATTTTCGAAGCTGGATATAATACAGATCTCTATGTATCGTATCAAGAGATTTCCCCGATTCTTGATGAAATTAAACAGCTATATCCACAGAGTATCTTCATAGAGTGTAAAAATAAACTTGGCCTTGATATTGGAGGCAAATTGTTATCGTTTGATTATGCCTTAAGAGCTGGGAAGGAGTATGACTATTTTCTGTCTCTGCATACCAAGACGGATCCCAAGTGGAGACGTGAACTGATACTCCCGATTTGCGGTTCCGCCTCGACGGTTCGAGAATGTATTAATGTGTTTAATCAGAATTCCAATGTTGGAATAATCGGAGCCCGAACCTATGTCGATCGCTTTACTCCTACGAACAATATAAATCATTCGATACAACAGGACCTTTGTCAGAAGTGGCAGTTGACTTATAAAAATGTTATGAGTCCTCAATCACCTCTTCGCTTTGTTGCTGGGACCATTTTTTGGATGAGATGGTCGATTATTTCAAGATTTGCTCGAGAGAAAAAGATTGACTTTCGTAAACAATATGCCCGACTGGAACCGGGTTACTTTAAAAATGTGAGACCCACTTTTACTCATGCTTGGGAAAGAATGTTTGGAATCCTCACCTATCATTATGGATATCATATTCATCCAATGGATCTCAAGAAATCCTAGAGTCAAGTTCGTCCAACCTCTTCTCTCTTTCCTGTTTTTTTACAGACAGGAAAGGTGACTTGGAATCTTTAAAACGAAAGAAGTTTGGAGATATTTAGTTTTAACCTTAATGATAAATAAAAGTATAAAATAAACATGATGGAATGGGCACTACTCATTTCCGTGTACGTCAAGGAAGAGGAAAGTCTTCCAGATTTCTATCCCTTCTTGGATCGTCTTATTTCAACCGTTCCAGTCTATATGACATTAAGTTATGACGATTTATATCCGAGAGATTTGGAGGAATTGCTACGGAAGAAATATCCTCAAATGAAATTAGATGTTATTAAAATCGTGGTTTTGATGCTGGAGCCTTAATTTATTCCCTTCCAAACTTATGGAAATATAAATATGTTCTAAGACTTCGGAGTCTTCGAGACACGAGTTTGGTAGCGTCGACTGTTCACGCACTTTGTGGAACTCCCTATCGGGTACAGCGAGCCATCAATATATTTAATAATAATTCTTGTGTCGGTCTGATTGGGATTGAGGACTCTCTTATAACGTATTCCGATGAGGGAAAGTACTTCAATAACCTGTATTATGTCAAAACCTTGTGTGAGTTCTATAATATTCCGAAGACATTTGACTGGAAGTTCTATTTGTCAAAGTATCCCGACTTAGGAAGAGCTGGAATTAAAACAAAGGAACAAGCCGCCAATCACTACATAAACTATGGGTATAAAGAGGGAAGACAAACTAACGAGGAGAATGAGATTCAATTTCAATCAAGCCAATTTATTCTCAATGGGATGTTTTGGTTTCGAACGGAGGCTTTTCAGAGAATCTTCTTTCATCGAAATCCTCTCGATGTCTATAACTCTCTCGGAACTCTTGAAGATCTCGATTGGCACTGGTATTATCTTTCATATAATAGTAAGGTTAAATGGAGTTCCCAAAGAATTCCTTCTCCTGAAATGAAGGACGTGGTTTGTCAACATTGGGAAAGAGCTGATCGGAGGCAGTTTGCTCCGAACGCCTATAAAGCTCGAGAGATGAAGATGTCTCCAATGCCAGAACTGCAAGATGGTATGATTTCCAATGGATATGAGATTTTCTGGGGACACGCCATGATCTCAATGGGATATAGTATTTCCACACTTCCACGAGAGAGTTTTATACAGAGGTATAAGATTAAACCGGTAGCGATATACTTTCCTCAGTTTCATGAGGTTGAGGAAAATAATAAGTTTTGGGGAAAAGGATACACTGACTGGGTGAGACTTAAAGACGCATCTCCGTTTGCTCCCGGACTCACTTTGCGTAAACCACATCCCGACTTTGGTTACTACGATCTAACTGAAACACGTATTCGAGATTTTCAAGGAAAAGTTGCTAAGAAATATGGAGTCTATGGCTTCTGTTTCTATCATTACTGGTTCCAAGGACGAAAAGTCATGTATAAACCTCTTGAAGCGATGTTACAAGATGGAGCTCCTGATATTCCCTTTTGCTTAGAGTGGGCGAATGAGCCGTGGACTCGTCGTTGGGATGGTCTGAATCATGACGTTCTTTTAGCTCAAGACTATGGTAATGTTGATGATTGGACTCAGCACTTCAACTATCTTCTCCCGTTCTTTAAACATAAAAACTACATCACAGTTGAGAAGAATCCAATATTTCTAATCTATCGGTGTAATCATATTGTCTGGCAAACCTTTCAAGCAATGTCTCAACACTTTAAGAAACTCGCTATTTCAAACGGTCTTCCTGGACTTTATATTATCGCCGTCATTAACAGTTTTGGAAATGAAGATTATGCAAAGATAAGTGATGGATGTATGCAATTTGAACCCATGTACTCCTGGCGTTTTGTCAAAGGTGCTCCTCCCTTGACTTCAAAACCCCATTATCACACAAAATATAGGGACATTTGGGAAAAAATTCTCAAATGTCCACGTCTGAATCGTCTGCAATTTCGCGGAGCCTTTACTGGATGGGACAACTCAACACGTTCCCCTGGAAGACCCCCGAGTATTTGTTCGGAAATCTCTCCACAGCTCTTTAAGGAGTACTTAATTAAACAGATTGACCTTATTATCCAAGATCCAAATATGTCAGAAAACCTCCTGTTTATAACTGCATGGAATGAGTGGACTGAACAGTCTATTTTAGAACCCGATGCCTCCTTTGGCTATGGTATGCTCGAAGCTCTTCGAGATGCATTGGATACCTTTAAGTAGAAACATCCTCTCTCTCAGTTTCTCTACAAACCATCGAACTGACTTCTCAATATAGGGTTTAAGTATTTCCATACTATTCTGATTCATATGATTTCCAAGCTTATAATCATACTCCTCTGGTTGTCGTCCCTTCTAAATACCATATCGTCGGGAGTGTTGACGTGCCTGTGCTTCTGTCTTTAATCCTGCCCTTTGTCAATCCAGATACTTTCCCAAATAAAATTTCCAATCAAAGAATACTCCTAAGTCTTTGATTGGAAATTTCGCTGCCATTCGATACGTTTCCTTTATTTTATTTAAGATCTGGTTTAGGGAAGTTAATTATTTCTTTCTCGTCGAGAGTGTCTTGATCTTGTTGGGAGAAAGTTAACGTTTTAAGTATGCTGTCACCTTTATCAAGCCACAAAATCAGCTGATTCAAGGTTAAAAGACGTAGCCACGTCTTGCGATTTCTCTCAAAGTCGGCATAGGTGAGTGAAAAAGGGGGCTTCTCCAAGACGAGTTGATCGGTGTTGGGAAGAACTCGAATGACACCACAACCCCAGTCGAAGTTTCCAGTTACCATATCAAGATCGGGATCCTGACGAAAGGAAATAAAGGCTTTCTATACGTCTCCATTCCACTCTTTCTGTTCCAAGGGACGTGGATACAAATTGTATTTCTCTTCCGGAGGATTACAGTCGTGAACAACAATGATACCCCCCCTGATTTAAGGACTTCAAACTGTTCGTAATGTCTCGAAAAACCTGCTCCGACCAGTGAAGTCCATCAATAAAGATAATGTCAAACGTTTCCGTGTTCCTTGAAAAGAACTCATCCGACGTCATTCGATGAGTTCCTCCCTCAATTGGATCGACACCCACTTTATGTTCAGCTCGCACCGCGTTAAAACAGAGGTCCTTTTCACAACCAATCTCCAAATAGGACTTAAACCGATACCGATCAATTAAATAGTTAATAAGAATAATTCGATTGGCGTTATTAAGATATGTCTTCTTTCTACCCGTTAGAAAATAGTGTCGAAAGGCTTGTTCCTCGTTCTTCAGATACTTCAACTCCGGATCGGATTATGGAATATGTAAAATTTCCAATCGAATATCATACTCGGATGATAGGATTTATATTTTCTCTTTTCTCGGGAACCATACTTTCGATAGTGAGATTCGGCAAAACTTTTCGTTAAACTCGTCTGCGCAACATCCGGATTTAAAAGAAGATATGTTGTCCAATTTTATACTTCGATAAATATTTTCCATCGAAAAGTCGAATCTTAACTTTTTGTTTTGAATTTATCAAGACACGTCACGATGAAAAGAAGAATCGTCTTCTCGAAGACACCCGTCTTGACATTCCATGTGATCTCGCTGACCGCCAAGTCCGAGACGACAGGCCTCACATCTCGGTGCCACCTGTATAGAGAGGATCTTTCTTCTCTTCTTTGGTCGAGGATCCGAGTCATACTCCTTTAATTTCCGATTTATGACTTGAAGAATGTTGTCACCGTTGTTGACTCGAACATGTACCGTTTGACAGTTTCTTCCGGATTGGGATAAAAAATGAATCGTAAACCACGTTGATTCCATTTTCGATAAATTAGACCCATCATGTCTCACCATCAAAAATCGACAAAACGTCGAGCTTCCATTACATTATCGGGCCCTGGAAAGACTCGAAAGACACATAGTACAGAGTCTCCCGGACAAGCGTATGAAATTACATCCGAATGGGTCGCCGCCTCGTCACTGAAGAACTATATGATAAAAGATCCTCTCCTTGACTGGCTCTCATATCACTCTGCCTCCTTTCTTCGAAAACATCCGGACTATGCGGATGTGGTGGCACGCTCTCACACACCGGGAGTTCCTCCATCAGGATCCGGAAGTCTTCCGGCGACGTCCTTCCTTCTGAACCAGGGTCTCGAGTTTGAGAGGAATGTTAACTCATATCTCTTGGAGCAGTTTGGGTCGTCAAACGTTATTCATCTTGGGGGAGATAATTCGAATGCCTATTCGAAGGAAAAGTATTTGCAGTCTCTTCAGGCGATGCGAGACGGAGTCCCATTCATCTGTAGTCCTGTCCTTCATGATCCGGAAACGAAAACCTTTGGAGTTCCGGATCTTCTTGTCCGCAGTGACTGGATCCGGAAGTTTCTCACGTTGTGTCCTCTAACTCCGGAAGAGGAGACCGTCCCCGCTCTCTCTTTGAACGGGAGCTATCACTATCGTGTCATCGACTACAAGTTTATGACGTTGCCATTTTCGGTTGACGGAATTCACCTTCTTAATGAGGGCCTGATTCCGGCGTATAAGGCCCAGCTCTACATCTATAATCAGTTACTTGCCAAGGCTCAGGGATATGACCCGGGAGTCGCCTACTTATTGGGACGTCGGTGGAAGTATAAGACTCAGACAGGTAAGTATGATGGAGACTCCTGTTTTGAGAGACTCGGAACGGTTGACTTTAGGGGAGGAGATCAACACATTGTCGAAGAGACTTTCCGAGCTCTCGACTGGATTCGGAGAATGAGAGCTGAGGGGTCGACTTGGGACCCGTTCGATCGTCAACATCCCGAACTCTATCCCAACATGTGTAATAGTCACGACTATCCCTGGCATGAGGTGAAGGAACGTCTTGCCAAGGACCTAAATGAGATTACCTTGCTCTGGATGTGTGGGCCAAAGAATCGGGAGATCGCTCATTCGCATCAGATCTATGAGTGGACGGATGAGAGATGTAATGTTGACACACTGGGAATTTCCTCTCGACAGTATCGGAAGATTTTAACCCAGATGCTCAAAGTCAACCGCCTCAACGTCAACCACCAGCCGTCTCATCGGAACCCTGTTCTTCCGCTTCGAATTCGAAACAATCGTCGGTCCTGGCAACAGAAGAAGAAACTTGAATTCTTTGTTGACTTTGAAACTTTCAATGAGGCGGTGGCACCGCCGACAGTTCCTGACCAAACTGGGATAAATCTCATCTTTCTCATTGGTGTGGGTTACATTTCACCTTCAACACGGCAATGGGTCTATCGGGACTTTTTGATCAAGTTTTTGAGTTCTGATGAGGAGTACCGCATCTGTTCAGAGTTTGTCAACTTTCTTCGAGAGACGTCACAACGATACTCCTGTCCTGACTTTCCTCTTTTTCACTGGTCTTCCTATGAAAAGAGAGTCTGGGAACAGGCAAAGAAGAGGCACCAGTCTCGAGATGTGTCCTCCTGGGACTTTCTTGAGACACATTGGTTTGACTTTCTCGAAGTTTTTCGTAAGGAGCCGATTGTAATACAGGGTTGTTTCTCCTTTAAACTTAAAGACGTGGCCAAGGCTCTGTATAATCACGGGCTAATTTCGACAACATGGGATAGCTCGTGTCTCGATGGCTATGGAGCGATGATTCGAGCCTTTGAGGCTCTTCGATCTTCCAATGAGACGGTTATTCGGGACATTCTTCGATATAACGAGGTTGATTGTAAGGTTCTTGAAGAAATTGTCACCTATCTTCGACGAAATCATCGAAGGTATAAACGGCGAAGAGTTTCACGTTCGACCTAATCCCATTCCAAGATTGATCTTTATCTTTTTCATTGGAAAGATAAAGATATCGTCATATTATCTTTCTCCGAAGATATAAAATGGACGACATTCCCTTCGATTGGGATGACTATACCTTTCGAAAAAGAGCCTGTCAAAATCCTGTTTGTCGAGAGAAGTTCTATTATGAGGAGATTCTTCCGAATCTTCTTGTCGTTTCAGATAGTTATTTGTGTGGTGGAACTAAGAGTCGCATCTTGAAGAAAATTCTTCTTCAGAACTTTCCCCATGCGAGAGAATATGTCTATGTCACCTCTCCTTGGGGTGGATTTCAGTGTGCCCTCGCTCTCATTGTAAAGGAGTTAAGTCAAGAACTCGATCCAACGAAGATCGCGACGATTATTACATCGAGAATTGGAGGAAGCCCGTCGGCTCACACTCTTACGGCTAAGGAACTCGGAGCCAAGGTTCTCTTCGTCCCAGAAGACGTCGATGAATATCAGTATGCCCAAGAGTATGTTCGTCAACGTCCGAACGCGATTCTTCTTCCGTCAGGCCTTAACATTCCGGAGGGACGAAGAGAAATTTGTAAACTTGGAGAGCGGATCAAGAGGAATCTTGGACAATTTGATGCTGTCTTCTCGGTGGCGGGATCTGGGGCTCTGACTCGAGGTCTTCAAATGTCAGGTCTGGGAAAGGAGTACTGGGCCATCTCGGTAACGTATCGAATTCCGGATGTTGGTCAGGCTCATCTTATTATTCATCCTCAGTCCTTTGACGAGAGAGTTTCTCCGGAGAAAAGACCACCCTTTCCATCCTCTTCTCACTATGATGCCAAGGGGTTTATCTATGCCTATGACTATGCCCGACGTCATCCAAATAAGAGAGTTCTTTTCTGGAATGTCATGTGACGAAAATCCTGGAACGTTAAAGAAAAATCCTCTTTCCTAGAAAGATGATTCGCATTGTTGTATCGTTAACTACGATACCCTCTCGGTTGAAGTTTCTTGATCGAGTCGTTCGAGACCTCCTAAATCAGACTCACCTTCCAGATACGATCTATCTCCATATTCCTCGATACTCGAAAAAGGAAAACCGTCCCTATGACGTTGACTCTCTTCGAACCTTTCTTCCTTCTGACAGTCGTCTTCTCATCAACATCTGTGATGACTATGGACCCATCACAAAACTCATTCCAACGCTTGACCTGGAAACCGATCCCGAGACTCTTATCATCATTGTTGACGATGACATGCACTATTATCCGGATCGTATAAAACAACTTCTTACCTATGCCGAGGAATATCCGAATGCCGCGATAGGTGGAGATGGTTGGATTATATCTTCGGGAATTAACTTTCTAGGATATGTCTATCAGCCACTTCAGATGACCAAGGTCTCCATTTTACAAGGATGCTCCGGCTGTCTCTTTCGAAGAAAGTTCTTTCCTCTCAAAGGTCAGGACCTCCTCGACTTCCGAGATCTGAATCCCGACCTTCGAAAAAGCGCGATTCTTAACGATGACCTTTGGATTTCAGCCTATCTGGCCTCTCGACACATCGACCGCTATGTTCATCCGGGCTATAAGAAGAAGACCACTTTTCTCAGTAAGATTAACGCCATTAGTACAAATCCCCTCTCCTATCTTCTTAAAAGTTACCCTCTCATTAACCACTTTCGAAAGAAGAATCTCTTTTTGGAAAAGCAAGTGGCCCCTCCTTACTATCGAGTTGGATTTTGGGTCGTGTTTGTTCCGATTCTTTTCTTTCTTCTCTTCCTATTCCTCTGTTCAAGGTCTTTGTTCCAACTTTAATAGGATCCTTGGGTGAGTTCGGTTATATGTTGAACACTGTGATGAAGATTTCTCGAAATATGTTCAAAATAATGGACATCATAGAATGACAATAACAAATACAAAGCCACAAATACAATAATAATCGTGACGCCGAGACGACGCCAGTCAATCTCGGAAAAGAGAAGAAGATTCAGAAGAAATGCGGTTAACACAGCTCCAATAAATGAGACACGCCACTTCACTCGACCTGTAATTGCATCCGCGAGACGAGAAATCTTTTGCACCGTCTCACTGAGAGAATCCTCTTTTCTCGGAAGAGTCTGGAAAAGCCCCTTACCATTTCCATCTCGACATAATGATCGGTCCACAGTGTCAGGTCCTTGGGGACAGTAAAGATCCATCCGTTCCATATGAATCGCACTTCCAAGCACTAGAATGATAATGAGAAGTATTAGAAGATCTTCAGTCGTCATCCTTTTCTTTTTCCAAAAATTCAGGCGCTTCCGGAAAAATTTATGAATATTCATAGAATTTAACACCTATTAAAATAACGATATCCGAGTCGTTGATGGGGTTTTCGATTGTTTTTCAGATATTTGTTTTATTTGGCCTTTTAACGATTTCTCCTCTTATTTCCAATTCAACTTGTGGAAGTCTTGTTCCTTTTTCGAAGATTGGACTTTGCACTCTAATTACATTGGATAGCGTCTATTCTCTGTGTGATATTATCCTCTTCTCTCTCTTTCGTCTTCTTTCTTTTATTCCCTTTCTCTCTCCGTCAAGATGGAAAGACGAATCGTCGGATATTGTTTGTCGAAGTCAACTGTGTTGGACAAACTCCTCCTCCATTGACCGCTATCTTTTCTACATTCTAATCTGGAGCGCTTTTCTCATCTTCGATGTCCTTACCTGGGGATATCTTCATTTCATCGGAGCTGCCACGACTGTTATTCTGTCAATACCGTTCGTTTCCGAGTATCTTCAAACTCTGTCTCCCTTTGTCCGGTACCGGAATTACATCTTTTCTCTTTTTCGTCGCACCTATCGCGCTCTTATCTGTCAGATCTTCGCCGCAACTCTTAATAAAATGTGTGAAATCACTCTTTTCCGAAATCCTCAAATCAGTCACCGAGAGATCTCCGCTCTAATTTCAGACTTCTCCACCGATCACCTCGTCTATTTTCTTAAAATCCTTATTCTCACCAACATCTTTTCTCAAGTTGAGGAACACCGGCCCTCTCTCACGTCTCTCCTTCGCAAAATCTATAACCGTGGAATGATTCTCGACATTTCTCCTTCTCATAAGTATAAAGATCTCTTTCGTCACATTACAGATCCCCGGAAAAAAATCTTAACCATTATCATGACACGACGTTTTGACCAGTTTTGTAATCCCTACATTCTTCTTCTCCTCTCCAAACTCTATGAGGAGTCAAAGTCCTCTTTTCTTTCCACTTCCTTGACAAACTTTCTCATCTCCGTCAGTGAACTCACGGCCTGTTGTTGTGCCATCTATACCGCCTGTACTCTCTTTTCGTCTCCCTGGCTCGTCGGACCTCTCTCACTTCTTTTTCTCAACTTTAACCAGACTTCTGACACCCTCATTCTCGATCTCCTTTTGAAAAGCGGAGCCTTTCTTCTTTCTTTAAGAGGAAGTGTACCATACTTTGTCCCTCCTCTTCTCTCATCGTATGGAATTCTTCTTTATAATCCCGTCTCTCGGTGGATCTATTCAGAAATAACACGTAAACTCTCTTCCTTTTCCCCTTTTCTGAAACGAAACCTTTCCTGTCTGGAAACCCTTCTCCTTATGGCCTCTTTTATTCTTCTTATCCGTTTTCTAATCCCCTCACCTCTTCCTCTCGCCTTTCTTCTTGGTTTGACGGCCTGTCTTCATCATGTCACGTCCTGGCCCCACGACACAAATCATATGACTCCGGCACTCTTCTATGATGTTCTCGTCGTCTGTGGCTTCTTCTCCTCCTACTCTTGGCTACATCTTCTTTCCATCATCCTTGTCCTGTTCTGGAGTGTTGTTCTTTTCGACTTCTTTACCAATCCTTCGATACTTCTTGACCTCGAGGTTATTACGAGTTACTACTCCCCAAGTGAAACAAATGAAACTCCCTCTTCTCTTGAAAGAGTTTTCGAATCAAT
>FWPU01002972.1_pt1 | contig 22719 bp, 21 predicted proteins | sample 2228361 | NCBI WGS metagenome assembly FWPU01 (sample SAMEA103939777, study PRJEB20133) | metagenome
CTGCCCTTCTGCTCGTCACCAGTGGCGAGCGCGACGGCGGCGACCAGCCGCTCAACGGGCAGGTCTCACCCGCGAACGGTTACCGGGCCGCCATGAGCGCTTGGCGGCGCCAGGCAGGCGGCATCACGATCCCCGGGGGAGGTGCCGGCAGATGGCCAAGAAGTTTCTAGTCCGCACCGAGGATTCGGTCGCCACGTACGAAATCGAGCAGAGCGCCGACGAAGTCCGCGTGCGCCGCGAGGGCGAAGAGTCCTGGACCCGGGTGGAGCTCCACCGCGTGGGCGACTCGCAGCTCTACCTGCTCATGCTCGAGCACCGGCCGATTGAACTCTACCTCGAGCGGCGCCGCGGCGGCGCCCGCGCGACCATCGGGCGCCACGCCTTCGATTTCAACGTCGAACGCTGGCGGCCCCAGGCGGCACGGCTCGCCGCACAGCAGGTGCAAAGTGGCCTGCGCCGCATCACCGCACCGATGACGGGTTCGATCGTCGAAGTGCGCTGCACCACTGGCGAACGCGTCGCCCAGGGCGATGTCCTGCTCGTGATCGAGTCGATGAAGATGAACAACGAGCTCCGCTCGCCAGCCGACGGCGTCGTCGAACAGGTACCGGTGCGTCCCGGCCAGCGGGTCAACGCTGGCGACCTCCTCGTCGCGCTCCAGGTCGGCTGAGCCGTGTGCGGCGGCCATTGACCCCCCCGGCCCGGCGGCGCTAGGGTAAGGATGGCCGTGCTAGACGGGGAGCTAGCGGTGCCCTGAACCCGCAATCCGCTACAGCGGGGTCGAATTCCTGCTCGAGGGCTGCGCTTGCGGGGACTGTCCTCTTCAGCCGGCGCCGAGGGTCTGGTCCTGCGCGGCGAGGCGCTCCGAACCTGGTCAGGTCCGGAAGGAAGCAGCCATAAGGGGTTTGCCTCGGGTGCCGCAGCCAACCGGGCCTGAGCCGTCTGTCGCAGAGCAAGCCCGGGAGCCAGTTCGACAGCAGGTGCACGGCCGTTCACCTGACGCTTCTCGACCGCGCCCGCAGCCGCACGGGCCCGCGTCAAGCCGAGAGGGGTGCGTGTGACACAAGCCCTGCCCGGGCCCGGGGCGCGCTCGCTGCTCCGTGAGCACCGGCGGCTCCAGGTCCGCCGGGCCCGAGCCCGCATCTTCCGGGGACGACACCATGCGGCCGCAATGGGCGCCGTGTTGCTCGTGGTGCTGGCCGCCTTCCGCGCCTTCCCCGGTCATGACGTCCTCGTCGTCTCGGAGAATGGGGCACGCATCTACCACACCGTGTTCTTGGGCGAGGTGGCGGCCATTCCCGACCTCCACGCCGACCGGGTGGTCCGCGCCAGGGAATTTCGCCAGGGAGCCATCACCGGGATCAGCATCGCTTCCCCCACCGAGCTGAAGGTCGACGTCGACGGCCGAGAGATTCGCCTGCTCGCGACTGCATCGACGGTCGGGGGCGCCCTCGCCGAAGCAGGCGTCACGCTCGGGCAACGCGACCAGGTGCTGCTCGCGGGCGCGCCGGTCAGCCCCTCCACGCCGCTCCGCGGTATTCGCCTTCGCCAGGCTGACCCGGCCGCTGCCGGCGCCCCCGGGGAGGGCGCGTACCGGCTCGAGGTGGCGAGGGCACGGCCGTATACGGTCTGGATCGACGCCATGCGGCTCGACGTGCTCTCCCCGGCCGCCACCGTTAGCGAGCTCGTCGCGGATCTCGGTCTCGTCGTGCGCGAAGCCGATCTCGTCGAGCCAGCCCTCGATGCAGAGCTGACGGCAGGCATGGCAGTGCGCCTTGCCCCGGCACGGACGGTGAACGTCGTGCTCGATGGCCAGGCCCAGGTCCTCTACACCCGGGCCGCAACGGTCGGCGAGGTGCTCGACGTCCTCCCGCTCGACGGGGCGGAGGTCATCTCCCTCTCGCCCACGGCGGATGCCCCCGTAGTTTCTGGTATCACCGTCACCATCGGGACCCGGCGCATCGTCATCGAACGGATTGTCGAAACATGGCCGCCGCCCGTCATCATCGAGGAGGACCCCACGCTTCCCCGCGGCCAGGTACGCATCTCTGGCGGGCAGCCGGGTGAGGTGCTCACCACCTACGAAGTCGTCTACGAGCACGGCAACGTCGTTCGGAGGCGAGTAACTGCCCAGGGCGTCACCCGCCCGGCGCTCCCAGTGCGCCAGGTTGTCGGCACCCGCGACGCCGGGGGCGAGAACCCCATCCTCGCCACACCGGATTACACCGGCCCATATCGAAAGAAGGTCACCGTGTGGGCAACCTGGTACAACGCCAGCCACGGGCCTTGGGCCCCCGACCACCCCGCGTATGGCCGTACCGCGACCGGCGCCATCGTTGACCGTGGTATCTGCGCGGTCGACCCGGAGTACATTCCGCTCGGGACGCGGTTCTTTGTCCCCGGCTACGGCCTGTGTGTCGCTGCCGATGTGGGCGGCGGCATCAAGGGCTGGAAGGTCGACCTCGGGTTCCCCGAGTCCGCGGGCCCGAATCCGTGGCGAACGGGCAACGTGGAGATCTACCTCCTCGACTGAGGGCCTGACGCGCACCTACGATGGATCCATGCCCCGCACGTCACCTGCGCGACTCCCCGGGCCGCGCCCAAAGAAGGCGCTCGGTCAGCACTTCCTCCGCGATAGCGGCGTACTGGCCGACATCGTCGGCGCGCTCCGGGTCCCGGCAGGTGGCATCGTCCTCGAGATCGGTGCCGGCACGGGGCAGCTTACCGAAGCCCTGCTCGAGGCCGGCCACGAGGTGGTCGCACTCGAGATCGAGTCGCGGCTTGTCGGGCACCTGCGCAACCGGTTTCGGCGGCATCCCCGGCTCCGCATCGTGGAGGCGGATGCCCGCGTTGTGGACCTCGCCGACGTGCTCCCGCCGAGTAGCCCGTTCGCTGCCGTCGGCAACCTCCCGTACTTTGCCGCCAACCCGATCATCCGCCACCTCCTCGAGAGCCCCCGACGCCCGACCGAGCTGGTCGTCATGGTCCAGCGGGAAGTTGCGCGGGAGATTGCTGCACCGCCGGGTGATTGGTCGCTCCTCTCCATCTCCGTCCGGGTCTACGCCGAGCCGGAGCTCCTGTTCGATGTCCCGCCCGAAGCCTTCGATCCGCCGCCGGCCGTCTGGTCGTCGGTCGTCCGGCTCTCGCTGCTCCCCGGGCCACGCATCCCCTCGGCCGAGATCGCGCCATTCTTCGACTTCGTGAGCCGGGTTTTCCGGAACCCCCGCAAGCAGGTGCACAACAGCCTTGCTCGGGGTGTTTGGCTGCCCCCGGGCGGAGCTCGCGAGGCGCTCGAACGAGCCGGGATCGACCCGACGCGTCGGCCGGAAACGCTCAATCTCGACGAATGGCGCTCGCTGCAGCGCACCTGCTCCGAGGTGCAGGCCCTTGCCCGCTGAGCTCCGGGCGAAGGCGCCCGCCAAGATCAATCTCGCGCTCGACGTGGTCGGCCGCCGCCCCGACGGCTACCACGAGATCGATACCATCTTCGTTCAGCTCGAGCTGGCCGACGACGTCACCTGGGTGGAACCTGCGGAGCCCGACCTCGATGTCGATGGACCCGCACACGTCGGCGTGCCCAGCGGCGCGGCCAACCTCGCGTGGCGCGCTGTTGCACTCGCAGCCGCCGAGGCCGGCCGCGAGGCGAACGTTCGGCTCACACTCCACAAGCGCATCCCGGCGGCCGCCGGGCTCGCGGGAGGATCGTCCGATGCGGCCGCTGCGCTGCGCCTCGCCGCCTCCGCGTGGGGGATTCCCGCCGGGGCTGTCGCGAGCCTCGCGCTGTCCCTCGGGAGCGATGTCCCCTACTTCCTCCTCGGTGGCGTGGCCCGTGGTCGGGGCCGTGGCGAGCTCCTCGAAGCGCTGCCGCCGCTGCCGCCGCATGATGTGGTCCTGTTCCCTGCGCCCGCTTCGGTGGCCGTTCCCGAGGTCAAGACGGCCCGGGTGTTCGCCGCGTTCCGGGAGCTTGGCACTGCCCCCACGTGCCGGGTCGATGTCGTCGCCTCCTTGCTCGGCGGCGGGCACTACCTCGAGGCAGAGGCACTCGCAGGCGCGAATGCCCTCGAGCCGGCGGCACTCGCCGTCATGCCCGGCCTCGCGACACATCGTGGGCGCATCGAGGCGGCCACCGGTGCGCGCGTGGCCCTCACCGGCGCCGGCCCAACCTGGTTCTGGATCGGCCCGGCGGGCGCCGGTAGCGCCGTCCAGGAGCGGGCCAGGGCGGCCGGCCTCGCCGCCATCCTCACCCGGACGGCCGCGCCATGACCAACATCTACACGGTCATCGCGGGGTGGGCCATGGGCTACGCGATGGCCACCCTGTCCACGTTCGCGCTTACCTACATCGCTGTCCAGCCGGGCGCGCAGAAGTTTGTGCGCCAGTTTTTCGACCCCGAGGTGCCGGGCGCGCTCCTCGCCGTGCCGATCTCCATCGGCACGGGCGTGCTCTGGACGATGCTCGGCCTCATGCTCGCCTCGGCCTACATCCTCGGCGACTTCCGCGAGATGCCGCCCGCGCTCGGCGCACCGAGCGGGCCCTGGCTGCTGCTTATGGCCGGGTTGGCGTGGCTGCCCGTCCCCATCCTCTGGCTTATCTCCCGCCGCCTCTGGTGGCTCTGGGTTGGCATGTCGCTGGCGTTCCTGGGCTGCTTCGGCTGGGCGATGCCCCTCCTCGGGGAGCGGTGATATACTCGCGGAGCTCGTGAAATTCCGAACGAACCTGGGGAGGACGCCGCTTGCCGGGCACGATCGTTGACATGCACCTGCACACCACCCGGGGCGCCTCCGATTCCATGCTCGACCCCGATGACCTCATCGCCGAGGCCCGCCGCATTGGGCTTACCGGCGTCAACATTACCGAGCATGACCGCATGTGGGAGCCCTGGGACCTCAACCCGTTCCGCAAGAAGCACGAGGGTGTCTTCATCTCGAACGGCATGGAGGTGTCCACCGATATGGGCCACATCCTGGCCATCGGTCTCAAGGGGTATGCTCCCGGCATCCGCCGCCTGGAAAAGCTCCGCGAGGTCGCCGATGAGCAGGGTGCGTTCCTCATCGTCGCCCATCCCTTTCGGCACTTCTTCGACCCGGTCCACTTCAAGCGGGAGGGGAAGGAGCCATTCCGCCTGACCCCCGAGGAGGCCGCACGGCTGCCCGTCTTCCAGCTGGTGGATGCCATCGAGGTCCTCAACGGCTGCAACACCCCGCGCGAGAACTATTTCGCGCTCCAGGTGGCGAAGGTGCTCGGCAAGCCCGGCACCGGCGGCTCTGACGCGCACAGCACGCAGGGCATCGGCTACTTCACCGCAGTATTCGAGGAGGAGCTGCTGAGCCAGGAGCACATGGTCGACCAGCTCCACAAGGGCCGCTTCTACCCGGCTCGTGGCCTGCCCGAGGGCAAGCTCGAGAATTACTGGGAAATGGCTGAGCCCATCCCGTTCTACGAATGAGTGATTCGTGCTCGGCGGCGGGGTGCTGATGGCGTGACGGTGAACGCCCGCCCCTGGCTCCTCATTGCCGCCACCGCGGCAGCCTGCCTGCCCGGGCTGGGGTTTCGCCTGGCCGGCTATCACCCGGCCGACCTGCTGGCGGCCGTCACCTTCGGAGGGGCCATCCTCGCGGCCGCCTTTCTCCTGAGCTGGGGCGCCGAGACCGCCGAGATGGACATCTCCCAGGGTCTCGCCCTCGCGATCATTGCCATCATTGCCGTCCTCCCCGAGTACGCGGTCGACTTCGTGCTCGCCTGGAAAGCCGGGGCAGACCCGGCCGAGGCCGAGCGCGGCCTCGCTGTCGCCAACATGACAGGCGGCAACCGCCTGCTCATCGGAATCGGCTGGCCGCTTGTCTTCTTCCTGTTCTTCTACCGCACCCGCATCCGGGAACTCGTGGTCGACCGCGAGCGAAGCCTCGAGCTCACCTTCCTCGCGGTGGCGACTGCGTATGTCATCTTCATCCCGCTGCGCAGCCACGTCACCGTGGTCGACTCAATCGTGCTGGTCTCGCTGTTCGCGATGTACATGTTTTTCACATCGCGCGTGGAGACGGAGGAGGTGGAGCTGGTTGGCCCGGCGCGCGCTATCGGCGCACTCGAGGCCGCGCGACGCCGCGCCGTCGTCATCATCCTCCTGTGCTACAGCGCGGCGACCATCTTCGCCTCGGCCGAACCGTTCGCAGAGGCGCTCGTGCATATCGGTGAGCGCTTCGGCATCAGTGAGTTTTTCCTGATCCAGTGGCTCGCCCCGCTGGCGTCCGAATCCCCCGAGGTGCTGGTGGCGTGCCTCCTCGCCTGGCGCGGGCGCGCCGCCGCCGGGATGGGCGTCCTCATCTCATCCAAGGTGAACCAGTGGACGCTCCTCATCGGCACGCTGCCGATCGCCTTCCTCGTCTCTGCGGGGGAATTCGGATGGACGACAGGGCTGCCCCTCGACGCTCGGCAGCGCGATGAGATCTTCCTCACCGCGGCCCAGAGCGCCTTCGCCATCGCCGTCTTCGCGAACCTTCGTATGTCTCGCGTCGAGGCGGCGGCGATGTTCGCGCTCTTCGCCACCCAGCTGTTTATCACGAACGAACATGCCCGCGTCCTCTACGGGCTCGCTTACACCGCGCTCTGCCTGGTGCTGCTGACACTCCAGTGGCGAGAGTTTCCGCGCACCGTCCGTGACGCTGTTGCTATCATGCGCGGCCGGCCAGTGGCGGCCGGCGCCCACGAGCTGCCAGGCGCACCGGGGGCAAGGTAGCGCAACGGCCGCCACGCGTGGCGGCCGTTATGCGCTGTGGTTTCCAGGTGGTACGCCCGGGAGGATTCGAACCTCCGACCTTTGGGTCCGCAACCCAACACTCTATCCCCTGAGCTACGGGCGCATGCTGGTGCCGAAGGTGAGATTTGAACTCACACGCCCACGGGGGGCACTACGCCCTGAACGTAGCGCGTCTGCCATTCCGCCACTTCGGCACTCGTCCCGATTATCGGCCCCCGGGCCACCCCGTTCAACCGAAATCGAGCTGGTGGGCGGTACTGGACTCGAACCAGTGACCTCGTCGGTGTGAACGACGCGCTCTAACCATCTGAGCTAACCACCCGCCGTCTCACCAGTCTATGCCCGGGACCAGCGCCGTTCAACCGCGCCTCCCCCGCCCCAGCCTTCGCTGGTACAGTGCTGTCATGGCATCGCAGCAGCCGCACACGCGCATCGAACACGACGCTCTCGGCGAGTTCCCTGTTCCGGCCGACGCACTCTATGGCATCGATACGGCGCGTGCCCTGGAGAACTTCCCCGTCTCCGGCCGGCCCTTCCCGCTTCCAATCATCCACGCGCTCGCACTGCTCAAGGCTGGCGCGGCGCGGGCCAATCGCCAGCTCGGGCTGCTCGACCCCGCGCTCGCCGACGCCATCATGGCGGCCGCGACCGAGGTCGCCCAGGGCCGCTGGGATGACCAGTTCGTGGTGGACGTCTACCAGACGGGCTCGGGCACCTCGAGCAACATGAACGTCAACGAGGTCATCGCCAACCGCGCCAACGAGCTGCTGGGTGGTGGCCCGCGGGGCGTCTACCGCCCAGTGCACCCGAACGACCACGTCAACCGCGGCCAGTCATCGAACGACGTCATCCCCACCGCGATTCACCTGGCGGCCGTACGCCGCATCCGCGAACATCTCCTTCCTGCCTTCTACCGGCTCGAGGCAGCGCTCTCAGCCAAGGCCGCCGAGTTCGACGATATCGTCAAGACGGGCCGCACCCACCTGATGGATGCCGTGCCGATTCGCCTCGGCCAGGAGTTCCGCGGCTATGCCGGGCAGGTCGAGCGGGCCCGGCGACGGCTGACCGCAGCGGGTGAGGCCCTGCGCGAGGTCGCGCTTGGCGGCACGGCGGTCGGCACCGGGCTCAACACGCATCCCGAATTCGCCGGCCGCGTCCTCGCCTACGTCTCCGAGGTGGCCCGCGTCCAGCTCACCGAGACCACCAATCACTTCCAGGCCCAATCTGCTATCGACGGCATGGTTGAGGCGAGCGGGCACCTGCGCGCCGCGGCAGTGGCGCTGGTCAAGATCGCCAACGACCTCCGCCTGATGGCCAGCGGACCCCGGGCCGGCCTCGCCGAGATCGAGCTTCCCGCGCTCCAGCCCGGGAGCAGCATCATGCCCGGCAAGGTCAACCCGGTCATCCCCGAAGCGGTCGTCCAGGTGGCCGCCCGTGTCGTGGGAAACGACGCCACCATCGGGATGGCGGGCCAGTGGGGCTTCTTCGAGCTGAACACCATGCTGCCCGTGGCCGGCACCGCGCTCCTCGAGTCGATCGAACTTCTCGCCAACGCGGCGAAGGTGTTCGCCGACAAGTGCATTACCGGCATTCGCGCCACCGACCGCGGGCCGCTGCTCGTCGAGCAGGGGCTTGCCATCGCCACGCCGCTCGCCCTCCAAATCGGCTACGACCGTGCGGCAGAGCTGGTAAAGCGCGCGCTCGCTGAGGGCCTCACCATCCGCGAGGTGGCGCGCCGCGAGCTCGGCCTGGATGACCGCGAGCTCGCGCGTCTCTTCGACGTGCGCCGCATGACGGGCGAGTGATGGCGCCCGCCGGAAGTCCCCCGCGCGCCACCGGCGATCCCTCGCTGCTCCCGGGGACGCCGCAGCGCATCCGCGGCGCGCTCCGCTGGATCGCCGAGGACGCCGATGCTACCGCGACGCGACGGTATGCCATCGCCCTCGGGCTCGTTGCCGCCGCGGTGGCGTTGCGCGCGCTCATGGGCCTGGCGTTCGGCGGCCTGCTCCCAACCTTTGTGATCTTCCTCGGCGCCACGATTGCGGCGGCCTTCCTCGCCGGCGCTGGGCCAGCGCTGCTTGGGGTACTCATCTCGCTCGTCGTCGCAAACTACTTCTTCGTCGGCGAGCCACGCCGCTTCGACGTCACGGCGAACGACGTTGTCGTCAGTGCCGTCTTCATCACCGAGGGCATCATCATCGCCGTCTTCGGCGGGCGCATGCGCGGGCTGCTCCAGGGGCTCGCCGCCCGCGAGGCGGCCATTTCGCGGCTGTACGAAGAGTCGCTGCAAAAGGAGGCCGAGCTTCGCCGTGCCAACGAAGCATTGGGGCTCCTTGCCGATGCCGGTGTCACGCTCAATGCCTCGCTCGACCTTCAACGCACGATGACCGCGCTGGCATCCCTGGTCGTGCCGCGCTTCGCCGATGCCTGCTTCATCGACCTGGTCGAGGACGGTGAGCTGCGGAGAGTCGCCCAGGCGGCTGCAAGCGAGCCATTGGCCGATGCTCTGCGTTCCCTCGCCGACCTGCCCGGGACCGAGGAGCTGCGCGATGCCATCCGTGGGGCCATCCGAAGCGGCAGCGCCTGGTTCGTGCCCGATATCCCGGCCGAGCTGCTGCGCCGCATCGCCGTTCATTCCGCCCTCGCAGAGGCCGTCCGGGACCTGGAGGCGCACTCAATCATCGTCGCACCGATCGAGTCACGCGACGGTGCGTTCGGGGCGATGACCTTCCTCCGCGTTGGCCAGTCGCCGCCATTCCAGGGGGGCGATGTCGCGGTTGCGCGCCAGCTTGGTGCGCGAGCCGCGGTCGCAATCGACCATGCCCGGCTCTACGCCGAGGCGCGCCGCGCTAACGACGCCAAGGATGAGTTCCTCGGCTTCATCTCCCACGAGCTTCGTACGCCCATCACGGTCATCCACGGTGGAGCGCACGTGCTCCGTGCGCGTCGTCACGAACTGCCCGAGGAGACGGTCGCCAGCATCCTGGCCGACGTCGAGCGCGAGGCGGAGCGGCTCGCCCGGATGCTGGAGAACCTGCTCGCGCTCTCCCGGGCGGAGCTCGACCGGGAAGTTCCCGTCGAGCCTGTTCTTCTCCAGCGCCTCGTACCTCGCCTGGTCCGGGGCATCGATGCCACCAACAACTGCACGGTCCGGGTAACGGTTGCCGCTTCGCCGCCGCCGGTCATGGGGGAGCCCGGCTACCTCGAACACGTCCTGCGGAACCTGATCCAGAACGCTGCCAAGTACTCGCCAGCCGGCAGCGTCATCGACGTGGTCGTGGATGGCGACGCCGCGGGCGGCACCGTGGCGGTGCTCGACCGCGGCCCGGGGGTTCCACCTGAGGATACCGATCGCATCTTTGAGCGGTTCTTCCGCTCCGCGCGCACGGCCCGCATCGCCCCGGGCGCCGGCCTTGGGCTCGCGGTCTGCCGCAGGCTCATCGAAGCGATGGGCGGTACCATTTGGGCCGAGCTGCGGCAGGAGGGCGGGCTGGCCGTGACCTTCCGCCTCCCAGTCTTCGCCGAAGCCGGAGCAGACAATGACCGTTGAACCGCTGCTCCTCGTCGTCGATGACGAGGTTGGAGTTCTCCGCCTTCTGAAGCTGGAGTTGAGTGCCCAGGGATTTCGCGTCGTCACCGCATCTGACGGCGATGAGGCGCTTCGTATCGCCGAGGAACAGCGGCCCGATGCTGTGGTGCTCGACATCATGATGCCCGGGCTCTCGGGCCTCGAGGTCATGCGCCGCCTTCGCGAGCGAAGCAACGTCCCCATCATCCTGGTCACCGCCAAAGACAAGGACAGCGACAAGGTTCGTGGCCTCGAACTTGGCGCCGACGACTACGTCGTCAAGCCGTTCAACCCCGATGAGCTGGGCGCACGCATCCGTGCCGTCCTCCGGCGAATGCTGGCACAGGACGTGGAGCGGGTGGTGCGCGCGGGCAACCTCGAGATCGACCTCGCCCGTCGGCTGGTTTACAAAAACGGCGAACAGGTGACCCTCACACGCACCGAGTGGCTCCTGCTGCAGCACCTGGCCGCCAACGCGGGCAAGGTGCTTCTGGCGCCTGAGCTCCTCTCCAAGGTCTGGGGGCCCGAGTACCGCGATGATCTCCAGTACCTGCGTGTCTGGGTCTCCCGCTTGCGGGCCAAGATCGAGGACGTGCCAGCCGAACCGCGCATTATCAAGACGCTCCCGGGCATCGGCTACTTGCTCGATACCGGTGCGGTCGCGGAGGACTGACCACGGCCCCGGGCCTACGGGTCGAGCGGATAGAAGACGAGCCCGGTGCCCAGCTTCGGGTGGAAAAAGGTTGACTTCTGCGGCAGGCGTTCGCCCTGGTCCGCCAGCCGCATCACCTCGTCGATACGCACCGGGTTCAGCAGGAATGCCACGGACTCCCCCGGCCGGCTGTCGAGGAAAGCAAAGACTTCGTCCAGGTCGTGTGTGTACTCGATCGCTCCGGCGCGGAGTTCCTCGTCTCCGATGCCCCAGAGCGGCTCGAGAACCCCGTACCGCAGCGTGTTCGGGCCAATCGCCAGCCATTCCTCCGAGTGCCCGCCCGGCACCCGGCCAGCGAGCGGCACCCCCGGGTGGCGGCGAAGGACGTGCACCTGGCGCGGCTCGAGCTCCAGTGCTACGGCATCGGCGGACTCGAGCAGCGTGAGGAGGCTGGCCCGTTGCTCGGCGGCGTCGCCCCCCAGCTTGACGTGCTCGATGTCGAACGCGCCGCGCAAGCGCTCCCGCCAGTCCGGCGGTGCGGGCCGTGGCACGAGCCGATGGATGGGCCGGATGACGAGGCCCGGGTCGTCGGCAGGGACGATGGCCGCCATCGCGAAGCGCGCCGGGTGGTTCGGGGCCAGCTGTTCCTGCTCGGACCGCCAGGCCCGGTAGGCGACTGCCGTTTCGTACCGGTGGTGGCCGTCGGCAATGTAGAACGATTCGGCGAGGAGCGGTGCGAGCTGCCGCATCTCGTAGGGGCCGGCCGGCACCGCCCAGAACCGGTGATGGTCGCCCTCGAGCGAGGTGGCCGTGGCGGTCGGTGGGACTTCGGCCATGACCCGCTCGGTGAACTGTCGCAACTGGCCAGCCCGGTCGCGTGCGATGCAGAACACCGGGCTGAACTGCACCCCTGTCGCCTGGAGGAGCTTCAGGCGGTCCTCTTTCGGGCCGGACATGGTGTACTCGTGGGGCTTGACCGCGCCCGTCTCCCACGGGAGTGCCTCAACGGCGGCGATGATGCCGCTGCGTTGGAACACACGGCCGTCCTCCACGAACTCCTGTGAATAGACATAAAGCATCTGCTCAGCATCCCGCGCGACCAGGCCCCGCGCCTGCCAATCGCGCACGAGGGCTGCCACCCGGGCATATCGCTCATCGCCTCCTTCGGCGAGCTCCAGGTGCACCGCGTTGCACGGGTTGCGCTCTCCCAGGGCGCGCTGCATGGCCGGCGTGATGACGTCGTACGGGGGGGCGAGCAGGAGGTCGAGCGGGCCGGCGGCCGTGGTGTAGCGCAACCCGCGGAACGGCATGAACTGCGGCATCAGGTCTCCGGGCGGTCGTCTGGTTCGTTTGTTCGGCTGGGGCCCGGACCGGTAAGATCCAGCTCCCGATGCCACCATACTGCGTCTTTTGCAATATTGTCGCGGGCAAGGAGCCCGCGAACATCATCTATGAGGACGACGAAATCATCGTCATCCAGAACATCCTGCGCTGGGTGCCGGTGATGCTCCTCGCCATGACGAAACAGCACACCACCCAGGCCGAGCTCTGGATGCACCACATGGGCAAGGTTGCGCCGATTGCCACCGCGATCGGTCAGCAGCTCTGCCCGGGCGGCTTTCGGCTCCTGTCGAACTTCGGCTACGACGCCATGCAGAGCCAGGAGCACGGCCATCTCCACATCCTCGGCGGCACCTTCCTCGGCCACTACGTCGGCTGAGCGGCCCCAAGGGCCTCCGCCTGCTTCTCGAAGAGCTGGAGGATGCCGCCCCGGGCGAGGTCGAGCAGGGCGTCCATCGCGGCACGGCTGAATGGCTTCCCTTCGGCGGTTCCCTGGACCTCGACGAACGCATCTTCCCCGGTCATGACCACGTTGAAGTCGACCTCGGCGGTGGAGTCCTCCTCGTAGCAGAGGTCGAGCAACGGCACCCCCTGGACGATGCCGACGGACACCGCCGCGACGGGCGCGAGCACGCAGGCCTCGGTGAGCACGCCCGCCGCGGCGAGCTTCCGAATTGCGAGCCGGAGCGCCACGTACGCCCCGGTGATCGATGCCGTCCGGGTGCCTCCGTCGGCCTGGAGGACGTCGCAGTCGAGCGTGATGGTCCGCGGTCCAAGCAGCTCGAGATCGACCACGCCACGGAGCGCCCGGCCGATGAGTCGCTGAATCTCCTGCGTTCGGCCGCCCGGCCTGCCTCGTTCGACTTCGCGCTGGCTGCGGGTGTGCGTTGCGCGCGGCAGCATCGCATATTCGGCAGTCACCCAGCCGCTCTGGGTGTTGCGAAGGAACGGGGGCTGCCGGTCCTCCACGCTAGCGGCGCACAGCACCCGCGTACGGCCAAACTCGACCAAGCAGCTACCCTCGGCGAAGTCCAGCACGTTGGTTGCGAGGTGCACCGGGCGCAGCTGGTCGGGCGCGCGCCCGTCGATTCGGAGCGTCATTCGGTTCTCCAGGGGCGGGGATGGCGCATCGAGCGTACCGCCGGGGTCGTTCCCGGGCAAAGCTGAAGCCTACCGCTCCGTCCGCACCGAGATGGTCCCATTCCCGATGTCGAACCGGATACGGCCATTGATATCGGTCCGGTAGATGTGCGCGGAGCCGAGACCTTCGATGACCAGCGGGTGCGGATGGCCGTAGGGGTTCCCGCTGCCGACGCTGATGACTGCGATTCTGCCATCGGCCAGGCCGAGAAATTCCCAGGCACTGGTGCGGGAGCCATGGTGCGGGACCTTCATGATCTCGACCGGCCCCAGCCCCGCGGCCAGTAATTCCCGTTGTGGTCCCGCCTCGATGTCGCCCGTCAGCAGGATCCTGATATCGCCGTAAGTCACCAGGAGCACGATGGAACGGTCATTGGTCTCAAGGCCGACTGCCTCGGGTGGTGGCCAGACCACGTCGAATCGGACGCCGTCCAGCTCGAACCAGTCTCCGGCCGTGGCCACGACCTCACGCTCGCCCAGCTTCGCCACGGTCAGCCGCCCACTGAGCGAGCTGGCCCGGTCGCCGTTGGTGACCATCCGGTGGACCGTCATCCGGTCCGCGAGCTCCGGGATCCCGCCAAGGTGATCCTCCTGGGGATGCGAGACGATCACCAGGTCGATGGTCCTGTCGTGTGGCGCCATCACGGTGCCAAGCTCCCGCACCAGGCGGAGGCCACTCGGACCTCCATCGACGAGGACCTGGCGCCCGGCGGGCGTGGTGATGAGGACGGCATCGCCCTGGCCAATATCCAGGAAGTCCAGGCGCAACGTCGCGGGGGCGCCCGGGCGGGTCGCGATGCTCCAGGCAAGCAAGGCCGCCCCGGTCCCGCCGAGCGCAAGCCAGTTGCCCGCCGCGGCTCGCCTGCGGACGCCATCGGGGATCGCCGCCCCGGGTGGCAGCCAGCGGTAGGCGGGCCACGCCGCGACCCCGGTAAGCGCAGTAACAGCAACGGCGAGGGTTACGCCAGCGGGTGGCACGGCCACCGATGCTCCCGGCAGCGACGCGGCCTCGCGTGCAACGGCGATGATGAATGCCAGCGGGTACCACGCCAGCCGGCCTGCGAACGCGCCTGCCGCTGGAGAGGCAAGGCCTGCGAGCGCTGTGGCAAGCGAGGTCCAGAACGCGACCGCCGTCACGGGCTGCACGATGACGTTCGCCGGAACACCAATCAGCGAGAGGCGACCGAAATGGGCCCAGGTGATGGGCGTGGTCGCCAGTGTCGCAGCGAGCGAGAGCGCGCCGACGTCCGTAACCCAGATGGGGAGCCAGCTGACCGGCCACCAGTGGCGAGCGCGGGTGAAGGCGCTGCGCAGCCACGGCGCCACGGTGAGCAGCCCGGCCGTCGCGGCCGCGCTGAGCTGGAACCCGGCATCGCGGGCGGCTCCCGGCTCCACGGCCGTCATCGCCATGACCGCAAGCGCGAGTGCCGGCAAACCGGCCTGGGGCCTGCCCACCAGCTCCCCGGCGAAGAGGACGCCCACCATGATGCCCGCTCGCACGACACTGGCTTCGAAGCCGGCAAGGAGGATGTACCCGGCGACGGCACCCGCGGCAATCGGCCACGCCCGCCGTCGTCCCACGGCACGGACCGCGACAGCCATCGTGAGCGCGGCCACCATCACCAGGTTGGCCCCGGACACTGCCACGAGGTGGCGGAGCCCGCTGGCGTTGAACGCCTCCTTCAGCTCTGGTGAAAAGCCATCGTCACGTCCGAAGGCAATCCCTGCCGCGAGTGTGGATTCCGGCTCCCGGAGGGCACGCTGGAGCGAACGGTCGAGCGCGAGCCGTGCCTCGACCAGGGCCCGAGCCGGGGCGGAACCGGCCTGCTCCAGGAGCGTCGCGCGCGGGCTGCGCATCGTTGCGCTGATGCCTCGTCGGGCGAGGTACGCGCGGTAGTCGAACGTGTCGAATACCGGGGCTGCTTCCAGTTTGCCGCGCAGCTCAAGGCGGTCACCAGGCAGGTAGCGAGCGTACTGGTGCAGCCATGCGATGATGGTGCCGGGCTGCTCTACCACCATGCCGCCGGCCTCGATCGATTCCAGCCGCAGCGTGTAGGCCGTCGAGAGCTCTCGCCGTGAAGGCTCCGAAACGACAACGCCGGTGGCGACAACCTCCCGGCCGAGGAGCGCCTCGAGGGGCGAGGGCTCGACTGCCGCCGCGTCTGCCATGCGCCAGCCGGCAACACCCGCAAGGAGGATGGCCGCAGCGAGCGCGGGGCTTCGCGAGCGCTGCTGCAGCACCAGCATCGCCGCCGCCGAACCGATCCACGCGGCGCCCATCCACCACGGCGCCCCCCATGCCGCGACCGGCACCAGCCCGGCTATCCACGCCACCCCGAGTCCGATGAGCAGCACGGCGCGCAGGCTACCAGAGCGCCGGGTGGGCATGCGGCGCGGTTTGACGCCTGCCCCCGGTCTCCGTAGAGTCCGCCCGCGAAGGCACCCCCCAATTTCGCGCGCTCAGGAGCTGCGGCATGGTCACACAGCGGCGGGACGCCGCCATTGTCGGCATCTACGAGTACCCGAAGCGAAAGGCCCCCGGCGTTTCGGTGTTGCAGATCAAGGCCGAGTGCGCCGCCCGTGCCCTCGAGGATGCCGGCCTCAGCTGGAAGGACGTGGATGGCCTGTACGACGCACAGGACGGCCCGGGCATGGCTGGCCTCAGCCTGGCCGAATATTTTGGGTTCCGGCCGAACGTCATCGACACCACCGCAGTCGGCGGGAGCTCGTATGAGTTTCATGCTGCCCACGCGAAACGCGATATCGCCGCCGGCCGATGCAAGGTGGCACTCCTCACCTACGGTTCGACGGCCCACAGCGACGCACGCCGCATCGGAACCATGGCCGGGATGGGTGGTGGCGCGCCCAGCCCGCTGGCGAACATGACCGACCCCTATGGCATGACGCTCATCGCGAACTACGCCATGGTCGCTCGGCGCCACATGCACCAGTACGGCACGACCAGCGAGCAGCTCGCGCGCATCGCTGTCGCCACACGGGCCCACGCGATGCGCAACCCCCAGGCAGTCCAGGCCATGACGGACCTTGAGTTCCAGGGCGTCAACGAAATCACCGTCGAGGACGTCCTCAACTCACGGATGATCGCCGACCCGCTCCACCTCCTCGACTGCTGCATGGTTTCCGATGGCGGCGGCGCAGTCGTCATCGCGGCCCCGGAGGTGGCACGGGACTGCCGCAAGAAGCCGGTCTGGATCATCGGTACGGGCGAGGCGACCAGCTATTCGGAGAACGGCCGCGACATCACGGTCAGCGCGGCGGCACAGTCCGGCCCGCGCGCGTGGGCGGAGGCGGATGTCCGCCCCGACGAGATCGACGTGGCCATGATTTATGACTCGTTCACGATTACGGTCCTGGTGATGCTCGAGGACCTCGGGTTCTGCAAGAAGGGCGAAGGGGGCGCCTTTGTTTCCGAGCAGCGCCTCCGGTTCGACAGCCCGCTCAAGCCAGCGCTCAACACCGACGGTGGCGGCCTCAGCTCGAATCACCCGGGGATGCGCGGCATCTTTCTCCTTATCGAAGCCACCCGGCAGCTCCGGGGCGAGTCGACCTCCCAGGTCCCGGGGGCCCGGCTCGCCGTTGCCCACGGCAACGGCGGGATGCTCGCCACCAGCCACACCGGTGGCACCATCGTCCTCGCAGGAGACTAGCGATGACCGATCGACCGCAGCCGCGATTTCCGGAGCCCGACACCCAGCCCTTCTGGGAGGCCACGCGCGAGCATCGGCTCCTTTACCAGGTGGACCGCGATACGGGCGACGTCGTCTTCGTTCCCCGTAGCTTCAACCCCAGGAACGGTTCGTCCAATCTCGAATGGCGCGAATCGAAAGGGCTGGGGACGGTCTACACCTTTAGCGTCGTGCGCCTGAACCGTCACCCAGCCTTCGCCAACCTCGGCCCGTACGCCGTCGCCTACGTCGATCTCGACGAGGGGTTCCGCATGCTCACCAACATCGTGGGTGTCGAGGACCCAACCCGCGACATCTTCATCGGCCAGCGCGTACGCCTCACCTGGCTCGACCAGTCGACTGGCATCTCCATCCCGGTATTCGAGCCGGCCGACTCCTGATCAGGCACGGACCTTCGGCAGGATTGCCTGGATATCGATGAACCGATCCGCGGCGTTGCGCAGGTTCGAAGCCGTGCTGGTGCCAACCGCCACGACCTCGACGCGTACACCCTTCGATTGGACCACTTCCACCAGCCGCTGAAAGTCGCCATCGCCGGAGACGAGGACGACGACATCGAGGCGGTCGAGCATCTCCATGATGTCGAGGGCCATCTCGATGTCGACGTTCGCCTTGATCGTCCCGTCCGAGAACCTGCGCAGCGGCTTCGTCACCACCCGGTACCCGTGGTCAAGGAACGGCTCCGCAAACCGCTGGGTCTCGATGCTTACCCCGGGATCATCGTGCACCGGCGAATAGGCGATCGCCCTGACGAGCTGGCGGCCCTCGGACAGGTAGTCCAGCATCTTTTTCCAGTCCACCCGGTGCTTGAGCCGGTCGAGCGCCAGTTCAATGTTGGCCGCATCGACGAAGACGCCGATGCGCGCCGGCGGCGTGGCCGGCGCACCGGGGGCCTGCGCAATGCGCCGTGCCAGGTCTTCCTGCACGCGAACCAGCTGCGCAAGCTGCGCTGCCTGCACCTCGAGTGTGCGCGTCAGCGTCTCGATGTCGTTCGCAAGCCGGCTGAACGCCCGGTCCGGTGCTCCACCGCCGGAACTGGCGGCGCCGTCGGGCGACGTGCTGCGCCCTGTCCGTGGCGAGGGCTCCGCTTTGGCCGCCGCCTGGGGCCTCGCGGGCTGTTCCCTGGCCGTCCCTCCGGAGGGCCGGCCCGCGGGCGGCGCGGGCGCTTCCGTGGCCAGGGCCTCCGGTTCGGCCGTCTCGGCAATGGCGGCGACACGTGAGCGTCGGCGCCGGGGGGCGGGCGTCGGCTCTGCCCCCTGGGAAGCAGGCGCTTGCGAGGGCGCTGCCGGTTCAGAAGGCGCCGACGCGGCCTGAGCGGCTGCGGGTGCCTGGTCGGCTGCCTTGCGGGTGCCGCGGCGTCGCCGCGGCTTCGGGTCATCGAGCGCTTCCGGGGAAGGCTCGGGCGGCGGAGGTGCTACCACCTCCGCAGGGGGTGCGGCAGGTTTCTCGCGCCGCGGGAAGATGTTCAATGCCATAGCTGTTGGGGTTACCCACCCATCCTTTGCAACACACTGATCCGGGCCGCCACATTGCGGGCGATCCGGTCGAACGCGCGCGCTGACTCCGACTCCGGGGCGCCGATGACCACCGGCACGCCGCGGTCCGCTCCCTCGCGAACCCCCGGCTCGATCGGAATCTCGCCGAGGAAGTCGATGCCGAGCTCCTCCGCCGCCTCGCGCGCGCCACCGTGGCCGAAGATGTCGTACCGCTTGCCAGTATCCGGCGCCACGAAGTAGCTCAGGTTCTCGACCATCCCGAAGACCGGGACTCCCAGCTTCTCGAACATGGAGACGGCCTTCATCGCGTCCTCGACCGAGACCGCCTGGGGGCTCGAGACGATGATGGCGCCGCTAATCGGGGCGTCCTGGGCCATGCTCATCGACGCGTCCGAGGTGCCGGGCGGCAGGTCGATGACGAGGTAGTCGGTGTCTCCCCAGGGCACATCGTGGAGGAGCTGGCGCACCGCGCTCCCAATCATTGGTCCGCGCCAGACCACCGGGGTGCCGCGCGGCAGCAGGAACCCGATCGAAACGACCCGCACGCCGTACCGCTCCACCGGCTGCAGGCCCTCGTTCGAGCCTGCCTGCAGTCCCGGCTCGAGCCCGAACATGGTCGGCAGGTTGGGGCCGGTGATGTCGGCGTCGATCAGCCCCACGCTGGCGCCCGCACGGGCGAGTGCGACCGCTACATTGCTCGCCACCGTCGATTTGCCGACGCCGCCCTTGTTCGAAGCCACCGCGATGATGTTGCGCACGCCCGGGATCGGCTTCTGGCCTTCCCGGGGGGCCCAGGCCCGGACTTGCGCTCCCCAGGTGAGGGCGACTTCCTCCACGCCGGGTACAGCGGCGAGCGCCGCGCGGACATCCTGTTCGATGGTCTCACGGAGCGGGCACGCGGGCGTCGTGAGCTCCACGGTGAGCGCGACGCGCCCGCCGTCGATAGCCAGGTCCTTCACCATGCCAAGCCGAACGATGGAGGCGTGGAGTTCGGGATCCTTGACGGACTCAAGCGCCGCCACGACGGCGTCGCGGTCGATGGAGGGAGCGGAAGCCATCCGCAGAACGCCCTTTCTGCTGCCTCGGTCCCTGGCGCGGGCATCCGCGCCGGAGCCAGCCACACCTCGATCGTACCGGGTTTCACAACCGGGGCCAACCGGGTTTACCACGCGTTACGGGGTGTCACCGTAGCTTGGTCCTGCGCCCCCGGTCGGTGATATACTCTGGATTACCGACCGGTAAGCACCAACTCGGAGCATCCATGGCAGACGCAACAACCACTACAGCACATCCCGGGCAGGCGCTGTGCCGCCATCACTGGGTCATCGAAACCCCGAACGGGGCCGTCAGCACCGGCCGCTGCAAGCGGTGCGGCGTCGAGCGGGACTTCCGCAACTCCTCGGAAGACCCGCTCTGGGATAGCGATAGCTTCAGCCTCAATGGTTCCCGCTATCGCGGCCGCCGCTCGTCGGAGTCCTGAGTCCGGGGCCAGCCATCACTGCCTGGGGGCCGGGAACATCCCGGCCCCCAGCGGCATTCTCAGGGTACACTGGGGCCGTGAACCCGGATCTTTCGGTCGACCTGGCGCCGGGGCGAAAGCGAGGCCTGGTGCTCCGCAACCCGGTGATGCCGGCCAGCGGGACGTTTAGCTGGGGTTTCGAATTCGAGCAGCACTTCGGAACCGAGGGCATCCACCGCCTGGGGGCGGTGGTCTCCAAGGGCGTCACCATGGAGCCGCGCGCCGGCAACCGCCAGCCGCGCGTGGCGGAGACGCCGGCCGGTATGCTCAACTCCATCGGGCTCCAGAACGTCGGCATCGAAGCCTGCGTGCGTGAGCTGGCGCCACAGTGGGCGCGCTGGGACACGCCGGTCATCGTCAATGTCGCGGGGGACACCGTCGAAGAGTTCGGCACCATGGCACGCATGCTCGACGGCATCCCCGGCATCGCCGCGATTGAACTCAACATCAGCTGCCCGAACGTCGACACTGGGGGCATGGAGATTGGGCAGAGCGTCGAAGCCTCGGCCCGGGCTACCCGCGCCGCTGTGCGGAACACCGAGCTCCCCGTCATCGTCAAACTCACCCCCAACGTCACTGACCCCGTGGCCCTCGCCCGCGCGTGCGAGGCCGAAGGAGCAGCGGCGATCTGCGCCGTCAACACGGTCCTGGGAATGGCCATCGACGTCGAACGGCGGCGGCCGGTCCTCCCCCGCGCGCGTGGTGGGCTGAGCGGCCCCGCGATTAAGCCGATCGCGCTGCGCATCGTGTACGACGTCGCCGGGGCGGTGAATATACCCGTCATCGGCTGTGGTGGTATCGCCACCGCGCGCGACGCGCTCGAGTTCCTGATGGCCGGCGCAAGTGCGGTGCAGGTCGGCACCGCGACCTTCGCCAATCCACGGGCCCTGCTGGACGTGATCGACGGCCTGGAAGCGTGGTGCGTGGAGCATGGTGTCACCCATGTCGGGGAGATCATTGGTTGCGCACGCCCGGCCCCGGCACCGGCCTGATGCGCGCGATGCGTCTTAGCTCGCCGAGGCCCATCGGCGAGCGGCCGCTCGAGCCTGACACGCTGGAACTGCCCAAGCCCGGCCCGGGCGAGCTCCTGCTCCGCGTTACCGCCTGCGCGGTCTGCCGCACCGACCTGCAGCTGGTCACCGGCGACCTCCCGGCCCGCCGGCTCCCGGTCGTCCCCGGCCACCAGGTGGTCGGCGTCGTGGCGGCAGTTGGAGAGGGGATCACCGGCTGGCGCGTCGGCGAACGCGTCGGCGTCGCCTGGCTCGCGGGGGCGTGCGGGAGCTGCCGCCACTGCCAGGAGGGCCGGGAGAACCTGTGCGAGCTGGCAGAGTTCACCGGGTGGGACCGGGATGGCGGATACGCCGAGTACACCGTCGCGCGGGCCGAGTTCGTCCACCGGTTGCCGCCCGCATTTACCGACCTGGAGGCGGCGCCGCTCCTCTGCGGGGGCATCATCGGGTACCGCACCCTCCGTATCAGCGGAATCCAGCCGGGCGGCCGCCTCGGACTCTACGGTTTCGGCGCATCCGCCACGCTCGCTCTGCAGGTGGCGCGCGCATGGAACTGTGAGGTCTACGTGGTGACGCGATCCAGGGAAGAGCAGCAGCGAGCGCTGGAGCTTGGTGCCACCTGGGCCGGCGGCTACGACACCCGGCCGCCGGCACCGCTCGATGCGGCCGTGACGTTCGCCCCGGCCGGTGAGGTCGTCGTCCGCGCTCTCGAGGCGGTCGATCGCGGTGCAACCGTGGCCATCAACGCCATCCACCTGGACCGGATTCCCACCTTCCCGTACGACCTCCTCTGGTGGGAACGGAGTCTGCGGAGCGTGGCGAACTTCACCCGCGCCGACGCCCGGGAGTTTCTCGAGCTCGCCGCCAGCATTCCCGTCCGCACGCACTTCGATGTCTACCCGCTGGAGGCTGCCAACGAGGCACTCCTGGCGCTGGAGCAGGGCCGCGTCAGAGGGGCGGCGGTGCTCGACGTCGCTGGCCCGGGAGCGGACGACGCGTAACAATTCCGGCGTGAGTTACCGAGTCGGCATCATCAACGTCACCGGTTACGCCGGGATGGAGGCGGCACGCCTTCTCTGGAATCATCCCGGCGCCCGCCTCGTCGCCGCGACCGGCCGCTCCCTCGCGGGCAGTCGCCTGTCCGAGGCGTTCCCCTCGCTCGCCCTGTACGGCGACCTGCCGATCAGCGAGACAATCGACACTGACGTCGACGTCGTTCTCTCGTCGCTGCCCACGGCAGAGAGCGCGAAGGTCTGCGCTCCGTTTGCGCGTGCTGGGGTTCGCGTTATTGATATCGCTGCCGACTTCCGGCTCAAGGCGCCCGGTGCGTTCGAACAGTGGCTGGGCGGTGGCCAGCCCCACCCTGCCCCGGACCTGCTCGCTGACGCCGTCTACGGCCTGCCCGAACTCAACCGCGATCGGATCCGGGCAGCACGGATCGTCGCGAACCCGGGGTGCTACCCGGCCGCAGCCATCCTCGCCCTGGCTCCCGCCGTGCGTGCGGGCTTAATCGAGCCCGGGATCGTCGTGGA
>FWPU01006655.1_pt1 | contig 22716 bp, 18 predicted proteins | sample 2228361 | NCBI WGS metagenome assembly FWPU01 (sample SAMEA103939777, study PRJEB20133) | metagenome
GGTCGCCTCCGGCGGGGAGCTGTCGCGCATCGCCCTGGCGCTGTCCACTTGCGCCATCGGGCAGCCGCCGTCCGGGAATGCGCCCGACGCCGTCCCCCGAACGCTCGTCTTCGACGAAGTCGACTCCGGCGTCGGGGGCAGCGCCGCCGAGACCGTCGGGCGCCGCCTCAAACAGCTCTCCGCCACCCACCAGGTGCTGTGCGTCACCCACCTGCCGCAGATTGCCGGCTTCGCCGACCACCACTACCGGGTGGACAAGACCGAGGTCAGCGGCCGGACCGTCGCCAGCGTCGAGGAACTCTCCGGCGACGCCCGCATCCGCGAGATCGGACGCATGTTGTCCGGCCGGCGCCTCACCGACGAAGCGCTCCGCCACGCCCAACAGCTCATCCGCCTGGCGGCCCAGTAGCTTGTCCCGGCCGGCGTCGCCGTCGTGCTACAAGAGGGAGAGGAGTGGTGCACAGCCCTATGTATCAAGATCTGTTTTCCTTAGACGGCAAGGTCGCGGCCGTCATCGGCGGCGGCGGTGTGCTCGCCGGCGAAATGGCCATGGGCCTGGCGGCCGCCGGCGCCGCCATCAGCATCATCGATTTCAATCTCGAGGCCGCCGAAGCCCGCGCCCAAGCCATCCGCGACCTCGGAGGCAAGGCCCAGGCGCTCCGGGCCGACGCCTCCAAGAAAGCCGACTTGGAAGTTTGCCGCGACGCCGTCCTCAAGGAGTTCGGCCAGGTGGACATCCTGATCAATGCCGCCGGCATCAACTCGGGTACCCCCTTTTTCGAGATCACCGAGGAGGAATGGCACAAGATTCTCGACGTGGATCTGAAAAGCGTCTTCCTCGCTTGCCAGATCTTCGGCAAAGTCATGGTGGATGCCGGCCGCGGGGGCTCCATCATCAACATTTCCTCGGTTTCCTCCGGTCCGCCCCTATCCCGGGTGTTCACTTACGGCGTCGCAAAAGGCGGTGTCAATCAGATCACCCAGTTCCTGGCCCGCGAATGGGCTCCCTACAAGGTGCGTGTCAACGCGATCGTTCCGGGCTTCTTCCCGGCCGAGCAGAACCGCCGCCTGCTGACGCCGGAGCGAACCGCCAAGATCATGAGTCACACGCCGATGAACCGTTTCGGCGAGCCCAGCGAACTGGTCGGCGCCACCATCTTCTTGGCTTCCGAGAAGGCCTCCTCATTTGTAACCGGATCGATCCTGCGCGTCGATGGCGGCTATCTGGCGATGACCATCTAGCACCCCGTTGCGTGCAGATTCTGACCATTAGGACGAAGAAGCGGCTGGGAGCGCCGCCGTGATCCGCGTTGATCGGCGGCGTTTGAACCCGGGAGGGCCGGGGTCTCGGCCTTCACTTGCAACGAACAAAGGCGTTAACAGGAACGCAGCCCCGCCGATGGGCGCTTTGCCCCATCCCGGTGCAAATCACCCAATCCCCCGGCGTATCCCCGGAACCTCATGTGTTGAATTTCTGGGCACCTCCCGCGGCAGCAGTTTGGCCCAAAACTTGCTGCTTTCCTTTGTAGTTGAGATCGATAACAAGATAGCTGATCCCTAAGCCGGAGTAAGTGCCAACTCCGGCCGGGTATCACTGACCGGCGGAGGCGCTGAAACCAGCGGCGGCATCTCTCCTCCGTGCCGTTGCGGAAACCCCCGCGGGGGCTACAGCGCGCGTCGGCTTAACGGAAGACCGACGAGGTGGTTCCCCACGGCGCCTCCGCCGCCCCTGTCCGTTGCGGTCACTTTCTCATCCGCTGACACACTTCAGATCCGTGCGCCGGGTCTCCGGAAGCGCGAAGATCAGCGCCGCGGCGAGTAGAAAGAAGCCCGAGTTGAGCGCCAGGGCCGTCCCCAGGCCCTTCCGGTCCGCCACTGCCCCGACCGCGAACGGCGCCAAGGCGCTGAAGGCCCGCCCGAAGTTGTAAGTGAAGCCTTGCCCGGCGCCACGTAACTGGGTCGGGTACAGCTCCGCCAGCAACGCTCCGAACAGGGAAAAGTAACCCGTCCCCAAGAATCCGATCGCCGGGCCGAGAACCAGCAACCATGTCTCCGCATCCGTTCCCGTCCACGCCGGCAGCTTGCCGTAAATCGGAGTGAGCAGCGCCGCGCCGGCCACATAGCCAACAAACGCCGGCCGCCGTCCGAACCGGTCGGCCAGAAACCCGAAGCACAAGTAGCCTGCCAGCGCCCCTCCCTGCATCGCGAACACCCAGCCGCTCGTGCGCACGATCGTCAGCCCGGCCCCGCCTTCCTCCGGCGCCGCCGATAGAAAGCCGGGCAGCCAAGTGAACAACCCCCAGTAGGCAAACAGCACGGCCGTGGCCAACGCCGTCGCCACCAGGGTCCGCCGCCGCAGCGGTGGCCGAAACAGATCGCCCGGCCGCCCGCCGCTCCCGCGCCGCCGCCAGATCTCCGGCTCGCGCACCTTCCGCCGAATGGCCACGGTGAGCAGGGCCGGCAGCACCCCCACCAGAAATAGCGCCCGCCAGCCGAACCGCGGCAGCACGACGGCGCTCACCCCGGCCGCCAGCATGTAGCCCAGCGCCCAGCCGGATTGCATGAACCCGATCGCCTTCGCCCGGTGCTCCGAGGGCCAGCTCTCGGCCACCAAAACCGCTCCGGCCGACCATTCTCCGCCCAGCCCGAGCCCGATCACTCCTCTCCAGAAAAGCAGATCCGCTAACCCACGCGATGTCGCGGCGCCGCCGGAAGCCAGGGAGTAAACCAGGATTGTGTAGATCAAGGTCTTTTGCCGCCCGATCCGGTCGGCCATGAGCCCGGCCAATATCCCTCCGGCCGCCGACGCCACCAGCGTCGCCGAGGCCACCAGCCCCGCCTGCGCATTCGTCAGGCCGAACTCGACGCGAATGCGGTTCAGGGCGAAGACGTACAGCAGCACGTCCATGGCATCGAGCATGAAGCCCAGCATCGCCGCCCACAGCGCCAGCCAACGAGGCTCGCTCAGCGCCCGCTTCGCCAAGCCGGTCACGCCCCTCATGATAGAATGGCGCTCTTCCCATGAACCGCAGGCGTTTCTTGCAATCCCTCGGCGCCACCGCCGCCCCGATGCTCGCCCAGGCCCCCAGGCGCAACCTCGTCTTCATCCTCACCGACGACCACCGCTACGACATGATCGGCGCCCTCGGCCATCCCTGGCTCAAAACGCCCCACCTCGACCGCCTGCTGAAAAACGGCGTCCACTTCCGCAACGCCTTCGTCACCACCTCGCTCTGCTCGCCCAGCCGGGCTTCGATTCTCACCGGCCAGTATGTCCATGCCCATCAGGTCACCGACAACGTCACCGCGCTGCCGCCCGGCCTTGTGACATTCCCCCAGCTCCTCCAAAACAACGGCTACCGGACGGCCTTCATCGGCAAATGGCACATGGGCGGCGAAAGCGATGAGCCCCGGCCCGGATTCCACCGCTGGGTCTCCTTCCGCGGCCAGGGTGAGTACTACGATCCGACCCTCAATTTCGACGGCCGGCGCCGCCGGCTCAAAGGCGCCTACGTCACCGATGTCCTCACCGGAGAGGCCCTCAAGTTCATTCGCGAGAATAAATCCCGCCCCTTCATGCTCTACCTCTCCCATAAGGCCGTCCACGCCGACTTCTTCCCCGCCGAACGCCACAAGGACCTTTATTCCGGGGTCCCCATCCCCCACCCCGCTTCCATGGCCAACACCGAGGAAAACTACCGCGGCAAGCCCGACTGGGTTCGCCGGCAGCGTAACTCCTGGCACGGCGTCGACGGCATGTACAATCATCGCGTCAACTTCGACCAGTTCTATCGCGACTACTGCCGCACGCTCATGGCGCTGGACGAAAGTGTCGGCAAGGTCTACGACGAGTTGGAGGCGTCCGGCCTCCTGAACGACACCCTGATCGTCTACATGGGCGACAACGGCTTCCTGTTCGGCGAGCACGGCCTGATCGACAAGCGCGCCATGTACGAGCCGTCAATTCGCGTCCCCATGATCGCCCACTGTCCCGGCCTGTTTGACGGCGGGCGCGCCGTCGACGGCATGGCTCTCAACATCGATATCTGCCCGACGATGCTCGAAGCGGCCGGAGTGCCGATCCCTGGCAGTGTGCATGGCCGCTCCCTGCTCCCCCTGCTTCGGGGCGCCACAGAGTGGCGGACCGAGTTCGTGTATGAGTACTACTGGGAGCGCGACTTTCCACAGACGCCCACGGTCATCGGTCTACGAACCGACCGCTACAGCTTCATGCGATACCACGGCATCTGGGACCTTTACGAGCTCTACGACATTCAGAAAGACCCCGACCAGATGCACAACCTGCTGGGCCATGTCCGCACCACCACCGAAGCCGGCCGGCTCAAGCGGCGGATCAAGGAGCCCGAGCTCCGCCAGCTCGTGGACGACTTCGAGGCCCGCATCCAGAAGATCCTGGCGGCCACGAACGGCCGCATGGAGCCCACCTGGCGCGCCTGAACGGCGCCCCGCCACGCGGCCCCCAGCCCCTACCGGCCTCGCCGGAAAAGCCCCGTCCGCAGAAATGCGTGCGCATCCCGGGCGTCCACCGGCTGCGTCCGGTGCAACGCGGAAAAACGATACTCCTGCCCCGTCGCCGGACCGCGCACCTGCACCGCCATCTCTCCTGTGTATTCGATATGGACCACGCGCGAGCCGCCCCCCGGCGCGGGGACAGGCGCCCGCGGAGCCCGGTTATCGGCGGCGGCCGCCGGAATCGCCGGCGTCATCCGCCTCGCCGGGGCGCTCCGCAGCATCTCCGCCCGCTTCTGACCGCAACATCCCATCACTCGTCCCTCCGTCTTGTCTTTCTGAAATCGACTGCATTATGACCGGCTCTTGGCCCAGCCGCTCCAGCAGGCACGCTGCGCCGGACAGCGCCAGCCACGTCACGACAGCATCCAGCGGCCTCCAGGATACAAAAAGCGTGAGCGGCGCCGCCACCCAAAAGCTCAGGCAGTAGAAGCAATCCATCAACCGCCCGAAGAAACTTTCTCCCAGGCGTCTGCGCAACTCCGCCAACACGTTCCCCGGCCCGTCTTCGAGCGCCAGCAGGTGTGTCACCCGCCACGTCGCCAGAGCCGCCAGCAGGAACCTCGGCCAGAAGCCCAGCTCGCTCATCATCTCCGGTCAGTTTCCCACTCGGCCGGCTGCCGAGCCAGGCGCCGATCACCTCTCGGCTTCCTTACTGGCTCCTCTCATCCGGACACACCTCGGGGCACAGTTCCGGCCGCAGGATCGTGAAGGACAACTCGAACTGGTTCCAATGCACCAAGCTCGGCTGGGTGCAGCCGTTCGTGGTTCGCTTCCAGGCCCACAACCGCAACAGGTACGCGCAGCAGGCCGGGAAGTCCGCTCCGGTCAGGGTCACCTTGTAGTCGCCCCCGTACCAGTGCGGCCGCGGAGCTGCCTGCGCCAGCGCCGACTGCGACGCCACGGCATTGGTATAGTCCGGGCCCACCTCCAGCGTCGGGTCGGGCAGGAACGTGCCCTTGGCCGCCGGGTTCACCGGCGCCGTGCCGATGTAAAAGACCTGCGAAACGCCGTACTCCGCGCGCAGCCAGTAACCACCCAAATGGCCGTCCTGCACCGTCGGCGGGCAGCTCACGCTGAAATGGATTGTTAACGTGTCGGTCGCCTTCAGGCGAACGATGTCGCAGGCCGAGATGCAGACCTGGTCGGGCCGGCCCTCGTTCTTGCACACGCTGCGTATGTAACAGTCGGGTTCGTCGGTGCACTTGTGGATCGCCGTACACGGATGCTGCGGCGTTGGAACCGGATGCGCCGTCCCCTGGTTGTCGATACGAAGGTAGATTGTCTCCGCCGTCTGCCGGCCGCAAGCCGGCAGCACGCGCTCGCTGGCCGGAATCAGGTTGTCCGCCGCGTCGGCCGCAAAGCCGACGAACCGCAACTGGTACAGCCCGTCCGGCGTCAGCGCCGCATTGGCCGTGTTGAAGTACAGCAGGGTGTCGAAGTCGTCCCAGATTACTGCGCCCCCGAACCTGGGGATGCCGGGATTCAGATCCTCATAGTGCCGGCGCGTGATGATAACGGTCTGCCCGGCCTTGGGCGCCGGGTTGAACGGAACCGGCACGAAGCCCGCTCCATCCCAGTAACGGCGCGAAAAGCCCGCAAACACCGGCACAGGCATGTCCGTCCACGGCCCGCCGTCCTTGGAATACTGGACCTTGAAGTAATCCACATCCCAGCCGACGGCCCCCCGCAGCCGGACCGATCCATAGAACGGCCGGTCCAACGACGCGCCGGTGTAAGCATAGCCCCGGAGATCCGGCGGCCCGGCGCTTACGCCGATCTGGTCCGACGGCGTGCAGCCCGCCCAAGTCAGCGTCAGACACTCCGGACACTCCGGATCGCGGCAAATCGGCGTGCAGCAGGCCTTGTCGTTGGCCGGCAGAGTGACATTGAGCGTGGTCGGGATATCCCAGCGAGTTTGCGCGCGGGATTCCGAATAGATGACCTGGACCTCACCGTCGCACACCTGCGTCACCCGGAAAATAACATCCGGGGCGCAATCGCGGCGCGTCCACCATGGCCAGACCCGCTGGGCCGCCAGGTCCGGCGCCTCCGGCAGCAGCGCCCGGAGCGCCTCGGCCGAGACGGGTTCCGCCGGTCCGGCCGGCGCCGCCGCCACCGCTCCGATCTGGCTGGCCGCCCCCAGCGCGGGTCCCGGCAGCGCGGCCGCCCGGCTGAGAATCTCCTGGAACAGGATCGGATCCGGATCCGGCCCCGGCGGAATCGGCGGAACCGGAATGTTCACCACCTCCAATAGCTGACGAATGCGGCGCAGCAGGTCCGGATCCACGCTCCAAAACGGGCGTAGCCACGGATACAGGCGCGTGCAGCACCAACTGAACGTCATCTCGAAGGAGCCATCTACGGCGGTCGTCGCCGTCGTGATCCGGTCCTGCCGGCACCACCACCAGAAACAATCGACGTCGTAGACCTCAACCCTCGCCCCGGGGACCGGATCGTCGCACCACCCCCAATGCCGCAGCACCGGGTTGTAATGCCAGTGGCGGCAGACCACTCGGCCGCGGATCGTGTACGTGCGGCAGCAGATGATCCAGCACCGGTAGACCGCCGGCTCGACAATCAGCCGGCCGACTTTCACCGCCGCTTCAGCCGCCGCTGCCCGCTTGGCTGTCGGCCGCTCCGGCGCCGGAGCCAGATCGATCTCTCGCCGCACCGCGTCCAGCCCCAGCAAGTCCGCGTCGGCAACGTTCGGCCCGACGACCAACGTGACCGGACACGGGAGCCGCGCTCCCGGCGGCACCGGGGCTGCGAACTCAACCTGAAAAGGCTGCGGCTTTTCCAGCGACGGCTTCACCGTCGCGGAGGCGAGGATTTCTCCCTCCCGCACCACGGCAACCCGCGCGACGAGCTCCGCCTGGAACATTTCTTTCGGGATCCGGGAGAAGTCTACTTCTCCCGTGACTTTGACATTGGGTTTCCCCTCGGCCATCGGAAATTCCCCTCCTTTGCGTCGAAGATGAATCGAATTCCGGTCAGGTGCTCGCCTCGGTTTCCCCGCCTGACTTGCCCGAATTATACACCCTTTCTGACCGGCGGGAAGCCCTTGGCCGAACTTTTTTCAGCGCAGCAGTCCCGAAATTGCCTTGAATTGCGCGTGCCGGGAGTCCCGCAGCCACTCGAACACCACCGACTCGGTGTTCGTCACCGCCACCCCGGCTTGCCGCAAACGCTCCATCGCGTTGCGGTGGTTGGCGGGGTCCCGCGAGCAAGTCGCGTCTTCGGCCACATAGACCCCCAGCCCCGCCGCGTGCAGCTCCAGAGCCGTTTGCAGCACACAAACATGCGCCTCCATCCCCGCCAGAATCACCTGGCGCCTCTCCGTCGCCCGCAAACCCTGGAGGAAGCCCTCCGCCCCGCAGCACGAAAAACTTGTCTTCTCGAACGGCCGCACGCCGCTGCCGCCGAGCCGCTCATGGACCGCCGGCTCGGTCGGGCCCAGTCCCTTGGGGTACTGCTCGGTCAGCAGCCGCGGAATCCCCAACAGCCGCGCCGCCTCCGCAAGAATGGCGGTGTTCCGGAAGACCCTCCGGCGCGCCTCCTCCGGCATCGCCGCCGCCAGCCGCTGCTGGATATCCACCACGAGCAGCACCGAATCCTCGGCCCGGCACAGCGGCAACTGATCCGGCTTCACGATCGCCCTTCCCGGCTCCGGTAAGCCCTGTCCAGCACCTCCACCACATGCAGCACCTGTTGGCCGCGGCCGAACAGCCTCACCCCCGCGCGGAGCTGCAACAGGCAGCCAGGGTTGGCCGTCACCACCAGATCGGCCCCGGTGCTGTTCACAGTCTCCATCTTCCTCTCCAACAGAGCCATCGCCATTTCGTTCTCCACCACGTTGTAAATGCCCGCGCTGCCGCAACACAAGTCCGACAGCGGCAGTTCCTTGAAATTCAGCTCGGGCACCGCCGCCAGCAACCGCCGCGGCGCCGCCCGCACCCGCTGCCCGTGCGCCAGATGACACGAGTCCTGGTAGGTGGCCGTGCCCCGCACCGGCCCCAGCGCCGCATTCAGCTCGATGGACGCCAGAAATTCCGTCACGTCTTTCACCAGTCCGGAGAACTGCCGCGCCCGCTCGGCGTACTCGCCGTCATCCCCGAGCAGATCGCCATACTCTTTGAGCGTCGCCCCGCAACCGGCCGCGTTCGTGATGATCGCATCATAGCCGCCGCCCAGAAACGCCTCGATGTTCTCTCGCGCCCGCCGCCGCGCCGCCTCGCGATACCCCGAGTGCACGTGCAACGCCCCGCAGCAGGTCTGCCCCGCCGGCACTGTCACCTCGCAGCCGTTCTTCTGCAATACCCGTACCGTCGCTTCGTTCAACCGCGCGAAGGTCACACTCGCGATGCAGCCCCCCAAGAACGCCACCCGGTAACGGCGCTGCCCCTCGGCCGGGAACACTTTACCGAAATGGCGGAAAAATGACGGAAATTCCGCTCCCGGCGCGAGCGCCTCCAACCGCCCGATCCGCCCCAGCCGCCCCAGAATGCCGCTGCCTCGCACCAGCCGCCGCAGCCCCGATTTCTGATAGACATACAGACCGAACGCCGCCGCTCGCAGCCCAAAGCGGCTGCTCAGCAGATGCCCGAACACCAGCGCCCGCAGCAGCCGCGCACCCAGCGGCCGCCGGACCACCTGCTCGATCTGCGCCCGCGCCGCCTCCACCAGCCGCCCATACTGCACCCCCGACGGACACGCCGTTTCGCAAGCCCGGCAGGCCAGACACAGATCGATGTGCCGCACGTACGACGCCCCGATGGGCAACTCGCCCTCGGCCACCTTCACCATCTGATAGATCCGCCCCCGGGGCGAGTCCATCTCCAGGCCGAGTTCCCGATAGGTGGGGCAGGCGTTCAAGCACAGGCCGCAGTGCACGCACCGGTCCAGGTCCACCTGCGCCGGCTGCTCAATCCGAACCACTTCAGAGACGGCCATACAGCCTCCCCCGGTTCAGTAGATGGTCCGGGTCGAACATCTTCTTGATCCTCTCCATCATGGCAAAGTCGTCTCCCGGCCGCGGCCACGGCTGAAGGCCTTCGCGACCCCCGGCCGGGAGATGCTCGACCACCGCTTTCCAGCCACGCTGCTCCGCCTTCGCCATCCACGCCGCCGCCTCACGCCAGTCCGAAAAATGCCCGTAACAGACCCCCGAGCCCGCCCGCACCACCGCCGCCACCGGCAGCTCCCGTAGAACTTCGTATGCGCCCGTCAGCGTCGACGAGACCCGCACCACCGCCCCCTCAGAGTTCTCCGCCAGAAACCGCGGCGTGAACTCCCTCACCTTCTCCCACAGCAGCCCCTCCTGGCTGTCCTCGACCGGCTGCGTCAGCTCGCGCGAATACCGGTCCACCACCGCCCGGTTCCCCCCAGCCCGGATCAGCATGCTGTACCCCTTCAGCCCAACCCGCGCCGAGGCCCCTGGATTTAATAAGTCCAGCGCCACCGGCTGAAGCACTCCACGCAATACGCCCCGGCACGCCGCGAACGCTTCCTCGGCTTCGCTGAACGACTGCACGAACGTGCGGCTGCACGGGGGCTGCGGCCACAGCTTGAAGTTCACCACCGCAATCGCCGCCAGCGTCCCGAACGAGCCCACCATCAGCTTCGCCATATCCAGTCCGGCGACATTCTTCACGACCATGCCCCCGGATTGAATCAGCTTGCCTTCCAGCGTCACGAACTGCATGCCGATGATCAGGTCCCGGCACGTGCCAAACTGCCGCCGCATCGGCCCGCTGGAGTTCGTCGCCACCACGCCGCCCACGGTCGCCTGCTCGAAGTACGGGGGATCCAAAGGCAGCATCAGCCCGTCCCGCGCCACTGTCCGGCTCAGCTCGCCGAACCGCACGCCGGCCTCGACGCTGATGGTCAGATCGCGCGGCTCATACTGGAGAATCCGCGTCAGCCCGGCGCACGAGATCGTCACGTCCGCGGCGCCCGCCGGTCCCCCCATGCGCTGCTTCGTAAACGCCCCGCCCAGCGTGATCCGCTTGCCCGCTTGCGCCGCGGTCGCCAGCGCCTCCCCAAGGTCTTCCACACTGCCCGGTGTTATCCGCTCCATCGACAGAGTTCATCTTATCCGAACCCGCGGGCCCTCAGCCCCGCTGCGACTTCAACAGCTATAGTTGAGTTTTGCGCCGGCGCAGGTTCCGCCTTGCCGGGCGCGCGAGGATCTCCGACGCAAATGGCCGCCGCCAGAACTTACGTCTACCTGATCTCGCTCGTGGCCGCCGTCGGTGGCCTGCTGTTCGGCTTCGACATCGCCATCATCAATGGCGCGCTGGTGTTCCTGAAGAGGCAGTTCGCGCTGACCAGCTTCCAGACCGAAGTCGCCGCCAGCGCCCTGCTGGCCGGCTGCGTCGTCGGCGCCGCCACCGCCGGCGCGCTCAGTGACCGTTACGGCCGCCGCCGCATCCTGCTGCTCGCCGCCGCCATCTTCGCCCTCTCGGCCGTGGCCGCCGCCGTCCCCCGCAACCTCATCGAGTTTGTCGCCGCCCGCTTCCTGGGCGGCCTCGCCATCGGCGTGGCTTCGGTGCTGTCGCCCCTTTACATCGCCGAAATGGCGCCGGCCGACATTCGCGGCCGCCTTGTCTCGATCAACCAGTTCGCCATCGTCATCGGCATCCTGCTGGCCTATTTTGTGAGCTGGATATTGTCCGGCATCGGCGACTCAAGCTGGCGCTGGATGTTCGCCTCGGCCGCCCTCCCCTCCGCCTTCTTCCTCGTCGCCTTGCTCGCTGTGCCGGAAAGCCCCAGGTGGCTCGTCAAGGAAGGGCGCGCCCAGGAGGCCCTCGCCGTGCTCGCCCGGGTCAGCGGCCCTCGCCACGCCCAGGCCCAGTTGGAGGACATCCGCCTGGCCGTTGCCGAAGAAACCGGCGCCGTGACCGACCTGCTCAAACCCGGGCTGCGGAGGCCGCTCGTCATCGCCGTCACGCTGGCCATCCTCCAGCAGATCACCGGCGTCAACACCATCCTCTTCTACGGCGCGCTCATCTTCACCGAACACGCCGGCAACCAGACCGCCTCGGCCGCCCTGCTGGCCAACGTCGTCATCGGCGCTACGAACTTCCTGTTCACCATCGTCGCCCTCGCCGTCATTGACCGCCTCGGCCGCCGCGCCCTGCTCATGCTCGCTTCCGGCGGCATGGCCGCCTCGCTGGCCCTCCTCGGCCTCCTGTTCAAGCTCAATCCCAACGCCATCTTCCCCATCCTGGCCGTGATCCTCGTCTTCGTCGCCTTCTTCGCGGTCGGCATGGGACCCGGCGTCTGGGTCGTGATGTCGGAACTGTTCCCCACCCGCATCCGCGGCCGCGCCATGGCCATCGCTACCGTCACCCTCTGGCTCGCCTGCACCGCCCTCACGCTCACCTTCCTGTCACTGGTCAACGCCGTCGGCCCCTCCGGAGCCTTCTGGCTCTACGCCTCGATCTGCGTCTTCACCTATGTCTTCGTCTGGCGCGTGCTCCCGGAGACCAAAGGCCGGACCCTCGAGGAAATCGAGCGAAGCTGGCTCCGCTAGCTCATACAACCCAATTTGCCGTCGCCGCCGAGAACCCCGTCGGCCGCATTACGTCAAACCGCACCCGCCGCGCCCCCGCCTCGCTGCACCGCACCGGGACCAGCCTCCTCTCACCGGGCTTGAGCCGCGGCAGGCGGGACTCGCCGGCCGCCATCGGCAGACCGCCAAAGCCATAGACAATCCACCGCAGCGTGTACCCCTCCAGCGTATAGGCCGGAATTTGGCCGCTGGTGTAAAGCGTGACCTCGAAAACCTCGCCCGCCCGCGCGATCTCGATCCGTTCCAGCGGGCTGGATTCCCGCCGCAGCTCTTCAAACGACGGCTTGCGCCGGCCGTACAGGTCCACCACCCCGTGCACGCGCTGCTTCAGCGCTCCGCTCCCCTTGTCCCCCATATGCGTCCGGTAGTCGTTGTAGTCGAAGAAGATCGCCCCGGCAACGTAGTCGAACTCGCGAAACACCCGCGTGTGTTGCTTCAGCACATCGATCCGCTTCGGATCCCCGCCGCTGTGCTCCGGCCGGCACTCGCAATATCCGTATTCGGAAATTACGATCGGCTTGTCCGGGAAGGCCTTGTGAATCGCTTCCAGGTTGCTCTTCATCGCCGCCACATCCCCGCCCATCCAGCTTTCGTAATACTCGTTCCACATGATGAAGTCCATCTCGCCGGCCACATCACGCTCCGGGTTCTTCTGGAGCGAGTTCGAAGCGTACGTCAGCGGGCGTGCCGGATCGAGCCGCTTGGCCTCTTGGTACATCCGCCGCACGAACTTCCGGGCCGCCGGATTCTGCCCGTTCACCTCGTTGCACAAGCCCCAGGAAAACACGCACGGATGATTGCGGTCGCGCTCGACCATCTCCCGCAACTGCTCCAGGCCATTCTGCATGATCTCCGCGGCCGGCTCCGCCCCCATGTCGCTGAAGGTCTTCGGCCCCCAGCTCGGGGCCTCCACCTGGATCAGGATCCCATGGCGGTCACAGTAGTCCAGCACCCGGCGGTCCTGCGGCCAGTGTACGCGCGTGAAGACGCAGTTCAGCTCCTTCATGTCGTTGTGGTCGTGAACGATCCACGATTCCGGCTCCGCCATCCCGTACTCGGGGTTGCTGCCCGCCATCCGCTCGACGCCCATCAGCCGCACCCGCTCTCCGTTCAGGTAGAACGACGTGCCGCGGACTTCGATCGCTCGCACCCCGAACACCGCCGCCAGCTCGTGGCTGGAAGCGCCCTCGCTCTCCAGCCGCGCCTCCAGGCGGTACAGGTGTGGGTGATCGAAGTGCCACAGCCGCGGATCAGCCCAGCGAATCTCCCCCACCGGAACCAGCTCGCGCTTACCTGCCGCCACTACGGTCTCCGACGCCCCCTCGCCCACTCGAAGACCCGTTGCCTCCTCCACCACCCATACCGACAGCCGCGCCCGCACTGACTTCTCCGACGCGTTGCGCACCGCCACCCGCGCCGTAACCCGCGCCTCGTTCCGGCCGAGCTCCGGCGCGCTGTCGGCCTCAATCCGCTCGATGAACACCGGCGGCGATATCAGCAAGTTCACCGGGCGTATGATGCCCCCGTCCATCGTCCAGTCGAACGAGTTGCTCCGCGGCAGCATGTCGCGGCGAAACGAGTTGTCCACCTCGACCGCCAGCGCGTTCCGCGCCCCGAAGCGCACCGCCGGCGTGATATCCAGGCAAAACGCCGTATATCCCTTCCGCTCGTGACCGCCCACGTACTGCCCGTTCACCCACACCCGCGCCGTGTGATACACCGCCTCGAACTCGATCCGCAGCCATTTGCCGCGCCATGCGTGCGGCACGTCGAACTCGCGCCGGTACCATGCCTTCCCGGTGTACTCCGCATGCGCCGGCTCGATTTGCCACGTGTGCGGCGCCGTCACCTCCGCCCAGCCGTCCCCGCCCGCCCCGCTCCGGTGCCATCCGCGTGCCTCCCCGGCCCCCTCCGGGTCCACCCGGAACCACCAGCTTCCATTCAGGCTCTCGCCGCCGCCGTCCTGTCCGGCCGCCCGCAGGGCCCGGCCCACAGCGGCGGCAGCGCCGATTGTCGCCACAAATCCTCTTCGCGTGTGCATACCCATGGTCGCTTCGTCCCATCATACCGGCGCGCGCCGCCTCGGTCCCGCGGTTCCGCCCCCGTGCGGACCAGGCCGTGCTGCGACCAACAGGAGCGGCCGGTCGCTCCGCCGCCGGCTGAAGCTTTTCGAGCCCGGCATCGCCCCTTGCCGCTCCGGACCGGTGTTGTTATCCTCAGGATTGGGTCCCCCAAGCCCGGATCCCCTTATCGTCCCGAGGGTTTCATCATGTCAGGCCATTCCAAATGGGCCACCATCAAGCATAAGAAGGCCGCCGCCGACGCCAGGCGGGGGAAGCTGTTTACCCGCCTGATCAAGGAAATCACCATCGCCGCCCGCAGCGGCGGCGACCCCGACGCCAACCCCCGCCTGCGTACCGCCATCGCCGCCGCCAAAAGCGCCAGCATGCCCAGCGAGAACATCCAGCGGGCCATCAAGCGGGGCACCGGCGAACTCGAAGGCAGCCAGATCGAAGAAGTGCTGTTCGAGGGCTACGGCCCGGGCGGCGCGGCGCTGCTGGTGACCGCCGCCACGGACAACCGCAACCGCACTGTCGCCGAAATCCGCCACATCTTCGCTAAGCACGGAGGCAACCTGGGCGAGCAGAACAGCGTCGCCTGGATGTTTGACCGCAAGAGCCACATCCTGGTCGAACAGGACAAGGTCACCGAAGAGGACCTCATGGCCGCCGTGCTCGATGCCGGGCCGGACGACATCCGCAGCGACGGCGCCAACTGGGAAGTCATCGCCCCGCCCGAGCGCCACGAGGACATTCTCGCTGCGCTGGAAAAGGCGGGCATCCCCGCCGCCACCGCCGAGATCGGCATGATTCCCCAAAGCTTCATCAAACTCGAAGGCAAGGACGCCGCGGCCATTCTCAAGTTGACGGACGCCCTGGAGGAGCACGACGACGTCCAGAACGTCTACTCCAACTTCGATATCGACGAGAAAGAACTCGAGAAACTCTCTGCCTGATCGCCCTGGGGGGATCCGCTTCGATGCGCGTTCTGGGAATTGATTGCGGGGCCGAACGCACCGGCTTCGGGATCATCGACAGCGACGGGCGGGCGCACCGCCTCGTGGCGGCCGGGGTCGTTCGCACCAAGCCCCGGGACCCGCTGCCCGTGCGCCTGCGACAAATCGCGGACGGGCTGCGGGCGGTAATCCGGCGGCACGCGCCCGATGCCGCGGCCGTGGAGGATCTGTTCCACGCCGCCAACGTCAAGAGCGCCTTTAAACTAGCGCATGTTCGCGGCGTGGCTTTGCTCAGCATTGCCGAGGCCGGTCTGGACTGCGCCGAATACTCGCCGCTCCAGGTGAAGACCAGCGTCGTCGGCTACGGCCGCGCCGAAAAACTTCAAGTGCAGAGGATGGTGGCCTCGTTGCTCGGCCTGGCTGCGCCGGTCGATTCCGAAGACGCCAGCGATGCGCTCGCCGTCGCCATCTGCCACGCCAACGAAGCGGCCGCCCGCCGCCGGTTGAAACCGGGTCCCGGGGAGGTGTTACGGTGAGGTGGAAATTTGGTCTGGGTCTGCTGCCGGCGGCGCTGCTCGGCGCTTCGGCTCCGAAGATCATCTATTCGAAGGACCAGCCGGGGGCCAAGCCTCCCTACGTCCAGATTACGGTCGAGCGGGACGGCAAGGCTGTCTATCGCGAGAGTGCCGACGATCCGGATGACCAGCCCATCGAGTTCCGCCTCCGTCCGTCCGAGGTCGACGAGATCTTCCGCCTCGCCGAAAAGCTCGACTTTTTCCGCCGGCCCCTCGAGGCCAACCTCAAGGTCGCCAACATGGGCATCAAGACCTTCCGTTACCAGGACGGAGATCGGCAATACGAGCAGAAATTTAACTTCTCGCAAGAGGCCGATGCCCGCCTGCTGGCCGATTGGTTCGCCCGCATCACGGAGTCCGAGCAGCATTTCCTCCACCTGGAGCGGACCACACGGTTTGACAAGCTCGGCGTCCACCAGGTGCTGCTGCAAATGCAGGCCTCGATGGAGCGGAACCGCCTGGTCGCCCCGGACCAATTCCTGCCTTTGCTCGACAGGATTGCCGCGGACCCGAGCTTCCTCAACATCGCGCGTAGCCGCGCTGCCAACCTGGCCGAGCTCATCCGCGGCGGCGACGGAAAGAAGTGATCCCCCGGTTCCGGCGATCAGCCACCGGCGTTCACCCCGCCGGCGAATGGCGGCAATGAGCGGGAGCCGAATGCGGAAGGGGGCGAACCCCTCCCGAAACCCCGCTGTGATACCCTGATCTGTTCTCGGGAATTCCCAGGGCCATCGATTGTAGACTGGTATCGGAACTCTGTTCCCGGCGCACCCGCTGGGCTAAACTTGGACGTGGAGGTCGCTGGTGATGGCAGCGCCGGCCGGCAGGCAGATCACCGAGTTGGAGCAGTACGGACTGGAACCCAAGGACATCATCCGGGCCTTCCGCATCATTTACATGTCGCGGCGCATCGATGACCGCGAGATCCTTTTGAAGCGCCAGCAGCGAATCTACTTTCAGATCAGCGCCGCCGGCCACGAGGCTATCCAAACGGCCGCCGGGATGACCACGCGCCCGGGCTACGATTGGTTTTATCCTTATTACCGCGACCGGGCGCTGTGCCTGACCCTCGGGGTGAGCGTCGAGCAGATGCTGCTGCAAGCCGTCGGCTCGATCGAGGACACCGCCTCCGGCGGCCGCCAGATGCCCACCCACTGGAGCTCCCCGGAACTGAACATCGTCACCACCTCTTCCACCACCGGCACTCAGTTCCTGCCCGCGGTCGGCACCGCCCACGCCGGCCGCTACCTCAACCCCGGCGGCGATGACATCACGCTGGTCTGCGGCGGCGACGGCCACACCAGCGAAGGCGAATTCTGGGAGGCCATCAACGCCAGTTGCCTGGAGAAGCTCCCCATCATCTTCCTCATCGAGGACAACGGCTACTCGATCTCCACGCCCGTCGAGGTCCAGACGCCCGGCGGCAGCATCTCCCGCCTGCTGACAGGATTCCCCGATTTGCTGGTCCTGGAAGTTGACGGCACTGACTTCCTGGCCTCTTATCAAGCCATGAAAAGGGCCGTCGAGTACTGCCGCTCCGGGATCGGCCCCGCCCTGGTCCACGCCCACGTCATCCGGCCTTACTCCCACTCCCTCTCGGACGATGAACGGCTCTATAAAACCGCGGCCGAGCGCGCCGCCGAAAGGGCCCGCGACCCGTTTCACCGCTACCCCCAGTGGCTGGTCTCCGAAGGCATCGCCTCGCACAGCGCCCTCGAACAGATCATGCGCGAAGTCGACCTCGAGATCCAGCACGCCACCCAGCGGGCCCTGAACGCGGAGATGCCCGCCAAGGGTTCGGCCACCCTGTACGTTTACTCCGACAAGGTCGATCCCACTTCCTCCGCCTTTGACACCGAGCCGCACTTCAGTGGGGAGCCGTTGACCATGGTCGACGCCATCAACCGCACCCTGGCTGCCGAAATGCAGCGCAATGAGCGCATCGTCGTCTTTGGCGAGGACGTCGCCGATTGCAGCCGCGAGGAAAATCTCAAGGAAGTCAAAGGGAAAGGCGGCGTCTTCAAGGCTACCCTCGGCCTCCAGCGCCGCTTCGGCAGCAAGCGCTGCTTCAATGCGCCCCTGGCCGAAGCGGCCATCGTCGGCCGCGCCACCGGGATGGCTATCCGCGGCATGAAACCCGTCGCCGAAATCCAGTTCTTCGACTACATCTGGCCCGCCATGATGCAGTTCCGCGACGAGATGGCCAACATCCGCTGGCGCTCCTACAACGGCTTTTCCTGCCCCGCTGTCATCCGCGTCCCCATCGGCGGCTACCTCACCGGCGGCTCGATCTACCACAGCCAGTCCGGCGAGTCGATGTTTACCCACATCCCCGGCCTCCGCGTCGTCATGCCGTCCAACGCCCTGGACGCCTGCGGCCTGCTTCGCACCGCTATCCGCTGCGACGACCCGGTCTTGTTCCTCGAACACAAGAAGCTGTACCGCGAAACTTACAACCGTTCGCCCTACCCCGGCGACGATTTCATGATCCCGTTCGGCAAAGCCAAAGTCGTCAAGGCCGGCGATCGGCTCACCATCATCACCTACGGCGCCCTCGTGCAGAAGTCCTTACAGGCCGCCCTGAACATTGAGCAGCAACACCCGGCCATGACCATCGAGGTAATCGACCTCCGTTCCCTGTCGCCGTACGACTGGCCGGCGATCCGCGCCTCGGTCGAAAAAACCAGCCGTGTCCTCGTCGTGCACGAGGATAACCGCAGTTGGGGTTACGGCGCCGAAATCGCCGCCCGCATCGCCGACGAGCTGTTCGACCGCCTGGACGCCCCCGTGGGCCGCGTCGGCGCGCTCGATACCTATGTCGCCTACAGCCCCATCCTCGAGGAAGAGATCCTCCCCCAGGTCGAGGATGTCCAAGCGGAAGCCGAGCGCATCCTGTTCTGCTGAGGCGATTCCGCGCTCGCGGCCCTGTTTTTCTCCAATAGCGCAACCATATCACTTTCCTTCCCCGCGAGGTCTATCCCTGCGGCTGCGTCTACTCGGGCGAGCGGGGCCTCGCCGGCAAAGAGGCGATTCTGGCCTGGGACATCAAACAAGGCGACATTGACGGAACGTCGTTGGCCGGAACCAAGGTCGTGGCGGTAATCCTCGGCAACGCGAACCTGGAGTTCCCATCCACCGCCCGGAGGAGCATCCTCTATCTGGATTCCAAAGAGGGCCGCGCGCAACAGGGTGTGCTGAATCTGTTCAGCCGGAACTACGGCAACCTGCTGGGCGAGATTATCGCCGTCCGCAATGCGCCTATTCGGTTTGAAATGGGCCCCGATCGCGCCAATGTCCGGCTCGCCGACACCGTGGTGGCGCTGCGCAGGGCGGTTCTTCCCACCGACGCGCACCCCGGCTCCTCACTCTGGTACGACCCGTTCATCCCCTTGTCCAACAGAACCCTGGCCGTCACCTTGCATAATGAGTTCTGGGGAGAAGGGCTTCGCCACCAGTGGCGCACAACTTATCCGCCCGCGATCACCGGCTTCTTCGGGAGCTTTAGCCTGGCGGCCCGGCAATGATCGGTAGCGCTCACCAGTCCACCGAGATGTTCGTGATGACCTGATCTTTGACTTCAACCGTGTCTTCGAAGGGCTTCCGGCCTTCCAGCAGCAGGCGGATCTTGTACGTGCCGGCCGGGAGTTTGATCATCGCCGGCGTCTTTTCCGGCCGCAGTTCCCCGTTCAGGTAGATGGCGGCGCCGGCCGGTGCGGAGGAGACCGCCAGTGTGCCTGCCAGCCGGTCGAGATTCATGGTGACGTCCAGAATCTCAGGAACCGTGATGATACGCGGCGCCAGCCGGTAGCCCGCCATCGTGAACACCAGTACGTGGCGGCCTTCTCTGAGCGTCAGCTGGCACGGTGTCGTACAGGCCAGGGCCGGGTCCCGGTCGGCCACTACCTGTGCCCCCGGCGGGGTCGACCGGATCTGCACCGTGTGCTCGGATGGCGGTGGCGGCGCCCGCCGCGTGGCTTTCGGCTTTAGGACCGCCGGCTTGAGGGGTTCGGGCGCAGGCAGCGCAGGCTCGGCCGCTGCCGGCTGTTCCTCTGCGGGCGGCTCCTCTAGCGCTGGCGGCGCGCTCTCCGGCGGGCTCACCGCCGGCGGCTCGGTAGCCACAGGCGGCTCCAAAGGGGAGGCGCGCTGGATCTCCGGGGCGGGCGGCTCCTGGACGGCGGGCTGAAGGTAGTTCCGGTACCCGTAAAAGCCCACTGCCGCCAGCGCCATCGCGGCTACGCTTCCCAGCACCACGTTTCGAACCAGGTGGGATTCCTTGACTCTCGTCGTGTCCGCTGCGGGCCGGAGGCGCGGCTCCACGCGGGTTTCAGCCGCACTCGGCTCCTCCGGCCGGGGAACAACCTCCGTCGGCGCGAAGGCCTCGGCGGGCGGCGGGGGCGGCCCCGGCTCGGCCGCCATCGTCGGCCCGGCGGCACGGCCCCTCGGCATGGGCCGCCAGTCCGGCCGCTTGCTCACCGCCATTGCCAGCGCCGAGACGAACTCCGTACACGTCTTGTACCGCTCCGACCGGTCTTTGGAGAACGCCTTCGCCAGCACCTTCTCCACCTCCGGCGCCAGCGTGTCGTTGAGCCGCTGCGGTGGCGGCGGCATCTCCCTTACAATCTTGAACAACAGCGTCGGCAGTGAATCGGCCTGGTACGGCCGTTCCCCCGTGAGCAGCTCGTAGACGATCACCGCCAGCGAGAACTGGTCCGCCCGGCCGTCCACTGCCTCGCCCTGGATCTGCTCCGGGGACATGTACGACGGCGTCCCCATCACCGCTCGCGTCTGCGTCATCTGCTGTGACACAATCTTGGCCACGCCGAAGTCGGTGATCTTCGTCTCCCCATCCGCCATCACCATGATGTTTGCCGGCTTGATGTCCCGGTGCACCACCCCCTTGCCGTGCGCATAGTCCAGCGCCGCCGCCGTCTTCCGCAGTATCCCCAGAACCTTGTCCCTCTCGAGGGCCGCACCGGACCCCATCAGCTTGTCCAGCGTGTCGCCCTCGACGTACTCCATGCAGACGTACGCCGTGTCCCCTTCCTCAATGATGTCGTAGATGGTGACAATCCCCGGATGCGACAGCACTCCGGCCGAGCGCGCCTCACGCCGCAGCCGCTCCCGCATGAACTCCCTCTCGTCCGGGTCCGACAGGTCGCCCAAACGAATCGTCTTGATCGCCACCGTCCGGCCGATCGCCGGGTCCTCGGCCCGGTATACGACCCCCATCGCACCACGGCCTAGCTCGCCCAAGACTCGATAACGGCCGATTTGCTCCACGCGTTGTCATTGTAACCTATGCCCAGCAGCTTCAGCGCCGCCACATCGCGCCGCCGGCAGTTGACTTGTAGCCCGGGTTTTCGCTAATCTCTAGTGGGATAACGGTGATTTTGACGTGGGTCCGCTAAACATCTCTGTCAAAGGGGAATACGCGCTCCAGGCGATCCTGGATCTGACGCAGCGCGACTCGTCCTCACCGGTCAAGATCGCCGCCATCGCCGAGCGCCAGGGAATCCCTCAGAAATTCCTTGAATTGATTCTGGCCACGCTCAAGCAAGGCGGCTTTGTCGAGTCGCGACGCGGCGCCGAAGGCGGCTACATGCTCGCCCGGCCGCCCGACCAGATTACCGTCGGGGAAGTTCTGCGCTTTGTCGAAGGATCGCGGACACAAAAGGGCGCGGCGCGGCGCAAGGCTGATGACCCGTTTTCGGATATGTGGAAGAAAGTGGATCGCGCCGTTTCCGGGATTCTGGACAACACGACGTTCGCCCAACTGGCGCGCGAATGGAAGGAGAAGCAATCGGCCTACGTCCCGAACTGGGAGATCTAGCATCCGCTCGGCGGCGCAGGACGGCTCGCGGAGGAAACAACGAACAGCGAAGGAGGTAGAGTTTGATTTTCGCCGACAATTCTCTGAGCATAGGGCGCACTCCCCTGGTGAAGCTGAACCGCATTGTCAACTGTTCCGGCGTCACGGTGCTGGCCAAAATCGAAGGGCGCAATCCGGCCTATTCCGTTAAGTGCCGCATTGGGGCCTCGATGGTCTGGGATGCCGAACAGCGCGGCCTGCTGAAGCCCGGCAAAGAGATCGTCGAGCCGACCAGCGGCAATACGGGCATCGCACTGGCCTTCGTCGCCGCCGCGCGCGGCTATCCGATCACCCTCACCATGCCGGAGACCATGTCCATCGAGCGGCGCAAGGTGCTCAAGGCGTTCGGCGCCACGCTGGTCCTCACCGAAGGCGCCGGCGGCATGAAGGCCGCCGTCGCCAAGGCCGAAGAGATCGCCGCCTCCGACCCGAACCGTTACGTCTTGCTCCAGCAATTCAAAAACCCCGCCAATCCCGACATCCACTTCAAAACGACCGGCCCGGAGATCTGGCAGGACACCGAAGGCGGCATTGACGTCCTCGTCGCGGGCATCGGTACCGGCGGCACCATTACCGGCGTCTCGCGCTACATCAAGGACGTCAAACGCAAGAAGATCATCTCGGTCGGCGTCGAGCCCGCCGGCAGCCCCGTCATCACCCAAACCCTCCGCGGTGAGCCGCTCTGCCCCGGCCCGCACAAGATCCAGGGCATCGGCGCCGGCTTTATCCCCGATACCCTCGACCTGTCTGTGGTCGATCGCATCGAGCAGGTCACCAACGAGGAAGCCATCGAGATGGCCCGCCGCCTCGCCCGCGAGGAGGGGATCCTCTCCGGAATCTCCTGCGGCGCCGCCATGGCCGCCGCCGCTCGCATCGCCCAGGAACCGGAGATGAAAGGCAAAACCATCGTCGTCATCCTGCCCGACTCCGGCGAGCGCTACCTGACCTCCGTGCTGTTCGAGGGCATGTTTAACGATTGAACGCCCCGCCGGCGCAATTTCGCAATTTCGGGGAGTAAACTTCGCCGACAGGCCACCAAATGACCAGACCGACCCCCCGGCTCCCTCGACGTCTGTGTTCAGCCGCGGCCCAAGAAATCCACCCCCCCCAAAAACACCCCCCCCCTTCTCCCCCCCTCCCTCCTCAATCC
>FWPU01006656.1_pt1 | contig 22710 bp, 24 predicted proteins | sample 2228361 | NCBI WGS metagenome assembly FWPU01 (sample SAMEA103939777, study PRJEB20133) | metagenome
AGGTCTTACAGAAAGACTGCCCTTCATTATCATGAATGATTTTCAATAACTTATGAAGCAGAAAATCGATTCTTAAGGTCTCAACTGATAAAGTCAGGATTTCTATATAGACAGGATGAATTATACCCATAAGACCATACATATCTACAGAAAATATGAATTCACAAGATATCTCGAAGAGAGATACTTTATCGAGACAGAAATGGCATTAAAAAAGTACCTTAAGAAAAGTGGTAAGGTCTTACTCGTCAGAAACTGAGTCCCTGGTTAAGATGTTATCCTCTATTTCGATAAGCCTTACTGACTCACTAAGAGGTTTATCAGGATACCTTAATGTAGCCTTTAAGATAACGTCGAGTGGATAATCCTTGTAAAACCCATCCTTCGAGACAACCCTTATATAATTTCTTTTAAGAATAAAACACCTTTTTCTCTTACCCCCTGAATCCGTAAATGGTATAATTATATATTCCTCATCGGTCTCGAGCCCATATCTATCTATAATCTCCTTAACATTCTCTGAAAGTTTCATTTAAGGTATATTTTAAAACAAAAAAGTTTAATAAATGACAGAAAAGATTTCAGAATGGAAAGTTCTCCAGAAAATTCCTTTCTCTACACTCCTTGAGAGGTCCTCTGTAATTTACAGGTTCTATTGAGGCACCCTAATGTTAAACAACCACCTTCATAGAGAGAACAACCTGAGTTGCAGGGATAAGAACAGACATGGAAAAGACTTTTCAAAAACTTTATGGCGGAGGGGGTGAGATTCGAACTCACGGTAGGGCGTAACCCTACAGCGATTTTCAAGACCGCCGCCTTCAACCACTCGGCCACCCCTCCATTATGCTCAATTGATATTATAAACAATTAAAATACCAAATGTAAAAAACTCCATGTTATAATCTTTCATGCGATATGTAATCCTTGGAACAGCAGGACATATAGACCACGGAAAGAGTTCACTCGTAAAGGCACTCACAGGCATAGACCCTGACAGACTCAAGGAGGAAAAGGAGCGAGGAATCACAATAGACCTTGGTTTTGCATACCTCGAATACCCTGACGGTCTCATTGTGGGAATAGTGGATGTTCCGGGTCACGAAAGACTTATAAGGAATATGCTCGCAGGTGCAGGAGGAATCGACATAGTCCTTCTCGTTATCTCTGCAGATGAAGGCATCATGCCACAGACAAAGGAGCACCTTGCGATATGTGATCTCTTGAATATAAAGTCAGGCACTATAGTACTAACCAAGGCCGATCTTGTAGATAATGAATGGCTAGAACTTCTAAAGGATGAAGTGAGAACATATGTAAGGGGAACATTTCTTGAGAATGCAGAGATAATACCTGTATCATCAAAGACACATATGAATATCGAATTTCTTAAAGAAAAAATATATGACCTTTCAATTAATATAAAACCCAAATCATCCCGTGGTATATTCAGGATGCCTGTTGACCGTGTATTCACCCTTAAAGGATTTGGTACTGTTGTAACAGGAACTGTAATCTCAGGAACCATAAATCTTGATGAGTATGTGGAGATATTACCATCAGGCAAAAAAGCAAAGGTGCGTGGACTCCAGAGCCATGGAAAACCGATTACAGAGGGTACTGCTGGTCAAAGACTGGCAATAAACCTGCAAGGAGTGGAAAAAGAGAAGATAGAGAGAGGAGATACAGTCGTCTCACCCGATATTTTTAAAACAACGAGGATAGTAAATGTAAGACTGACCCTTCTCAAGGACTCTCCTCCTCTCAAACATCGTGAGAATGTGCATCTTTATCTTGGAACCTCTGAAACGATTGCGAGGATAATACTCTTTGAAGAGACAGAGTTAAGACATGGTGAATCTGCATACTGCCAGTTAAGGACAGAGAAACCTCTTATAACCACCCATGGAGACAGATTTATCATAAGAGGAATTTCACCCCTTAAGACTATAGGTGGAGGAATTATTCTCGACCCGTGGCCATCAAGAAAGAGATATCCCGAGATATTAAATGACATGGAAGTCTTCTTTTATGGAAATATAGAAGATAAACTCGAAAAAAAGATTCAGAGGAGCACCTCAGGAATAAGGAAAAGTGATATTCTGGGTTGGATGCATGAAGATCTGGATATGATAGAGAACAACATTGAGGATCTTATCAAAAAAGGTATTATCTTCAATCTTGGCGATACCCTCTATCACAGGGCTTATGTCATGAATAAACTGAAATCACTGATAGATGTAATTAAAGACTATCACAGAAGAAATCCTTTGAAGATGGGATTATCAAGAGAGGAGGCAAGAAACATTCTCAGAGTTGATCAGAAACTCTTCGATAAGATACTCACCCTCACTAATGAGTTAATCATAGATAAAGGGCTTTTGAGGCACAGGGACTTCAATAGAGACCCCATTGAATCTGGATTAAGGGAAAGAATTCTCAGAGAACTGAATTCAGGTGGACTTCAGACGCCATTCAGGTCAGAGTTATCAAACCTTTTAAATATCGATGAAAAGAGACTGTCAGACATATTGAAGATAATGGCAAATGAGGGTACCATCATAAAGATAAATGATCAATATTACCTGACACCAGATACTCACAAAAAGTTGCTTGAGGAAATCGGAGGAATCTTTAAAGGCAAGGAAGCGATAACGGTTTCGGATTTTAAGGACCATCTTGGTATATCGAGAAAATTCGCTATACCACTCCTTGAATACCTCGATTCCCAAAAGATAACCCTTAGAGTAGGAGATGTACGAAGACTCCTGAGGTCACCCCTGCCTGGTTCCACTGTATAAATGTGTCAAAATCCACAATATGTGACAATTTTTGACAAAAAGAGTCTGGATTTCCTTGAGATTTAAAAGTAAATTCAATAACTTATAACGTATTACATTTGGCATACTTTTTGCTAATATGTAATTAGGATGAAGAGAAAGGGTATAGATTCATACGAAGACCTCAAGAAAAGATTGATGGAATGCACCTCAAGACTGAGAACTCTCAATAAAAAACTGAAGGAAGAACTCAAGGAACACAGAATGACTATAGAGTCTCTCAAGAGAACCAATATGTTTCTCGAAAATATACTCCAGAGCATCAGGGACCCCCTCTGTATCTTTCAGAAGGATTTCAAGATAGTCTTTGCAAATAATGAATATGCGGAGATGAAGGGGGTGAATCTCTCTGATATAATCGGAAAGAGATGTTACTCCACAATCCACAAAAGAAGAATACCATGCAAGGATTGCATAGTGAAAAAGACTATAGAGTCAGGTAATCAATTTGCTAAGGAAAAGATCGTTAGAAGAGATGAGGAAATAGAATTCTGGTGGGAGATCTACACTTATCCTGTCATTGACGAAAAAAGAGATGTTGCCTTCGTAATAGAGTATGCAAGGGATATAACAGGAAGGAAGAGGGCAGAAGAAGAGAATCGGAAATTGATAATGAGATTAAAGGAGTTTTCAAGATATGATGACCTCACGGGCCTTTTAAACAGAAAGACAGTAATAGAATGCCTTTATCATGAATTCGAGAAGTCAAAAAGATATGGTGGTGAACTCTCCATAGTCTTCTGTGATGTGGATAATTTTAAGGAGATAAATGACATATGTGGACATATAGCAGGTGATACTGTGCTCAAGAATCTTGCAGATGCATTAAAAAATAATATAAGAAAGACTGATATAATTGGCAGATATGGTGGAGATGAATTCCTGCTTATTCTTCCAGGAACATCCCTGAAAGGTACACGGAGACTCGCAGAAAAGATAAGGAATAATATTATGAAAATAAAGTTTCCTGTTAATTCAAAGAAGTTTAACCTCTCCATGAGCTTTGGTATAGCAGGCTTTAATCGTAATATAAAAGACCACTATCAGTTAATACATATGGCGGATCAGGCACTATATCGATCAAAGAATAGCGGTAAAAATATAATTACTATCTATTCAGATAATAACTGAGGTGCAATATCCCTCAGCCTTGCTGACAACTGTCAGCATCCCCATGGATTTCAACCACCACCATAGAGCGCAGAAAGTTCAACTTGAACTACATTCTCACTTCCACACAAAGGACATTTATCGATCTTCGCACCTTCAATCCTACCACACATAAAGCATACATAGACATGTTCTGACATCTTATCTCTCCTTATCTCTCCTCTTCAAGTAATGGTCTGGCACCAAGTGCCTTCAATAGATTTGCCATAAGACAGAAACCCGTAAATGAGAGTATCACGAGATTAATACCTACAAGAAAAGTCAGTATAAGCCAGTATCTTGAGTGGAAGATACTCAGCATGGAACTCAGAAGGACAAATATACCTGCTATGAGCCAGATTATCCTTTCAAGGTACCAGAATCCTCTCTTTGCCCTATACATAGTTAACCTCCTTAAATCTCAGAGAATTCATCAAGATCCTTTTTATCTTCCATCTCCTCTGCCATAAGAGGACATGGTCTGTTTTTGAAATACTCATAATAGAGCAGTGGTACCACTATTAGTGTGAGTAGAGTAGATGCTATGGCACCGCTCATCATCGCAATCGCAAGACCCTGAAAGATTGGATCAAATATCATAACAAATGACCCTATTACAACAGCCATGGCTGTAAGTGCAATGGGCCTGAATCTCACTGCACCTGCCTTTATAAGTGCATCCTTGAGATTACCACAATCCCTCCATTCAGTCTGGACAAAGTCTATAAGGAGGATAGAATTTCTCACAATAATTCCTGAAAGGGCTATAAAACCTATCATGGAAGTCGCTGTAAAGAATGCCCCCATTAACCAGTGAGCAGGCATTATTCCAACAAGTGTAAGCGGTATGGGTGACATGATTATGAGTGGAGTCACAAAATGCCTGAACCATGCAACTATGAGTATATAGATGAGTACAAGGACAACACCAAAAGCGATTCCCAGGTCCCTGAAGACTTCATAAGTGATGTGCCACTCACCATCCCATTTGATTGAATATTTATCCTCGAGGTATGGCTGTTTTGTATAGTATTGCCTGAGTTCATAACCCTCTGGTAGTTTGAGTTCCTTTATCGCTTTCCTCATCTTGAGAATTGCATATACAGGACTTTCTTCTCTTCCAGCAACATCTCCAATAACATAAATCACCCTCTGAAGATTCTTATGGTAAATCGTCTTATCTTCAACACTCTCTTTTATTTTCACAAATTCACTGAGTGGGATATTATCGCGTGATGATGGCACTGTGAGTTGTCTTAATATCTCTAAACTGGTTCTCTTCTCGATTGACGGTCTGAAAATTATCTCCACAGGTTCTTTATCTTCCTCTACATGAAGGAGTCCGGCAGAAATACCATTAAGACCTGCCCTTAATGTGGTTGAAATAGTATCTGCCGTGATATTATGATATGAAGCCTTTTCCTGATCTACCTCGAATACAAGTTTTTTCTGGTCATCCTCAACATACCAGTCCACATCAACGACCCCTTCAGTCTTTGAGTATATATCTCTTATCATCCTCGCGATCTCTATCTGTCTTTTATGATCGGGTCCATAGACCTCGGTCACCAGCGTGCTCAAAACAGGAGGCCCTGGAGGGATCTCTGCAATTTTTATATCTGCTCCATAAAGATCAGCTATCTTCTTCAATTCAGGTCTTATTTTTTTAGCTATCTCATGACTCTGGAGTTTTCTTTTCGATTTTTTAACAAGGTTCACCTGGATATCAGCCACATTGCTTCCTGTCCTGAGGTAATAATGTCTTACGAGTCCATTGAAATTAAATGGTGCTGATGTGCCTGCATATATCTGATAGTCGGTAACCTCTGGAACAGTCTTTATGTATTCGCCAAGTGCAACCGCAACCCTTGTGGTCTCTTCAAGTGTTGAACCCTCAGGCATGTCTATAACAATCTGCAATTCGCTTTTGTTATCAAATGGGAGCATCTTCACTGTAACAAACTTCAATGTAAGTAACATCATTGAACCTATAAGAAGTGCAAGAACTCCAGAAAGAGCGATAAACCTCCTTTTCCAGTTATCGATAAGTGGAGTAAGAATTCTCTCATAAATCTTGTGAAGTCTTTCTCCCTCTTTCTCTTCCTTTTTATGTTTCACACGCCTCAAGACAATATAACTGAGCCATGGACTTACTATGAATGCCACAAGAAGTGAAAAAAGCATTGCCATTGATGCACCAACAGGTATCGGCCTCATGTACGGTCCCATTAATCCCGACACAAATGCCATCGGCAGGAGGGCGGCAATCACAGTGAATGTGGCAAGAATGGTTGGATTGCCGACCTCATCAACAGCAAGAACAGCAGTGAGTGGATCGACTCTGTGAAGCCTGAAATGTCTGTGTATGTTCTCGACTATAACTATGGCATCATCCACAAGGATTCCTATGGAGAATATAAGTGCAAAGAGGGTCACTCTGTTAAGAGTATACCCGTAGAGATAATTTATAAGAATGGTGAGTGCAAGGGTAACTGGTACAGCAACAGCAACAACTATTGCCTCCCTGACACCAAGTGCAAGGGCAATAAGTATTACAACAGATATTGTTGCGATTAACATGTGTTCAAGAAGTTCATCAGATTTTTCTTTTGCCGTCTTTCCATAATTTCTTGTCTCTGTTATCTCGATATTAGAAGGAATCAACCTTCCCCTGAGATCATTAATCTTTTTTTCAACCCTTTTCGATATCTCTGTAGCATTGGTGCCTTTCTTTTTTGCTATTGCAATAGTAACAGCCTCATACCTTTTCGAAGGATCATGCTCTTTTATTCCCTTCTCATGTGCCATTGGTCCAAATCCCATTAATACATAATTTATAGGCTCCTCAGGTCCATCAATTACCTGAGCAACATTTTTTAAATAAACAGGTCTGCTGTTATAGACACCAACAACGATATTTTCTACATCTTCCTTTGTCCTCAAAAATACCCCTGTCTCTACAGTAAATTCTCTGTTTCCAGAGATGAAACTGCCAGATGGAATCTTCACATTAGACCTCTGGATGATCTGATAAATCTGTAATGGAGAAATATTATATGCCCTAAGTCTTGGGGGATCTATTACTAACTGTAACTGTCTTCTCTGTCCTCCTATAATATGTGTCTCTGATATATCGTGATCCTTTTTTAATTCAGTACAGAGTTCAGAGGCAATTCTTCTCAATTCATATCCACTGTATCTATCACTCCAGAGTGTGTATGCAAGGATGGGCACATCATCTATTGAACGGGGCTTCACAATAGGTTGAGAAACTCCCTGAGGTATAAGGTCATAGTGAGACATCAGTTTGTTATAAACTTTTACGATACTTTCTTCCATGTCCTCGCCAACATAAAACCTTACTATCGTGAGATTCATTCCAGGCTTTGAGATAGAATAGACATATTCCACACCCTTTATCTCATATAGGAACTTCTCCATTGGTCTTGTGACTCTCTCCTCTACCTCCTTTGCAGAAGCACCGGGATACGAGACAAAGATGTCTATCATTGGGACAAGTATCTGGGGTTCTTCTTCTCTCGGTGTAACTATAAGGGCAAAAAGACCTGCCAGAAGAGATGCAATGACAATCAGAGGCGTAAGTCTTGATCTGATAAATGCCTTTGCTATAGAGCCGGATATTCTGATGCTATTCACTTCTTACCTCCAGATATATCCTCTTCTGAAGATACAATTCCACCCTCAACAACCCTCTCAAGGTTATTGATGATGACCCTCTCTCCTCCATTTAATCCTGATATTATCTCTACAAGACCCTTATCATACAGAGCACCTGTTCTCACTATCCTGTAAGATATAACTCCCCTTTCATCCACCACATACACACCTTCGAACCCGCCTCTCTTCTGGATCGCTTTTTCAGGCACAGCAATTCCCTCTTTTTTACCTGCAAGAAATCTCACCTTTGCATAAAGTCCTGTCTTTAGACCTGAAGAATTGACATCAATCTCTACAGGAAATGTCCTGCTCACAGGATCAATATATGGCACCACTTTTGAAACCCTACCATCAAGGCTTTTCGAAATAGCCTCAACTAACACAGGAATCCTTGCTCCAGCCTTTATTTTACCGGAGAGTCTTTCATCAACAAATACATTAATCTTGTAGTGACTGTTGTCCTCGATAATAAATAATGGGATTCCAGGTGAGACCATATTACCGATTTCCACCTTTTTCTCCACAATGATTCCATCTATAGGTGATACTACCTCTGTATAGTTAAGATATATCTTTGCCTCTTCCAGAACTGCCTTTGCCCTTTTAATACTGGATTCATATCTCTCGAGTTCGAGCCTTGCAAGATTCCTCTGGGTCTCTATCTGATCGAATTCCTGCTGTGATATCGCCCTCTCATCAAGGAGCCTCTTATATCTCTCATATGTCAGTTCCTGCAGTTTGAGGTTCTGTTTTGCTGAATCATATGCCCTCAGCATCTCCTCATAACCCTCTTTTGCTTGCTTGTACCTCTCTTTATAGTCCTTATCATCAATCTTGAGAATAATCTCACCCTTTCTTACAGGCTCACCCTCACTCACATAAATAGCCCTTACCTCTCCCATCACTCTTGCGGAAACAGTGGTGATGGTTTTTGAACTTATAGTGCCTGATACCTCATAATAATCATCAAGGGGAACAGGCTTCACCTCCATCAACCTCACCCCGGTTATAATCTCTGGTTTCAAGGTCACCTTCTCCTTATCTCCTTTACAGCCACCTGCAAAAAGAAAAAGAAAGACTATAAATAAAATTAAAAATTTATTCTTCATCTCTTCACCTCCATAATTCTATTCACCTCATCAATGAGTCTGTCACTTAGATAAAGTAGTCTTACCATATTTTCGATATATTGAGACTCCCTCTGAATCACATTTGCTCTCGCATTATCGAGGCTCGTCTGGGCATCGAGGAGATCAACTATCCTTGAGAGGGAATTCTCATATCTGGTCTTTATAAGCCTTCTTGACTCTTCTGCACTCGCCACACCAGAACGGGCAAGTTCAAGTTGTGACCTTGACTCAATAACACTTCTATACGCCTCATACACCATAAAGTTGAGAGATTTCCTGAAATGCTCCAGATGCTCTTCAGCTTCCCTCACCATGTATTCTGCCTTTCTTGATTCATGATATGTCCTGCCACCCGAAAACATCTCCCATTTAAGGAAAGCCATAACCTGCCAGTTTCTTCCCTCTGAAATAAAGGGTTCTCTGGGATGATCGAGTTCATATTGAGCACCAATACCAATTTCAGGAAGATAACCCGATCTCGAAAGTTTAATGAGATTCTTTGCATTCTCATATCTCGATTCAAGTATCTTTATCTCATCTCCTGATATTGCTCCTTCGAGATAGTAATCTATCTCGCGAAGAGGTATATTGATCTCCTCATCAATGATATCCACTGATTCATATACCCCTGTAACCATACCGATTGCCCTCTTCGCTATATCGAGATTTTTTTCTGCGGTAACGAGTCTTGCCTTAGCATCATTCAATGCAACCTCTGCCCTCAACACATCTGATTGCAATCCGAGCCCTGCCTCAAATCTCAACTTTGCAATTCTCAGATGTTCCTCAGTATTTTCCACACCCTGCAATGCAACCTTTAAATAACCTTTTGCTGTTCTCAGTGCAGTATACAACCTGAGGACCTCATAAACAATCTCGCTCCTCTTTTTATGGTATTCATAACTCTTTGTCCTATATTCTGTACTTGATACATCGAGCCCGATCCACGCCTTCCTTACATATATGGGCATCTCAAAACTGAGAAGTGTCTGAAAATTACTTATTGGTGCAGGCTTATTAAATGTTTCAGGTGCACCAATGAGGTCCTCCATACTGAATCTTGTCTGGTTCATCTTTGTAGAGAATACATATGCAGGATTATCTGTTCTCATAAATCTCTCTTCGAGTCTTAATGAAGGCAAAAGATAACTTCGTGAAATATAAATATCCTCCTTTACTGCCATTAAATTCATCTCCATTGCCTTCAATTGGTGATTTTCTTTCAATGCGAGATCTATCACCTCAGAGAGGTGAAGTACCTTCTCACCTTTAATATTCTCATCATATGCGTAAAGATTGCTACCATCAAAAATGAACAAAATAATGATAAACAAAAACCACACCATATATGCCTCCTTGCTTATTCAACCTGAGACTCTTTTCTTCATATATTCCCTCAATGCCTTCATATCGCACCTTCCGAGTCTCTTCTGGAATTCCTCGCATTCAACGACCCTTGTTCTGTCCTTCTTAAATACAGGATCATCCTTTACTGCATCACAAACCCTGAAAAGAATCTCCTTTAATCTTATATCAATGTCTGTATTAATCCTGTAAAACATAAGTTTTCCATCCCTTCTCTCACTCAGCAATCCAGCCTGAGAGAGCAGAGACAGATTTCTCGAGATAAGAGGCTGTGATGCACCTGTAATAACCATAATCTGGCACACACAAAGTTCTTTCTCCAACAATAATGCCAAAATCCTCAACCTCAAAGGGTCAGATAGTAGTTTAAGAAATCTTATCATCTTCTTCATATTTATATATTTACATATGTTTATATGAATTGTCAAGCTCCTTTGATATACTATGTGGTATATTTTTATTATGAAGGCATTACTACAGAGAGTAATTAATGCATCTGTTAAGGTAGAAAACCAGACCATAGCAGAGATCGAAAAAGGAATCCTTGTATTTCTTGGTGTCGAAAAAGATGATACTGAAGATGATGCCATGCATCTATCAAAGAAGATTCCTCGTCTGAGGATATTCGAAGACAAACATGGTAAGATGAATCTATCTGTAAAAGATATAAATGGCGAGATCCTCGTGATATCCCAGTTTACTCTCTTAGGAGATACCAGAAAGGGCAACAGGCCCTCATTTGACAGGGCAGAAAGACCAGAAATGGCAGAGAAACTTTACATGTTCTTTATAAATGAAATTAAAAAACAGGATATATCTGTAAAGAGCGGGATATTTGGTGCATACATGAGGGTGCATCTTATAAATGACGGTCCTGTAACATTCCTTATAGACTCAAAGGCATAACTGTTTTGCCTGGGTCTAATCAAAACTTTTGAAAACTTCTAAATGGCTGTGGTATTCTTATTTAAATCCTTTATGGTGAAAGGAGACTTATTTGCACTATTTTCAATACAGAGGCGATGAATTATATGCAGAGGAAGTTCCTTTAAAGAAGCTCGCAGAAAAATACGGCACACCTCTTTATGTTTACAGTTACAATACTCTTAAAAGACATGTAAATGCCTACAGGGAGGCATTTAAAGATATAAGGCATATCATCTGTTATGCTGTAAAGGCAAACCCTAATATCCATATCCTCAGATTGATAAGGAGTACGGGCGGAGGAGCAGATATAGTCTCAGGAGGTGAATTATTCAGGGCATTAAAAACAGGTATTAATCCGAAAAAGATTGTCTATGCAGGTGTGGGCAAGAGGGATGAGGAGATAAGGTTTGCCCTCGAATCAGGCATCCTCATGTTTAATGTGGAGTCACCTTTAGAACTCGAAAGGATAAATACAATTGCAGGTGAGATAAATCTGAAGGCCCCGATTGCGCTCAGGATAAATCCACATATAGATGCAAAAACACATCCATATATATCTACAGGACTCAGAAAACATAAATTTGGCATACCTCTTGAGGATGCCATCGAAAATTACATCCTTGCATCGAAGATGAAGAATATAAAGATAATGGGAATACACAAACACATAGGTTCCCAGATACTCGAGATATCTCCATTCATAGACGCCCTGAAAAGTATTCTCAGTATAGTCGATGAGCTCAAAAATAGGAATATAAATATAAAATACCTCGATATCGGTGGTGGTCTTGGCATCTCATATAAGGCTGATGAGGATTCACTATATCCCTATGAACTATCGAAGGCAATAAAACCTCATCTTAGGAACAGGGATATCACCCTCATAATGGAGCCTGGCAGATCGATAGTGGGAAATGCAGGGATTCTGCTCACAAAGGTTCTTTATATAAAAGATACAGGCAAGAAGAGGTTTATTATAGTAGATGCAGGCATGAATGACCTTATAAGACCAACCCTCTATGATGCCTACCACGAGATAATTTCTGTTAAGAGGCATGATGGAAAGAAGCATGTCTCTGATGTTGTTGGTCCAATATGTGAATCAGGGGACTTTCTTGCCAAAGAAAGAGAGATGCCAGATGTCTTACCTGGTGAGTATCTCTGTATTATGAGTGCAGGTGCATATGGGTTCAGTATGAGTTCCAATTACAACTCTAGGCCGAGACCTGCTGAGGTGATGGTGAATGGAAAAAAGGACTATCTCATAAGAAAGAGAGAGACCTATGATGACCTCATAAGAGAGGAGTTGGTCTAATGAGGATTCACTTCACAAAGGCACACGGATTAGGAAATGACTTTATCCTGATTGATGCGAGAGAATTCGAGGATAAACTGGAATGGAAGAGTCTTTCAAGGAGATTATGTAACAGAAGAACAGGCATAGGGGCAGACCAGTTGCTTCTTCTCTGTGAATCGAAGATTGCTGAGTTCAGGATGAGGATATTCAATCAGGATGGTTCTGAAGTAGAGATGTGTGGAAATGGTATAAGGGTCTTTGCGAATTACATATGGAAAAGAGGACTTTCTGAAAGTTCTCACCTTGAGGTAGAAACCCTTGCAGGAATCATAAGGCCTGAAAAGATCTCACAGGGCATGGTGAGGGTCGATATGGGCGAATATTCATTGAGTCCAGAAAATATACCTGTGAAACTTAACGGGGAAAGTGTAATAGATCATCCACTAAATGTCAATGATAAAGAATTTTTAATAACCTGTGTATCGATGGGAAATCCCCACACAGTAATTGTTGTCAAAAACCTCATGGAATTTCCTGTCTCGATTTATGGACCTATTATAGAGACTCATCCACTCTTTCCAAGAAGGACAAATGTTGAATTCGTTGAACCAGTGGGAGATAACCATTTTATGGTCAGGGTATGGGAAAGAGGAGCTGGTGAAACCCCTGCCTGTGGAACAGGCGCCTGTGCTGTGGGTATTGCAATGAAGATAAAAAAGATAGGAGGTGAAATCTCGAGGATAACCCTACCAGGAGGAGAGCTCCATATCGAGATAAAGGACAAAAGAGTATTCATGACAGGACCTACTGAGGAGGTCTTTGAGGGTTATATAGAGATATGATGGATATCATACACTTTAGGCTATATTCCTGTTAAAATTAAATTAAGGAGGAGGTTAAATATGGTAGAGAGAGAAAAGGTTGAATCAATTATCAACAGATTGAGGCCATTACTCCAGAGGGACGGTGGAGATGTGGAGCTCGTCGATATTACAGAGGACAATATCGTGAAGGTCAAACTCGTCGGAGCATGCGGAACATGTCCAATGTCAATAATGACGCTGAAAGGTGGCATAGAGGCAGAACTGAAGAAAGCGATACCTGAAATCAAGGCAGTAATGCCTGTCTGAATCTTTTTAAATGGTTCGTGAAGAGAGTCGCCATCACTACGGGTGAGCCTGGAGGTATTGGACCGGAGATAACTCTCAAGGCAATCTTTGAACTCAAAGATGAAGGTATTGAGTTCATACCATACATTATATGTGACAGGCCTGTAATAGATGAGGTCATTAAGATTACAGGTCTCGATATTCCATCCGACACAATAATTATAGATATCACCACAATCAGATCCTATAAAAAAGGAGATGACTCTTGTGAGGGAGGAATAGCTTCTTTTAATTATATAAAAAAGGCAGTAGAACTTGCCCTCTCGAAAGAAGTCGATGCAATAATCACAGCTCCAATATCGAAAAAATCATTAAGCCTTGCTAACCTTAAATGGCATGGCCATACCGAAATGCTTGCTGAACTCACAGGCACCCGAGAATATGGAATGATGTTTTATGCAGACATGAGTAAGAGTAATTCCATCAAAAAAGAACTACGACTGATACTCACGACAATACATGTGCCTTTGAGGGAGGTTCCATCCATGATTACTGAAGAAAAGGTTCTGAGCACCATTAAACTTGCAAAAAAGGGGGTAGAGATGTTTGGAATAAAAAAGCCAAGGATACTGGTCTCTGGTCTTAACCCTCACGCAGGAGAAAAGGGAATCATGGGTAGGGAAGAAGAGGATATAATAAAGCCTGCCATAGAGAAGGCTGTATACTCAGGAATCGATGCCAGAGGACCATATCCACCCGATACAGTCTTTTACCACTATCTCAGGGATGATTTCGATATAATCGTCAGCATGTACCATGACCATGGCCTCACACCATTTAAGATGTTAGCATTTCAAAGGGGAGTAAATATAACGGTAGGTCTTCCATTCATAAGGACATCTCCTGACCACGGAACTGCATATGATATCGCATGGAAAAGGAGAGCTGACCCCTCAAGCATGAAAGAGGCGATAAAACTGGCATTGAGATTGCGTATAATCTGAGTCTTCTTTAGGCACAAATCTTTAAAAACTCAACTCTAAGGAGTTCACTCATTTAAGTTATCTTTTAGTTTCTACTTAACATATTTTTGACTGCATGCCCTCATAACGACCATCTTTTATCTGTATTTTTCTTAAAAACCACTGAAGATATGGAAAAATATATAAATTATCTGTTATTCTTTATTCATAAAATAAGATGGAGAACAGTATAAATAAGCCTCCAGGGATTGCGATAAGGTTACTTGCAAGGTTTATTGATATTGTCATCATTCTTGCTTTAAGCGAGTTGTTGCCAAGGGCAGGATTATATGCAGGGATACTTTACATACTTATTGGTGATTCCATATTCCATTCTGGAAGTATTGGGAAGAGACTCATGAGGATATTCGTTATACGCATGAAAGATCAGAAACAATGTTCACCAGGTGATTCTATTATAAGGAATTCACCTCTTGGTATGGCATTATTATTGACTGTCATTCCTGTCGTGGGTTATCTGATTGCAGGACTGATAACAGCCTTTGAATTTCTCATGATGCTCGGAAATAAGGAGGGAAGAAGACTCGGCGACATCCTTGCAGGAACCATGGTTGTTTCAATAGAATAATCTTTTATGTTAAAAATAAATTTCTGGAGGTAGAAAATGTTTTTCAATAAAGTCTTTGGTTTATTCACAAAGGATATGGCAATAGACCTCGGAACAGCAAATACCCTTGTATATATAAAAGGAAAGGGAATAGTCTGCAATGAACCCTCTGTGGTCGTTTATAGAAAGGACAATAAGAAGCCCATAGCGGTTGGTGCTGAAGCCAAAAGGATGCTCGGTAAAACACCACAGAATATTGTAGCATTAAGGCCGCTGAAGGAGGGAGTTATTGCTGACTTTGATGCAACAGGTGAGATGCTTAAATATTTTATCAAGAAAGTCCATGACAGGAAGACATTTATATCGCCAAGAGTTATTATAGGAGTGCCATCAGGGATAACTCAGGTTGAACAAAGAGCGGTTAAAGATGCTGCTCAGGCGTCAGGTGCAAGGGAGGTCTATCTGATAGAGGAGCCCATGGCAGCAGCGGTAGGCGTAAATCTTCTTGTAAATGAGCCTTCAGGAAATATCATCGTGGATATTGGAGGTGGCACAACTGATGTGGCAGTGATATCACTTGGTGGTATCGTATACAGCAAGGCAGTGAGGGTGGCTGGAGATAAGATGGATGAGACAATAATTTCGTATCTTAAAAGGAGGTATAATCTTCTTATTGGCGATAGAACTGCGGAGCAGATAAAGATAGAGATCGGTTCTGCCTACAGGATGGATTCAGAAAAGAGAAGCATAGAGATAAAAGGAAGGGATGTCATATCAGGAGTACCAAAGTCTATCGAAATAACTGAAGATGAGATAAGAGAAGCCTTGAAAGAACCTGTAAATATAATTTTACAGACAGTAAAGACAGTCCTTGAAAATACACCTCCTGAACTGGCAGCGGATATTGTTGACAGAGGTATAGTCCTTGCAGGAGGTGGTGCGCTTCTTAGAGGACTCGATAGATTGATATCAGAAGAGACAGGTGTGCTCGCAATAGTTGCTGACGATCCCATTACTGCTGTTGTGAGGGGCGCAGGAAAGATACTGGAAGATATCGATTTACTGAGACAGGTTGCTATCTGAAGATAGAACATTAGATGAGGTTTAGGAAAGTCTTCTGGATATTACTCATTGTTGTGATTGTGTCTTTTATCACATCAAAAGTTATACCTCCTTTCAGGTATCTAAGTTATCCCTTTGATCTTGTAAGTTCACTCTACAGCAGGATTTCATCATCCACAAAAGAAACATTAATGGCTATTGTTACAAAAAAATCCGAGATAAAGAGATTAAAGGAAGAGAGGGATGACCTCCTTGCAAAAATAGTTGATTATGAGAATTTAAGACTCGAGAATAAAAGATTGACTGACCTTCTTAAACTCAAGGAAGAGGAGAGGAGGATCTTCACCTTTGCAAGGGTTATCAGAAGAGGAATAGGAAGATGGTCAAATACACTGGTTATCGACAAGGGAAACAAAGACGGGGTCAAAAAAGATATGTCTGTTATGACCAGTCGAGGACTCGTAGGAAAGGTCATTTCAGTTAATGAATACTCTTCAGAGGTCATGCTTCTTAATGATTCTCTCTTCAGAGTTTCTGTGCGCCTGATGAATTCAAGGGCAGAAGGCATTGCCTCTGGAGAGGGTAGAAGGGTCGTGATAAAGTACATTCCTCTTGAGGTTCAGAATATATCAAATAATGAACCTGTCATAACATCAGGACTTGATGGCCTTTTCCCGCCTGGAATCCCTGTTGGTTACATCACGAGTATAAAAGACGGACAGTTTTTCAAAGAGATACAGATTAAACCATTTCAGGACATGTTCAGTATAGAAGAGGTCGCAATACTTAACCTGAGTGGACAGGTATTGAGATGATATGGTGGGTTTTATTAGTCATTATTGTATTATTCATACAATCCAGGTTTTATATCATTAGAATCAAACCTGAATTCCTTATTGTCATTGTCTTTATATACGGTATGAGGATAAGGAATGAAAATAAGTCGACATTTTTTGGATTTATTACAGGCATTATCGAAGACAGTCTTTCCGGCGTATGGGGACCTAATACCCTGAGCAAAGCCATAACAGGCTTTATTTCCGCAAATATAATAGGAGGTTATTTTGTATGGAGTCCCCTTCTCGGCATAATCGGTCTCTTTTTTGTTACTATTGTGGAGTCCTTTATCAATATACTCGTCTTATCATTAAAGGGAGAGATAATCTCTTCTTCACTCTGGATAGCATATACTATTCTATTACAGGCTATTATAAATGCACCACTGGGTTATTTCGCAGGGAAGGAGGAGTAAGGAATGGTTTCGAAGGGTGCACTTGAATATCGTATAAAGATAGCGGTTATCTTCATACTCATAATCTTTTCTGTAATTGTACTGAGACTCTTTCAATTATGTGTGATTGATGGCGAAAGATACAGGATCATCTCAGAGACCAATCGCCAGAGAATAATCCCTGTCACTCCACAGAGGGGAATAATATATGATAGAAATACTTCGTTGTCACACTCAATGCTGAAGAGATAAACGAGGAAAGGATCATATCAATAGCAAGATTTCTTGGTATTAATACTGAGGAGATAAAGAAGAGAATCTCACAGAGGATAAGTCAGTTTGAACCTGTTATCCTTAAGGAAGGACTCACATTTAAAGAGGTTGCTTTCATCGAAGCGCGATACTCTGATTTTCCTGAACTCATTGTATCAACAACATTTATAAGAAAATACGAATACGGGAGTGTTGCATCGCATCTAATTGGTTATCTTGGAAGGGTTACAAAGAAACAGTGGGAGGAATTGAGGAAATATGGTGTAGCACATGATGCAATGATAGGTCAGTGGGGTGTTGAGTCACTTTATGACTCAGTCCTCAGAGGTAATTTTGGTAAAAAGGTCATAGAGGTCGATGCAATTGGAAGGGAGATAAGGATTCTCAGGGAGATACCACCTATAAAAGGCAGAGATATAACATTGAATATCGACATTAACCTACAGAAGAGGATAGAGGAGAGTTACAATGGTCATAGGGGTGCATTTATTGCTATAAATCCATCATCGGGAGAGATCCTTGCCCTCGGCAGTCTTCCTTCCTTTGATCCTAATAGATTCTCAAAGGGGATTGATCCTGAATACTGGAAAAGCCTGAACAATGATCCCAAAATCCCTCTCCTCAACAGGGTATTCCAATCGCAGTATCCACCTGGCTCTGTATTCAAGATAATTACTGCAATCGCAGGTCTTGAAGACGGGATAATAAAACCCTCCTTCAAAGTTAACTGCAATGGCTACTACAGTATCGGCTCAAAGACATTCAGATGCTGGAAAAAGGAGGGTCATGGCAGTGTGGATCTCAGAAAAGCGATAGTGGAATCATGTGATGTTTATTTTTATGAACTGGGTAGAAGGATTGGTATAGACAGGATAGCGGAGTATGCAAGGCGTCTCGGACTTAATTCATATACCGGGATAAAAATCGTCAGTGAAAAAAAAGGGATCATACCTGATACAGCCTGGAAGATCCGTACAAGAAAGGAACAGTGGTATCCTGGAGAGACTCTTATAGCATCAATCGGTCAGGGATATGTCTCTGTTACCCCTGCCCAGCTTGTCAGGATGATCTCTGCAGTTGCAAATGGAGGAGAATTACCATCACTTAAACTCCTTAAAGAGGAGTTGGATGGCAGCACCCCTGATAAAAGGACTAATCCCATTAACAGTACGGGTATATCGAAGGAAACCTTTGATTTTATAAAGGATGCATTAAAGGGTGTTGTGCATGATGATGGTGGTACTGGCGGAAGGGCAAGGATAAGAGGATTGACTGTCGCAGGCAAAACAGGAACAGCACAGATGGTATCTAAAAGTATAGATTCACACAGACTTCCTGAAAGCATAAGGGATCATGCATGGTTTGTGAGCTTTGCACCCGTTGAGAATCCAGAAATAGCCATTGCTGTCCTTGTCGAGCATGGAGGGCATGGGGGAAGTGCTGCGGCCCCCATTGCAAGGGTTGCCTTAGAGGAATTTATTTTAAAGGGTTCAGGTAATATTTTAAAAAATATGGATGACAGAAAAAATACCACTGAAATAGGCGATTGAAGGGATGAAGGATCTAATTAACAGAATAGTTCAGATGGACTGGTTTATTTTCTCATGTGCAGTTGTACTTTCACTCCTCGGCATACTCACAATATACAGTGCAACGAGGATACCCACCCAGTATGAGTTTTTAAGTGGTAATCTTTATATGAAGCAGACTATCTGGCTCATGCTCGGTATTGTCCTTTTCTTCAGTGTGATCCTGATAAATTATACATGGTTTTCGAGGCTTGCATATCCATTTTATGGACTTACCGTGATACTTCTAATACTCGTATTCTTTATTGGAAAGAAGACCATGGGTGCCCAAAGATGGATAGACCTTGGCATCTTTTCCATTCAGCCAACTGACATATACAAGATAGGGATGCTGATAATCATCTCAGACTATCTTAGTAATCTGAGAACTCACAGATTAAGTGGATGGATGATATTCAAAACCTTTTCACTCTTTATCCTGATCCCCCTTCTTTTAATCATAAAGCAACCCGATCTCGGCTCAGGCATTATAATACTCGGCACCTTCTTTGTGATAGTACTTATGTATGGTGTAGAAACAAGATTTATGAGACTCTTTATTATAATAATTCTCATATCTGTGCCATTTCTCTGGCCTGTGGTATGGAACAATCTCAAGGATTACCAAAAACAGAGAATCGTTGCCTTTATGAATGAAGATCTTGATCCAGATGGTATAGGTTATCATATAAAACAATCAAAGATCGCAATAGGCTCTGGCAAGATCACTGGAAAGGGTTATCTTAAAGGGACACAAGGACCTCTCAGATTTCTCCCTGAAAGACATACTGATTTCGTATTTTCTGTCTTTGTCGAGGAATGGGGATTCATAGGTGCAGTGGGAATACTGGTCATCTATCTTCTGTATGTACTGAGAGGACTCGATACAGCATTGAAGGCACGGGATCAATTTGGCAGGATCCTTGCCCTTTCCATATCCATAATGTTAAGTTTATATGTCGTTATTAATATGGGAATGACACTCGGCATATTTCCTGTGGTTGGGATACCACTTCCTTTTATGAGTTATGGAGGAAGTGCAATTGTGAGTAACTTTATCATGGCAGGAATACTCTCGAATATAAGGATGAGAAGGTATGAGATATTTTATTGATAAAAGATTACTGATTATTTTTCTTCTGTTCACAATTATATTTTTTGGTTGTTCAAAGAAGGAGGTGAAAAAGACCCCTGAAGAAGGTATTACTGCAAGGAATGCTATCAATTTTGTTGAAAGATTAAAGTCTGTTTACATGAATAATAATGAAGGTTCCCTCGAACCATTTGTTGAGTCAACAGATGTTTTAGCGAGATACTTTTCTTTTTCCATGAAACCCATCAAATTGGATTTCATACCGAGATGGATCGAGATAGAAGGTTCGAGGATAGATGTTTATATATCATGGAGAGGCGTTTATCCTGTAAATCAGAAAGAGGTGGAGTTGAGGGGGTTTGCTCTATTTATCCTTTTAAAGGAAGAGGGTGGAAAAGACTCCTTTGTTCTCAAGAAGATTTTAAGGGAAAATCCCTTTAAGATGTAATGTTCATCGGCATGTTGAACAGGTCGAACTCGAGCAACCAGAACATGAAGAACCTTGATTTTCTACTCCTCTCATGCCGAATACAGAAAACTTCTTCTTCACATCTAATGAATTGCATTCAGGACATGCGATCTTTTCTTCTCTATTGAAGACGAGTTTTTCGAATTCCCTTCCACATCTCTGGCATTTATATTCATAAAGAGGCATTATAACTCCCTCACCTTCTGCCAGTCCTTAAGGAATCTTTCTATCCCTATATCAGTAAGAGGGTGTTTTATTATCTCTGTGATTACACTGTATGGAATAGTTGCTATATGGGCACCTATCTTTGCCGCCTCAAGGACATGGAGGGGATTTCTAATACTCGCCACTATCACTTCTGTTTTGAACATATAATTCTCGAATAAAGTCATTATATCCTCTATGAGATCCATTCCTCTATGGCTTATATCATCAAGTCTTCCCACAAATGGACTCACATATGTTGCCCCTGCCTTTGCAGCAAGTAGTGCCTGGTTTGGAGAAAAGATAAGGGTCATATTGGTCTTGATGCCATTTTTCGAAAGATACTTCACAGCACGGAGTCCTTCCTCTGTCATAGGTATCTTCACTACAATATTTGAACCGAGTTTGGCGAGTTCCTCTGCCTCCTTTATCATGTCATAAGAGGTTGTACTCACTGCCTCCGCACTCACAGGACCATCCACTATGCTCAGTATCTCTTTAAGAAGGCTTTTGGGTTCTCTGTTTTCCTTCGACATGAGGGTGGGATTTGTGGTGACACCATCAATGATTCCTATTTCCCATGCCTTTTTGATCTCCTCAAGGTTTGCAGTATCGATAAAAAATTTCATACTACCTCCTCGTCTTATTCTAAGACCTATTAATTATTATAACAGCATAAAAAAAGTTTTTCCAAAAAAACCATAAAGCAGAGATAAAAACCGCGATCAATAAACAACTCCTTTATGTAGCTTCTACCCACTTCGGAGTTTAGTAAATTTTCTTTTTTTATATCCCACATGGTTCAGATAGAACGACAAAAGGCTGGGAACATAAAGAGATGAGTATTGAAAAGTTAAGTTTTTTGGTAAAAGAGGTTATAGAGTACCATAACTCTAAAGCCAGTGTACTGGAGGGGGAGATTTCCTTCTTAAAGGATGGAGGCGGTTTTTGATAAATTTAATGATAGAGGTGAGACTGTAACCACAAAGCTAATGATACCTATGACGATAAGGACAGGTATGCTAAGAAAGATTCCTATCATTACTGGAACTGGAGCCACAAATATGATTAACATCCATTTAAAGAAGCTCATAACTAAAGGATAGCACAATAAATAACATAATGCAAATGGAGCGTTTCCTTAAAAATAATCTCTTAAAATGTTATTGTCTCCTCAAAATTGACAAAAAAGGCGACCATCCTTTTTCATCGGCACTATCTAAATTCTGAGAGTTCATCATAACTGATGGAAAAAATATCAATACAATCTATAATAACTCTGCCTGATGTGGGTCTTGTCAAAGAATCAAGTTTCTACTAACCTCGTAGGTTGGTAGATTGGTTGTCATTATCAAGGCGGCGAGCGGATTCGAACCGCTGAATGGAGGTTTTGCAGACCTCTCCCTTAGCCGCTTGGGTACGCCGCCAGATTTTATGGAGCGGGTGGCGGGATTCGAACCCGTGACCCCAACCTTGGCAAGGTTGTGCTCTACCAGCTGAGCTACACCCGCAAATGATTAAATGAATTTATCACAAAAGTTTAGGTTATGTCAATGAAAGGAAGCATCTCAAAAGCATCTCTAATTTCGTGATAAAAAATAAACTAGGCTCACCTTATACTTTTTAAGCAAAGAAAGGCCGTTCAATAACAGGGAAGATTTTTAAGTGATAGGACAGAGGAGAGATTAGAACAAACAAACAAGGCAATGGATGTGACAACTATAC
>FWPU01005478.1_pt1 | contig 22703 bp, 17 predicted proteins | sample 2228361 | NCBI WGS metagenome assembly FWPU01 (sample SAMEA103939777, study PRJEB20133) | metagenome
GTCCAGCCGGGCGAGATAGGCGGGCGCCTCGACCGACCCGGCCAGGACCCAGTTGAGGACCGTCACCACCCCGATCACGCCGAAGAGCCAGAGGACCGGCGACTGCGCGAAGTCGAGGCGCCCGGTCAGCAGAAGCGTGCCCAGCAGGATGCCGGCCAGCGCCCCCGCGATCAGGCTGCCGAGGGGGAAGGTGCCGAAGATCACAAGCGTGTAGACGGACATCACCCGCCCGCGCATCCGGTCGGGGATGTAGGACTGGATTAGCATATTCGAGAGCGAAATCTGAGGGGTGAAGCTGAAGCCAATCAGCACCATGATGAACAGCGAAAGCTCATACGTCCGCGAAGCGGCCAGCGCCAGCAGCGCCAGCGGAAGCAACATGTTGAAAAGACTCAGGTAGCGCCCCCGTGCTGGACGGGCGCTCAGGTAGGCTACCACCAGCGCGCCGATTAGCGAGCCGATGCCGGAGGCCGCGTTGAGCATACCGAAGGCAACTTCTCCACGGCCAAGCACATCCCGCGCAAAGACGGGGGCCAGGACGCGGAAGCTGGCTCCGAACAGCGCAACAGCCAGCGTGAGAGCGATCAGGCCGGAGATAACCCGTTCACTCCAGATAAAGCGTAGCCCCTCCACCATATCGGCCAGCGGCGACTGTGTGGCCGCCTTGATCTGCCGCTCGGTCAGGTGCATCAGTACAAGGCTGGCGAGGATGGCCAGGAAGGTGATGGCGTTAATCGTAAATGCCCAAGCCGTCCCCAGCGTTGCCACGATGACGCCCCCGAGGGACGGCCCGAAGATGCGGGCCAAGCTCATCAGGGTGGAGTTGAGCGCAATGGCATTGGACAGGTCTTCCCTGTCAACCAGTTCGACGTAGAAGGACTGACGTGCAGGCGCGTCGAAGGCGTTTGCGACCCCGCGCAGGGCAGACAGCACAACGATATGCCACACCCGAATCATCCCGCTGAATGTGAGGGCTGCCAGCACGAAGGCCTGCACCATCATCACCGTCTGGGTGGCAAACAGCACCGTCCGGCGAGGCATCCGGTCGAGCACCACGCCTGCCCAAGGGCTGAGCAACCAGACGGGGATGGCCATCACAAACGTGACCTGGCCGAGCACCAACGGCGAGCGGGTCAGATCGTAGACCAGCCACTGCTGGGCAACATCCTGGGCCCACACCCCCGTGACCGACACCAGCAGGCCCAGAAAGTACAGGCGAAAGTTGTAGTGCCTGAGGGCACTGAATGAGCGGAGCCAGGCCCATCGCCGGGGGGTGAGCCAGCCGGGTGAGTAGGCAGCCTGCTCCTGGGATGACCCCAGGCTATGAGGTGGCGAGGGCAACGGTTCTCCAGAAAGATGCAGTGTGGCAGCAAGAAACGCGGCTGTGGTTTCCCCGATGTGTCCTATCCAGCGCAGATTGTATCGCTCCGCCGGAGAGTCGCAAACCGGTGTAGGCAGCCATTCGCAGCACGCGACGCGGCATGTTAACATTGGCCTCAAAAAGCCACGGAATCGGTTATGAGCCATCCTTTCCCCCGACAACAAGAAGTGCGCCGGGTTCTAACCCTGACACTGGCCGGGAATCTGATCGTTGCTGCGGCAAAGGTCGCGATCGGGCTGCTGACGCACTCGCTGGCAATGGTCAGCGACGGTTTGCATTCCTCGCTGGATGCGACCTCTAACATCATCGGCCTTGTCAGTACGGCCGTCGCGGCCCGCCCGCCCGACCGGGATCATCCCTACGGACATCGCCGGTTCGAGACGCTGGCCAGCATGGTTATTGGCGGCCTGCTGATCGTCACGGCCTGGGAGATCGTCAAGGGCAGCGCGGCCCGGCTGTCGGGCCGCGTCACGCCACAGGTTGGCCCGGTGAACTTCGCCGTCATGGTCGCGACTATTGCCATTAATCTGCTGGTTTCGAGCTACGAAACGACGGTCGGCAGGCGGCTGAATTCCGAATTTCTACTGGCCGATGCCGAACACACCCGGAGTGATGTCTTTGTGTCGCTCACGGTGATCGCCAGCCTAGTCGCGGTGTGGCTTGGCCTGGCTTGGGTAGACGCTGTGGCCGCGCTCTTGGTCGTCATTCTGATCGGGCGGGCGGCCTGGCGAATCGTCAGCCGCTCGGCGAATGTGCTGGTTGACCGGGCACCGCTCCAGCCGGACGCGATCAGTCAGGTCGTGGAGCAGGTCGCCGGGGTGCAGGAGGTCGCGCGGGTGCGGAGCCGTGGGCCAAGCGACGAAATCCACCTAGACCTGGATGTCCGGGTAGCCGCCCCGACCACGGCCGAGCAGAGCACTGCCATTGCACGTGAAATCCGGCGCCAGCTGCGGGAACGCTTCGAGGGCTTGACGGATATTCAGGTTTACTTTATGCCAAACCGGGACACTCCACCGGATTACGCGCAGATCGCGCGGGCCGAAGCCGATGCGCTGGGTCTGGGCGTGCATGAGGTCATCCCCATCACAAACGGCGGCGGTCTGACGCTTGACATGCATGTCGAAGTCTCGCCTGAGCAGACCGTCGGCGAAGCACACGCTTTGGTCTCCCGCTTTGAGGATCGCCTTCGTCAGGTCGTCCCCCACCTCAGCCGGGTTGTGACTCACATCGAGCCTGCGCATACCCACGAACACGCCCCTTCGCAGGACGAAGATGCGCATCAGCTCGCAGTGAGGGCGCTTCACCTGGCTCAAGACCTGTACCCTGACAATAACTGGCACGATCTCGAAATACGGCTGGAACCCGACCAGGGCTACGCGCTGAGCATACACTGCTCCGTTCCTCCCGATATGCCCCTTGAGGAGGCGCACCGGCTGGCCGAAAACGTTGAGACGGAGGTTCGAGCCACCCTCCCACAGGTGCACCGGCTGACGATCCACACCGAGCCACGCGGTTCGGATGGCTGACTGTGCTTCGCCCTGCATCGCAGCGGCAGGGCAGGCTACCGGGGGGTGAATCTCCGGTTGAAGGGGGGCGCACTTTGGCCCCTGGCCCGGTGCACTGCCGGTTTCGATTGCCCCCCACTGCCGGAGCCTTGGAATCGGCACGGGCAAGGTGGTATAGTTACAGAATCACCTGGCTGCAAGCTGGCTAAGCGCCCGGCCCTGCCCGATGTTCAAACGCCGGGCGCTGGTTACTGAACAGGCTCTTGAGCCACTGGCCGCCGGACGGGTTCTCCCCGAAAGCCGTTGTGTGTGATTGGAAAAAATATGGCTGCCGAATTCGTCGCGCATTCCCTAGACAGGAGCGACCACTCCAGCCCGGCCCGGTTTGTCTGGTCGCACGTCCGGCGGCACCCCCTGGACGCCTTTATGATGGTCTTCGGCGCGTTCGCCAACGCTGCCCTTGCGTCGGTTTTGCCCTACCTGATCGGCAAGGCGTTTAACGCCATCATCAGCAGCCAAGACCTGGGGCAGGTCGGCAGGCTGACCATCTGGATCGTCGTCAGCCAGGTAGTGCGCGGCGGCCTGCAACTGGTGCGCAACTACTCAGCGGAGACCTTCGCCCAGCGCATTGAGCGCGACGTACGCGATGAGCTATACGTCAGCCTGCTGGCCAAGAGCATGACCTACCATGACCGCCAGCCGGTGGGCGAGATCATGGCGCGCGTCACCAACGATGTGCGCGAGATGAACCTGATGATGAGTCCCGGCTTCAACCTGCTCATCGGCTCCAGCATGTTCATTCTGCTGCCGCTCATCGTCTCGCCCACGATTCACCCGGCGCTGATCGCGGTTCCGCTGACCTTCGCTGTTGCCTACAGCCTTGTCCAGTATCGCTACGTTCAGGCCGTGCACGGGGTGGCCCAACACGTGCGCGCCAGCTTTGGCCGCATGAATGCCCGGCTGGCCGAGTCGCTGGATGGGATCGAGGTTGTCAAGGGTGCCGCCCAGGAGGATCGGGAAAGAGGTCAGTTCGATGCTCTGGTGAATGAGGTGCGCGACCGCTTCATCGAGCAGGGGCGGATCGAGGCGCGCTATTTCGCGGCGCTGCTGCTGGGCCTGGCGACGGTGGCGGCCTTCCTACACGCGATTGTGCTATACCGCGCTGGCACGATTAATGCCGGCGACATCGTGGCCTACATGGGACAGATCGGGCTGTTCGGCTTCCCAGTGTTCAGCTCGCTGTTCTCGCTTTCACGCATTGCGTCAGGGTATGCCGGGGCCAAGCGCATCCTCGCCGTCATCAACGCCCAGACCGACCTCGACCAGAACGAGGCCGGGCACGCCGCCCTGATGCAGGGCGCCATCACATTCAAGGGTGTGAGCTTTGGGTATGCCCCTGATCAGGAAGTGCTGCATGACATCTCATTCACCATTGAGCCGGGCCAGACGGTCGCCATCGTCGGCCAGACCGGCTCCGGCAAAAGCACGCTGGCCAAGCTCATTAACCGAACCTATGACGTGGATTCGGGTCAGGTGCTGGTAGATGGTGTGGATGTGCGTGAATGGAACCTCGAATCGCTGCGCTCCCAGATCAGCATGATCGAACAGGAGATCTTCCTGTTCAGCCGCAGCATCGCTGACAACATCAGCTTCGGGCGGCCCGACGCCAGCCGGGAGGAGATCGAGGAGGCAGCGCGCAGGGCGCAGGCACACGAGTTCATCATGGGGTTCTCGGATGGCTACGATACAACGATCGGGCAGCGCGGCGTCACGCTGAGCGGCGGGCAGCGGCAGCGGCTGGCGATTGCACGGGCCTTCCTGACCAACCCGCGCATCCTGATCCTGGACGACAGCACCAGCTCCATCGACAGCGCGACTGAGGACCGCATCCAGAAGGCCATCTGGGCCGCTGCCAAGGGGCGGACGACGATCCTGATCACCCACCGGCTATCACAGATCCGCTGGGCAGACTGGATCATCGTGCTGCGCAAGGGGCGGGTAGCCGCCCAGGGCACCCACGAGAACCTGCTCCAGACCTCCGAGCCTTACCGCCGCATCTTTGCCCGTTACGAGGGGCCTGAAGCAAAGGCCAAAGAAGCAGCAGCCCGGGCCGGGAAGCTGGCCGACTCATCCACAGGCTGAGGAAAGCAGAATGGGCCTGTTCTACGGACTCGACGCGGAGAAATACGACCGCCAGTATCCCGACTCGTACCTCTTCCAGCGGCTGGGGCACTACCTGAGGCCCCACACTCACCGGCTGGTTATTGTGACCATGACGGGTCTGGCGATGTCGGTGGCGATGGCGCTGCTCCCGATCATCACGGCAGCGGGCATCGATGCGCTGGAAAAGAATGCGGGCGTCAACCGGCTTGCGCTGCTCGTGGGGGGGCTGCTCGTGACGGTCGTCGTCCAGTACGGGGCCAACTGGCTCCGGCGCATCAATATCAACCAGACGGTCGCCGAGGTGATCAGCCAGATGCGCAAGGACGCACAGGCTGCTGTCCTGCGGCGCGACATGGCCTTCTACGATGAGAACAAGTCGGGCAAGATTCTGAGCCGCATCACCAGCGATACAGAGGAGTTCGGCCAGGTCCTGATCCTCACCTCGGATGTGCTCAGCCAGATCGTCCAGGCGGTGATCCTGATCGGGGTGCTCTTCAGCCGCAGCCTGGAGCTGACCCTGCTCCTGCTGCTCTTTCTGCCCGTCGTGGTGGGGGTGGCGCTCGCTTTCCGGAAGATCGCTCGGCAGGCCACGCGGCAGGGGGCGCGGGCAATGGCCGCCGTCAACGATAACATCCAGGAGAGCGTCACAGGGATCAGCGTCGCCAAGAACTTCCGCCGCGAGGCCATGATCTACAACGAGTTCGCCGCTATCAACGATCAGTCGTACCGGATCAACCTGCGGCGTGGCTTCCTGCTATCTGCCGTGTTCCCCGCGCTCAACACGCTGGCGGGCATCGCGACGGCGGTGATCACCTACGTAGGCGCGTCGGCGGTCGTTGGTGGGGCGATCAGCGTGAGCGTGTGGTACCTGTACATCCAGTCGATCGATCGCTTCTGGTTCCCGTTCATCAACATTGCCTCGTACTGGAGCCAGTTCCAGCAGGCGATGAGCGATCTGGAGCGGGTGCTGGCGCTTATCGACGCGGACAACACCGTGCAGCAAGTCGATAACCGGCCTGCGGACAACCTGTCCGGTGAGATCGTGTTTGACCACGTGTACTTTGCCTACAGGGCTGACGAGCCGGTGCTGGAAGACTTCAACCTGCACATCAGACCAGGCGAGAACGTGGCCTTCGTGGGGCACACCGGCGCGGGCAAGAGTACGGTCGCCAAGCTGATCACCCGCTTCTACGAGTTCCAGGGCGGCCAGATTCGCATCGATGGCCAGGATATCCGCTCATTTGATCTGCAGAGCTACCGCAGCCAGCTGGGTCTGGTGCCGCAAAGCCCGTTCCTGTTCAGCGGCACAATAGCCGACAACATCCGCTACAGCCGCCCGGACGCGACGGACGTCGAGATCGAGGCGATTGCCACGAGCGTGGGCAACGGCGAATGGCTGGAGACGCTGCCGGAGGGCCTGCAGACTGATGTCGGCGAGCGTGGATCGCGGCTGAGCATGGGCCAGCGTCAGCTGGTGAGCCTGCTGCGCGTGATGATTCAGCGTCCGGCGATCTTTATCCTGGATGAGGCAACGGCCAGCATCGATCCCTTTACCGAGATGCAGATTCAGGAGGCTATCGAGAAGATTCTCCAGCAGTCCACCTCGATCCTGATCGCGCACCGGCTGAGCACGGTGCGCAGCGCCGACCGGATCATCGTGCTGCGCGAAGGGGCGATTATCGAGGAAGGTAGCCACGAGGCATTGATGGCGCAGGGTGGGCACTACGCCGAGCTTTACAACACCTACTTCCGCCACCAGTCGCTGAGCTATGTCGAGCGCGCGCGGGAGATGATGCAGGAGAAAGCAACGGACTGAAACCGGGCCTGCCTCAGCCCTCCACTAGGTCGCGCGCCGCCTTCACAACCGCCTCGACGCTGGGCAGGTAGACAGCCTCCAAGGCAGGGGCAGTCGGCGCAGGCGTATCTGGCGCGGCGACCCGCGTGATGGGTGCATCCAGATAGTAGAAGGCTTCGTGCGAGAGCCGGGCAGCGACCTCCGCCCCCCAGCCGCCAGTGAGGTTGTCCTCTTCGACGATCAGCACACGCGCCGTCTTCCGGGCGGACTCGACCAGCGTCTGGATGTCAAGCGGCACCAGACAACGCACGTCGATCACCTCGGCGCTGATGCCCTCGGCGGCAAGCTGCCCGGCGGCATCCAGCGCCCGGTAGACCATCATCATATTGCTCAGGATGGTGACGTCCGTCCCCTCGCGCACAACCTTGACGCTTCCCAGCGGCACAATGTACTCACCCTCGGGCACTGCCATAACGGGGTCAACGGATGTTTTCTCCTTACGCCCCCCTTTGCCGCCGTAGAGCAGCTTGTGCTCCAGGAAGATCACAGGGTCGTCGTCCCAGATCGAGGCAAGCAGCAATCCCTTTGCATCGTAGGGGTTGGACGGGCACACCACCTTCAGGCCGGGCGTGTGCATGAAGTAGGCCTCGGTGCACTGGGCATGCTGCGCCCCGCGCCGCGTCGCGCCGACCGGGAGGCGAAGCACCATCGGGACGGACACCTGCCCGTTGCTCATGTAGCGCATCTTGGCCGCCTGATTGATCACCTGATCCATCCCGCAGAAGACGAAATCCCCATACTGCATCTCGGCCACGGGGCGCATCCCGACCATCGCCGCGCCGACGGACGCGCCGATGATCGCGATCTCTGAGAGGGGCGTGTCCATCACCCGCTCGTGCCCGAACTCATCGGACAGGCCCAGTGTGACGGTAAACCCGCCGCCAAAGCCGCCGGGGATGCCGATGTCCTCCCCGATGAGGAACACCGTCGGGTCTTTTGCGAACGCCACGCGCATCGCGTCGCGCAGGGCCTCGGCCATCGTCATCTCGCGCACGTTCATGTCCGCCTCCCCCCACTGGCAAAGACGTGCTCGAAGGCCTCGGCGGGCGCCGGCTCGGGGCTGGCCAGCGCGAACTGGATCGCGTCCTCGACCTCGGCTTCGCACGCCTGATCGATCCTATCCAGCGCGTCCCCGGTCTGGCCGTGTGCGACGATCAGGTACTCACGGAAGCGCGGGATCGGGTCGTTGGCCCGCCACGCCTCAACCTCCTCTTTGGCACGGTAGCCGCCAGGGTCGCCGCGTGAGTGGCCCATATAGCGGTAGGTCTTGTACTCAAGCAGAGTCGGTCCCTCGCCCCGCCGGGCGCGCTCGACGGCCTCCCGCGCCGACTCGTACACGGCCAGCACATCCTGTCCGTCCACCGTAAAGCCGGGGATGCCGTAGCCCGCCGCCCGCATGGCGATGTCCTCGATCTTCATAGCGTATGAGATATGGGTCGAGGCAGCGTACTGGTTGTTCTCGCAGACGAACACCACTGGTGCACCTTTGACGGCTGCCAGGTTGACGCCCTCGTGAAACGCACCCGTGTTCGAGCCGCCGTCTCCAAAGAAGCTGACCGCCACCCGGCTGCTGCCGCTCAGCCTGAAGCCGAGCGCCGCGCCAACCGCGATGGGAATGTTGGCCCCCACCACAGCGTTGGAGGGCATCACACCTGCCGCGATATCGGTCAGGTGCATCTGGCCGCCTTTACGGTGGACGCAGCCGGTTGCCTTGCCCCACAGTTCGGCGGCGATGCCGCGCAGCGACGCGCCTTTGGCAATTGAATGGCCGACGGGGCGGTGTGTGCTGAAGATCAGGTCATCGGCGCGCAGGGCGGTCGTGACCCCAACAGCGACCGCCTCCTGGCCCTGGTACTGGTGCAGCGTGCCGGGCACCAGCCCCTGCAGGAACAGGTGATACAGCCGGTCTTCGAAGCGGCGGATGAGTGCCATGCGGCGGTACATATCAAGCAGAGTGTCAAGGGGCAGATCGATCATGCCACCGTCTCCGGGGGTTCGAGCGCCAGCCGCACCGGCTTCTCAAGAAGCTGCCTGAACTCGTCCATGAAGCGAGCCGCGCTGATGCCGTCCACTATACGGTGATCAACCGACAGCGTGGCCGTCATCTGCCAGCGGGGGACGATCCGCCCCTCGCGCACGGCAGGCCGTTCGGCGACCGCGCCCAGGGCCAGGATGCCCGCCTCGGGGGGGTTGATCACGGCAACGAAGCTGTCTAGGCCGAACATGCCCAGGTTGGAGAGGGTGAATGTTGCGCCGCTCAACTCAGTACTCGACAGTTCGCCCGACATCGCCCGCTCCTTCAGGCGGCGGGTAACGGTGGCGAGGGCGAACAGGTTCTTGCGGTCGGCCTGGTGGATGACAGGCACGATCATGCCATCCGGCAGGCCGACGACCAGGCCGATGTTGATGTCCTCGTAGTACAGGAGTTCGTCTCCCTGATAGCTGGCGTTGAGCTGGGGGACACGGCGCAGCGCCAGCGCTGCCGCCCGGATAACCAGGTCAGTGAGGGTCGGGGCCTGCCAGCCATTCCTTGCCGCTTCGGCAGCAGCCGCCTTGAGGAGCGCCTTGCCTGCTGTCATGTCAACAGTGATCGCCGCATAGAAGTGCGGCGCTTGGGCCTTGCTCTGCTGGGTGCGAGCAGCAATTGCCCGGCGCATCGGCGAGACCGGCTCACGCCGGGCGGGGGGCAGTTGACCGCGCTCGATGCGCGCCCCCGGCGCTGTCCGTTGCCGGGACTCAATGGCCCGCATCACGTCGCGCTTGAGGATCGCTCCTTTTCGTCCGCTGCCGCCCAGCGATGCGAGATCGATTCCCTCTTCGCGGGCTATACGGCGTGCCAGGGGCGAGGCCAGAATGCGGCTCGCGGGCGTCGGTCGGGGTTTTTCATCCCCAGGGGGTGGCGTAGGCGGACCAGCCTCTTGCACCTCTGCCACGCGGACAGGTGCTTCCAGCGGCTCGTCCAGCGAGTCGGCCAGAATAGCTACCACCGCTCCGATTCCCACCACGTCGCCCGGCTCGGCGCGCAGCTCCCGCACGTAACCATCGCGAAATGCTTCAACTTCTACTGAGGCCTTGTCAGTTGTGACGGCGAAAAGCGGTTCGCCCGCCTTCACCCAGCCCCCAACCTTGACCAGCCACGCGTCCAGTACCACGTCCCCGCCCGTTGCGCCCAGGGCGGGCATGACAACTTCAGATATCACACGTCCCTCCTGTCAACCGGCAGATGGCAGGGGCAGCCCAGCCTGCCCTTCGCCATCCGGCCCCGATTCAGGCCTGCCCTGCGCTGCCAAACAGGCGCATCAGGCCTCCGACCGTCTCCTGCAACGCCCGCCGACCCGCCGCCAGGACATCGCCCGGCAGGCCAGAGCCGACTACTTCGTAGGGGTTGTAATGCTCTCCCACGTTCCCGACGGCGCGTCGGATTGCCTCGAAGTACACCTGCTTGAGCCTGCTGCCCACGTTGATCTTGCGGATGCCCCGCCGGATCGCCTCCGCCAGATCGGCCTCGTGCACCGAACTGGCTCCGTGCAGGACCAGAGACACGGGGATCACGCGGCGCAGTTCGGCCAGCCGCTCCAGGTTGAGCCGCACTTCCTGCCGCCCATGCAGGTGAGCCTGGCCCACATTAACAGCGAAGGCGTCCACGCCCGTGCGCTCGACGAACCGGCGAGCCTGCTCTGGGTCGGTGAGGCGCAGATCGCCCGGCTCGCCGGTCAGCTCCCCGCCGACGCCGGGCAAAGCCGCTGTCTCAGCCTCGACTGCCGCCCCAAGCTGGTGAGCGATCCGCACAACCCGGCTCACCCGCTCAAGCTGCTCGTCAAACCCAAGCTTCTCATCGGAGAACATCACCATGCCAAAGCCAAGCCGGGCCGCCTCCAGCACCCAGTCCATGTAGGGCGACTCGTTGAAGACCAAGTTGGCGGGCACTGACAGGCTCCGACATACCTCCAGCCCCAGCGCCGCATAGACGCTCAGGCGCTCTTTGACCACACGATCCGGGTCGGGCAGGTAGAGACCACTGAAGCCAAGCAGGACTGGCGAGCGCATGGCTTCGGCAGCATCAGCAACGGCCAGGAGCGAATGCAGGTCCCAGCTTTCGAAGTAGCCGACGGCGTACCCGCCGTGCCCGGCCTCGGCCATCAGGTCGTTGAACGGCACAAGGGGCATATCAGCCTCTGCTCCACACGGCACAGCCCTCAGGTAAGCGGGTCACCCGGCTTCAGGCCCAACTCGCGGCAGAACTGCGCCATCGAACGCGGCTTACCCTCCTCCGGCCTGGCCCACCGCACTCGTACCGCGCCGTGCCCGGCAGCAACCGTGCACCACATCCGGCCAATCCCCACCAGATGGCCCGGCACCGCTCCAACAGGGGCAGGGGCGCGCTCCGCGCCCTCCAGATACACCCGTTGGCTGCCTACCTCGCAGAAGCACTGGCCCGGTGTCGAGGTTATCCAGCGGCGGATTCGCTCGGCGTCCCAGGACCAATCGATCCGGAACTGATCGTCGGTCGCCTTCGAGTAGTACGATCGCCCACCGGGCGGCTGCGGCCTGCGCGGGATCGCGCCTTTTCCAGCATCGGCGACTAAGCGCTCCAGGAGCGGCAGGCTGCGGCCCATAATCCGGTCATAGAGCGTCTGCACGGTATCATCCCGGCGGGTGCGGACACGCACCTGGTAGATGATGTCGCCGGTATCGATGCCGGGGTCCATGACATGCACCGTCAGGCCTGCCCAGCGCTCACCGGCCCGCAACGCCCAGAAAACGGGATGCATACCCCGGTAGGCGGGTAGCAGCGAAGCATGAAAGTTGGCGGAAAGGATACGCGGCACGGCCAGGATCGACTCTTTGAGGACGCTGGCGTAGCCCACCGCAATAAACAGGTCGGGCGAGAGGCCACCCACCGCCGCGACAAAGTCCGGTCCGTTCGGGCTGGGCGGCTCGAAGACCGGGATGCTGTGGCGGCGGGCGACCTCGACGAAGGGCGGGTATTGGGCAGAGGGGGGACTGGTTGTCGCACGCTTGGCAGGCGGCGTGTCCACCACGCCAACTATCTGGGCAGGAGTCTCGGTCAGCGCCTGGAAGTGGCGATTGCTGAATATGCTCTGCGAGTTGCCAAAGAAGACGACTCTCAGCCCCATGCCGCCCCACCCAATTTTGCTACCACCGCCTAGCGCCCTCAGGGAAGCGGATATCCTTGAAGGCCGCCGCGCGCTCCTGCAGCGGCTGCTCGACGGCCATGCGCTCTATGCTTGACCCAAGCTGAACACCGTGACAGTCTGTATGATCAAGCATGTACTGCGCATCCTGAGGGTCGACGAGCGCTGCACCGTGCGCCAGCAGGATCACGTCCGGCTTAATGCTCCGGGCCAAGTCATAGTGCTCCTGGGAGCGGCGGGCCATCTCCTCTATCGAGCGTCCCCCGGCGTAGCCCGTTGAGCCGCCGCGCGTGATACCGGCGTGGAAGATGTAGATGTCCGGCGCGGCCTCCTTGAGCAGGCGCTCGGCGTCCTCCATGTTGAAAGCGTAGCCGATGGTCAGCAGGTCCAACTCGCGGGCGATGTTGAGCATGTTGATCTCGTGCTCATAGCCCAGGCCGGTGCCTTCCAGCGTCTGGCGGAATTCGCCATCAAACCAGGCAACCGTCGGGAAGTTGTGGACGCCAGAGTAGCCGATGTGTCGCAGGTCTTCAAGGTAGAGGCGCATGTCACGCAGGGGGTCCACACCGTTAACGCCTGCGATGACGGGCACCTCCTTCACCTGGGGCAGCACTTCGCGCTTGCCGACGTTGTAGACCAGTTCATTCGAGTCAAGGATGGGCAGCATCCCGGCCAGCGAGCCATAGCCCTGCATGCGAAAATAGCCGGTGTTGTACACGCCGAGGATGTCTACGCCGCCTCGCTCGATGAACTTGGCCGCGATGCCGTTGCCTGCGCCGGTCATCACCAGCGGCTTGCCCCGCTTGATCTCACCCCACAGGCGATCCAGGAATTCCTGGCGGGTGTATCGTATAGCCACAGCACGCCTCCTATTCCTGCCGCTTCTGGATCAGTTCAATCAGCCGCTGGGCAGCCTCAGTGGCAAAGGCCGGGTCTTCGATGTGCGTATCGCGCTCGATGATCGTGAAGTTAGGGGGGAGGTTGGCTTTCAGCGCGTCCACAAAAGCTTGGTCAGCTTCCGGGTCATAGAAGCCCTTGCCTTTGACGGCATAGCTGTCATATCCAGCGGTCGGGATCATGAAGATGGCCTCGTCCCGGGTGAACTGCAGGCGGCGCGCCACCTCGCGGCCCACTTCGGCCATCTCCTCTTTGTTCAGGCGCACGTCGGTGATTTTGGGGCTGTGCCGGATCAGTGTCCGTGTGTTGAACGGCGGCGGCACGGTCTCCGGCTCGTTGTAGACCAGCACCTCAATCGCGCCAGGGCACAGCACCTGCGGCAGGCCGAGCCTGCCCGCCGTGGTGAGCCGCTTCTCGCCGCCTGCCAGCAGCGCGTGGAACATCTCGTTTGAGACCTCAATGGTTGAATAGTCGAGTACCGCGCCGATGACTCCCTCCTCCATCAATTGCTCCATCGCCCGGCCACCCGGCCCGATGGCATGGAATACGATGGTCTCGTAACCAGCCTGCCCCAGCACCTCAACGGCCTTCATCGCGCCCTGGGTGGTGATGCCGACCGTCGTCACACCGACGAGCGGCTTGTCACCTGCCTCCATCTGAACCTTGACGTCGGCCATGCCGCACACCGCTCCGGCGGCGTTCGCCAGAATCTTACGCATCACCGGGTTCAGGCCGAGGATGTCCGTCACCGAGAACATCATGGTGATGTCCTTGATGTCTACCCAGGGGGCGACGTTGCCCGAGGCCATCGTGGAGACCATGACTTTGGGGAAGCCGTAAGGCAGCGCCCGCATCACGGTCGTGGCGAGCGTCGTGCCTTGTGTGCCGCCCATTGCCACGATGCCGTGCACTTCGCCCTCGGCGGCCAAGCCCGTCACAATCTTTGTCGCCCCGTCAGCCATAACCGGCGCGGCGACCTCGCGGTCGGGGTTTTCCAGCAGCTTGGCGAGCGGCGTACCACCCGCCTCGGCCACCTGCTCACGGGTGATGTCGGCTCTAGTAGTGGGCTGGCCCACTACGCCCACATCCACCACCAGCGCCCTGTCACCGAACGCCTCGATCTGCTCACGCAGATATTGAGCCTCTTTACCTTTTGTGTCCAAGGTTGCCAGGACAGCAATCGTTTTCCCGCTCATGGCTTTATCCTGTTCGGCCAAGTGTTTCACCGGAGGCGTTTTTGAAACACTTCCGGTGAAACCTGGGCTTAGTGCATCTCATCATCTTGCAGCAGATACTGCGCGGTCACGTCGTCGGTGACCAACACATCGATCAGCTTTCCCTTAAGCGCGCCCTGAATGGCTTTCAGCTTCGCTGCACCTCCTGCCACACCCACGACATGCCCAATCTGCCGGATTTCGTCCAGCGTCAGGCCGATCACCCGGTTGTCGAGGTCCGAGCGGATCGCCTGCCCGTGCTTGTCAAAATAGCGCAGGTTGATATCCCCAACTGCACCCTGCTCCTTTAACTCGGCCAGCTCAGGCCAGGTCACGATGGTGCCTTCACGCACCAGAATGGAGTCGTGGCGCGGCGCGCCGATGCCCATAAAAGCCAAGCTGGCCACTGCTGCCTGCTCCAGCACCCGCCGGACGTAGGGATCATGATAGAATGCGTCGCGTGCCGCGACGGTGCCCGCCACGCCGGGGGCGGGGAGCAGAACCGCCTGCCCACCCAGTGTCTGCGCCAGGCGGCGTGTTAGATCAGCAGCGTGCACCTCACGGGTGGGGTCGCCGAGGCCGCCCAGCCCCTGTACGACCGTCACACCGCCGTCACCCCGCCTGGGGCTGGCAAACAGTGCGTTGACCATCCCCAGCAGCGAGCCGCCCCAACTGATGACAATCGAGTCACCCGGCTGGACGATGCGCAGCAGGTACTCCGCCGCGCCCGCCCCTACCTCGCGGGCGACGGTGGGCTGGTCCTCGTGCGCGCTCGTCTCGACAATCACCGCTTCCCGCAGGCCAAAGCGCGCCTCCAGCGCGCTCTCCAGGTTAGAGAAGATGCCCATCAGCGGGCGGATCGTGATCTGCACAATGCCCTCGTCGCGGGCCTGCTGGAGTAGCCGCTGCACCTTCTGGCGGGACAGCCGGAGCTGCTTGCTGATCTGGGCCTGGGTCAGCTCGTGTTCGTAGTAGAGGCGGGCAACTTTGATCAGGAGGCGTTCGAGGTCGGTTGCTTTCATAGTGGCCTGTTTCTCAGCGACGTGAGCAAATGCTCAACTATATGCAATTGCTCATCAATAGTGTAGCATAGAACGCGCGGATTGTAAAGAGATAGCCTGCTAGATCGGACGGGGAGATGCTGCCCTCGATCAGCTCGACAGTGCTGCCGCAAACGATGGTTGATGCGGCTGGATGAACATCGCGACAAGGATCAGATTAATGACCATGTTCGAAGAGCTTGAGATCGGAGGGGAGAAACAGGCCAAACGCCACACTGGTCATTGTGGCGATGAACGCGAGGAAGCATGTGAGCCGGGGAACCACCTCCGCCGCGTTGTCTCGTCTGGCCGCTGCCCGTCGGCTGCTTGAGGTGTAGGCGCTCTGCGGGTATAGGGTCCAACAGATGTTGACTTTGAGCTTAAAGGCTGTAATATACAGGGCAGGGTAAACTTGCCCGGACAGCCCGACACGGACAAAAGCCTTGCTCACACAAATTACTGCCCAAACTCTGGCGACGCTCGCCGTCAACTACCGGTCATACTCATTGCTGCTGCTCGATCCGAGCGCCCGCCATCGCACGCTGGTGCTCGCCGCCCTCTTGGCTCAGCCTCCCTGCCCTGTGTACTATTATGGCCTCCAAGTCGGGGTAAGCACCCTCGACCAGTTCCTATCCGACTGGATACGTGACCTGTCCGAGCAATCACCGGCCTTCGGGCGGCGAGCCATCGCAGCGCGCCAACTCCCCTCGGCGGACCTCGAGACCCGCGCCAGAGCATTTGCGGACGCTTTAAACGACGTAGGGTCTGAAAACTATCTCCTGTTCGTGCACGACTACGACAGGGCCGATGCTATATGGGACGTCCACTCTTTTATGGAAGCTCTCCTGCGCTGCCTCCCGCCCCAGTGCCACCTGCTCATCAGCAGCCGCACCATGCCACCCCTGCCCTGGTTCAGCCTGATTGCCCGCAATCAGGTCGCCGTCCTGCGTGAGGATGGCTCGATCAACACGGGCATGAGCCGCCTCACCCGCTCCTAATCCAGCCGCACCCTGAAGCTAGTAGCTGAAGCTGCGGAGTAGGCCTTGCGCCAGCTCGACCAATGAGGTCGCCTGGATGTTTGAGAGCCGGACCTTGAGATCGCTGGACAGGCCATAGTCGGCGAGCAGCGCTGGGTCGCGTTGCGATACCAGCCGGTGGCAGATGTCATCGTCCAGGAGGGCGGCCCCAAAGAGCTGGTCTAGCCGCTGCATCTGGTCTGCGTGAATCAACGTAGTTGTCTCGAGTAGCATAGTACCCCCTCAGAATCTCTGACCACTTGTGCACGAAACGATACGAGGTTCCCTGTTGCTGCGACATCGCAACCAGTTAGAGAACCTCTTCTTCTGGTGATCGACGGGTTATTCGTTTGGTGCCCCAGAACAGAAAGCCCCACCCCAGAGAGTGGCCCTAGCTCGACCCCCCACTGCCTCCGGGAACCGGCCCGGCTGTCCACAGCTCGGCTGGCTGCAGGCCCGCCAGAAGGGCAAAAGCGGTAGCGAGCGCGGACAACGCGGTGATGGCAATCCCCAGGCGGCGGGGGTCGGCGGCGAACCACGCACCGGCGGAAACCAGTTGCTGCTTGAAGTGCTGCACGGAATTCATCATTGCCTCCCTAAGTGAGCTTCACTGTGCGCACGATAAACGGGGTCGCTAAACAAAACGCTTACCAGGAAACACAAAGAGGCCGCCTCGGATGGCGGCCTCTTTACGCTCTTCATATGGACCTAGTTCAGCAGAGCTTTAGCTAGCGCAACCGTTTCCTCGGAAGGCTCAACGCCTAGCTCATCGTTAAGCAGCCTGCGGACTTCATTGTAGTAGATGAGGACCTGGCTGCGTTCACCCATCTCCTGGTAGCAGCGCATCACCGCTCGGTGGATGTCCTCCCGATAGGGGTCTATGTTCAGGGCTTTGGCATACCAGCCCAGGGCAGCCTGGAAGTCCTTGCGGGCACGGGCGCAGTGACCTGATCCGGCTAGCGCCTCCAGATAGAGGCCTCGCAGCCGCTCGCGCTCATAAATCACCCACTCAGCGTCAAGCGAAGGCAGGAAGTCGCCCCGGTAGAGGTCCACAGCCCGGCGCCACAGGTCGGCGGCGCGCGCATCGCGAGGAGGAAGCAAGCGTGCCTGGGATGTCCATCGGACAAGTTCATGCGCATCACACCGGATGTCTATCTCAGGGTTCAGGGAGTACTGCTCGTTCTGATAGACAATCACATCAGCGCCAAGCGGCTGGCGGGCGCGGTGCAGCGTGGTATGGAAGTTGGCCCGCACCTGCTCAGGACTGCCGTCGGGCCAGAAGATCAGGCCTATCTCGCTGCGGGATTGGGGGCCGGAGAAAAGCAGGTAGAGGAACAGCTCCCGCGCGGCGGCGGACCGCCACTCCGAGAGTCGTATGGGGACGCCGTCGCGCTCGATGACCTCCTGACCGAGGGTGAGAACCCGCAGGCTGAGAGTCGGCGTGTAGACCCCGGCAGAGTATTCGGTGGCTTCCCGTTCGAGCATGGGCCGGGCCTCCCGCAACCGCTCCAGATCAGAGAGGATGTGGCCGAAGCCGGACCGATTCCTGGCCAGCGCCTCCAGCGCGGCGTTGTAGGCCAGCTCGACCGTGAGTGGATGGGTGCTGCCGACCTCTTGGGCAATGCGGGACGCATCGCGCAGGTGATGCTCGGCAGCCGCCTCGTTGCCCTGAAGCAGAGAGAGGCCCGCGCACTGCGCCTTGACACCGATCAGCTCGTAGCGTGCGCCCTGCCGGTCAAGCTCGGCTGCCGCCGCCTCCAGCCCGTCGATAGTCTGCGCGGCTTCGCCGGGCCAAGCGCGGGCAGCCCAGGCAGCCGCGCGGGCTAGGGCCGCCTCGAAGGCAATCCCGCACGTCTCGGCGAGGGCAAGCGCTTCTTGGGCTATCAGCGCGGCTTCAGCCGACCTGCCCTGCCAACGCCGGAGGGTGGCCATGCTAACCAGGACGGCGCTGTGAAGCGCGGGTTCGGTGCTTCTGGTCAGTAGCTCCAGGGCCTTGTCATAAAGGCGCTGTGCTTCTTCAAAGAACCCCAGGTCGCGCCGCAGGTCGCCAAGACTCCACAGCAGTACGCCCTCGGTCTTCCGGTCGGAGATACCGCGGATGACGTTGAGCGCCTCCTGAAAGGTCAGGTTGGCCTGCTCGTAGTCACCGCGCTGGTGATAGTAGTAGCCCAGGTTGTTGAGCGCCAGCGCCAGATTGCCTGCCCCACCCAGCTCGCGGCGGATCGCGACAACCTCCTGAAGACAGGCTCCCGCCTCTTCAAGGCGTCCCAAGCGGGTATACGCGAACTGGAGGTCTTGGAGCACGTGGGACAGCGATGAGACAAACCCGGATTCCCGGAATAGCCTGAGGGCCTCTTCAAGGGACTCGACGCCTGCAGCGGCATCGCCTAGGCGCAGCCGGGCTAAGCCGATCACGCGCAACGCCCGCCCGCGCAGGTCTGGAGAGTCGGATTGGGCAGCCTCCCCGGCTAGTTCAACAGCCTCCGGATACTGTCCCCGCTGAAGGAGAATACGTGCCTGCTGTACCTCAACCTTGGCCAGACCAAGAGCATCCTGCCGCACGGCATAGCCCGCCCTGGCTCTGGCGAGGGCAGCTTCGGCAGCGTCGTAGTCGAGGCGGTCGGTGTGGATCATCGAACACTCGTGGTCCAGTATGGGCGCCAGCACGCCAGCCACCTCAAGCTGGGCACTCCAGGCAAGCATGGTCTCAAACCGGCCCTGGGCGTAGTAAGCCGTTGCTGCCCGCTCGGCGAGGTCGCGTGCCTGTTCGGGACGCTGGGCCGCCAGATACTGGTCAAAAGCCTCTTCAATGTCATCCTGCTCTTCAAACCAGCGGGCGGCCTTCAGATGGAGGGCGACGTATTGTTCGGGATCGGCACTGCGAAGCTGCTGCTGCAAAAAATCGCGGAAGAGCGTGTGGTAGATCAACCCGCCCGGCACACGTGCGAGGAACAAGTTGCGCGTCTGCGCCAGCGCGAGATACGCGGCACTGTTCGATAAACCGAGCACTGTCGAGCACAGCTCTGGCGTCAGACGTGGCAGGGTAGAGGAGGCCAGCAGGAAGTGGCGAAGGTCGGGCCGCTGCGCGTCCAGCATCGAGCGTGCCAGGGCTTCGAACAAAGCCTCGGGACCGGGGCTGGCGCTCAGCATGCTGTCGAAATCGCTGGGCAAAGGCTGGAGTGCCAACATGATCCCCGCCGGCCAGCCATCAAGCCGGGCGATCAGGTTCCGCATCTCGTCAGAAGAAAGGCGCCGGGAAAGCAACTGGTGGGCCAACTGCTCAACCTCTTCCTCGGTCAGGCGCAAATCCTGCTGCCCAAGAGCCATGACTTCGCCGCTGGCGATCAGCTCGGCAAAGGGCAGATTGGGGATCGTGCGGGTGATCAGGATGAGGTGGCAGCTCCGGGGCAGGCGGTCGAGCAGGGCACGGAGCCAGGCCTCGGTTGCTGGCGAGCCTGTGAGATGGTGAAGGTCATCGAGGATGTAGAATGCCTCGTCTGTGAGGTTCTCGCGCAGATACTCGGCAATCAAAGCAGCAAGCTCCGAGGCGGGCCGGTCGCCCGGCGGGGGCAGCACCGCGCTTATGCCCGGCGTGACAGCCTCCAGAGCGGACAGACTGCGGGTGTACAGGTTGGGGAGGTCGCGCTCGCGGGGCATAACAGCATGCCAGGCGACGGGATGAGGCGTCTGGCGGGCAAACTGCGAAACGACGGTTGTCTTGCCATAGCCCGGCGGCGCACCGACCAGCGTCAGCCGATGGCGGAGGGCAGCTCTTAAGCGTTCAAGAAGCTGTTTCCGTATAAGTGCACCGGGGGTGTGAGGAATCCGGTTCTCTGTAGGGCCAAGTGGCATACTAGGAACCCCTTTAGCCTTCTGAACCAGACAGGCGCTACAAGCAATGATACAGCCTTTTAGCCGTTTTTAAAACGTTATGAGGGGGCAGGGGGTGCGTTCTAATTTGGGGGTGAGTTTAAGAGCGCCATTCAGTCGCGATCGAAGGAGTTACTCATGATAGAAGCCACAGGGCCAGCACCCGGTCGGCCCCTGGGCGGCTCCAACGCATACCGGGGCCGGAGAGAGGGGCTTGAAACTGCTTGGCGGCACTTTCAATCGAACCGCTGCCGGTTGTGGAAGACAGTCGGCTCAGGCAGCCGCTCACCGGTCAGCGGGTCACAGAAGGCTTCCTCAATGTCACGGATGGACGGACCGCGCGATGCCCCTGGAAAAAACAATGCGAGACCTTGAAGCATAACTTAAACTATGCTAAAATAACAAAACTTGCCCTCCAGCTATGGCCCTCCTAAGAGCTATTCGAAGGGTTCAAGTTGGGCACAGCTGGGTATAATCAGAGAGTAGCGAGTAGGCAGAAATAAGAGTAGACCAGAGGTAGGTGGTTGGAAGACACATGATGGAGGAGATGATCGACGGAGTGTCAGTGGCTCACACCTACGACGATTCCCGTAGCGATGTCATACAAGAGCTGGTCGCGCGGGCTGAATTGCAGGGCTACGTCACATACGAGGACCTGGTTGAGGCCATCGCCGAAGATCTTGACGAGGCAACGATAGAAGCCCTGTTAGAGGAACTCGAAGAGCTGGGGATCGAAGTCCGGACTGCTGATGAAGAAGAGACCCTTCTGGAGCTTCGAGCGGCGGGTGAAGAGGACGAAGAGGCGGAAACCGAGGAGCCGTTCGCAGACATCAGCGCTGTCTCAGCAGATGACCCGGTTGGCCTTTATTTCCGCCAGATGGCTCAGGAACCTCTGCTGACGGCTGAAGAGGAAATCGAACTCGCGAAGCGCATTGAACAGGGTAAAGTTGCCCGCAAGAAACTTGAACATGCCGAAGACTTGACTGTGTCTGAACGGGCGGAGCTTATTCTCCAGATCGAGCAGGCACAAGAAGCGCGCGAACACCTGGGGCGTGCCAATACGCGCCTCGTCGTCAGCATCGCCAAACGCTACATGGGCCAGGGCTTGCCCTTCCCGGACCTGATCCAGGAAGGCAACGTCGGCCTGATGCGTGCGGTTGATAAATACGACTACACGCGCGGCAACCGGTTCAGCACCTATGCTACTTGGTGGATCAGGCAGGCGATCACCCGCGCGCTGGCGCAGAAAACGCGCACTATCCGTATCCCGCTCCACATGACGGAGCGGATCCGGCAGATGTACCGCACGGCACAGGTCCTTGAGCAGGAACTGGGCCGCCGCCCAACGCCGGAAGAGATCGCCGGAGAGATGAACCTGCCGGCTGAAAGCGTACGCGGCATGATGGACGCAAGCCAGCACGCTATCGCGCTGGAGCGGCCCGTAGGCGACGACGGTGACAGTGAGTTCGGAGACTTCATTGAAGATCAGGATACACCTGAGCCGGCTGAGGCAGCCGCACATCATCTCTTGCAGGAGACCATCGAGGAAGTGCTCTCCGAACTGACCCCCCGCCAAGCGCACATCCTGCGACTGCGCTTTGGGCTGGGTGGTGGTGAGCAGCACACCCTTGAAGAGATCGCCAACAAATTTGGCCTCTCACGGGAACGCATCCGCCAGCTTGAAAAGGAAGCGCTGCGCCGGCTGCGTCATCCCCGCCTCGCTCATAACCTGCGCGACTATCTCTCCTGATAAAACTGCATAACCAACCGTCACACCGAAAGGCGCACAACGAGAATCGTGCGCCTTTCGATTTTTTACGCTGGCTCCGGGCTACTTCAAAACACTGGGACTGCAATCAAGCGGCGGAAACAGACGCAAACGGAGCTTCCCACGCGGGAAGCTCCGCCGTCATTGCCCCACAGCCAAGAAACGCAAACCGCTGTCAGGACGCCCCGCTGTTCTTCTCTCAGTTGGCTGGAATACGGATAACCTGCCCAGCAACGATTGAGTTGGGATCACTGATGCCGTTGTAACGGGCCAACTCCTGGTAGGTCAGACCGTAGCGTAGCGCGATGCGGAACAGATTCTCTCCGGGTTGGACAACATGCTGAGTCTCCCCCGCCCCTGTACCTGTGCCGCCTGCCGTGCCACCGCAGCCGGGAATCTTAAGCACCGTACCGGCTGCCACGACGTTCGGATTAGCTATCCCGTTGGCCGCTGCCAGCTCCTGGTAGGTCAGGCCGTAGCGCAGCGCGATACGGAACAGATTCTCACCGGATTGGACGGTGTGGGTGGGTGGGCATGCTCCAGCAGCCGCAGGCTGGGTCTCTTGTGGCTCGGGTGTTTCCTCCGCCTCAGGTGTTGCTGCTTCCGTTGCTTCGGCGGTCTCTTCGGAGGGAGGCATCTCGTCGCCCGGTTCGGGTGTTTCCTCCGCTGGCGTCTCTTCGGGAGGCGGGGCCATGGCTGTCTGCGTGCCGAATACGTCAACCGGTGCTATCTCGGTCGGCGTGGGGATCGCCTCCCCCTCTCCTCCCGGCTCGCCCGCCTCCGACGGCTCAACCCCGGCGCCAGGTACAACCGGTGTAAGAGGGGCGGCGCTCGCCCC
>FWPU01006657.1_pt1 | contig 22703 bp, 22 predicted proteins | sample 2228361 | NCBI WGS metagenome assembly FWPU01 (sample SAMEA103939777, study PRJEB20133) | metagenome
TCTTAAAGTGACATTTTCATCTACCAGAGCGTTACTTGCAGATTTTAGGCTAAAACCATGTTTATAAAAAACCTGTTTTGGGCAACAGCCCGTTAAAGACCTGACCCCACTATGCTTTTTTCTTGATTTTATAATCCAAGAAAATTTAATATTTTAAATCATGATTTTTACAAAGGTACAAGTTGTTGTTTTATTAATGTTTCTGTTTTTTGGTTTGCCAGCTAACAGCTTGGCAAAAAGTGAACAAAACACAGTTGAACTTATAAAGAAAAGAGGGTATATCCTATGGGGCACAGATCTAGAAGGGGGGGCACCTTATGTGTTTCATGACCCTCTCGACACTTCAAGGATTTTAGGTTTTGAGTATGATATTGCATTGGAGATAGCAAAACATCTGGGGGTAGAGCTTAAAATTGTTCAAAATGCATGGGACAGCCTGATTCCTGCCCTTGAAAGAAAAGATTTTGATTTTGCAATGAACGGTATTGAAATTACTGAGGATAGAAAGAAAAAAATTCTTTTTTCAATCCCTTACTATGTGTATTCAGAACAGCTTGTGGTAAGAAAAGACGACGACAGAATAAAAAGCATCAATGACTTGAAAGGTATGAAGGTAGGTACATTACAGGGAGCTGTTGCACAAAGAATACTTGAAAGCATTGGAGGGATTAACATAAAATTTTATTCCGGTGTGGTTGAACCTTACGAAGATCTAGTGCTTAAAAGGCTCGACGCTGTTTTTTTAGACTATCCTATAGCGGCTTATTACGCAAAACCAAATCCCAGGTTAAAGTTTGTTGGTGAAAGGGAAGGCATAGGTTTTTATGGTATTGCAATGAGAAAAGATGATAAGGAACTAAAACAGGAAATAGATAGAGTTTTAAGGCACTTAATAGTTTCAGGTAAGCTTAAAGAGATTTATGAAAAATGGTCGCTATGGAACGAAGATCAGGAAAAGCTCAAAAAAGAACACACAAGCTTTGCTGAAATCACCACCGTTGGCAAAGATGTTCCGATTTATAATTTTATACCCGATCTTCTTAAAGGTGCTGGAATTACCGTGCTGTTATCAACTGTTTCTATGGCATTCGCCATTTTTCTCGGATTAATTCTTGTTATGTTAAAAGAGTATGCCACAACACCATTAAGACAGTTTGCAAATATATATATCGAAATATACAGGGGGACACCTTTACTTATTCAGCTTTATATACTTTATTACGGGTTACCCAATCTCGGATTTTCTATGGAGCCGCTAACTGCCGCCATTGTTGGGCTTGGAATGAACTATGCCGCCTATGAGGCAGAACTTTACCGGGCAGGTATTAATGCCATACCAAAGGGGCAGATGGAGGCGGCACTGTCACTTGGAATGACAAAGTTTCTGGCAGTGAGAAGGATAATTCTTCCGCAGGCTTTTAAAATCGCTTTACCAGGAATAACGAATGACTTCATTGCCCTTTTTAAAGACTCTTCTTTGGTTTCTGTAATTGCCATGATTGAACTTACTAAAACATATACCATGCTGTCTGCATCCACCTTAAGATATTTCGAGCTGGGACTGATTACGGCTGTGCTTTATTTTGGCATGAGTTACCCCCTTTCTCTTTTAGCAAAAAGACTTGAAGAGAGGTTGAAAAGAAAAAAAAGATGATAAAAATAAGGGATTTACATAAATACTACAATGAAAATCATATACTAAAAGGGATAAATCTTGAAATTAATAGAGGTGAATCTGTTGTTGTTATAGGACCTTCAGGGAGCGGGAAAAGCACTCTTCTTAAATGTATAAACGGTCTCGAAGTATTTCATGAAGGTGAAATAGAGGTTGATGGAATAACGTTACATCCTGTGAAAGCAAAAAGGCGACCGAAAGAAGAGGCAAAGGCTGTCCAGCAGATTAGATTAAAGGTTGGCATGGTGTTCCAGCATTTTAATCTTTTCCCACACATGAATGTTTTAGAAAACATCATTGAGGCTCCGGTAACGGTTCTTAAAACGCCCAAGGAAGACGCCATAGAGCAGGCAAAAAGGCTTCTTGCAAGGGTTAATTTATCGAGTAAATTATTTAACTATCCTGATGAGCTTTCAGGGGGGGAGCAGCAAAGGGTTGCAATAATAAGGGCAATGGCTATGAGACCTGAAGCAATGCTGTTTGATGAACCAACATCTTCTCTGGATCCAGAGATGGTTGGAGAGGTGTTATCTGTTATAAAAGACCTCGTGTATGAGGGAATGACCACGCTTATATCAACCCATGAGATGGACTTTGCTAAAGATGTGGCTGATAAGGTGGTCTTTATTGATAAGGGGGAAATAGTAGAGGTTGATACACCGGAAAACATCTTCTCAAATCCAAAAACAGATAGAACAAGATTGTTTCTTGCAAGGGTATTATCAAGGTAGTTATTGTTACAGTTTATGGGCTGGTATGTATCAGGCTTTTGGTGGGCAGACACTATTTTGTTTGATAAAGACGGTGTTTTGTGATATAAGTTACCTTTAAATGAAGCTACCGGAAGGATTATTCAAAGAATTACTGGAAAATATTTCTGATGCTGTCTATTTTACAGACAGAGAAAGACGCATTCTTTACTGGAACCGTGCAGCAGAAGAGCTGACAGGCTTTAAAGCAGGTGAAGTGATTGGCAAAAGGTGCAGTGACAATATTCTGAGACACATAGACAAAAACGGTAAAGAGCTTTGCAATACCGACTGCCCTCTTAGCTATGCAATGAAATATGATGCACCTACAAGGGCTAATGTTTTCCTTCATCACAAGGATGGTCACAGAATACCTGTTCTTGTAAGGGCAAACCCTATAAAAAATAATAAAGGAGAGATTGTCGGTGCTGTTGAACTGTTTTTTGACAACAGTTATATTGTAACTTTGAAGGAAAGACTGAAAGATCTTGAAGAAGTTGCCATGCTTGATGAACTCACAAAGCTTTCAAACAGACGGTTTATTGAGTTGAGTGTTCAGTCAAAAATACTGGAAACTAAACGTTACAATAGGCTTTATGGCATCTTGTTTATAGACCTTGATGATTTTAAGGAGATTAACGACAGCTATGGTCACAATGTGGGTGATAGGGTGCTTAAGATGGTTGCAACCACACTAAGGAGTAATGTCAGATATTTCGATATAGTTGGAAGGCTCGGCGGAGATGAGTTTGTGGTAATAGTGGAAGTTAAGTCTAAGGAAAATCTTAAGGCGATTGCTGTCAAGTTGCTTGCGCTTATCAAAGAGTCTTTTATTGTTGTTAATGATGATAAAGTAGTCAGAGTAAATGCATCGATTGGCGGATATATTATTTCTCCTGATGACACAGTTGAAACGGCTTTAGGCAGGGCTGACAAATTTATGTATGAAAGCAAGCAAAGAGGAAAAAACAAGGTTACCATTCAAAGCTAAAGAAGAAGCCGGATGACAAAGGGTGAATTTTACTTTTATATAAACCGTTTTTTTTCGTCACCTCCCCGTTTTTTGCTTGCAGCTTACGTAGGTGTTATTCTGCTTGGCTCTTTAGTGCTCTATCAGCCATTTTCTGTTACCAGACATATATCTTATCTTGATGCGGTTTTCACCGCAACATCTGCAATAACCGATACAGGTCTTATTGTTCGGGATACACCGAAAGACTTTACCCTCTTTGGAAAACTTGTGATTCTGGTTCTGATTCAGATTGGCGGACTTGGCTATATGGGTATGTCAACATTTTTTATACTCACCCTTGGACGTAAGGTTTCTTACAGAGACCGACTGATTCTTGCAGAATCTCTTAATTTTCCGGGACCGGGGGGGTTAATAAAATTCTTAAGAAGGGTGTTTGTTTTTATTATCGGAATTGAACTTCTGGGTGCTGCCTTGCTTTTTTTTGTTATGTATGACGGTAACTTTCTGCCCACCTTATGGCGAAGTCTGTTTCATGCCATCTCTGCCTTTAATAATGCTGGATTTACCCTTTTTTCTGATAATCTGGTTTCTTTCAGGAAAAATGTTCCGGTAAATATCATAATTGCGGTGCTCATATTTTTAGGCGGAATAGGCTTTTATGTGATGAACGAGTTTTATCTGTTGTACAGAAAGGAGCTGATGAGAATATCGACCCATTCCCGTATGGTTATCTATTCCAGTCTGTATCTGATTTTTTTCGGGGCAATGGTGATTATGCTGTTTGAGTATAATAACACAAGGGGGCTGTGGCAGTTTGGGTGGACAGAAAGGGTTTTTGGTGCTCTTTTTACCAGCGTTTCCGCAAGAACGGCTGGGTTTAACACCTTTGACCTTTCAGGGCTTACGGATGCCACTCTAACCGCCATCTCAGGGCTTATGTTTATCGGGGCGTCGCCGGGTTCCACAGGCGGTGGTATAAGAACGGTGACCTTCACTGTGATATTTTTAACCATAATCAAATATATTAAAGGCGAAAAAGATGTGGATTTTTATTACAGACGTATCAGTAATGATCAGATTCACCGGGCACTGGTTATTTTTTCACTCTCTTTCGTCTACCTTACCCTTATTTCGTTATTTTTGAGCAAACTGGAAAAGATAAATTTTGCACAGGCCCTTTTTGAAACCATATCCGCATTTTCCACTGTTGGTTTGTCGGTAGGAAACGGTAGTGTTTTAAGTCTCTGTGCAAACTTTACCGTTCTCGGTAAAATTATAATTATGTCCACTATGGTTATTGGTAAGATTGGTTTATTAAGCTTTATGATGGCATTGGTGTCAAGAAAAGAAAGCAGGGTCAGAGTCCCTGAAGCGAGGATTTTAATATGAAAAAAAAGACTTTTGGTGTTATAGGTCTGGGAAAGTTTGGTTTTCACGTAGCCAAAACACTGACAGAGCTTGGTGCAGAGGTAATTGCCGTTGACAGGGAAGAAGAGAAGGTTAAGGATATATCTGAGGTTGTAACACAAACATATATACTTGATGCGATGGACGAAAAGGCATTGAAAGAGGCCGGGTTGGCAAATATAGATGTTGCGGTAGTAAGTATTGGCCAAAATGTTGAGGCAAATATTATTGTTGTTATGACATTAATGGAGCTCGGAGTTAAAAACATCGTTGCAAAGGCTGTTAATCCAATGCACGGCAAGTTGCTGGAGAAGATGGGTGTTACACGTGTGGTTTATCCGGAAAGAGACATGGCGATCAGGGTCTCCCATTCTCTGCTTATGAGAAATGTGCTTGAAGAGATACCGCTTACAGGGAAGCATAGTATCTTTGAAATAAAGGCTCCTTTAAGTACCGTAGGGAAGCAGCTGAAAGACCTTCATTTGCCAAGAAACTTCAATATCATTGTGCTTGCAATAAGAAGGAACAGTCAACTTTTTGTTAATCCTTCAGGCGACGACATGATTGAGGAAAACGATGTGTTGCTTTTGCTGGGAGAAAACGAAAAGGTTGTTACTTTTTCAAACAGTTAAACTTTCAGCAGATGCTTTACCCCTTCTTCTATACCCGAAATAGTCAGGGAGAACATGGGAAAAATCTTTTCTATTGCCCTTACTGTCTGGTGTTGTCTCTGAATGTCTGGAATGGGGTTTAGCCAGATACTGTTTTTGAAATGTGTCTTTATTAGCTTAAGCCAGTCGTAACCAGTTTTGCCTTTATTTTCGTAGCGGTAGATCATGTGCCATGAGTTGTAAAGCTCATAAGGTGACATGAGTGCATCGCCAATAAGGATAACCTTCCATTCGGCATTAAAGTCCTTAAAAAGCCTTTCGGTGGGAAGTTTTTTATTCAGCTCCATATTTTCGTAAATAAAGTCGTATATGCAGTTATGAAAGTAGTAGTGCCTGAACTCCTTGAAATAATTGAGCCCTTTGGCAATGGAAAAAAGTTTTTCCACCCGTTCTTCGTGAATCTCCATTGAACCGCCATTGTCTATCAAAAGCAGAAGTTTTACATTATTTTTCCGTTCTTTCTGAAAAATAATTTCTATGTCTCCGAAGTTTTCCGCTGTTTTATCAATGGTTGCCTTTATATCAACCTCTTCTTCCCTCCCTATGTTCTGAAAATGTCTCAATTTTTTTAAAGCTATGCCAATGTTTCTGCCGTCAAGAAAAACATCTTCCCTCAGGTTTCTAAACTTTCTTTCAGACGCCACCATAAAGGCTGAATTGTGATGAGACTCTCCGCCAACTCTTACACCATCCCTTTTAGCACCGGCATTACCAAATGGGGAATAACCATTTTGTCCTATATGTCTGCCACCACCGCTATGCCTTTCTTTCTGATTTCGCAGTCTTTCCAGAAAACGGTTCATTATCTCTTCCATGTTGAGTTCTTCAGTGATATTAAAGTTTTTTGGCAAGGCACCATCTTCCATAAAAGACAGAATTTCTTCCAGTCTTTCTTTGAAATTGCCGCCCAAACCTATAAAATCAAGATAAGCCCTGTCATAAATGTCATAGAGCTTTTCTGACTTAACCAGCACCTTTCTGCCTTTGAAATAAAGGTCGTCAAGACTGTTTATTTCGCCGGCAGCAAGCAGTCTGTAAAGATCAAACCACTCTTTCGGGGTGATTTTTATGCCATAGTTTCTGAGTAAATAAAAAAAGCTTAGAATGGTCAACAATACACCTCAGCGGTTTACAATATTTTTAAAAAACGCAAGATCCTGCTCTTTCTTAAAAAGGCTACCGGCAAAGGGTAGATTTTTTAAGGAAAGCTTCTTTACATCATAGGCTGAAAAAATAAGCACCTGTATCCAGTCAAGCAGTTCACTTGTTGACGGTTTTTTTCTTAACTCATCCATTTTTCTTATCTGATAGAAGATAGATAACGCCTTTTCCAGCAACTCCTCGTGAACGTTTGGGAAATGAACCTCCACTATTTTTTTCATAAGTTCATAGTCCGGAAATGCTATGTAATGGAACACACAGCGACGCAGGAATGCATCCGGTAAATCCTTTTCTGAATTACTTGTAATAATCACCATGGGGCGGTGTTTTGCCCTGATAAATTCGTCAGTTTCAGGAATGTAAAAAGACATCTCGTCCAGTTCATTTAAAAGGTCGTTTGGAAACTCAATGTCTGCCTTATCAATCTCGTCAATAAGCAGCACCGCCTTCTTTTCTGAAAGAAACGCCATGGCAAGTTTACCAAACTTTATATAGCGTCTTATATCGCTTATATCCCTGTCGTGAAAACGTGCGTCGTTCAGTCTTTGAACGGTGTCGTAAAAATAAAGCCCGTCTTTAGCCTTTGTAGTTGACTTAATGTTCCAGATGAAAAAGGGCATGTGGAGGGCTGTTGCAATACTCTTTGCGAGCACCGTCTTTCCTGTTCCGGGCTCTCCTTTAATAAGAAGCGGCTTTTGCAGAGTCATGGCTATATTGACCGCTTCAATAAGCTCATTTGATGCTACGTAATCACTGCTACCGGTAAACATTACCTTTTTTTCTGAATTCATCGTCATAGCTCCTTTATTACCTTAAGAATTATTTCGTTCATAATAACTTTGTGTTTTTGTGGTATTGTTATTTTACCCGAATTTTCCACAAGAAATCCCGCTTTTTTCATCTCATGAATGTTTTCTTTTATCTTTTCCCGGAAAACAGGATAGTCCTCCATTAATCTGCTGAGGTTAAGCCCTCCGTCTGTCCTTAAAGATAGGAAAATTGTCTCCATAAACAAATCTTTATCTGTTAAATTTTCTATGTCATAAGATGCAGGGTTTTCAATGTATTTTTTCAGAGAAGAGCAATTTTTTATGCGTATTTTCTGTGTTTTTATAAAAGAGACGGCAGAGGGACCAAGTCCCACATAATCTCTCCCTTCCCAGTACAACATGTTGTGTCTGGAATAATAGTCCTGCCTGCAGAAGTTTGAAACCTCATACTGCTTATAACCGAGTTTGTGTGTAAAACGGCAAAAGTCGGAGTATTCTCTTGCCTGCTGTTCTTCATCAATCTTTATACTGTCATAAAATGCAGTGTTTTCTTCTATGGAAAGCAGATAAAAAGATATATGGGGTGGATTAACCTGTTGCAGATGGTGATACTCTTCGTCCCAGTTTCTATTAACGGGGATACCACCGATTAAATCAATGGAAAAGTTGTCAAAGAGCCCTGCGGTTTTCTCCAGTGCCTTCAAACTGTGTGTTTTTGTGTGACCTCTGCCCAGAAAGTTTAAAACATTATCGCAAAAAGACTGGACACCGAGAGAAATTCTGTTTACTCCAAACTCTTTGATCGCTTTAAGTTTAGTTTCGTCCACATCTTCTGGATTCAGTTCAATGGTCACCTCTTCAAAGAAAAAAGGCAGTTTTTCAATAATCTTAAACAGTTTTTTTAGCTCATAAACATCAAAGACCGCAGGATTACCACCGCCGATGTAGAGTGTTATTCCTCCACTTTCTTCAAAAAAGTGTGGATAGGCATGTTTTTTATAAAGTAGTTCCTTTTCGAGGGCTTCAAGGAAAAGCGGTTTGTTCTCAAGTGCGGTGCTTGAGCAGAAACCGCAGTAGTTACATTTCCTTCTGCAAAAGGGAATGTGAATATAAACACCCTTTTTCATGCTCATGGCTGCTTATTTTTGTGGTTATTTGTTGCCGCAATACCACCCGAGAGGATTAAGGCAAAGGCTTCTTCAACGGTCATGTCACTTTTTATAATGGCGTCTTCTCTTATGTTTATTAAAAAACCTGAAGTTGGATTTATTGCCGTGGGAACATAAACATAGTAGAACTTTTTGTTGTCTTCTACCCTTTCTGTCTTACCTGTCAGAAATCCGATAGCATACACGTCTTTATGAGGGAATGGCACCATAACCACCCGTTTAAACCGCTTTTCATCTTTTGTGATTAAGGACTCTGTCATCTTTTTAACCGCAAGGTAGATCTGTTTTGAAATAGGGAAAAGCGTAAAAATCTTTTCGGCAAACTGCATCAATCCCTTACCTAGATACTGCCTTGAGATAAAACCAATTAGAATTAAAAAGACGACACTTAAAAAAACGCCCGAACCGGGATACATGAAAATCCTGTTGACCATAGGCGGAAGGTATAAAATTTTTACCATGTCCTTAATGATACTGTCGAAAAAGTTAACAATTTTGAACAACACTATGATCGTGATGTAAAAGGGTATAAAGGTAACGATACCAAAAAGGAGGTACCTTTTAATGCTATTTTTTATAAAGGCTAAAATGTTCATTTTGAGCATTCCCGTAGTAAATGAGGGGGCTTATTTTTTCGGCAAAAACCGATTCAAAAAAAAGTTCTTTTTGATATTTCTCAGGAAAAAAAAGAAAACTACACACATCACCGGGCTCTATGCCGAGTGGTACATCTTTAAAAAAGGAGGTTTTAGTTCTTACTGTAATGGCGCTGAATAAAGCCTTTGCAACCTCTTGTTTGTTAATCCTTTTAAACACAAACCGGGCTTCTTCCAGCATATCTGTATTTTCGTTGGTTCTTTTGCTGTCAGTGCCGAGGTGAAAATTTATACCCAGTGATACCGCCCTTTCAAAGTCCGGCAGTTTATCGCCCCAGTACTGGTTGCTTTTGGGACAAAAAACCACATTAATATTTCTTTCTTTCACTTTTTCCCAATCTTCTTTAGTCAGGTTTACACAGTGAACAAGAAAACAGTCACTGCCCAGCTCAAGGTAATCCATTATATGGGAGTAACTTTTAAAGCCTTTGTTTTCAAAAACCGCTTCCGGAAATATTTTGTGAAAACCGGTTTCGTTTCCATTGAAGAACAGCTCATCCTCAAATGATGTTTCAGCAAGATGTATCATAATGGGCAAATTGTGTTGTCTTGCAAATCTGACCAGTTCATTTGCCTTTGAGAAAGGTATTGTATAAAGACTGTGAATTGAAATACCTGCTTTAAGATTTTTGTTATTCTGAAGGGCAGAAAGAAACCGTTTAAAAAGGGCAAACTTATTCTCAAACAGTTCTTCAGTATAGCCCAGCACCTCAAAAAAGATTATGCCTTTAAGCTGAGTGAAAAATGGACCTTCAGGCAACACAGAACGCACATCTCCAATAACCAGAGAACCTTTTTCAGCAATCTCCCATTCTCCTCTGGTTAAATTGCTCAGAAAAGACTGGTCGCTAAGAGACCTTTTGTATTTTATGGTGTCCAGTATCCAGTTCCACAAATTTGTTGTTTTTTCATAAGGCAAACTTTGTCTATCATCAGTTAGTTCCAGATGGGTGTGGGCATTTATAAAGGGAGGAGTTACAGTGCCATCCAGATCATAGAAGGCATCTTGCTCAGGTAAGACAGTCTTATTGTCGCTGACACCAATAACAGTGCCTCCTTTAGTAACCAGATAAGCATTTTCCATAAAGCCTTTTTCTGTGAACATCTGCCGACACCGGAAAATTACTGTCACTTAATAACTTCCTGATTGTTTTCATCCAGGTAAACTGTTATGGGTTTGTAACCAGACTTTAATTCGTTTTCAGAATAGAGTGCGTATGTGGCAATGATTATAACGTCTCCCTTGTTTGCCTTGTGCACCGCTGCTCCGTTTACACAGAAGGTTTTTGAGCCACGTCTGCCGGGGATTGCATAGGTGGTAAAACGATTGCCATTTGTAACGTTGTAGATATGTACCTGTTCGTATGGTATTATGCCCGCTTTATCCATATAATCTTCGTCTATGGTGATGCTGCCTTCATAGTGGAGACTTGCATCTGTTACCACAGCGCGGTGAATTTTTGATTTGAGCATACTTCTTAGCATCTTTAAACCTCCAGAATAGTGTTGTCAATTAGTCTTGTGGTACCAACATAAACGGCAAGTGCAAGCAGTGTGTCTTCCTTCAGGACACCCTGTTCAATGTATTCAAGAGTATCTTTATTGCAAAGTTTTACATAATCTATCCTTGTAAGAGGAGTTTCTTTTATTGTTTTTTCAACCAGTTCAAGGATCTTTTCAGCCCTTTTTTCCCCTTTCCTTCTCGCCTCTTTTGCCTTCGTAATAGCTCTGTAAAGGCAAAGGGCAGATTTTCTTTCTTCAGCCGAAAGATAACTGTTTCTTGAACTCATAGCGAGTCCGTCACTCTCTCTTACTATGGGAACTCCCACGATTTCTGTATCAAAATTCAAATCTTTAACCATCCTTTTTATTGTTATAAGCTGCTGAAAATCTTTTTCTCCGAAAAATGCTTTGTCAGGCATGGTGGCGTTAAAAAGTTTCAATACAACGGTGGTCACGCCTCTGAAATGTCCCGGTCGCGATGCACCGCACAGGTTTTTTGTAACCTCTGTCACCTCCACATAGGTTTGAAAACCATCGGGATACATTTCTGACGCCTCAGGGGCAAATACAATATCAACACCTTCTCCCTCAAGCATCCTGCAGTCTCTTTCAAAATCCCTCGGATATTTTGAAAAATCCTCCTTTGGACCAAACTGTAGCGGGTTTACAAAGATGCTGACAATCACAACGTCACAGCAGTTTTTAGCCTCCCTCACAAGGGTTAAATGCCCCTCATGCAGATAACCCATGGTGGGCACAAAGCCCACTTTTTTACCTGAAAACTTAAGCGATTTTACCCTTTCCTGAATTTTGGCAATACTTTTTATGATTTCCATAGGCTCCTCATTTGTATATATGGTTTTCCGTGGGAAATCTGCCCGTTTTCACTTCATGAACAAAATCTTTTGCTGCTCGTTCAATAAGTGAACCTAAGTCAACATATTTTTTCACAAATTTTGGTCTCTGTCCCTCAAAAAGTCCTATAATGTCGTTAATTACAAGCACCTGCCCGTCGCAGTGCCTGCCTGCACCAATACCTATGGTCGGCACATTAACCGTTTCGGTAATCACTTTTGCCACATCTTCAGGGACACACTCAAGCACGATGGCAAAAACGCCCGCCTTTTCCAGTGCCTTTGCACTTTCAATAAGCCTTTTTTTTGCTTCTTCGTCTTTGCCCTGCACCTTGTAACCGCCGAGAATGTTAACAAACTGGGGTGTAAGACCTATATGTCCCACAACCGGGATGCCTGAGGAAGTCAGAGCCTTCACAGTTTCGGCAACCTCTTTTCCACCCTCCAGTTTCACAGCTTCTGCACCGGCTTTTAAACTGGATCCACAGTTTTTAACTGCATCCTGGATTGATGTCTGGTATGACAAAAATGGCATGTCGGATACAACAAGGGCATTCTTTCTTGCCCGCACGACCGCCCTTGTGTGATACAAAATCTCATCTACCGTTACAGGCAGCGTATTTTCGTAACCGGAAAATATGGGACCAACAGAGTCTCCCACAAGCAACATATCCACTCCGCTTCTATCGAGCAGAAGTGCTGTGGAGTAGTCATAGGCGGTAAGCATGGTTATCTTTTCTTTAGTTTTCTTTTTTTCCATTAACAACGGAACCGTTACCTTCATTTTCCCTCCAAAATAAAAAAGCCTTTAAGACGAAAAGAGTCCTAAAGGCTTTAAAATACAATTATATCACCTTAACTCTTCCGTCTCGGTCACACACGATCCAAGCGGCATACTTTTATGTTACATTTTTTAAAAACTCATTGTCAAATAAAAAAATATTAACAGTTACCACTTTTTTGGATGGTTGTAAAAAACTGTTTTAAAATTAGCTTGATTTTTTGTTTCAATCTGCAAGAATATTTTGTTAGCTATGTGGGAAAACGAAGAGACAGAAAGATATCTGAATGCCAGCTTTTTAAAGGAACTGGGTATAAAAGTTACCGAAATAAGGGAGAATGAAGCCTTTGGCGAGATGGTTGTTACTGACAAAATGCACAACTATATGAATTATCTTCATGGTGGTGTAATAGCATCGTTCATAGACACGGTAGCCTTTTTTCCCGGCAGGCTTCTGCCTTCGGGTCGCAAAATTACAACAACTGGTGTTGAAGTCAAATATTTTCGCCCTGTAAACACAGGGGACACACTTAAGGCTCATGCAAAGATTGTGCATTTAGGAAGAAAGCTTGGGGTGATTGAGGTTTATGTTACCAACAATTTAAACAAGCTTGTTGCGAAGGGTACCGTTTCTGTTATGACCATTTCATGAAGTTTTTTATTTGCAGTTTTAATTTTTTTTGATAATATTTCTGTTAGTCTATGGAACGAAGGGTACACAAGAGAGTAAGGATTTTTGCAACCGCCCGTTTTGGCAGGGAGGGTGAGTCAAGAGCCTATTTCGGCAGTGTTACAGATGTTTCTTATTCAGGGCTTTTTTTAATGACCCCCATGGTTTTTAAGCCCGGTGAGAGGATTTGGGTGGAATGTGCCGTAGATGGGCAGGCGTTGAAGTTAAGCGGTACCGTTGTCAGGTATAAACAGGTTAGTCACCCTCAGCTCGTAACTTATGCGAGGGGTGGAATGGGAATTCATATAGACAACATGCACCCGCACATTATGAATTTCGTTGACGGCAGATTAAGGGAAGAGGCACGTTTTGTATAATATGTTGACAACACTCAAAAATTAAGTGTAGAATATGGCTTTAATGAAGCAGAATACAAAAACAGGCAAATGCAAAAAAACCTCCTCAATGGAGGTTTTTTTATGACAAAAGAGCCTAAAAAAGTTGAAATTTTTAATGAAACCACTTTTAAACGGGTTATTAGCCGCATTACTCACGAAATTTTAGAAAAAGAGTCCGATCTTTCTTCTCTCGTTCTCATCGGTATAAAACAGGGCGGTACCTTTTTAAAAGACAGAATCAAGAAACTCATAGAAAAAGAAGAAAATATAGAGGTGTCATCAGGCGATATAGACATTACAATGTACAGAGATGATATTTTTCGTGTTGGTTATCATCCGAAGATTGAGACGTCAGAAATACCTGTTAACCTTGACGACAAAGTGGTTATACTTATTGATGACGTTCTTTTTACAGGTCGAACGGTAAGGGCAGCCATGGACGCCCTTTTTGATTTTGGAAGACCAAAAAAGATAAAGCTGGCTGTTATGATAGACAGGGGGCACAGAGAACTGCCTATTCAGGCTGATTTTGTTGGGAAAAAGATTGACACTTCAAAAAAAGAGCTTGTGGAAGTTATGTTTCTGGAAAAGGACGGTATAGACGGCGTCTTTTTGAGGGAAAGAAATGAAAAATAAAAATCTTGTCTGGAAAAGAAAAGATTTAACAGGACTTTACGACATTTCAGCAGAAGAGATACTTTTCATAATTAACACTGCAGAATCCTTTGAAGAAGTGATGGAAAGAGACATTAAAAAGGTGCCAACCCTACGTGGCAAATCTGTGCTTACTCTGTTTTATGAAGCCTCCACAAGAACCAGAATCTCCTTTGAAATGGCGGCAAAGGTTCTTTCAGCCGACACTATTAACGTGTCGGTTGCCGCAAGCAGTGTTACTAAAGGTGAAACACTTAAGGACACTATAAAAAATATTGAGGCAATGGGTGTTGATGCGGTTGTAATAAGACATCCCTCCTCTGGTGCCGCCGATTTTATAGCAAATCATACAAAGGTTTCTGTTATAAATGGTGGTGATGGCTGGCATGAACATCCCACACAGGCACTGCTTGATATACTCACAATCAAAGACCATTTAAAAAGGATTTCAGGGTTGAAGATTGCGATTGTGGGAGATATTTTGCATAGCAGGGTGGCAAGGTCAAACCTGTTTGCCATGAAAAAACTGGGCAATGAGGTCAGGTTGGTTGGACCAAAAACATTTGTCCCGCCACACTTCTCTGAGCTGGGTGCTGATATTTGTCACTCTCTTGAAGAAGGTCTTGACGGGGTGGATGTGATTATGATGTTAAGAATTCAGAAGGAGAGGATGGGCAGGGGGTTTTATCCCTCTGAAAGGGAGTATGCCCAGTATTTCGGACTTAATAAAAACAAGATAAAGTTTGCCAAACCAGATGCTATTATTATGCACCCCGGTCCGGTTAACAGGGGGCTGGAGATATCATCTGATGTCCTTGAAGGGGAACGGTCTGTGGTTTTATCGCAGGTAAAAAAAGGAGTTGCTGTAAGAATGGCTGTTTTATACCTTTTACTGACGGGAGGCAGGGTTGAAAATTATAATAAATGACGCAACCATTGTAACCTCTTCCGGTGTTTTCAGAAAAAATATTCTTATAAACAACGGGATAATTGAAAAAATTGAAGACGAAAGAATAAGGGCTAAAGGCGTGGATTTTTCGCTGCAGGACAAATCTCTGCTGGTTTTTCCCGGATTTCTTGATATGCATGTCCACTTAAGAGAACCGGGTTTTGAGTATAAAGAAGACATTGAGTCTGGGCAGCGGGCGGCGTTCAGGGGCGGTTTTATCGGAGTTGCCTGTATGGCTAACACAAATCCTGTAAATGACAACACCACCGTAACAAATTATATAAAATGTAGGGCTAACGATACGGGTTTGCCTGTTTCTGTATATCCCGTTGCAGCTATAACAAAGGGGCTTTCTGGCGAAAGTCTTGTTGAGATGGGCGAGCTTAAAGAGGCGGGTGCCGTCGCTTTTTCTGATGACGGTGTGCCTGTATCAAATTCAGACATTTTGAGAAAGGCGATGGAGTATGCTGAGACGTTCAATATGCCGATAATCTGCCATTCTGAGGAAAAAAGCCTTTCCGCAAATGGTGTAATGAATGAGGGCATAATATCAACGTTGCTTGGACTTGTCGGAATACCCCGCGAGGCTGAGGTGCTGGGAATATACAGGGATTTGAGTATTGCTAAGTTAACAGGGGCAAAGGTGCATATAGCTCATGTGAGCACAAAAGAGGCGGTTTCCCTTATCAGGGTTGCGAAAAAAAACGGCATACAGGTAACCTGTGAAACATGTCCCCATTATTTTATGCTTACTGAAGAAGATGTTTTGGGATATAATAGTTTAGCTAAGGTGAATCCACCACTTAGAACCAGAGAAGACATTCTGGCGATAAAAGAAGCTTTGCAAGACGGCACGATTGATGTAATAGCAACAGACCATGCCCCACACCACAGGGACGAAAAGGAACTGGAGTTTGAAAAGGCGGCTTTTGGTATGATAGGACTGGAGACCGCTGTGCCTTTAACGCTGGAGCTTGTAAGAGAAGGTGTTATTGATTTTAAGGATATGGCGGAAAAGCTATCAAGAAAGCCCCATGCCATTTTAGGGCTGAAACCACCTGTTATAAAGGTGGGGGAAGAGGCGAATTTAACCATTATCAATGCTACGGAAGAGTGGGTTTTAAAGGAAGAGGAGATAGCTTCGAAAAGTAAAAACACACCCTTTCTGAATAGGGTAATGAAGGGAAGGGCAAAGTTTATAATAAAGAAAGGAGTGGCATTTGAGATATAAAAAGAAGGCGATACTTGTTTTAAAAGACGGACGAAGCTTTGAAGGCTATCACTTTGGAGCAGAAGGGGAGACTGCCGGAGAGGTTGTTTTTACAACATCCATGTGTGGATATCAGGAGATTTTGACAGACCCTTCCTATGACAAACAGATTGTCTGCATGACCTACACCCAGATCGGAAATTATGGCTTTAACGAAGAGGATATGGAGTCACGGATGCCTTTCGTGGCGGGCTTTGTGGTGAAAGAGTATCAATGCTATCCAAGCAACTATAGAAGTCAGGGGAGGCTGGAGGAGTTTCTTAAAAGATATAACATTGTAGGCATAGAAGGAATAGACACAAGAGCACTTACGGCTCATTTAAGAGACAGGGGTGCCATGAACGGCATAATATCAACCATAGATTTTAACAAAGAGAGTCTGATGACAAAGCTGAACAGAGTGCCTTCCATGGTGGGGCTTGATCTGGTAAAGAATGTTTCCATAGATAAACCTTATGACTGGAAGCAGGGTTTGTGGACACTGGACAGGGGTTATGTTGAAAGGGAAGACGGCAAATACTTTGTGGTTGCCTACGATTACGGTATTAAGTTCAACATACTGAGAAATCTGATAAATGCTGGTTTCAAGGTCAGGGTTGTGCCGGCAGACTTTCCTGCAGAAGAGGTTTTAAAACTGAATCCTGACGGAGTTTTCCTTTCCAACGGTCCGGGTGACCCTGAACCGGTTACATATGCCATTGAAAATGTGAGAAAACTTATCAATAAAAAGCCGATTTTTGGAATATGTCTTGGACATCAGATACTGGGACTTGCCCTCGGCGGAAAAACGTTCAAACTTAAGTTTGGTCACAGAGGCGGAAATCAGCCTGTTAAAGACTTAACAACGGGAAAGGTTGAGGTTACATCACAAAACCACGGTTTTGCGGTGGATATAGACTCACTGAAAGGCAAAGCGGAGGTTACTCATATTAATCTGAACGACAACACAGTTGAAGGGCTTAAGCATAGAGAACTGCCCATATTTTCGGTGCAGTATCACCCTGAGGCTTCGCCCGGACCCCATGATGCATCCTATCTTTTTAAGAGGTTTTACGATCTGGTTTCTGCGGTGAGTTCAAAATAGTTTTAATCAAAAGAGGAAGACTGATTATGCCTAAGAGAGAAGACATTAAGAGCATTTTTGTGATTGGTTCAGGACCCATAGTAATAGGTCAGGCATGTGAGTTTGACTATTCAGGCACACAGGCTGTAAAGGCACTGAAAGAAGAAGGCTATAAGGTGATTCTTGTCAATTCAAATCCTGCAACCATAATGACCGATCCCGAACTTGCTGATGTAACATACATAGAACCTTTAACGGTTGAGTATCTTGAAGAGATTATTAAAAAAGAAAGACCAGATGCACTTTTACCCACTCTCGGTGGGCAGACGGCTCTGAACCTGACACTTTTTCTCCACGAAAGGGGTGTGCTTGATAAATACGGTGTCAGGTTGATAGGAGCCAACATAAATGCCATAAAAAAGGGTGAGGACAGAGAGCTCTTTAAAAAGGCTATGCAAAACATTGACCTTCAAGTGCCCAAAAGTGGATTAGCCACAAACGTGAAGGAGGCGATGGAAATTATAAAAGATATTGGTTTCCCAGCAATCATCAGACCAGCCTTTACGCTGGGTGGTACAGGGGGCGGTATTGCTTACAACATGGAAGAGTATGAAAGACTTGTAAAATGGGGGCTTGACTTAAGTCCTGTAAGCCAGATTCTGGTTGAAGAATCGGTGCTGGGCTGGAAAGAGTTTGAGCTTGAGGTTATGAGGGATAAAAACGACAACGTTGTAATCATCTGTTCCATTGAAAACTTTGATCCCATGGGTGTTCATACAGGAGACAGTATAACGGTTGCCCCTGCCCAGACCTTAAGTGACAAGGAATACCAGATAATGAGAGATGCGGCGATCAAAATCATCCGTGAGATTGGGGTTGATACAGGGGGGTCTAATATTCAGTTTGCCATAAATCCTCAGGATGGCAGGATGGTTGTTATAGAAATGAATCCGCGTGTTTCCAGAAGCTCTGCTCTTGCGTCAAAGGCAACTGGCTATCCCATAGCCAAGATTGCTGCTAAGCTTGCCATCGGTTACACCCTTGACGAAATAAAGAACGACATCACAAAAGAGACCCCGGCATCTTTTGAACCAGCCCTTGACTATGTGGTGGTAAAAGTGCCCCGCTTTACCTTTGAAAAGTTTCCTAAGGCAAACGCAACACTTGGTACCCAGATGAAGTCGGTCGGTGAAGTCATGTCCATAGGCAGGACATTCAAAGAGGCTCTTCAGAAGGCGATACGTTCTCTGGAGATTGACAGTTATGGACTGGATGAAAGATTAAAAGCCCTTTCAGACAACGATAAGGTAAGGGTGATTACAGAAAAACTGATAACGCCCAACTCAGAGAGGCTGTGGTATATTGCAGAAGCCTTGAGAAACGGTTTTTCCATTGAAAAGATAAATGAGTTAACAAAGATAGATCCCTGGTTCCTTTACAACATAAAGGAGATTGTTGATTTTGAAGAAGGTTTAAAAGGTTATGCAAAAAAAAGAGGATTTAATATCACTGAACTGCCTGAAGGAGTTTTGTTGCAGGCAAAGCAGATGGGCTTTTCAGACAGAAGACTGGCTAAGCTTTTGGGAATTGATGAAAGCAGTATAAGAAAAGCAAGGGTGGAGAAAAATATTACCCCTGTTTACAAGATGGTTGACACCTGTGCAGCCGAGTTCATAGCAAAAACACCCTATCTTTACTCCACCTATGAGAAAGAGGATGAAGCTCTTCCCACAAGCAGAAAAAAGGTGATTATCCTTGGGGGAGGACCCAACAGGATAGGGCAGGGTATTGAGTTTGATTACTGTTGCGTGCATGCTGTGTTTGCCCTGAGGGAAGAGGGCTACGAAACCATTATGGTTAACTGTAATCCGGAGACGGTGAGTACTGACTATGACACTTCAGACAGACTGTACTTTGAACCCCTTACCTTTGAAGACACACTCAATATTATTGAAAGAGAAAAACCAGAGGGGATTATTGTTCAGTTTGGGGGGCAGACACCGCTCAAACTTGCGGTGCCTCTCGAAAAGGCAGGGGTTAAAATACTTGGCACATCTCCAGATAGTATAGACAGGGCGGAGGATAGAGAAAGGTTTAGAGAAGTGTTGCTGAAACTCAATTTAAAACAGGCAGAAAGTGGGATTGCCCGTTCACTTCAGGAAGCCATTGTGGTGGCGGAAAAAATAGGTTATCCCGTAATGGTGAGACCATCCTATGTGCTTGGTGGAAGGGCGATGGAGATAGTTTATAACAGGACTGCCCTTGAACGTTATATGAATGAAGCGGTAACCGCATCCCCGGAACATCCTGTTTTAATTGATAAGTTTCTGAAGGATGCGATTGAGGTGGATGTTGATGCCATAAGCGACGGAGAGGTGTGCGTCATAGGTGGTGTTATGGAACACATTGAGGAGGCGGGGGTTCATTCAGGCGACAGTGCCTGTCTGATTCCACCCTATACCCTTCCGGAAGATGTAGTTACAGAAATCATGCGGCAGGCGAAGCTTCTTGCCATGGAGTTGAATGTTATTGGGCTTATAAATATTCAGTTTGCTGTGAAAGGCAACGAAATTTACATTCTGGAAGTCAATCCGAGGGCATCGAGGACAGTGCCCTTTGTGAGCAAAGCCATAGGTGTTCCACTTGCAAAACTGGCTGCAAAATGCATGATCGGAATGAAGTTGAAAGATTTAGGTTTTACAAAAGAGATTAAACCTCCATATTATTCCTCTAAGGAGGCGGTTTTTCCATTTATAAAATTTCCCGGTGTGGATACGGTGCTTGGACCAGAAATGAAATCTACCGGCGAGGTGATGGGCATTGACATAACACCCACCCGAGCATTCGCCAAGGCACAGATAGCGGCAGGAAACAGTATTCCGTTGGGTGGAAATGTTTTTATTAGCGTAAAGGATGACGATAAAATCCACATTTACGATATTGCAAAAACACTCAGTAATGCAGGCTTTAAACTTTTCTGTACCAGAGGCACCTCAGAGTTTCTAAACAAAAGAGGCATAGATAACGAAGAGGTTCTCAAGGTTATTGAGGGAAGGCCTAACATAGTTGACAAGATTAAAAACGGGGAAATAAATCTCATCATTAACACAACATTTGGCGCAAAGGAACAGGAAGATTCTTACTCCATAAGACGGTCTGCTCTTGAAATGGGGGTGCCCTATTTTACCACAATAGCGGCTGCGAAGGTGGCTTCAGCCTATCTGGCAGATACAGGCAGAGAAGAAATTACGATAAAATCTCTGCAGGAATATCATTCATCTTTTCGGAGGACTAAATAATGGAACGTTATCCTATGCTGGAAGAATGCTACAAAAGGTTAAAGGAAGAACTGGAATACCTGAAGAAGGTTGAAAGGCCAAAGGTGATAAAGGATATAGCTGAGGCAAGGGCACATGGTGATTTATCAGAAAATGCCGAGTACGATGCTGCCAAAGAGAGACAGGGTATGATCGAGGCAAAGATAAATCTTTTAGAAACAAAACTTTCCCGTGCGGTCATAATAAAACCGGAAACTCTGAAGACAGACAGGGTTGCCTTTGGTCTTCTTGTTACGATACTTGATCTTAATACCGATGAAGAAGTCACTTACCAGATTGTGTCGGAGGATGAAGCAGATCCGTCAAAGGGCAAGATTTCATACACCTCTCCTATAGGTAAGGCTTTGATAGGAAAAGCACCGGGTGAAATCGTCAAAGTGCAGGTTCCAGCTGGATTAAAGGAGTTAGAGGTAATATCTATTGAAAGGCCATAGTGGTTTTTCTGTAAAAACCTTTTTTCTGATTCTTGCATTTTTTTTCATCTGTTGTGAAAAAAAGGAGGTTCATTCCTATGAAAAACCACTTTTTTCCATACAATCAGTATTAAAAGACGAGTATCTCGGCTTATTTTTTCTGGACAAAAAGATGGGATACTTCCATGGAGCTGCCTATTCGGTAGCCATGGGTGGCAAAAAAGGCTACTATCTTTCCGGTGATGCGGTAATAAAAATAGAGGCGGAGCAAGAAAAGGTATACACCATTCTGAAAGAAGAAATTCTGCTTGATGAAAACTTCAAAACAGTCTATTTTAACTATTCTCAGAAGATTGGAGACACATCGCTGAATATAGTTGCAAAAAAACAGGGCAATGAGTACGCCCTTAAATCAATTTCTGCGGGAAGGGAAGAGGAATCAACCCTTTCAGGTGAATTTCTGCCACTATCTGCCGCAGGATTTATCGTATGGAAGAAAGGGATTGAAGAAAACAGAAGATACGAATTTAAGGTCTTTGTTGAAGCCATGCAGAAAACAGAAAACCTCACCATTACTGTGGGCAAAAAAGAAAAGGATAAGGATGTTTATGTCTATCCGCTTCATCAGAAACTGGGGAATATTGAAATCACCTCCTATGTCCTTGAAAACGGTGACACATACAAAGAAGAGTCCATTCAGGGATTTACCATGCGGGCAATGAAAAAAGAAGAAGCAATAAAGTTCGACGAAAAGGCTCCCACATTTTATGACCTTTTCTCCTTTACAGTTATTCCTGTGGATGTGGAGATTAAAGATAACATTTCTGAGCTGGTGCTTCTGGCATCGGGTTTTGATGAAAAAGTAAAAATTCCCGAATCTGAATATCAAAAGGTTGAAAAAGTTGAAGGTGGCTATAAAATTTCTGTTTCAGCAACACCTGTTTCAAAAGGTGGTTTAGTCAATTTAGACAGATATCTCGTAAAAACAATGAAAATTCAGAAAGATGCAAAAGAGATAAAAGATCTTGCAAAGAAACTTACAAAAGATGGGAAGGACAACAAGGAAAAGGCTTCAATAATTGTTGACTGGGTCAATAAAAACATAAAAAAACGTCTTAAAGACAACAACACAGCCCTTGATGTTCTAATCACGAGGGAAGGGGAATGCGAATCCCATGCAATGCTTGTGACTGCAATGCTGAGAAGCATTGATATACCTGCAAAGATTGTTGGTGGTATAGTTTATTCACGTGAACACAAAGGCTTTTTGTATCATGCATGGAATGAAGTGTGGGTAGATAATCATTTTTTGCCGGTAGATGCCACATTCGGCGAATTCCCTGCAAAGCCCTATCATATTAAGCTGACAGAAGAAAACAACATGGAAGATATCATCTTCTTCCTCGGAAAAACAAAAATAAAAATCCTTGCGGGGTCAGGTCTTTACGGGCTGTTGCCCAAATAGAGATTAAGAAAAGAAAAGTTTTTAGAAAAAGCACTGTTTTGCTACCGATTTCAGTTTACAACTCATTGATATTATTGACATGAAGGAGTGGCTCACGATATGCTGGGAAAAGAG
>FWPU01000274.1_pt1 | contig 22698 bp, 14 predicted proteins | sample 2228361 | NCBI WGS metagenome assembly FWPU01 (sample SAMEA103939777, study PRJEB20133) | metagenome
TTGTCGAGGACCGGCACCCGGAGGTGAATGTCTGGGAGGCGATTGCGTATACGCTGCCGGGCATCATTGCCCACCAGTCGGCGCTGGAGGGCGGCAGGCCGCTGAAGATCCGCGACTACGGCAAGGCGGGCTGAGCCGGGCGCTATGATGGGGTGTCATGAAGCGCCCCGCCCTGTTTCTGATCGACGCCTTCGGGTATATTTTCCGCGCTTATCACGCCCGGGCGCGGAGCGGGGCGCCGCCTATGCGGACGTCGGGGGGGCTAGCGACCGAGGCGGTCTACATCTTCACCAACATGTTGCGGAAGCTCCTGGCGACCTACTCGCCGGAGTACATTGCGGCGGTGTTTGAAAGCGCCGAGCCGACCTTCCGCGAGCAAGAGTTCGCTGAGTACAAGGCGAACCGGCCGGAGCTGCCGCCGGATCTGGCCGAGCAGATCCCTTACGTGCGCCGGCTGCTCGAGGCGATGCGCATCCCGATTCTGGAGGCACCGCGATTTGAGGCTGACGACGTCATCGGCACCATTGCCCGGCAAAGCGCCGAACGAGGCGTGTCCGCGGTGATTGTTTCGAGCGACAAGGACATGCTCCAGTTGGTTGACGACCGGATCGTGATGTATGACCCGCGCAAGGACGCCTGGTACGACGCGGAAAAGACGGCCGAGTTTATGGGCGTGGCGCCGGCCCAGGTGCCGGACCTGTTGGCGCTGAAAGGCGACTCGATCGACAACATCCCCGGCGCGCCGGGGATCGGGGACAAGGGGGCACGGGAGCTGATCCGGGCGTTCGGCTCGGTCGAGAGGGCGTTGGAGCGGGCCGGCGAAGTCAAGCGCAAGACGTACCGTGAGAGCCTGGAGCAACACGCCGATCAGATCCGGATGAGCAAGAAGCTGGCGACCATCGATACGGCGGCGCCGGTGGAATGGAGCCTGGAGTCGCTGGCCGCGCAGGAGCCGGACGCTGCGGCGCTGCGCGAGTTGTATCAGGAACTGGAGTTCTTCAGCCTGCTGCGGGAGACGGGCGGGGAAGAGCCGGCCTCGGGCGCGACCCGCGATTACCGCTCGATAGACGACGAGCAGGAGCTTTGCGAATACCTGGAATCGGTGCGCGGCGCAGCGTTGCTGGCGTTTGCCGCCGCCAGCTCGGGCGAAGGCGAGCTGGCGCAGACCGTTGTCGGCATCGCCGGCCGGCCGGGCGAGGCCCGCGCCGTTCCGGTTCGGCTCATCTCTTTCCTCAAGGAAATCCTCGAGAACCCAAGCCGGCCCAAGGCGGCTTTGGACGTGAAGGCGTTGCTGATGCAACTGGCGCGGCTCGGCGTGCATGCCGAGGGCTTCACGGACGATCCGACGCTGTACGCCTTTCTGCTCAGCGCCGACCCGGCGGCGTGCGCGGCGGAGGCTGTCATCGAGCGGCATCTGGGCCGCAAGCCGGACCAGGGCGTTGCAGCGTGGGCGGACGCCACCCTTGAACTGGCGCGCAAGCTCGCCCCCGAAGTGGAGGCCTCGGGTCTGCGCAAGGTGTACGACGAGATCGACCTGCCGCTGGCCTCGGTGCTGGCCCGGATGGAGATGACCGGCATTCGCATCGAGCCGGCGGCGCTGCGCGGGCTTTCCGAGCGCCTGGAGGCCGACATCGAGCGGCTTACGGCGGAGATCCACCAGCTTGCCGGCAAGCCGTTCAACATCAATTCCCCGCAGCAGCTCGGCCAGGTGCTGTTCGAGGAGCTGAAACTGCCCGCGCCGGTGCGATACGGCAAGGGCCGGGGCCGCTCGACCGCCGCCGATGTGCTGGAAGGGCTCGCCGCCGAGCATCGGATCGCCGCCCTGGTGCTGGAGTATCGGGCACTGGTGAAACTGAAGGGCACCTACGTCGATGCATTGCCCGCGCTGATTAACCCGTCCACGGGCCGCCTGCACACGACCTTCAACCAGACCGGGGCCGCCACGGGGCGGCTTTCCTCCTCCAACCCGAACCTCCAGAACATCCCCATCCGGACCGAGCTCGGCCGCGAGATTCGCGCCGCGTTTGTCCCGGAGCCGGGCTGGAAACTCGTCGTGGCGGATTATTCGCAGATCGAGCTGCGGTTGCTGGCCCACATGTTCGCAGATCGAGCTGCGGTTGCTGGCCCACATGTCGAAGGATCCGGTCTTGCTCGACGCCTTCCGCCGCGGAGAAGACATTCACACGCGCACCGCCGCCGAAGTCTTCGGCACGCCGCCGATGATGGTCACGCCGGAGCTGCGGCGGAACGCCAAGGCCGTCAACTTCGGCATCATTTACGGGCTGAGCGCGTTCGGGCTGTCCCACCAACTCGGGATTTCCCAGGAGGAAGCGGAGTTGTACATCCGCAGCTACTTTGAGCGGTACCAGGGCGTCAAGAAGTTCATCGGCGAGACGCTCGAGCGCGTGCGCGAGGCCGGCTACACCGAGACATTGTTTGGGCGGCGGCGGCCGATCCCCGACATCCACAGCCGGAATCCGAACGCCCGCGGCTTTGCCGAGCGCACGGCGGTCAACACGCCGCTTCAGGGCACTGCGGCCGACCTCATCAAGCTGGCGATGATTCGCATCGACCGGGAGCTGGCGCGCCGGCGCATGCAGGCCCGCATGATACTCCAGATCCACGACGAGCTCCTGTTCGAGGCGCCGCCGGCGGAAGTGGAGGCGCTGGCAGCGCTGGCGAAGTCGGAAATGGAGAACGTATACGCGCTCGAGGTGCCGCTGGTTGTCGAGGTGGGAATCGGAGATAATTGGCGAGATGCCAAGTAGCCCCTGCCGTGCCGGCCTGCTGGTTATTGCCGGGCTTCTGCTCGGCGGTTGCGCTCCCAAGGAGGAGGTGGCGCCACCTCCCGTGCCCGAGAAGCCTCCCGAGGTCTACCGGGTGAGGTTCGAGACGAGCAAGGGGGAATTCATCATCGAGGTGCGCCGCGAGTGGGCGCCGCGCGGCGCCGATCACTTTTTCGAGCTGGTTCAGAACCGGTTTTATGACGGGGCGCGGTTCTTCCGCGTCATCCGCAACTACATCGTGCAGTTCGGCATCAACGGCGACCCGAAGGTGCAGAGCCTATGGGGCACAATGCGGATCCGCGACGACCCGGTGGTGGAGAGCAACAAGAAGGGCTATGTGTCCTTCGCCAAGCTGGGTCCGAACAGCCGGACGACGCAGGTGTTTGTGAACCTCCGGGATAATCCGAATCTGGATGCAGAAGGCTTCGCGCCGTTCGGCCGCGTCATCGAGGGCATGGAGACGCTGGAGCGGCTGTGGAGCGCCTACGGCGAGGTCAAGCCGAGAGGCCAGGGGCCTGACCCGACGCGCATCGAGCGGGAGGGGAATGCGTACCTTGAGCAGGAGTTTCCCCGGCTGGACCGGATCGTCCGCGCGACGATACTTCACGAACCGGTAGAATAAGCTCAAGTCATCTCGGAAGGAGGCAGCATGGACAGACGGACGTTTCTTCAGCTTTCGCCGGCAGCGCTGGGTTTGAGCGCCAAGGCGCTGGCGGCGGCGCCGATGCCGATGCGGCGGCTGGGCAATACGGACATGACGGTTTCGCGCATCACGGTCGGCGGCTACCACTTTCACCGCAACGGGCAGGAGGAGGCGATCCGCATCGTGCACCGGGCGATCGATCTGGGCGTGAACTTCTTCGACTGTGCCCACAAATACCACGCCGGGGCCAGCGATATTGCTTACGGCAAGGCGCTCGAAGGCGGGCTGCGCAAGAAGGTCTTTGTGATGTCGAAGGCTCAGTTCCGGGAAGCATACAGCGCCATGCGCCAGCTCGAGGAGACGCTCGAGCGGATGAAGACCGACTACCTGGATCTGTGGCAATGCCATGAGGTGTCGACGCACGCCGAGGTGGACAAGATCCTCGCCCCGGGCGGGGCGCTGGAAGCCTTCGTCAAAGCCAAAGAGCAGGGCAAGGCCCGCTACATTGGCTTCAGCGGCCACCGCGATCCGACGGTCCACCAGCGCCTCCTGGCGGCCTTTGACGGCTGGGACACGGTTCAGCACCCGGTCAATCTGATCGACCCCCACTACCTGAGCTTCATCCGCAACGTGCTGCCGAAGGCGGCCGAGCGAGGCCTCGGGCGGATCGGCATGAAGTCCAACGCGATCGGCAACATCACCAAGAACAATGTCGCCACCATCGCCGAGTGCTTGCGGTTTGCCTGGAGCCAGGACATCGACACGCTGGTTTCCGGCGTCGAGACGGTGGGGCAACTGGAGGAGAACGTGGCGGCGTGCAAGAGGTTCCAGCCGATGTCGGAGAGGGAGATCTCGGAGCTGCTGAGCCGGACGCGGCAAGGCCCTTACGGCCAGAAGGTCGAGCAATACAAGCTGCCGCAGGAGTCCGGCTATCACACCCCGCTGCACAACGACGGCGAGCCCGCTTGAACCGCCGCCGGACCGTGTCCGCCGTGTACGGCGGCGCCTGGGCTTCGTCCTGCGAAGCCGGCGCGCCCCATGATATACCGATCGCATGGGCCTCCCCTCCGAGCGGACTGCGCGCCTTCAGCCGACGGCCGTTAACGCCATTCTGGCCGAGGTGCGCGAGCTGCGAGCGCGGGGGCGAAAGCTGGTTTCGCTGATGCGGGGCGAGCCGGACTTTGCGACGCCGCCGCACATCGTCGAGGCGGGGGTCCGCGCCCTGCGCGAAGGGCGCACGGGCTACCCGGACAATCGGGGCGAGGGGGCGTTGCGCGAGGCGGTGGCCGAGAAGCTGCGGCGCGATAACGGGCTCGGCTACGATGCCGGCGAGGAAGTGCTGATCACCCCGGGAGCCACCTTCGGGCTGTCGGCAGCGCTCACGGCGGTGCTTCGGGAGGGCGACGAAGTACTTCTGCCCGACCCCGTCTATGACGTTTACCATTCCCAGATTCGGCTCGCCGGAGGGCGCCCCCGGCCGGTGCGCGCGAGCCTGGACGGCGGCCGCTTCCGGCTCGATGCCGGACGGCTTGAGGCCGCCTGGAGCCCGTCGGCGAGGGTCCTGCTTTTGAACACGCCGTGGAACCCCACCGGGGCGGTGCTGGGGCGCGGCGAATTGGAGACGATCGCCGATTTCGTCCAGCGGCGCGAGCTGCTTCTCATTAGCGACGAGATCTATGAAGCGATCACCTACGACGGGCGGCGGCACATTTCGCCGACGTTGGTGGACGAGGCCCTGCGGGCCCGGACGGTCGTCGTCAACAGCCTCTCGAAGACCTACGCCATGACCGGCTGGCGGGTGGGCTACGTTGCGGGGCCGAAGGAGCTGGTCCGGGCCATGTTCCTGGTGTTGCAGCAATGGAGCCGGGGCCCGGCCACCTTCGTCCAGGATGCTGCGGCGGCGGCGCTGCGCGGGCCGCAAGACTGCGTGGCCGCGATGGTGGATGAGTACAGCCGCCGCCGGGCAAAGGTCGTTGAGGCGCTTGAAGATGTTCCCGGCATTGAGGTGGTTCGGCCGGAGGGGGGCTTCTTTGCCATGGTGGACGTGCGCGGCCTGGGGCCGGCGTCCGATCCGTTGCGGCGGCGCCTGCTCGTCGAGCATGGGGTCGTGGTCGTGCATGGGGCGGCATACGGCGAGGGGGGTGAAGGCACGCTCCGCCTGTCGTTCGCCGCGGGAGGCGAGAACCTCGCTGCCGGTCTCGAGCGGTTGCGCGAGGGGCTGCGGCGCATTTCGAATGGCGAAGGAGGGACTCACCCGTGACGCCGACCCTGATCGCACCTGGCACACCGGCGCCCCGGGCCGATGTGGCTGCGGTGGACGTGAACGCGCTGCGGCGCGGGCTCGAGCGCGAGATCGAGGGTGAGGTGCGTTTCGACAAGGTATCGCGGGCGCTGTACTCGACCGACGCCAGCGTCTACCGCATCGAGCCGTTGGGGGTGGTCATCCCCCGCTCCCGCGAGGATGTCGTCCGGACGGTCCGCCTCTGCCACCGCTTCCGGTGCCCGTTAACGCTTCGTGGCGGGGGCACCTCGCAAGCGGGCCAGTCGATCAACCACGGCCTCCAGCTTGACACCTCGAAGTATTTCAACCGGCTGCTCGAGCTGAACGCCGCCGAGCGGTGGGTTCGGGTCGAACCGGGCATCGTGCTGGACGAGCTCAACGCAGTGCTCGAACCGTGGGGGCTGCGGTTTCCCATCGACATCTCCTCCGCGAGCCGCGCCACGCTGGGCGGGATGATCGCCAACAACTCCAGCGGCGCGCGGTCGGTTCTATACGGTCTGACTGCGGACCACGTGCTGGAGCTGGAGGTGGTTCTCTCCGACGGCTCCGTCAGCCGCCTGCGCCCGCTCGCGCCGGAGGAGCTGGACGCCGCCTGCCAAGGAGAGACGCTCGAAGCCGGCGCGTACCGCACCGTGCGCCGCCTGGCCGAGGAATGCCGCGAAGAAGCCGAACGGCGCTATCCGAAGATCCTGCGTCGCGTCGGCGGCTACAATCTGGAAGCCTTCACCCGGCCCGGCGCGCCGTTCGACCTCACGAAACTGATCACCGGATCGGAAGGGACGCTGGCGGTGGTGGTGGAGGCGCGTCTCCGGGTGACGCCGCTGCCCAAGGCGAAGGCGGTGCTGGCGGTCAGCTTCGCCGAACTGCTGGAGGGGCTGGCGGCTACGCCCGTGATCCTGGGCCACGGACCTTCGGCCGTCGAGGTGATGGACAAGTTTATCCTCGACCACACGCGGGGCCATCCGGCATTCGAGGCGCAGCGGAAGGAATTCATTCCCGGCGACCCGGGCGCCATCCTCTGCGTTGAGTTCTACGCGGAGCGAGCCGAAGATTTGCCGCCGCGGCTGGAGACGCTGGAGCGGGACCTGGCGGCGCGGGGCTTCCGGTGCGACTGCCAATGGGTCACCGAGGACGCCGCGCAGACGCGCCTCTGGAAGCTCCGGGAGGCGGCGCTGGGGCTGTCGACGGCGATGAGGGGCGACGCCAAGTCGGTCTCCTTTGTCGAGGACACGGCGGTGGCCCCGGAGAAACTGCGCGACTACATCGAGCGGTTCCTGGAAGTGGTGCACCGGCACGGCACGCGGGCGGGGGTCTACGCGCACGCCTCGGTCGGGTGCCTGCACGTGCGGCCCGTCGTCAATCTGAAGACGGAGGAAGGGGTGCGCCAGTTCGAGGCGATCGCGACTGAGATCTCGGACCTGGTGCTGGAGTTCGGCGGGGCGCTTTCGGGCGAGCACGGCGACGGCATGGTGCGCAGTCCGTTTCAGCTCAAGATGTTCGGCCCGGTCCTTTACGAGGCGTTTCGGGAAGTCAAGCGCGCCTTTGATCCGCTGGGAATCCTCAACCCGGGACGCATCGTCGACTCGCCGCCGCTCACTTCGCACCTGCGCTACGGGCCGGCCTATCGGACGCCGGACCCGCCGGCGTGGTTCGACTACTCGGACTATGGCGGGCTGGGCCGGGCAGTCGAGATGTGCAGCGGCGTGGGGGCCTGCCGCAAGAAGCTGTCGGGGACGATGTGTCCGTCCTTTATGGCGACGCTGGAGGAAGCGCACTCGACACGAGGCCGGGCCAATGTGCTGCGGCTGGCGATGAGTGGGGACATCGGCGAGGCGGGTTTGGGCGACAGGGGCGTTTTCGAAGTGATGAAGCTATGCCTGGAATGCCGGGCTTGCAAGGACGAGTGCCCGACGGGCGTCGACATGGCGCGGTTCAAGAGCGAATTCCTCGCCGACTACTGGCGGCGGCACGGAGTTCCCCTGCGGGCGCGCCTGTTCGGGCACATTCACGAGGTATCGCGGATGGCGGCCCGGGCGGCTCCGCTGGCGAACCTGCTGGCCGGCAGCGCCGCGGCGCGCTGGCTTGGGGAGAAGCTGCTCGGCATCGACCGGCGGCGCCGGCTGCCGGACTGGCAGGGGGAGACCTTCGCGCAGCGCTTTGCCGGGCGGCGAGGGGGCGGCGAGGGGGCGGTGGTCACTCTGTTCAACGACACCTTCACCAACTACTACTATCCGGAGATCGGCATGGCCGCGGTGCGGATGCTGGAAGCGGCCGGCCGGCGGGTGGAGCTGGCGGGCAATGGCTGCTGCGGGCGGCCGCTGATCTCACAAGGCTTGCTCGCGCAGGCCCGCGAGCGCGCCGGTGTGAACGCAGAGCGACTCTATCCAGCGGCGGCCAGCGGGCGGAGGATCCTATTCTGCGAACCGAGTTGCCTGTCGGCGGTTCGCGAGGATGCTCCGGATCTGCTGCGCGGCGAGCTCAGAGAGAAGGCGCGCGCCGTCGCGCGGGCCTCGATGTTGCTCGAGGAATACCTTGAGTCGGAGTGCGCCGCCGGCCGGGCGAGCCTCCGGCTAGCGAGGGGGCCGTCGAGGATCGTGCTGCACGGCCACTGCCATCAGAAGGCGATGGGGCTGGTGGGGGCCACGGCGGCGCTGCTGTCGCGCATCCCGGATTGCGCGGTCGAGCGGCTGGATGCCGGATGTTGCGGCATGGCCGGGTCGTTCGGCTATCTCCACGACAACTACGACCTGTCGCACCGGATCGCGGCGCGGCGGCTCCTGCCGGCGGCTGGCGAGTTGCGGGAGGGCGCCGTTTTGGTCGCCGCCGGGGTATCCTGCCGCCAACAGGTGGAACACTTCGCAGGCGTCCGCCCGTTCCATCCGGCCGAATTGCTGGCGTCGCTTCTGGCGGTGTAAGGATGAGCCTGGCCTGGGTATCGCTGGCCGCGCTGGGCGCGGCCATCTTGGTCAGTTGCATCTCCCGGTTGAATGTCGGCGTGCTGTCGATCGTCCTTGCCTGGGTGATTGGGGTGCACCTCGGGGGCATGAGCGTCAGGGAGGCGATGGCAGGCTTTCCGGTCCAGCTCTTTCTGACGCTGGCGGGCGTGACGCTGCTGTTTACTCAGGCCCAGGTCAACGGGACGCTGGACCGTGTGGCGTATTGGGCGGTGTCCGGCTGCCGCGGCAATGTGGGGCTGATCCCGATTGTCTTCTTTTTGCTGACGGTGACAATCGCCTCAGCCGGTCCCGGCAACATTGCGGCCGCAGCGCTGATTGCGCCGATGGCGATGGCGGTGGCCGGGCGCGCGGGCATCCCCGTCTTCCTGATGGCGATCATGGTGGGCAACGGGGCCAGCGCCGGTTCGCTGTCGCCGTTTGCTCCCACCGGGGTCATCGTCAACGGCCTCATGGAAGGCATCGGACTGGAGGGCGCAGAGTGGCACACATATCGGAACAACCTGCTGGCGCACGCCGCCGTGGCTTTCGCCGGCTACGCCGTGTTCGGCGGGCTGCGGCTGTTCGGCGAGAGCTACGCGGGAGACCGTCTGTTGCCGGGAGTGCCGCCGGGGCGCACCGCCGGAGGTTTTGAACCGCGCAACTGGCTCACGCTGGGTGTGATTGCCGCCCTGCTGGCGGGGGTGCTGCTGTTCGACATCAATATTGGAGCCGGCGCGTTCGCTGGGGCGGTCGTGCTGGCGCTGGCGCGGGCCGCCGATGAAAAGGAGGCGATCCGCCGCATGCCCTGGGGCGTGATCCTGATGGTGAGCGGGGTGACAGTGCTCATCGGCCTGCTGGAGAAGACCCAGGGTATGGACCTGTTCGCCGGGCTGCTCGCCCGCTTCGCCACTCGGGAGACGATCACCGGGCTGGTGGCGTTCGTCACCGGACTGATCTCGGTATACAGCAGCACTTCCGGGGTGGTGCTGCCGGCTTTCCTGCCGGTCATTCCCAGCCTGGTGCGGCAGCTGGGCGGCGGGGACGACCTGGCCATCGCGTCGGCGATGAACATCGGCGCACACCTGGTGGACGTCTCGCCGGTGTCGACGATTGGCGCTCTGTGTTTGGCGTCGGCGCCCAGGCGGGACGACGGCCGCATCCTGTTCAATCAGTTGCTGGCCTGGGGGCTTTCCATGTCGGTGGTGGGGGCGGTGGGCTGCTATGTGGTCTTCGGCCGATGAACCTGAACGAGCTGTTCCGCCTTTCCCTCACCGGCCGTGCTGAGCAGACCGGGCTGGAATTTGCCGGCCGGCGCTACAGCTTTGCCGAGCTGGACGAGCGGAGCGACCGGGTGGCCGCCAAGCTGGCGGAGCTGGGCTTCGAAGCCGGCGACCGGCTGGCCGTCTATCTGCCCAACTGCGTCGAACTGGTGGACGCGTACCTGGCCGCGGTGAAGCTGGGGGTGGTCTTCACGCCGATCAACATCCTGTACCGGGAGCGTGAGATCGCCCACATCATCGCCGATGCCGAGCCCCGAGCGGTGATCACCAATACGGCGGTGGCCGGCTGCCGGAACGTGTCGCCGGCCGAGTTACTGGCGGCCCCGCAGCGCGCACGGGCGGGGATTGCCGGCGTCGAGGGCGACGCTGCCGCGGCGCTCATCTACACCTCCGGAACGACGGGGCGCCCGAAAGGCGCCGTGCTGACGCACCACAACTTCGCCGCCAACGCCCTGGCGCTCAATACCTGCTGGCGGATGTCGCCCGAGGACCGGCTGCTACTGGCGCTGCCGTTGTTTCACGTGCACGGTTTGGGCAACGGGCTGCATACGTGGCTTACGACCGGCTACCGGCTGCGGTTGCTGGAGCGCTTCCGCAAGGAGACCATTCTGGGGGAGTTTCTGGATTTCCGGCCCACGGTGTTCTTCGGCGTGCCGGCGATGTACGAGCGGCTGCTGGAGGCGCCGCCGGAGGCGGCCCGCCGCATCGGGGCGGGCATGCGGCTGTTCGTGTCCGGCTCGGCGCCCCTTCCGGCCCGCACCCTGGAACGCTTCCGCGACCTTTACGGGCACACGATCCTGGAGCGGTACGGCATGACGGAAACGCTCATGATCACCTCCAACCCTTATGCGGGCGAGCGGCGGGCGGGGACCGCCGGCGTGCCGCTGCCGGGCGTCTCGGTGCGGCTGGAGGACGGCGAAGTGCTGGTTCGGGGTCCGAGCGTGTGCGCCGGTTACTGGAGGAACGAGCAGGCTACGCGTGACGCGTTCGGCCCCGGCGGCTGGTTCCGCACCGGCGACCTCGGCAGGCTCTCCGCCGACGGCTATCTCACCCTCACCGGCCGGCGCAGCGATCTCATCATCTCCGGCGGGTTCAACATCTATCCGCGGGAGATTGAGGAGGTTCTGCTCGAGCAGCCCGGAGTGGCCGAAGCGGCGGTCGTGGGCGAGCCGGATCCCATCCGTGGCGAACGGCCGGTCGCCTACGTTGTGGCCAAGCCCGGTGCACGGCTTGACCCGGAAGCGCTTCGCGAGCAGTGCCGCCAGACGCTGGCGTCGTTCAAGACGCCGGCGCGCGTCGAGCTGGTCGACTCGCTGCCCCGCAATGCGCTGGGCAAGCTCCAGCGGCATTTACTCCGGCAAATCGGGGAGAGGTTGCGCGATTCGGCGCCCGGAAGCGAATGAAAGACAAAGCCGCAGATGGACGCAGATCAACGCGGATGGTTTTTGGGGTTATGATGGCGGGGCCCTGCTGGAGCACCCTCGGTTGTTTTTTGTGTCGCCGGATGGGGCGCCGCACATCATGACGAGACCGCCCCCGAATTGGGTGATACTAGTGGGGAGCGCCGAGCGGGTTGGGAGGTGTTCGGCTGTGAGGAAGGCATTGATCTGGCTCGTTGTCGCTGCCGGATTGCCTGGGGCGGCGAAGAACCGGGGCGTGATTGACACATCGGAAAGCCCCTATGTGAAGCAGCGATCCGCCGGGATGGATGCGGTGCGATGGAGGCGGGGGTTCTGGGCGGACCGCCTGGAGCGTGTTTGCCGGGTATCGCTGCCGGCGATGTGGGAGCTGATGCAGGACTCCGGCAATGCGGCCAATTTCGTCAACTTCAAGATCGCCGCCGGTTTGGTGAGAGGCAACTTCCATGGCAACAACTGGAGCGACGGAGATGTGTACAAGACGCTCGAGGCGATGGCCGTGACGCAGTTGTATACGGGAGACGCGAGGCTGAAGGAGATCCTGGAGCAGGCAATCGGGGTGATCGGCCAGGCGCAGGCGCCCGACGGCTACATCGGCACGCAGACGCAACTGACGGAGAAGAAGCGCTGGGGGGATTTGCGTTATCACGAGCTGTACAACTTAGGGCACCTGTTTACCGCGGCGTCGATTCATCACCGGGTTACCGGCCAGGACACGTTTCTCGCTGTGGCTCGCAAAGCCGCCGATTACGTTTACACCGTCTTCAAGGCGCGCCCTGCGGAGCTCGCCCATTTCGGCTTCAATCCGTCGCAGATCATGGGCCTGGTCGAGCTGTACCGCACAACGGGCGATCCGAAGTACTTGGACCTTGCCGGGATTTTCGTGGAGATGCGGGGCTCGCGGTCCGGCGGCAGTGATTTGAACCAAGCGCGGGTGTCGGTGCGGAAGGAAACCGACGCGGTCGGTCACGCGGTGACGGGCTGCTACCTGTGGGCGGGGGCGACGGATGTATATGCGGAGACGGGCGATCAGGAATTGCTGGAAGCGCTGGAGCGGCTGTGGCGAGACGTCGTGGAGCGGAAGATGTACATCAACGGCGGCGTGGGTACGTTGCACCGCGGCGTATCGATGCGCGGGGACTCTGTGCATGAGGCCTTTGGGCGGCCGTACGAGCTCCCGAACCGCACGGCGTATAACGAAACCTGCGCCAACATCGCGCTGGCGATGTGGAGCTGGCGGATGCTGGGCGTGACCGGGGAGGCGAAGTATGGCGACGTCATGGAGCTGGTGGCTTACAACGCCCTGCTTTCGGCCTGGGGGCTGGATGGCAAGACCTACTTTTACACCAATCCGTTGCGCCGATGGGGAAAGGAAGACCGGTTACTGTCCCAGGACACCTGGCAGCGATGGCCTTCGACGACGACGCCGGGAGCGCCTTTCTGTTACTGCTGCCCCCCGAACGTGTTGCGGACGGTGGCGGAGCTGGCGGCATGGGCGTACCTCGTGTCGGAGAAGAATGTTTGGGTCAACCTTTATGGATCGAGCGTTTTCGACGGGCCGGTGGCGGGAGTGGGGCGGGTCCGGCTCATCCAGGAGACGGAGTATCCATGGCAAGGAGACATCCAGGTGACGGTGGAGACGGCAGGGGAATTCAGGTTGAACTTACGGATTCCCGGCTGGGCGGAAGGCGCGCAGGTGCGGATCAACGGGCAGCCCGGGCCGTCGGCAAAGCCTGGCCGGTATGTTGCGGTGGCGCGAAGTTGGAAGCCCGGCGACGGCGTGGAGCTGAGGCTTCCGATGGCGCCTCGGCTGATGGAAGCGCACCCGAAGGCGGAGGAAGCCCGGGGCCAAGTCGCAGTGATGCGGGGGCCGGTGCTGTACGCTTTGGAGTCTCCGGACCTGCCGCCGGGGGTGCGGATTTCCGAGGTGGCGCTGCCGGCCGGGATCGAGCTGACGGCGCGGCACGAGCCTGGATTGTTGGGAGGGATCACGGTGCTCGAAGGTCAAGCGGTCCGGCTCCCTGAGGGGGAGTGGAGCGGGAGGCTCTACCGCCCGTTGGGGAAACCGGCGCCTGAGAAGATTCGGATTCGCTTGATCCCTTACTATGCCTGGGCCAATCGCGGCGTCTCTTACATGACGGTATGGATGCCGGTGGCGGCCTTTGGCGCCGGCGGGAGGTGAGCCAGTGAATCGCCGCGATTTAGAAGATCTGCACAGGACTGGTTCAGGAAATGCTGAATCGGGCGCCGTGCGTAACAGCGTTGAGGCGCGAGCGGGCCTTGCCGTGTGGGGTTTTCGGGCCCGTGCTTTTCCGAGCATTGCGGCGATTGGGTTCGATTTTGCGTTGGCAAGACAGAGCGATTGACGCGCTCCTCAGCAGAGGATATGGGGGCTGTGCGAAGGCGAGGAAAGGCCCGCCCGCGTTTACGGTAGCACGGAGGGAGGGGCCGCGTGCCCGTGTACTCGGGCTCTGTGGCTGATTTCAAAGGAAAAGAATATCAGAGGCGGCTGTGACTGAGGGAACGCGGGGACCGGAATTAGCGGCGGCGCCGGCGAAGCAGGCCCAGGGCGGTCAAGCCGAGGCCGCACAGAAGAACGGTGGCGGGCTCTGGGATGCCGCTGATGGTGATCTCGGCCCGGCCGCAGCAGTCGTCGGTGCTGTAAACAAAGAAGCCGAACTGGTCGCCTGGATTGACAGAGAGTCCCGAGACGAAGCCGCTCTGGATCAAACCGCCGGAGCTGTCTGAGAGCTGGGTTGGCACGCCGTTGAGGATGTAGCCGGCCCGGTCGTAGATAGGTCCGTCATCAAAGGTCTCGTAGTCCCAGAAGAACTGCACGTTGGGGTCGCCGGTGACGACGGTCCAGATGACCTGCGTCATGACACCGTCCTCAAAGACGTTCGAATCGCTGCCCCAGAGCGTAACCGACAGGGGAGCGCCGGAGGGGTCAAACCAGCCGTCGCCGCCGCCGGTCGTGACGGTGGCCAGAGAAGGGTCGAACTGGCCGGTAAAGGAGATGAGCCCGGCGGGCAATGAGGCCGGCAACAGGAGAAGCGCCGTCAGGAACAGGAGCGAGTTTTTGTTTACCAACATGTTGACTATGAGGCTACGATATACCCCGGGTCGGCGGATGTCAAGCCCCACGGCAGTGCATTGGGTACCAGTAGTACCAGCGATCGCCAGCACCCGGGGGAATGGCGCCAGGAGCGTCACACCCATCAGATATGGGCCGGTTGTCTTCGTCGCGGTGGCGGCCGAGGAGGTTATGTACGATCCCGGCTTGGAGCTTCAGTGTCTTGAGAGCGGGCGCCCTAATCCCCTTTTCCCAGCTCCGAGGGCATCGACGGCACATGGCGGCAGAAGATCGGCGCCCCCATGGGATCCTTCGACGTTTGAATCGTTGTCCGGCCGCAGGAAACAGCCTGGCTTGAATTCGGACCCCGAAAGCCCCTGCCCCTGATGGTTACCGTGGCGGGCTGCTCCGTCGAGCGCCGCTGGATCGCCGCCCACGTTTCCGCATCCGGCCTCCAACTGCGTGCCGCCTCCTCCGGCATCAGTTTGGGCCGCTGGTTTGTGGCCGCCACGGCGCGCGGGTCGATTTCACCGATCCGCACGCGTTCACCCCGCGTCTTCACCAGGATCCCGGCCAACCCATCTCTAAACGCCACCTCGATCCGCCGCTCGACGGCGATTCCCACCGTGTCGCGTCAGAGAAAGACGGGAGGCGTGATCTCGGGCGGAAAGAGCGACCGGTCCTCGGGGTAGTCGATCCGAATCGTCGCCGGCGCGGCGCAGCCGACGTCAGACGGCACGGAAGGATCCGCCGCGCCCTGGTATCGCCCTTATATGGTTACAACCTCATGGAACCGGCCGTATCTCAAACAATCGGTACTCATAGCCTCCCAGTTCCGGGACTACCAACGTTCCGTCCGTCAAGGCTTCCGGCGCCACTTCCTGGACGCCTCCGGTGGTGGCATCCCGGATTTGCAGCCGCCGTGCGCCGCCCAACCCCAGCGCCTTCGGCGCCACCCTCCAGACAACGTTCTTTCGCCTTGCGGAACTCGTGTTTGACAGCACCACCACCGCCGGTTCGGCCGAGCCGTAGACCGCCCCGAAAACGTCTTCCCACGAAGTGCGGACCGCTCCGCTGTGCGCGTCATGGAAGCGCGACCTTTCAAGCTGGTAGGGCTTAAATGCCCGAAACAGCTTCAGGGTCTCTTCATAGGCCGCGCCACCCGTGCCTCCCGACCACGGAAACATCCCCAACACCACCAAATGCGCAATGTTATTCTGGTTGCGCTCCCGTGGCCGGTCCTGCCGGTAGGAAGGGCAGGGCGAGCGTGGAATGCTCTCGGCCAGCACCGTCACCAGGGGCACCTCGCTCATTGTCATCATTTTTTCGGTGCCCGAGATCTCCTCCATGTTGACCACCAGATCCGCAAAGTTCTCAAACGCAATCGAGGGCATCTTGCCGTACAGGTGGAGGATCAGAGTCCCGCGCGGCGCAATCAGCCGCCGAGTCCACGCCAGCAGGTCTATCACTCCGTCAGTCCCGAGGTGCAGCTTCTCGTTGTGCCCCTTATTGTTACAGGCCAGCGCCATCACCCAGTCGAAGTAAATCCCGTCAAATCCCAGCTCCCGATAAGCCTTCTCAATATCCTGCTTTCGGCGCTCCAGCCAGCCCGACATCGGGCACATCTGGGCGCCAAACTCCCCCTTGCGGTGGTAGTTGTGGTATACGGTGCCTGCCTGATCCGTGCTCCGTTTCCATGCATCCTCGTGTTCCGCATAGCCCGGCGCCTTGGGATGGAATTCGTGGATCGAGAAGTAGGGAACCACCTGGATGTGGTGCCGGTGGCACGTGGCGATCACTCGCCGCATCTCCGTCATGCCGTTTTCGTCGTAGGGGGGCCAGTCGCCGTCGTGCCAGAAGTTGCCATCGTCGGCATAGTCGTTGTGCAGCCGCACAATGTTGACTCCCGCCTCTGCCCACCGCGCGATGTCCTCATTGGAAGGCCAGGGATGGTTGCCGAACGACAGGTGCCGCCACTTCCTTTCTGACCGGCTCACAATCCTCGGCAGGCCCAAGTAGTAGCTGAACTCATATTCGCCCCGGGCCACTCTCACCGGGTGCGGAACCGATAAGGGCTCGCGCCGGATTTCGATCGACTCGCCGTCATCCGCCACGCGGGCCTCATACCGCCCGACGCCGCCTCTGCCCGCCAGACCCGCCTCCCAGGTGGCGAGGTCGGAAGCTGTCGTCAAGTCGAATCCCTCCTTGCCGCGGTCAAAAAACAGCAAGTACACAGGCGCGTGGTGCTCGGAGAGCAGCACCTCTCCAGCTCCCCCAGCCTTTCCGAAGCGTGCCGGAGCCATCTTGCGCCGGTCCGGATCGTCAGGGAGGCCGACGCGAAGTCCGTATTCGTCGAGGCTCTTGGATATCCTCGTCGAGCCGACTCCCACCGTTCGGATCATCGCGTCTTCCAGAAATCTGAGCCGGTGGGCGACCCGCACGACGAACGGCGACAGGGTCCAACTCGTTTCGAATTGCACGGGCCCCTCGATTCTTCCGGCCGCTCCCAGCTTCCCGGAGAACCTGAGCCGCATCACGTCGCCGTTCTGCTCCTGGCGGAAGTCCACCGCCGGCGCATTCCCGTCCGACCAGCGGTCAACATACGTGCGGAAGGGCTCCACGAGGAGATTCTTTCCGGAGCCATGGAGAAAAGCGATCGTGTCCAGCGCCCCGCCGCTGCGCAAGTCGAACTCGACTCGCCAGTAGTCCGAAATGACTTTGACGCGGTCGTTCGGCGCCGCCTCCACCCGGAGCGAGCCGCCACCGGGCGCGGCCAAGTCCAGGGTGGCGCCGCCCTCAGCTTCTTTTGCTGTGAGTAATACCGTCAGCAACGACGCGCATATCAACGTCCCCTTCATGATCCAGGCTCCTTACGGATTAGCCGGAATTTCCATTTTCGGCTCCGGTTGAAAACAACGGTACGCTCGGCATCCGCCGGTGTCAAGGCCGACACGAGTTTTACTGAGTTTTGCGGCCCGACAGCCGCCCGGGAGGGGCGGTGCGGGGGGCGCCTCTGCCATCTCCCAGCGCTGGGGCTGTGCCCGTGGCCCGGCGAGGGCCGGTCAAGCGCTCTTCAATGAGTTCTCCCAACCTGAGGCGTTCGTCCAAATTGCGCAGGACAATCAGGCCGCCGTCGGAGGTCACCCGGGATCCTTGGAGATCCACCTTCAGCGAGCGTTGAAGGAAAGCTGAAAGGGCTCGTTTTGTTTCTCACCCGTTGGGTTTGGGCCTGTGGAGCATCTGTGGTGCATTGAAGAATGCGTAAACCGGGAATCGGGGAGTACTACGGGCCGTGTGTTTGGGAGGCTGGGGAGGGGCGGCACGGGGTCACTGTCTAGTTTGCCAATTCCTAACGGGACGAGGTGAAAGACAATATATTCTACGCGGCCCACTTACGATTCGACTTGACCAGGTCGGTTTTTGCGGATATATTGGAGCACGGCGAGGTTCGCAATGAAATTGCGCGTAGATTTCGGAACGAGGTTGAGGCACGCGGGAGTTAGTGTGCTTCTGGGGTTGGTGTTAGTGGCGCCGGGCGGGCTGTACGGGCAAGGGGCCCAGGGCCGGGTGACGGGCCTGGTGCTGGACCCGGGAGGCGCGGTGATTCCGGGAGTGGAAGTGGTGGCGACGAACGAGGAGACCGGGGTGGCCACGCACGCCAGGAGCAACGAAGCCGGGGTGTATGTGCTGCCGTACTTACAGCCTGGGCGGTACAGCATCGCCGCGCGGGCGGAAGGCTTCAAGGTGTACGAGCGCAAGGGGGTTGTGTTGGAGACGGCGCAGGAGCTGGGCCTTGATATTCGGATGGAGCTCGGCAGCCTGACCGAGACGGTCGAGGTGACGGCGGAGGCCCCGTTGTTAGAGAGTACGACGGCAACGGTGGGGCAGTTCGTAGACAGCCGGGTGGTGGCGGAGATGCCGCTGGGCAACCGGCGGGCGCTGGAGCTGGCGCGGCTGGCGGGCGCGGTAGTGTGGGTGAACTACAGCGGCCTGGCCAAGCCGAACTTCAGCCTGGCGGGGGGACGCGTGCAGAATCAGATGTTCTGGCTGGATGGAGGCACCATCCAGAACATGCGGCTGGGGATCGGGCAGGTGGATATTGACCCGCCGGTGGAGGTGATCCGGGAGTTCCGGATCGTGCAGAACAGCTATTCGGCCGAATACGGCGGTTCAGCGGGCGGGCTGATAGTATCGACGAGCAAGTCGGGCACGAACGAGATTCACGGCAGCGGGTTTGAGTACTTCCGCAACGATGCCCTGGACGCGGCGGGTTTTTTTGCTCCGATTCAGGAGGGCCGGAAGGTGAAGGCGCCGCTGCGGTACAACCTGTTCGGGGGCACGATTGGGGGGCCGATCATCCGCGACAAGATGCATTATTTTGCCGGTTATGAAGGGACGCGGCGGACCGACGGGTTCACACAGATTCTGACGGCGCCGACGGGATTGCAGCGCGCGGGCGATTTCTCGGAGACGTTCGACACGAAGGGGAAACTGGTGGCGATATACGATCCGGCGACGACGCGGACGGCCGGGGGGAAGACGGTTCGGGACCCGTTTGCGGGCAACGTGATACCGGCGAACCGGATCGATGCGGTGTCAAAGAACCTGCTGGCATACTGGCCGATGCCGAACAAGGCGCCGACGAACCTGGCCGGGGCGCAGAACTTTTCGGCCAACCGGGCGCGGAAGTTCATACGGGACAACGTATCGGCGAGGCTGGACCACGTCTTCAGCGACAACAACCGCTTTTATTTCCGGTTTGTGTACAACCGCGATCCGTATAGCTGGACAAGTGTTTACCCGGACAAGATTGCCGATACGCAGTCTCCGTTTGATGCGGGGCGGTATGAAACGAACTACGTGTTTGCGGACACGCACACCTGGAGCAGCCGGCTGGTGATGGATCTGCGGTACACGTTCGGCCATCGGATTTGGCATGCCAAGTCAGCGGGTTTGGGCAGCGACGTAGTGGAGCGAATCGGGCTGCGGGGCGTGCCGGGGGGAGCGTTTCCACAGGTGAGCGTGGCGGGGGTGGCGACCTTGGGCGCCGGGACGCACGAGCGCCGGCAGTTTCCGATCCGCCAGCATCAGGTCGGAAGCAACTGGACGTATGTAGCGGGCAAACACGTGCTGAAGTTCGGCGGCGAGATCCGGCAGAGCGTGAACCTGGACATTTTGCGGACGAGCATCTCGGGTTCGTACGGGTTTGCCACGACGGGCACGGGGCTGCCGGGGGTCGGCGGGACGGGCGTCGGTTTTGCATCGTTCCTGCTGGGCTTCGTCAACAGCTTCAGCTTACGGGAGACCGAGCCGCTGGACCGTTACAGTTGGTACCCGGCGCTGTACATTCAGGACGATTGGAAGGTGACGCCCAACCTGACTCTGAATCTGGGGTTCCGGTGGGAGACGGATACGCCGATCATGGACAGGAACGACCGGATGAACAGCTTTGACTTGCGGGCGGTCAACCCGGTGTCGGGGACGCCGGGCGTGGTGAAGTTTGCCGGGGTGGGCGGCTGGCGGCGGAGTCCGTATGAGACGGACTGGAACAATCTGGGGCCACGGTTCGGCTTTGCATGGCGGCCGCTGGGGAGCGAGCGGTGGGTGGTGCGCGGCGGCTACGGTGTGTTTTACGAGCACCCGTTTGCTCACGGAGCGCCGAACCAGGCGTCGCTGGGCTTCGAGCTATCGGCGGCGCGGAGCTCACCGGACAACGGCGTGACACCGGCGTTTTACTGGGGCGAGGGCGTGCCCGATGTGCAGTTGACGAAGCCGGAGCTGAACGACGCGTTCGGCGCCGTGCCGGTGGGCCGGAGTGCGAGGACCAACGTGACGTTTTACGAGTTGAACCGGCGGACGGGTTACGCCCAGCAATTCAACTTCGGCGTTCAGCGGCAGTTGCCGGGCGAGACGGTGGTGGAAGTGTCGTATGTGGGGAATCTGGGGCGGAAGATGCCGATCTCGAACTTGCAGATGAATCAGGTGCCTCCGGCATTGATGGGGCCGGGCAATGCTCAGGTGCGGCGGCCGTTTCCGCAGTTCAACAATGTGAGCATCCTGTTCCCGTCGATGGGCGTGAACAACTACCACGCCGGGGTTGTGCGGGTGGAGAGGCGGATGCTGCGCGGGTTGAGCCTGCTGGCGAGCTACACCTGGGCGCGGAATATCGGGAATGTGGACGAAGCGGGCTCCGGCGAGTTGGGCGACGATCAGCTCTACCAGGACTATTACAACCGGCGTCTGGACAAGGGGCCGCTGTCGATCGACATCGTGCACCGGTTTGTGTGGAGCTCGGTGTATGACCTGCCGTTCGGGAGGGGCCGCAAGTGGCTGACGAGCGGCTGGGCGTCCAGGATCCTGGGGGGCTGGACGGTAGGCACGATCGCCAACATGCAAGGCGGCGGGCCGTTCACCGTGACGATGCAGACCAACACTGCGAACGCGTTCTCGGCGGGCGGGTTGCGAGCCAATGTCGTGCGCGACCCGAATCTTCCCGTTGAGGAGCGGACGATTTACCGATGGTTCGACACGGAGGCATTCGAGGCGCCGGCACCCTATACGTTCGGCAACGCGGGGCGCGGGATCGTGCGGGCGGACGGGCGGGTCACGTTCGACTTTTCGATCAACAAGAACTTTTACATTACCGAGGAGCGCTACGTGCAGTTCCGGGGCGAGCTGTTCAACGCGTTCAACCATCCGGACTTTGGCTTGCCGGGCCGGTCGATGGGCGGGCCTGGGTTTGGTCAAATCAGCAGCGCGACGGAGCCACGGACGGTGCAGCTCGGTTTGAGGATCGTCTTCTGAGTTTGGTTCCGACGGCTTGACAGCCGTCGGGGCGGGCCTGGCGCCCCGCTCGACGTCTAGTTGGCGGGCTGGGGCTTGAGGAAGCGGTCGAAAAAGTCGAAGGCGTCGGCCTGCATGGGGAGGTCGAACTTGTGGCCGCCGTCGTAGAAGTTGCAGCGGTAATTGGGGGCGGCGCCGGCGCGCTGGAAGGTCTGGCGGAGGATGGTGTCGGCGCGCTCCATTTCAGCGAGGGTGTACAAGGGGTCTTGGCGGCAGTTGAGGACCATAGTGGGAGCGGGGGCGCGGAGGGCGAGGATCTCGGGGAAGTCGAGGTCGCGGGGCAGCAGGGGGACGTAGGTCATCCAGGTGTGGGTGAAGCACTTGTCGAGGAGGAAATCGCGCCAAGTGGTCATGAAGCCGACGGCGACGGCGACCTTGATGCGGTCATCGAGGCCGCCGAGGAAGACGGTGCGCATGCCGCCGCCGGAAAGGCCGGCGCAGCCGACGCGGTTGGGGTCGACCTCGGGGCGGGAGCAGAGGACATCGAGGGCGCGCTGGTCCTCGACTAGGTAGACGCCGGGCCAAGTGGTTCCGGCTGACAGGAGGCTTTTTTCCATGATGTGCTCGTGGGCGGCGGCGAAGGCGTTGTATTTGTTGATGCCGTCAAGGTCGTCGGGGGCGGGGTCGACGCCGCCGGCGCGAATTCTTTCGGGGACGTCCCGGACGCGGACGCGGCGGCTGGCGAAGGGGAAGGTGTCGTGGACGAGGACGGCGTAGCCACGCCTGGCGATTTGGTTGGCCCAAGCGACGCCGCCGTAGTAGCGGGCCTGGTGGGTGGCTTGGATTTCCCAGTAGTCAGTGGCGGTGCGGACGATTTTGCGCCAGCCGAGGAACTTATTGCCGCCGTGGTCGTGGAGGGCGAGGATGCCGGGCAGGGGGCCAGCGGCGCCGGCGGGTTTGAGGAAGACGGCCTCGGTGGGGGGTCCGGCGGGCAACTGCCAGGAGAGGAACTCGATATCGAGGCCGTCGTAGGTTTGGCGGGCGGTGACGGTGACCTTTGGAGGGCCGCCGAGGTCGACGGGGGCGATGCAGTCGAGGACGCGCCGGCGGGCGGTGCGGCGCCACTCGTCGACGGTCTTCCATTTTCCGGTGCGGAAGGAGAGGCGGCCGGGCCCGGGTCCGAGGACCTGGTCGGCGAGCCAGGGGCCGTAGGCGCCGACCATGTTGATGCGGACGGGGGTATGGGGGCCGGCGGCGGGCGCAGGGGTCTGGGCGGCAAGCGGGAGGGCTGACGCCAGGACGAGGCAAAGAGGAGCGACTGGGGTATTGGTCATTGGATTGTCACCGCTTTCAGGTTAAGTTAGCGCAGATTGCACGGCGACGAGGGGCCCCGGGGGAGGTACAGGGGGCGAGAGTGGCCCACAGAACGGCGACACGTTGAAGCCTTCGTTTTGAGCCGCTTGTTTGAGGCGCAGATCCAGACAGAGGAGACTCCGAG
>FWPU01006660.1_pt1 | contig 22697 bp, 17 predicted proteins | sample 2228361 | NCBI WGS metagenome assembly FWPU01 (sample SAMEA103939777, study PRJEB20133) | metagenome
TTTTCCGACTCTTCCCGGGGAGGAGGAAGACGCTTTCGAAGAAGCGAGGGTAACTCTGAAATTATGGCTTCTGTCTCCAAATCTGAAAGTTGCTTTGATAACCGGCGAGACCGACAGAGACATAAAATCGTCGTCAACACGAGATTCAACAACACTCCGAGAAGGAGATAAAAACTCGGAGGAAAAGAAGAAAGTGTCGAACGAGATAAAAATGGATAAGAGGAAGATAGAGGACACATCTTCAACGTCGTATTATCTCGACAATGAAGAAAGAGAGGAGGAGACTCTAAAGTATTCTGAGCCAGACAGGAGACGATAAAAGGAAAGTAAGAAATAAAAGACAAAAGTGGGAAAGAAAAGAGAGTCATAATTTAGGAAAAAAATAATGTTCTTTCATTGTAAAGATCAATTTATGTCACTTCCAACCAGTGAGGAGATTGAATCCCTCGTGGATCAACGAATGAAAACATTTCGTCAACCCGACATTCGACAAAGATACTCCGAAGGAGAGAGAAAACAGATGTCAATCGAAGAGGAGATTCTTGAGACAACGTCTATCTGTCCCGTTGAACAACTTAAACGCCATGAAAATACAGTCTTCGGAGTCGACACTCGAAAGTTAAAGAATATCTCTCAAAAGGAGTTTTATAATGCAAAGATGATGCTAGCCATAATGTGTCTCACAGACACTGTCATCCATCTTTCTCCGGCAGAAGGGGGAGCCTTCACGCCTCATCAACGAATTCGCCACTGGATCTCACATCTGCGCCGTATTGGAAAGGAATCAGCCTTTGGATATGCCATGGTCGCCTCCTTTGAAGAAGCTAATGATATGTTTGTCATCAAAGCTCCCCGAGATGATGAATCCAATCAAGATGCCACTCATGAACTCTTCGTCGGACTCTTTGGCACAAATCGAATGCGAGAATATGTCCCCAACTTTGCCTATGTTTATGGTGGATTTCGTTGCTCTCCTCCTCTTATTGATCCGGAGACTCGAGAAGTCGTCTCCTGGTGTGGAAGTTCGGGAAAGTCCTATCAATATATCATCTATGAAAATATCTCTCCCTCGATATCTTTTGGTGACTATATTCGTAAAGCCACATTTGACCAGTTTCTTGAGAAGTATCTCCAGATCCTCTACGCTCTTCGTCAAGCTCATAAAATTATCGACTTTACACACTACGATCTTCACATGGACAACGTCCTTCTTCGTAAACTTCCTTCCGTGAAGGGAGTGTTTTCAATTCCATATGAGACAGAACGTGGAACGGAATATCTTCTGACGGACGCCATTGCAACTATCATTGACTATGGTCGAGCCCACATTCAGTATAACGATCAGCACTTTGGTGTTTGGAATGTCCCGGTTTATTTCATTTATCCCGATCGGAGTTTTCCTCTCTATGACGCATATAAGCTTCTGAATTGGCTTCTCTTTAAGATGATGCAGGCGAGAAATCCCACCTTCGACGAGGCATCACGACTCCTCCTCTTCTTCCGACCTCAGGAAAAACCCGAAGACATTGTCCGAAAGCAGTCGGACTCCACCTACATTCTCCCTCTGACTCCAGAGATAAGTCAACTTTCTCTTGATGATTTTATCATGTTTATTCGTCAAAACTGGGCAACGCCATTTCTTCGAAGTCAGCCGGGACCCGAACCTCTCCTCTCCTGTCAAGGCGAACGTCTGTGTCTGACTTATGAGAAAATCATTGAGGAACTCGGTCTTCATCAAGTCCATCCTCCTCGAGACCTCTTTGACTTCTGTGATATGACTGTTATTCTTTCTCGACGAAAACAGTTTAAACTTCTTGAAAGTGTCATCTCTCAGTTTCCCTATCAGCATCATAAGGACCAGGCCCTGAAGAAATTCGACCAACTCGTCTTCCAAATTTCAACTCGTCTTTCGCAAATTCCCCGTGTTAACATTGTTGGACTTCCTTCTTCCATCCTACTCTCAGAACCTATAATTAATGCTCATCGAGAGTACGTCCTTCATGTGGCCAAGACTCTCGACCTTATTGAACAACTTGACCTTCTTGCTGACTCTCTCTCGTGTTCAGGTCAAACTGTCTCCGATGTCGACTTGGAGTCTGAAATTCCCCACCTCCGCGAAATCGTAGAAATTCTCTATACCTCTCTCGTTCCGGAACTCAACAAGATCTCAAAAGACATCGATGCCATTGACCATCTTTCAATTCGTCCCAATCCAAACATCTGGTACTGGTCCGGTCTACAATTCTTCCGTTATCTGATGTCTTCCTAATCTATTTGTCACAGAAAGCGAAATATAATCCCGAAAGAAATCTACCTTCTTAAACAAAGATTTATTTCCTATTTAAATCATGTCACTCGTCCGATCTGATGTTATCTTGGAACGATTCCAATTTGCTCGTTCTCTCGTCTCTTCGATCTGGGACACTTTACAACAAGAAAACGAAAACACCATCCAACGTGAGCAAACTCTCCTCACTCGACAGTCTCTCTGTTGTGTTCCTCAAGAGATGTCTCTTGAATCTCATCGAAACCGAATTCCGGGAAAACTTCCCCCTCTTCTCCCCGACACCTTTTACAGTCCTGATCTTCTGGCTCTGACCATGTGTCTCGTCAACTCTCTCTTCTACGTGAATCCCGTCACTCCTGGTTGGGCGACTCCTCGAATGAGATTCCGTCACTGGCTCCGACTCTTTCCAACTCGAGTATCAAATCTCCTCTCCAGCTCTCCGAAAGAGACGGAGAACTTTTTCCTCGTCCGTCTTATCGATAACGAGTTCCGTTTTATTCATGAAACCTTTATCGGACTCTTTGGAACCAACCAACTTCGACGCGACATTCCAAACTTCCTCTATCTCTATGGCGGATTTCAGCCCTCCCTTTCTCTCGGTGACTCTTTTACGAAGAACATTCTCTCCAGATATTGCCCCGGAGGACATCCCGGCTTCTATCTTCTTCTTGAAAATGTCTCTCCTCAGGAAAATCTGGAAAGTTACTGTTCATCCTGTTCCGCCACCCAGTTTTTAGAAGTCTATCTTCAAGTCCTCTACGCCCTCCGATGGGCTCACCGCCAGTGTGACTTTACACACTACTCTCTCACACCCAATAATGTCCTCTTATGTCTCTTCTCTTCACATGAAAAGAGTTTCCGCTTCTCTCTCCCCTATGAAACGGAAAAAGGAAGAGAATACCTCGAAACCGACCGACTCGCCATTCTCTTCGACTTTCGTAAGGCTCACATTACATACCAAGGAGAACACTATGGTTACGCCTTGGAAATTGACCAGTTTATCTTTCCTCAACGAAGTTTTCCTCTTCATGATGCCTATCAGCTCCTCTGCTCCTCTCTTGCGGAAATGATGAAAGCCGGAAATCCCGCTCTGTCGGAGTTACGCCGTCTTCTGACCTTCTTTAATAGTGTCGACTCTCTTGAAACCATCCTGAAAAAAGAAGAACCTCTCGGCTACTCTCTTCCCCTGACTCCCGAGATAACATCGGTTTCTCTTGATCACTTCTTGACCTTTATTCGTCAAGAGTACCCGTGCCCATTTCTTAAAGATCATCCAGGTAAAGTTGTTCTCACCTGTAGAGGTCCCGACATCTGTCTCTCTTCCGGCAACATAACTCTACAAAAACTTAACTCTCCCCTCACCTTCGGTGGTATCTTTGATCTCTTTGATGAAATTACGCAACTCGTAAATGAAAACCGAACCGAGGAAATTAATCAGAGACTGAAAACGTTTAACTATTCTCTCGAAAGCACTTCAGCCGAAAACGCTCTTCATGAGATGTTACAGGAGCTCGAACAACGTCTGACTTCTCTTCGAATTCCAAGGATGATATCAGGATCTATAAATCTCTTTTCGGACACATTCTTGAAAACCTATTCAACAGATGTCTTTTCCGTTTTAGCGGCCTCTGACTTATCTGAGTATATTCGATCGACCAGAAAAGTTCTCAAGTGGGCCACCTCTCTCTATAAAGATAATGAAACTCTTTTCCGACTTCAAGAGAAAAAACATCAACAGAAGGTTCTGACAAAACGACTTCACCAGGCCATTTCACTTCTTCAGGATAACCAAAAATACATTAATACTCAGAAAAAAGAACAGCCCTTGGAAACTCAAAGAGAAACAGACATCTTTTCGTGGTACTGGACCGATCTTCCAATGTATCTTGAAATCTTGCAACAAGGAAGGTAGAAATTAAAACTTTTTTTCTTTTGTCGAAAGAACAAAAGCAAACTTTTTTTCCATCATCTATTTCAAAACATGGCGTGTTCCAGTGTTCAACTCATTACACATGATTGGAATAATGGTGTTAATGTTTCCCATCTTCAAGGACCTCTGAACTTCTCAAATGGTCAAGCTCCTCTCATTCCATTCGCAGGGGCGGACTGGAATAAATATAAAGGCTTTTTCGATTTGTGTCCCGGAAATCAAGGTGAGATCCCCGTTCCCAAAGAACAGGAAATCAACTATAATGAACCCAAACTTGACTCGCGCTACCGCTCCTGGAAGGACCACTGTGACTATAAGACTTACTGCAAGCTTCGCAAGTTTTTAGACTGGTACCATGTCGCGGGAGAGGATAACTATGATAATCTTAAATCCTACACCTCCTGGAAAAACTCATGCTGGGTCCGTCACTACCAGGACAACTACTATTATAATGACTATGTCTCCTGGAAGCGCTGCTATATCCTCTCTGATCAGGAAATTTGGAAGAAGTGGAAGGCCTGGAAAAAGTACAAAAAGACTGGCAACAAAAAGTACCTCCACTCCTCTTTTGCCAAGTCGGACCGAAACCGGAAAAAATATAACCGTTTCCGAAAGACAGCCAGTCTCAAAGACTATTGCAAGTTCCGCCGATACTGTGACTGGCTCCTCCACTGTAACCAACTTGGTCTCCCGAAAGACGACCGAAAAGCCTACCAGAAGTGGAAAAAGTTTAACAATGAAAACTACGCTCACCTCAATGACTTTGCCGGAGAATATAAGATTTGGCGCCAAGATTCTGATGATGGAGCCTTTCAAAACTGGCTCCTCTGGCAGGAGGAAAAGAAAATGAAAGCTCAGTCATACCATTCAACGGAATCCTCATGTCCTTCATCGACGATAAGTGATATCTCAACTAGCTGCCCTTCCGAAAAACGGAAAGAAAAGTATGGCTACTATCGTAAGTATCCAAAGAATACCTATAAACGTCACCGCAACTACTAATTCAAATCACAAAATAGCTGAACAGTTAACCTGTTCAACTATTTCAAAGATATTCCATTATCTTCCAGAATTTTCCTGTCTTGAACACATGAACTTGAACCACGTCACAAAACTATGACTTGGACCTACGTCCAGTTAACAGTCGAATCAGGAAAAATCCTCCAAGACCAAGAATTACAAGAATTCCAATAACAACAACGATAAAAATAATAATACCGGCGATATTTCCGAAGAGTGATCCAAATATATCATCGAAAATACCTTTTCTCTGAGTTTCGGCTAACTGTCGTATTAAGTTTTCCAGTTCTTGCTGAGCTGTCTGAACATTTGTTGAACTTTGAACACATTCTGACATTGATCGAATCGACTGGTCAAAATCAAAGAAAACATTTGTAATCTGTCCTCCACCTGCAACTTTTATGGGAACACTTTGCTCTTGCAAGACCGACTGCATACAGGCACCATTATAACTGTTTTGAATTTCAGTGGCAAGATTATTCACAACTTCCGCAATATTCTCGGCATCGGCTGACTTCAGACTGAGATTGAGAGATCCAATGATAGCCTGAGTTTGTTGATCAATCTGATTCTTGATCTGTTGATTAGCTTCTTGATTGTTTTTAACGTCTTGAATACATTTAAAATCTGCCACTACTGACTGTCTAGCTCGAATAGTAGAATCTCGTAAAACAGATCCGGCTCCCGTCACCTCAATAGGGATATTCTGCGTCTGAGTTATAGGTTGAGTACATTTCTGTGTCGCTGAATTCAGAATACTTAAAAAAGCATTTGTAGCTATTGAAACCCTATTCGTGGCTTCATCTTGTCCCATTTTTAACAGATTCTCGAAAATTTTCTCCAAAAACAAGTTCTCAAAATCATTCGGAAAAATTTTCCCACTATTCAAATGCTTCGATGTCTATCGTCTCATTGACAGTTTTTCAAAATGAACCCTTTGAAACTTATGTCGCAGGATCGTGTAGTTGTAAAGATAGTCCTCTAACACCTCGCGGAATCTGTGAAAATTCCGATTGGCATTATGGAAATCAAATATGTTGTGGAGGTATTGCCACCTCTCAACCTCTCTGTTCCAAGTTAAACCCCTCGTTTTGTCCTGACTTTGGAGGCACTGGCCCTGTCTCTTTCGAATGGTACAATCCTGAAATGAATCGTCAAGGTATCGGTTTAACCGGCGTCCCAATTTCTTGCTCCTATCATGTTAGTCAGTTTTCTTCTCTCGACGATATCGACAAGTGGCGTGAACTCTCCGGCAGTGAAAGTCAACTCCGAGGTGTCATTCTACCATATTTCTGTGCTCAACGAGTCAAGACATGCCGAAATAACTCAATCACAGGTCGTCCCATGCCATCTTGTAGTCGTTTTATGTCGACAGAACGTGATGGAGAAATCTGTCGGACCTGGAAAAACGAAAACCCCCTCCTCGCCGACCGTGCTATGACAGATTATTGCAACACTTATCCAAACAGTCTTGACTGTCGATGTCTTCAGAGATTCGCAAACCCTGATTTTAACTTGTTAAGTCCCTCTATCTCTGCAAGTCCAGCTTGTTGGTACCGTCCGTGTCAAGAACCAGAAAGTCATCTTGTAACATCCGACTTAGCAAGTCAAGTCTGCTCCAGTGAAGTATGTAATGAAATCTCTCCCTTTTTCCAAAAACAACTCAAATCCCGAATCTTTACAGAAAAACAACTCCGAGAAATCACAACATGTTCTCCCACTCTTCGACGTCTCCAAAAATATTCCTATCTTTCGACACACTTCTCATTTCCTCTCTGGATCACCATTCTTCTTGTCCTTCTTTTAATTATCCTCATTTCTGCGTTGGTTTTTCTTCCTGTCAAACGCAAATGAATCTCAACTCTGCCTATGAAATCTCCTCTTTTGAAACTTTTAAATAAATTCCAAAAGATTCCAAGTTTAAAAATAGAAAGAGAGTTTTCCATCATAACATTAACTTAACTGTTATTAAAATAATGGCACTCGTTACATTATATCAAGACATCAATTTTAATGACCCTAGTCCTGTTGAAATTACATCCCCTGGAGAGTATCCCAAGATCACTGATATTGGATTTCCCAATGATAAATTAAAGTCAATCAAAATCGCTCCAGGAGTCAAAGTTGAACTTTATGAACATTATGACTTTAAAGGCCGTTTAATAGTATTTAATGGTCCCATGAAATTACCTAACTTTCGCAAATTCAATGATAAAATCAGCAGTATTAAAGTTATACTTCAGGGCAAAAAAGATTCCATTAATAAATTTACTCTCTGGATCATCATTTTTTTCGTCCTTCTTATAATTATCCTCATTTCTGGATTAGTTTTTCTTCTTGTCAAACGGAAATGAATCTCAACTCTGTCAAACTAATCTCCTCTTTTGGAACTTTTTAATAAATTCCAAAAGATCCCAAGTTTAAAAAAAAATAGAAAGAGAGTTTTTTCTCATAATATTATCTTAACTGTTATTAAAATAAAATAATGGCACTCGTTACATTATATCGAGACGTCAATTTTAATGACCCTAGTCCTGTTGAAATTAAATCCCATGGAGAGTATCCCAAGATCACTGATATTGGATTTCCCAATGATAAACTAAAGTCAATCAAAGTCGCTCCAAAAATCACCGTTTACCTTTATGTAGATTATAACTTTAATGGACCTTCCATAGCATTAGATGGTCCCATCGATTTACCTGATCTTCGCGAATTCAATAATAAAGTCAGCAGTATTAAAGTTGACCGATTGTCACTCGTCGACTTATATTCGCAACAAGATCTTCGGGGCAAACCTGTTTCCATTTATAATTTTGGAAATTATTCTAGGATCGATGACAAGAATATCGGATTTTCCAATGATGCTCTACAGTCAATCAAAGTCGCTCCAGGAGTTGTCGTTACCCTCTATGAAGATTATGATTTTAAAGGAAATTCTTTTAAAATAGTAGGTCCCATAATATTAAATAATCTTTCGAATTTCATTCCGGGTTTCAATAACAAAACCATCAGTATTAAAGTTGAACGAATGCCACTCGTTGTATTATATTCGCAACCCGGATTTGAGGGAACAAGGATTCCCATTTATGAATTTGGAAATTATCCCTACATCGATAGAATCGAATTTCCTAATGATGCTCTACAATCAATCAAAGTCGCTCCAGGAGTCAAAGTTGAACTTTATGAACATTATAACTTTCGAGGAAATAAAGTTACTATAGAAGGTGATGAAAAGGGATCTGTTGTAAATCTTCCTCAAACCATCGAAAATAAAATCAGCAGTATTATTGTATCAAGATCAAATAAATTCGCTAAAATATTCTCGAAGCCTATCAATCTCCTTCAAGCTGAACCTCAAACTCCCGCTCTAGGTCTTGACACTCCCTCCCCGGAAGATATTAACTCCTTCTCTCCTCCCTCAAATGATCATGGTACCCCCTGTCTTCCCAACTTCAACTTTAATGGCACTTGGAAAGATTGTCCCATCGTCATTATCTACACGGATGATAACTTCCGTGGCACCTCCGTCCCTATCACTCAAATCCAAGATATCTCTTCCTTTAATGATGTCGGTTTCCCTCTCCGAAGTCTCTCCTCAATTAAGGTTGCCCCTGGTATCACCATTATCCTCTATGAAAATGAAAACTTTGACGGTGCCTCTTTCCGCATTGACGGTCCAGCTCATCTAACCTCTCTTTCTGACTTCAATGACCGTGCAAGTAGTGCCCGTATTCTTCCCACATCCAATATTCCTTCCTCAGATACTCCTCCCTCTGTCATTCCTCCCTCTGTCATTCCTCCCTCCAATACTCCTCAACTTCCTAACCCATCAGGAAACAATCTTAACTATCAGGTAACTAATAACTGGCTCTGGATATTTATCATTATCCTTATTATTGTTTTCTTAATTCTTCTTCTCCTCGCTCGTCGCTAATCTCCTCCAATTAAACTTTCCAAACAACGTCTCACATGCAAGAAAAATCTTGTATGTGATAGAAAAAATGTCTTGCCATGACTCTATACTTCAACTCTGGGAACAACCAAACTTTCAAGGAAAAACATGGTGCTACAACAGTCCCATTTCCCTTCCCCAAATGAATAAGATTGGTTCCTTTAAGATTACTGACTCCAACTTCATCTTAACATTATATGAACGACAAAACTATCAGGGACGTAAAATGACCTCTCTTGGAAAATGCGACATAAACAATGTGCCAGACTCCTTTCAAGGAAGTCTCCAATTCCGACATCTTAAGAACTTGACTTCCTCTACCTCTTCCAACCAACACTATTCCATAACAAATCCCTGTATGGTGATACTTTTAGTCCTTTTCATTGGAATCATCATATCTTGGATAATGTTGACATAAATATTTTACGATATCTAAAAATAGACTCTTTCTTTATGAGTGTTATGAGTGTTGGTAGTCTAGCCATATTCTATACAGGTGAAAATCGAAGTGGAAATGAATATCACATTAGATTTGCAGGCCAAATCACAAAAATCGAAAAAATTGGAATTCCAAATGACGAAATTAAATCGATATATATCGGTCCCGGTGTGAGTATCACTGTTTATGAAGGCTACAGGTACGAAGATGCAGCAAAGTATTTCGACGGAGGATTAACCGGTAAAACTATCACCTCATCTGAACTTGGGAAAATTAGTGGCAAATTAAGTAGCTATAAACTGAGAGCGCCTGGAACTCCTATCGTTGTCATTCATTCTGAGCCAACCGGTGATAAGGATCCCGACAGTACTATCGAATTCCGAGGGCCGGCATCATTTCCAAAGCTTGGTACTCCTGATTATCCCTTCCCCGATGACTGGGCTTCGAAAATTTACGTTTCCGACGGTTATAGGGTATTCCTCTACTCAAATGATAATTATGATGGAGATGTATATGTCGTCCAGGGACCCACTACAATTAATTATCTTAAGGACGTCAAAGTCGGTAATGATCATTTTGATGACAGGCTTTCAAGTCTTCGTATAGAGAAAAAAGGGATAGCTTCTCTCGAGGGTGACCTGGCCCGTTTCTGGGGAGGTATTGATTACACAGAAGGTTTAAAGGATTCCAAAGGAAATATTCAACCTTACCTCCGTATACCCTCTCCTCTTGAAATCCCGGATATCGATGCTCATCCCAGTGGTCTCAAAAATGATTGGCTTTCCGCTCTCATGGTTGCACCTAATGCTATTGTCACACTTTATGATGATGCAAATTACCAGGGACTAACCGTGACCTTTTCCGGTGGTTCAAAGGGTCTAGAAATCCCCAACCTTCAAAAATATGGTTTTAATGACAAAATGAGGAGTGCTAAAATTCTCGGTCCTCCCATTCCTAATCTATCCGGAACAACTGTCAGTGGTATTATTCCAAACTGTAATTCGTCAAACTCAGCCACCTGCATTAACGGACTCGATCCAAGTGTCTGTCCCAATATCGGTGGATCTCATCCTCTCGCTATTGAGTGGGAGGACCCAAATTCATATAGTTATCCTAAGGATGATAAGAGATCCCGGACCGTTAAATGTACGTATGATCTAAACCAGTTCAAAAACCCTGAAGACATCAAAACCTGGCTCAACACCCCATGGAAAAATAAACAAAATACCATTAACGATTACGACTCCATTATTATGCCTTACTTCTGTTCTCAGACCTCCACCAATTGTCCCCCTTATCCTAATATCGGCGCCACTGGTCCCACTGGTATCTGTTCTCGTTTCGTCTCCACTGATGGGTACGGTGAAGTCTGTCGCACCTGGGTTTCACAGTCCCGGGCTAAAAAATCTGCGGGCAATGTTGACGCAACCATGGACAACTACTGCGCAAAAAACCCATTCAATCCTGACTGTGGATGTCTTCAACGTGTTCGAAATCCAGTATATAAGTTAAGTAAACCTAATTTAAATACTACTCCCGGTTCCGACGCCTGTTGGTGGAAACCATGTCAAATTGAATCCCTATATCTTATCACAAATCCCTACATTGAGGCCCTGAAAAACTGTGATATCAATCTTTGTCAACAAGTCACAAAAATAACCTCAGCAAATCGTGCTACAATCAATAAGAATGTCTTTCAACAGACCATCAGCTGTTTCGGCGATCAAGGACAACCTTCTGGTGGATCTCCCCGTCCTTCAACTCCTTCAACTCCTTCAACTCCTTCAACTCCTTCAACTCCTTCAACGACAGGTTTCTCTATCTGGCTCATAATCTTAATTATCGGAATTCTCTTTTTCCTCGCTCTCGTCGGTCTCGGAATCTTCCTCTTTATCCGTCTCCGACGCCGCCGACGTTAATTTTAAACTTCCATTCCTTCCATCTTAATCTTCCCAAGTTATCCGTTTCTTTTTTTTTCTTCTTTAAAAAATGCCTTGTAATCCAACTAATTCATCTATTAAACCTATTGAACGCTCTTTCGAAGCCATCCTCTCCTTTGAACAAGTTGTCATCCCCTCGGGAACCTCGTTTATCCCTTTCTCCCAAGTTCAAACTGCACCCTTCCCTCGAATTCTCGGACGATTCCGTATCAAGTTCAGTCAAGATTTCTCCTTCGCTCGATATCGTCTCGAAATCTTCGGTCTCCCCCTCTCTACCGTACCCGGAAGTCTCTTCGTCACCAGTGCTGGACTCTTCGCCGGACGACCCTTCCAAAATGGTCCCCTCATTGTCCCTCTCTTTAACACCGGAGCCCCCCTCACTTCTGGACTCCCCGGCGTCACTCCCATCACTCAAGTCACCTCAAATGGCGTCATCGCCCAAGGAAATCTCACAAATGCTAATATTAATCCAGCCACCTCCCCCAACGGTCAAGCCACTTTTAACACCATCGCAAGCCTTCTCGATGGCATCCGCCGTGGTGAAGTCTACTGTCAAATCTTCGGAACTAACGCCTTCTCCCAAGGTCTCGCCCGTGGTCAACTCCTTGCCCGAGATACCACCGCTTAATTCCCATTCCATATTCCTTCAACTCAACCTTCTTCTCATTATCTCTATCTAATCTTTAATTCTATTCTTCTTCCGAAGAATAGAATCCTGTCATCTTTTCTGTTAAAATGTCGATCAACATCTGGACCGCCTCCGTCTTGACTTCATAGGAAAGAGTCACCTATCTGTACAACGCGATATTAAGCGTTATCGCTTTGGGAAAACCCCTCAAATTCGTAATATCCCTCACGACAAACAAAGATCTGACTCCCATTTAAAATCTTCTCCATCTCGGCAAGGAAACGTACCATATCAACCCCGAAGTCATTCTCCAAGATAAACCTCTGTCTCAATTCCAACACATCAAACTCTTAACCCAAGAACAACCCCTCTTCGACAATGATTGGGTCATCTTCCGAGACGACGATGACATGCTCCTTCTACATATCCTCGACTTCCTCTCCCAACATCAATGGCTTTGTTGAATATCAATTCATCCCCTTAGACAAAGAAACCGAAGAAATCTTACCTGGAAGTATTAACCTATCTTACAAAGATCTTCTTCCATTAGTTATCCAGACCAATGTTTCTCGAATGACTTCTCGGGGACAACAATACGACTTGGATATCTTAAGAAGTTCTTCAAAAGTGCAACCTGGCGTCGAACTAAGAATCCAACAAGTAAATCCCATACCAGTACAAGTAAATTACATACCAAGATGAGTGAACTCCACGCCAGATTAAGTCAAATCATCGAACCCCTATCCGACACCAAACTTATGTCCTTCCTCGAAAATCAAGTTCTCAACACTCCTAAACTCTATGAAGATACCTCCATAATGCCCTTCGTCTATCATCATGTTAAATAACACCCCTGACTTTGGCAACTTCAAACCGGTATCTATTAGTTATATAATTTCCTCGACCTCTGTGAAAATCTCAAATCCATTCTTGTTGATATGTATCTGTTTATCTTAGCTGGTTACTATCAACATTAATCATCTATTTCCAGAAATACGATTTGGATATTATTCATGCTAATATGACTCCATTCTATCAACATTGATAGAACTCCAATTTCTATCAGTTTGATATCTTTTGGATATCTATCAAACTTGATATTTTTTTTGGATATTTATTCATGTGATGTGAATATGTTTTGGATATCTATCAACATTAATATGCCTCCATTCTATCAACATTGATATGTCTCCATTCTATCAACATTGATATGTCTCCATTCTATCAACATTGATATGTCTCCAATTTCTATCAATGTTGATATGTTTTGGATATTTATTCATGTCAATATGACTCCAAATTCTATCAACTTGATATGTTTTGGATATTTATTTATTCATGTCAATATGACTCCAAATTCTATCAACTTGATATGTTTTGGATATTTATCATTATTGATATGTCTCCATTTCTATCAATGTTGATATATTTTGGATATTTATCAACTCTGATAGAACTCCAAATTCTATCAACTTGATATCTTTTAGATATTTATCAGCTTGTATGTCTCCAATTTCTATCAACTTGATATGTTTTGGATATTTATCAACGCTGATAGAACTCCAAATTCTATCAACTTGATATGTCTCCAATTTCTATCAACATTGTGATATGCCTCCATTCTATCAACATTGATATGTCTCCAATTTCTATCAACATTGATATGCCTCCAATTTCTATCAACTTGATATGTCTCCATTCTATCAACATTGATATGTCTCCATTCTATCAACTTGATATGTCTCCATTCTATCAACATTGATATGTCTCCAATTTCTATCAACATTGATATGCCTCCAATTTCTATCAGCTCGATATGCCTCCAATTTCTATCAGCTCGATATGCCTCCAATTTCTATCAGCTTGATATGTCTCCATTCTATCAACATTGATATGTCTCCAAATTCTATTAACATTGATATGTTTTGGATATTTATTCATATGATGTGAATAGTTTGGATATTTATCAACATTGATATGCCTCCAATTTCTATCAGCTTGATATGTCTCCAATTTCTATCAGCTTGATATGTCTCCATTCTATCAACATTGATATGTCTCCAAATTCTATTAACATTGATATGTTTTGGATATTTATCAACATTGATAGAACTCCAAATTCTATTAACATTGATATGTTTTGGATATTTATCAACATTGATAGAACTCCAAATTCTATCAACTTGATATTTTTGGATATTTATTCATGTTGATACGACTCCAATTTCTATCAACTTGATATCTTTTGGATTTATCAACGCTGGTATGTCTCCAATTTCTATCAACATTGATAGAACACCGATTTCTATCAGTATTGATATATATATATTGGATATTTATCAGCTTGATATGTCTTCATTTCTATCAACTTGATATCTTTTGGATATTTATCAGTATTGATATGACTCTATTCTATCAACTTGATATCTTTTGGATATTTATCAACACTGATATCATTTGGATATTTATCAGTATTGATATGACTCTATTCTATCAACTTGATATCTTTTGGATATTTATCAACACTGATATCATTTGGATATTTATCAGTATTGATACGACTCTATTCTATCAACTTGATATCTTTTGGATATTTATCAACACTGATATCATTTGGATATTTATCAGTATTGATACGACTCTATTCTATCAACTTGATATCTTTTGGATATTTATCAACACTGATATCATTTGGATATTTATCAGTATTGATACGACTCTATTCTATCAACTTGATATCTTTTGGATATTTATCAACACTGATATCATTTGGATATTTATCAGTATTGATACGACTCTATTCTATCAACTTGATATCTTTTGGATATTTATCATTGTTGATATGTATTGGATATTTATTAACACTGATATGTTTTGGATATTTATCAACATTGATAGAACTCCAATCTATCAGCTTGATGATATCTTTTGGATATCTATCAACTTGATACATTTTGGATATTTATCAACATTGATAGAACTCCAATTTCTATCAGCTTGATATCTTTTGGTTATCTATCAATGCTGATAAGCCTCTCATTTCTATCAACTTGATACGTCTCCAATTCTATCAACTTGATATGTTTTGGTTTGGATATCTATCAATGCTAATAAGCCTCTCATTTCTATCAACTTGATACGTCTCCAATTCTATCAACTTGATATGTTTTGGATATCTATCAATGCTAATAAGCCTCTCATTTCTATCAACTTGATATCTTTTGGTTATCTATCAATGCTGATAAGCCTCTCATTTCTATCAACTTGATACGTCTTGGATATTTATTCATGTTGATATGCCTCCAATTTCTATCAGCTTGATATGTCTCCAATTTCTATCAACTTGATATGTTTTGGTTATCTATCAATGCTAATAAGCCTCTAATTTCTATCAACTTGATATGCCTCCAATTTCTATCAGCTTGATATGTTTCCAATTTCTATCAACTTGATATGTTTTGGATATCTATCAATGCTAATAAGTCTCTAATTTCTATCAACTTGATATGTTTTGGATATTTATTCATGTTGATATGCCTCTCATTTCTATCAACTTGATATACCTCCAATTTCTATCAGCTTGATATGTCTCCAATTTTTACTAACTTGATATGTTTTGGATATTTATTCATGTTGATATGCCTCTCATTTCTATCAACTTGATATCTTTCGGATATTTATTTATGCTGATATGCCTCTCATTTTTATCAACTTGATATGTCTTGAATATTTACCAATGCTGATAGAACTCCAAACTTGATATGTCTTGGAGTAATATTAACATTGAAATATACCAGGTTAACTACTAAATATCAGCGTCAAAAAATATTAGGTAAATATTAATGTCAACGGATATTGGATTTCCATCGAGTCGAATATATACCTGATGAATATTAGCGTCAATAAATATGAGATTTCTCTCAACATCGAGAAATATCAGATGAACAGAGAATATCAATAGTTGAAAATATTAATAAATCTCTATGTATCGGGTATATCTCAATATCGAGAAATACCTGATACATAGAGTAATATCAATGTCAAGAAATATCAGACAAACAGAGTAATATTAATATCAAGAAACACCAGATACACAGAGGTATATCAACGTCAAGAAATACCAGATACACAGAGGTATATCAACGTCAAGAAATACCAGATACACAGAGGTATATCAACATCAAGAAACACCAGATACACAGAGGTATATCAACATCGAGAAACACCAGATACACAGAGGTATATCAACATCGAGAAATAGCTGATACACAGAGGTATATCAACGTCAAGAAATACCAGATACACAGAGGTATATCAACATCAAGAAACACCAGATACACAGAGGTATATCAACATCAAGAAACACCAGATACACAGAGGTATATCAACATCGAGAAATAGCTGATACACAGAGGTATATCAACGTCAAGAAATACCAGATACACAGAGGTATATCAACGTCAAGAAATACCAGATACACAGAGGTATATCAACATCAAGAAACACCAGATACACAGAGGTATATCAACATCGAGAAATAGCTGATACACAGAGGTATATCAACGTCAAGAAATAAACAGAATAAATATTAAAGTTGAGTAATATTATATAAACACACACGTTCAGGGTTATTAGATTGTATATCAATGTTGAGAGATATATATTGATGTTGAGATAAACAGATGAATGGATAGTAAATTTCAACGTTCTCAACAGATATGAGATTTATCCGATAAACATACATATATTGGATCTCTATCGACGTCGAGAAATAACAAAGTAAAAGAGTGATATCGATGTTGAGAGATAGAGATAAACCGATTCATACCAACCAATGTCGATATATCTGATAAAAGCAGGTATATCTCAACGTCAAAGAATTATCAGATAAACAGATACATACCAATATCAATAGATATTAGACTTCTCTCAACGTCAAGAAATACCAGAGAACAGAGTAATATCGATGTTGAGAGATATATAGCGATATCATCGATATACCTGTTTTATCAGGTATATATTAACATCGAATAGATATGAGATTTCTCTCGACGTCGAGATATACCAAATAAACGGATGAATAGATATAAATATTTTCGCCGATAGCTATACGATTTCTATTCACATCAAGAAATACCAGAGTAACAGAGTAATATCAACATCGATAGATATACGATTTCTATTTCCGTTGAGAAATACTAGATACACAGAGTAATATTAACGTCGAAAGATATTCGATTTCTCTCGACGTCGAAAAAATACCAGATACACAAAGTAATATTAACGTTGAAAGATATTAGATTTCTCTCGACATCGAAAAAAATACCAGATACACAAAGTAATATTAACGTCGAAAGATATTCGATTTCTCTCGACGTCGAGATATACCAGATACACAAAGTAATATCAGACACACAGAGAAATATTAACATTGAGAAATATGAACATCGAGAATACCAGATACACAGAGGTATATCAACATCAAGAAATACCTGATACACAGAGTGATATCAACATAGAGAAATACCTGATACACAGAGTAATATCAACGTCAAGAAATATCAGATACACAGAGAAATATTAACGTTGAGAAATACCAAATAAATCGATAAGTATCAATGTCAAGAAATATCAGATACACAGAGAAATATCAACGTCGAGAAATACCTGATACACAGAGTAATATCGACGTCGATATACCTGATAAAACAGGAATATCTCAACATTGAGAAATATCAAATAAACAGAGTAATATCAACATCGAGATAAACAGAGTAATATCAACGTCGAAAGATATAAAGATTTCTCTCAACATCGAGATATACCAGATAAATATCAACATCAAGAAATACCAGATAAACAGGTATATCTCAATGTTGAGAAAACGGATGAATATCAACGTTGAGAAATAACAGAGTAATATCAAAGTCAAAGGATATAGATTTCTCTTCACGTGAAGAAATACCAGAGTAACAAAGTAATATCAAAGTCAAAGGATATGAGATTTCTCTTACCATCGAGAAATCTCAAAGTAACAGAGTAATATCGCCGTCGATATGCCAGATAAAAAGGTATATATCAACGTTGAGAAATACCAGATAAATAGATAAATATCAGACAAACAGATAATATCGACGCTAAGAGATATGAGATTTCTATTTTCATCGAGAAATACCAGATAAACAGAGTAATATCAACGTCAAGACATACCAGATAAACAGAGTAATATCAACGTCAAGACATACCAGATAAACAGAGTAATATCAACGTCAAGACATACCAGATAAACAGAGTAATATCAAGTCGAAAGATATTCATGGAAATAGAATTTGGAGTCATATCAACATCTATAAAAATCTAAAACATATTCATGGAAATAGAATTTGGAGTCATATCAACATCGATAAATATCCAAAACATATCACGTTATAGAAATTGGAGGCATATCGGCTGATAGAACTCCGATTTCTATCAATGTTGATAAATATCCAAAAACATATCACGTTATAGAAATTGGAGGCATATCGGCTGATAGAACTCCGATTTCTATCAATGTTGATAAATATCCAAAAACATATCAAGTTGATAGAATTTGGAGCATCAACATCTATAAAATCTAAAACATATTCATGGAAATAGAGATGTGAGGCATATCAACATCTATGAATATCCAAAACATATCAACATTGATAGAAATCGGAGTTCTATCAATGTTGATAAATACCCAAGACATATCAAGTTGATAGAAATTGGAGTTCTATCAATGTTGATAAATACCCAAGACATATCAAGTTGATAGAAATCGGAGTTCTATTAGCGTCGATAAATAACCAAGACATATCAAGTTGATAGAAATTGGGGTTCTATTAGCGTCGATAAATATCTAAGACATATCGAGTTGATAGAATTTGGAGTTCTATCAACGTCGATAAACATCCAAGACATATCAAGTTGATAGAAATTGGAGTTCTATTAGCGTCGATAAATATCTAAAACATATCGAGTTGATAGAATTTGGAGTTCTATCAACTCGATAAACATCCAAGACATATCGAATTGATAGAAATTGGAGTTCTATTAGCGTCGATAAATATCTAAGACATATCGAGTTAATAGAATTTGGAGTTCTATCAGTGTCGATAAACATCCAAGACATATCGAATTGATAGAAATTGGGGTTCTATTAGCGTCGATAAATATCTAAGACATATCGAGTTGATAGAAATTAGAGTTCTATCAATGTCGATAAACATCCAAGACATATCAAGTTGATAGAAATTGGAGTTCTATTAGCGTCGATAAATATCTAAGACATATCGAGTTAATAGAAATTGGAGTTCTATCAACGTTGATAAATATCCAAGACATATCAAGTTGATAAATATCCAAAATATATCAAGTTGATATAATTTGGAGTCTTATCAATGTTGATAAAAAATGGAGTTCTATCAGCGTCGATAAATATCCAAGACATATCGAGTTGATAGAAATTGGAGTCTTATCAATGTTGATAATATCCAAAACATATCAAGTTGATAGAATTTGGAGTCTTATCAATGTCGATAAATATCCAAAATGTATCAACGTTGATAAATATCCAAGACATATCGAATTGATAGAATTTGGAGTTCTATCAACGTTGATAAATATCCAAAACATATCAAGTTGATATAATTTGGAGTCTTATCAATGTTGATAAATATCCAAAACATATCAAGTTGATAGAATTTGGAGTTTTATCAATGTCGATAAATATCCAAAATGTATCAGCATTGATAAATATCCAAGACATATCGAGTTGATAGAATTTGGAGTTCTATAAACGTTGATAAATATCCAAGACATATCAAGTTGATAATATCCAAAACATATCAAGTTGATAGAATTTGGAGTCTTATCAATGTCGATAAATATCCAAAATGTATCAACGTTGATAAATATCCAAGACATATCGAATTGATAGAATTTGGAGTTCTATCAACGTTGATAAATATCCAAAACATATCAAGTTGATATAATTTGGAGTCTTATCAATGTTGATAAATATCCAAAACATATCAAGTTGATAGAATTTGGAGTTTTATCAATGTCGATAAATATCCAAAATGTATCAGCATTGATAAATATCCAAGACATATCGAGTTGATAGAATTTGGAGTTCTATAAACGTTGATAAATATCCAAGACATATCAAGTTGATAATATCCAAAACATATCAAGTTGATAGAATTTGGATATTATCAATGTCGATAAATATCCAAAATGTATCAGCATTGATAAATATCCAAGACATATCAAGTTGATAGAAATTGGAGTTCTATCAATGTTGATAAATATCCAAAACATATCAAGTTGATAGAATTTGGAGTCTTATCAATGTTGATAAATAACCAAGATATATCAAGTTGATAGAAAATGGAGTTCTATCAGCGTCGATAAATATCCAAAATGTATCAGCATTGATAAATATCCAAGACATATCGAGTTGATATAATTCGGAGTTCTATCAACGTTGATAAATATCCAAGACATATCAAGTTGATAGAAATTGGAGTCTTATCAATGTTGATAAATATCCAAAACATATCAAGTTGATATGATTTGGAGTCTTATCAATGTTGATAAATAACCAAGACATATCAAGTTGATAAATATCCAAAACATATCAAGTTGATATGATTTGGAGTCTTATCGATGTTGATAAATAACCAAGACATATCAAGTTGATAGAAAATGGAGTTCTATCAGCGTCGATAAATATCCAAAATGTATCAGCATTGATAAATATCCAAGACATATCTAGTTGATATAATTCGGAGTTCTATCAACGTTGATAAATATCCAAGACATATCAAGTTGATAGAAATTGGAGTTCTATCAATGTTGATAAATATCCAAAACATATCAAGTTGATATAATTTGGAGTCTTATCAATGTTGATAAATAACCAAGATATATCAAGTTGATAGAAAATGGAGTTCTATCAGCGTCGATAAATATCCAAAATGTATCAGCATTGATAAATATCCAAAACATATCAAGTTGATATAATTTGGAGTCTTATCAATGTTGATAAATAACCAAGATATATCAAGTTGATAGAAAATGGAGTTCTATCAGCGTCGATAAATATCCAAAATGTATCAGCATTGATAAATATCCAAGACATATCGAGTTGATAGAATTTGGAGTTCTATCAACGTTGATAAATAACCAAGACATATCAAGTTGATAGAAATTGGAGTCTTATCAATGTTGATAAATATCCAAAACATATCAAGTTGATAGAAATTGGAGTCTTATCAATGTTGATAAATATCCAAAACATATCAAGTTGATAGAAATTGGAGTCTTATCAATGTTGATAAATAACCAAGACATATCAGAGTTGATAGAATTCGGATTTCTACTCGTGGAAATAAATATTAAAGACATATCAGTGTTGATAAATATCCAAGACATATCAACATTGATAAATATCCAAGACATATCAACATTGATAAATATCCAAGACATATCAACATTGATAGAATTTGGAGTTCTATTCGTGGAAATAAATATTCAAGATATCAGCGTTGATAGAAGTTGGAGTTATATTAGTGGAAATAAATATCCAAAACGTATCAGCATTAATATTACTCTGTATTTCTCGACGTTGATATTACTTTGTATATCTCAACGTTGATATATACTTGTTTATAGGCATATAGATGTTAATATTTATTATATGTTACTCTGGTATGTCTCAACGTTGAGAAAAATCTCATATCTCTTAATGTCGATATTACTTTGATAATTCTCGATATTGATATGTATCTGTTTATCTGATAATTATCAACGTTGATGGAAATAGAATATCTCTCGACATGAATATGTATTTGTTACTCTGTTATTTCTCAACGTTGAGATATTATTCTGTTACTCTAATATTACTTGATAGAAAATTAAAACTCATATTTCTCGAAGGCGATATGTATCTTATATACATCGAAGTTGAGATATATACTTGATAAAACAGGTATATCTTGATGTTGATATTTCTCGATGTCAATGGAAATCCAATATCTTTCGACATGAATATTTCTCTGTTACTCTGATTTTTCTTCACGTGAAGATATACCTGTTTTATCAGGTATATCGACATCGATATTTATATCTACTTATCTGTTTATTTGTTATTTCTTCACGTGAAGAAAATCCAATATTTCTCAATGTTGATATTATCTATTTCTCTGTTACTCTGGTATTTCACGACGTGAAGAGAAACCTCATATCTCTTAACGTCGATATGTATCTGTTTATCTGGTATTTCTAATCGTTGAGAAAAATCTCATATCCTTTGACGTTGATATTACTCTATTTATCTGGTATTTCTCGACATTAATATAAATCTCATATCCTTTGACGTTGATATCTATCTATCTATCTATCTATCTATCTATCTATCTATCTATCTATCTATCTATCTATCTATCTATCTATCTATCTATCTATCTATCTA